>Ga0302311_10003099_pt1 | contig 18351 bp, 13 predicted proteins | sample III_Palsa_N1_3_FD_200449 | JGI IMG/M metagenome (GOLD analysis project Ga0302311, IMG submission 200449) | Peat permafrost microbial communities from Stordalen Mire near Abisko, Sweden - III_Palsa_N1_3 | ecosystem: Environmental > Terrestrial > Soil > Palsa > Peat permafrost | place: Sweden... | reverse complement strand
TCGGTTCGCAGCGCGTTCGGGGATCGCGTCGAGGAACGGTTTGGCGCGTTCGTAGATCGGGATCGTCTGCGCCGTTGCGCTGGCGGCATCGCCGAGCCCGAACAGCGCGGAGAGAAATTGGCCCAGCGCGGCACTGACGGTGAGGTAGGTCCCCGCGTTCAGCGTCCCGCCGTGGAAGAAGACGATGTACGCGATGACGGCAAAGCCTGCGACGATCGGCCACGTCCGCCCAAAGGTCGTGAAGGGGATCATCGCGCGCTGGTTGCCGACGATCGCACGCCGCTGCTCGATGAACTCGTCGAGCCAGCGCACGAACGCGCGCGTCTCGGCATTGGCGACGCGAAGTTTCGCGATGCCGTCGATCATCTGTAGCACGTCGGTCGCAACGCGGCCGCTGCGATCGGCGATGACACGGGCATAGCGCGCGACGATCGTCGCTTCGGCGACAAGCACGGAGAGTGCGACGATCGCGATCCCGACCGCGATGACGGCGATCGGTGGATCGTAGACGAAGATCAGCACCAGGCTGAAGAGCGAGAAGATTCCGCTCAGCGCAGCCGAGATCGTGACGTCGCTGACGTACTGTTCGATCTGGTCGATGCCGAGCACGCGCTGCGCGAGATCGCCGACGCCGAAGCGGCGGAAAAACTCGGCCGGCAAGCTGATGAGCCGTTCCATGAGCGCCTGCTGCAGCGCCGCTCCGAAGCGCGCTTGGATCCGCACGACCAGCATGCTGCGCACGAACTCAGCGATCGCCGTCGTCACGGCGAAGGCGAGCAGGCCGAGCACGATCAGCCCGAGCTGGAAACGCTCCGCCGACGGGACGATTTGGTCGAACAGCAGCCCGATCGCGATCGGCGTCGTCGTGGCGAGAAGGCCGCCCACGAGCCCGAGCGCGAGCGTACCGGCGATATCGCGGCCCGCACCGCGGAAAGCAAACCCGACCAGATCGCGCAGCTGCAGCGGCCGATCCGGTAAGGGGCGGATGATCGTGTAGACCTCGCCCGGGATATCGGCGGCGGCCCCCTCGTCGACGGCCTGGCGCGCGCCGGTCGAGGGATCGACCACGACGTAGCGCGACGAACCCGCGCGATGCGCCAGCACGGCGACGGGCTGTGCATCCGACTTGCGGAAAGCGACGAAGGGGTCGAGCTCGCGTTCCCACCAGCGCGCCGGCAGCTCCATCATGCGAACGCGCACGTTGGCGGCATTCGCAAGCGTGTACAGCCCCGCGAGCCCGCTGTAGGTGTGTCCGCTCGGGACGCTCAGCGGCGTCCCTTCGGCGTGCGCGACGAGCGCCGCCGCGCGCACGAGCGGCCCGACGTCGGCATCGAGATGAACGACGTCGGCCTTGAGCACGCTCGTCAGGGCGTCCAGACCGCGGGCCAGCGTCGAGCGGTCGTGCTGAAGCGATTCCGTGATCGCGCCTGCGCGCTGCGCGTCCAAGGCCTGCTCGCGACCTTCGAGCAGCGCACCGAACAGCGCGTGGACGCGATCGAGCGCTTCGAAACGTTCGGCGGTCTCGATGTCGCCGCTGCGCCCGGCCGGGTCGACGACCCCGCCGGCGTCCGACGTCGCCCAGGTATGGTCGGTCAACAGCATGATCTCGCCCGGGGCGACCGGGAGCACGCCGCTATAGCGGACGTCACCCGACGCGGCGCGCGCGAACGCGACGCGTCTGCGCGCCCGCGCGACGTCTCCGCTTTCGAGCGGAAGCGGTTCGCGTTCGAGGTACTTGGTCGGCGACGGCACCCGCATCCCAATGCTGTCGATGAGGAAGCGAACGTAGCGCGAGCAGATGGCGTCGCGATTGACCGGCGAAAAGCCCGCGAAATCGAGCGGCTCGAACGTCGTGCCGTCCAACCCGTGCGCGACCAGCACCCACTCACCGTCGATCGCACGGAAGCAGGCGCCGAAGAGTGCGTCGCCGGCGGAGATGCCGCCGATGCGGACGACCGAACCGTGCACGCTGCCGTCCTCGCCGATCTGCGAACGGCGAACGGCGCTCAGGAGCACCTCGCCGCTGACGATGCGCCACGCCGTCCCAGGGCGATCGAGCACGACGTTGCCGGCGGCGGAGAACTGCGGCGCGACGCTCTCGATCATACGGCCGTGACCAGATCGACGTAACGGCCGCCGGCCGCCAACAGCGTGTCGTGCGTTCCGCGTTCGACGACCTTGCCGTCTTCGAGCACGATGATCTCGTCGCAGTCGCGGATCGTGCTGAGGCGATGCGCGACGATCAGGCACGAGCAGCCGCGCCGGCGCAGGTTCTCGGCGATCACTTTCTCGGTGATCGGGTCGAGCGCGCTCGTGGCCTCGTCGAGGATGACGAGCGCCGGATCGCGGACCAGCGCGCGCGCGATCTCGAGTCGCTGCCGCTGACCGCCGGAGAAATTTCGTCCCTCCTCTTCAACGACGGCATCGTAACCGCCGGCGCGTGCCGCGATCTCGGCGTGGATCGCGGCATCACGCGAGGCGAGTTCGATCGCCGCCTCGTCGAGGGTCGGATCCCAGAGCGTGATGTTGCTCCGAATCGAACCGGCGAAGAGCGAGATCTCCTGATCGACGGTCGAAACGCCGGCCGCGAACGAGCGCGGATCGATCGCAGTACGCACGTAGCCGTCGTACCGTACCGACCCCGACCATGGCGCGTAGAGTCCGCTGACGAGTTTCGAGATCGTCGACTTGCCGCTTCCCGTCGAGCCGACGAGCGCGACGCGCTGACCCGGTTCCAGACGCAGCGAGAAGCCCTGGATCAGCGGCGGCGCGACGGGGGAGTATCCGAAGGTGACGTCGTCCAGTTCGAGCCCACCCCGCAGACGAATGGGGCTCGGCTCGGGCACCGAGAGCGGACGCACCTCGGCCGGATAGTGATAGACGTCCTCCAGCCGCTTGAGGCTGCCCTCCATCTCCTGAAATTCCGCGCCGAAGCGCACGATTTCAGCGAACGGACTGATGAATTCGCCGGCCAGCAGATACACGGCAAACATCGAGCCGAGCGAGAGCGCGCCGTCCATGACGCGCAGCCCGCCGAAACCCAAGATGACGATCGTGTTCAGCATCCCGAGAAAGCGCGGCGTCGAGGCCAGCGCCTCGGACGGCGCGGCGAACAGCTGACGCGCGTTCATGACGCGCGCGATACGCGACCCCCAGCGCTGCATGAAGGTGGTCTCGGCGCCGGCCGCCTTGAGCGTTTCGATGAAGCGGATCCCGGTAACGGCGGTCGCCAGCAATTCGCCTTCAGCTTGCAGCAGCACGGCGTTGGCGTCGGAACGGCGGCTGTTCACCGCCCGCAGCGCGACGATGTTCAGCGAGGCGACGACGATGCTGACCAGCGACAGCACGATGTCGTAGCGAAACATCAGCGCTAAGAAGAAGACCGCGGAGATCAGCCGTACGGCGGCGGTCGTGATGCGGCCCGAGAGCAGCTGCGCGACGCGATCGTTGAGCCGTACCCGATAAGAAAGATCGCCGGCCGAACGCTGGGCGTAGAAGTCCATCGGCATATTGAGGACATGCCAGAAGAAGCGGCTTGCACTGGAAAGCGCGAGCTTTGTCTGAAGCCGGAGCACGACGAACTGCTGCAGCTGGAGCAGCACAACCTGAACGACGATCGTGAGCCCGATCGCGGCCAGCACGGATTCACCCCACGAGGTGCGCCCCGCAACCAGGACGTCGTCGATGAACGTCTTCGTCAGCGCCGGGAACAGCAGCCCCGGCACGACGAGACCGAGGCCGGCGAGGACGACGTAGATGACGCCTTCACGCGATTCGCTGATGCGCTCGATCAGCGTGGCGAGCCCGCTCGAACGGACCTTGTTTTTCTCGAAGGCGTCGGTCAGCTCGAAGGTGATCGTAACACCCGTGAAGTTGCGATCGAATTCTTCCCAGGACACCGTGCGGCGGCCGATGGCGGGGTCGTTCAGGAACACGCCGCGTTCTGAGGTCCCGTCGACGACGACGAAATGCCGGAACTCCCAAAACACGATGAACGGCGGCTTGAGCGTGGGGATCGCGTCGGTCTCGAAACGGTGTCCCTTCGCTTCCAGGCCGTACAGTTTTGCCGCGCGCACCATGTTGCCGGCCGAGCTTCCGTCACGCGAGACACCGCATCGCATGCGCAACTCTTCGAGCGGCACGGTCCGGCCGAAGTATCCGACGATCATGCCGAGGCAGGCCGCGCCGCATTCGACGGCCTCGAGCTGCAGGATGGTCGGCGTGCGGGCGCGGTGCGGCGCGGCGCTCATTCGAGAGCGGGGAATACGAACGCGATCGGGCGCCGGTTTTCGACCACGATCCCGGCCGAACACGGCGTACCGGATGCGGAGCGCGGACGATTGCGCGGGAAGCCGGACCAGCGAGGGGATCCGTCGGCATCTCGTTCGAGCGCGACGTGGACTTCGCGCACCGGCCGCGTCGTCACGGCAGCCGCGAGCGCGTCGTTGTGAAAGACGGACTTGATGCGATCGGGCGAGGCGGGATAGGGTGCGACGCTCGAAACGTAGCCGCGAATGACGCCGTAGACTTTCGGATTCGCGTCGATCGGCGAAACGCGGGCCGCCATCCCCGGCACGATCGCCTGTTCGGCGCTGACGGGAACGAAGACGATCGCCTGGAGCTGGGCCAACGGAGGTTCGATCGTCGCGATCACGTCGCCGCGGTGCACGTAGCTGGACGGAATCACCGCGACCTCGATGACGGTGCCGGCGATCGGCGCGCGCGCGACGGCGATCGTGTCCGATCCGCTGCGGACCCGCCGCGGCTGACGCCGGCACCGACGGCGCCCACGGCGGTGACGACGCCGTCACTCGGCGCGACGATCGTTTGCACCCCGCCGCCGGCCACGAGTTCGCCCGAACCGTCGACCGTGACCGGAATCGAGGCGAAAATGCTCCACAAGAGCGTGGCCAAGAGCAGCGCGCCGACGGCCGCCAGCGCAAGCCACGCCCGCGCGGAAACGACGACGAAGACGTCTTCGTAACGTTCACCTGCGGCTGCGTGCTGGATCGCCTCTTGACGAAAGAGCGGCGTCGCCATTGATGGCGGTATTAGGATGCCGCCCCGTCAGGCCCTACTTTGCGCCTCGGCTGCGTGTCCGGAAGCGGGCAGTGCGGGAAGCACGCGCGCGCGAGCGGAAGGACCGCGCATGCCGTCCTACTACGCGATCCCGCTCTTTTTGGTGATCTTGTCGCTCGCGCTCGTGGGCCTACTCTACTGGGGCGGTTTTGTCGAAGAACGGCGGAACGGCCGCTCAGCGTAGAACGCCGCGCGGCCGAAGGCTGTTAGGCGACGTGCGCCGGGGCGAGGTCGTGCGCTTGCAGAACCAGCCCGGGCGAGATGATGTGCTTGTTCATCCCCAGCAGCGAGGGTTCGATCCCCAGCGCTAAGCCGACGAGCTGCGGGAGATGGAAGATCGGCAGATCGGTGCGTCCCCAGCGGGCGGCGGAATCGGCTTGATAGCCGTCGAGCGCGAGATGGCAGAGCGGGCACGGCGTCAGCACGGCTTCGGCACCTTGGTCTTTGGCCATGCGCATGTTCTGCCCGACCATGTTGGCCGCGATCCCGTCCTTTTCGAGCTGCACGTGGAACCCGCAGCAGCGCGTCTTGCCGGCGTAGTCGACGGCCTCGCCGCCGAGTGCCTCGATGAGATCTTCGAGCGAATGCGGGTTGCGTGAGGACTCCCAGCCGTTCACCGACTCGGGACGGATGATGTGGCAGCCGTAGAACGCGGCGACCTTGAGCCCGTTGAGCGGGCGCACGACCATCTTGTGGAGCGCGTCGAGCCCGATATCGTCGATCAAGAGCCAGAGCAGATGCCGCACCATGACCGTGCCCTGGTAGTTCGCGCCGAACTTGCCGAGGATCGCATTGGCCTGCCCCATGTGACCTTCGTCTTCGAGCAGTTCCTTGTTGGCCGCGCGCATGTGCCCAGTGCAGGTCGAGCAGATCGTGATGACGTCGTCGAGGCCGAGCGCTTCGGCTTGGGCGTACGTACGCGCGTTGAGGACGCGAGCGATGTCACGATTCGTGTCGTTGAGCACCGAGGCGCCGCAGCAGGACGCTGCGGTCAGTTCGACCAGTTCAATCCCCAGCCGGTCGGCGAGGAGCATCGTCGAGTTGAACAGCTCCTTGCACGACTCTTTGGCAACGCAGCCGGGGAAGAACCCGTACTTGCGCATTTGGGCGGACTTCGATGTGCCGCGAATCTCGGGCTTGTCGAGTACCATGGCCATTAGAGTGTCGGAGCCTCCAGAGTATCGAAGATCGTCCGGATTTCGTCGACCTTCGGAACCGGCTTGAGGAACAGCGGGGGCATCTTCCCCGCCAGTGCGAGCCGGATGCCGAACGGCGCGACCTTGATGATCCCGCGAATGTTGAAGCGGCCAACCGTACCTTGAACCACTTCGTTCTCGTGCAGCATCCCGGTCTGCTTCACGGTCTTGGCAACCACGAGCGCGTGGCGCGGGCCGGCGGCATCGGTGAGGCCCTCTTCGATCGTCGCGCGTTTGACCGCGATGATGTCGTCGTGCGGGTCGACGTGTTTGGGGCAGTACGAACACGCGTAGCAGTGGGCGCAGAGCCACAAGTAGTCGTCGCTGATCTGCGCCGCGCGTTCTTTGCGCTTGCTGTCGCGCACGTCTTCGATGAAGCGGTACGCGTATGCGATCGCCGCCGGGCCGGCAAACGCCGGATCGACCGAGACGACCGGGCACAGCGCGTAGCACGTCGCGCACATCACGCAGTTCGCGACCGCGACGAGCTTGTGCATGTCCTCGGGCGAAACGCGGCGCTCCGTCGCGTGGTCGGAGTCGGCGTCCTTGGGCTGCAGGTACGGCTTGAGACGGGTGTACTTGTCCCAGAACGGGTCCATGTGGACCACGAGGTCCTTCATGGGTTGGAAATTCGGCATCGGATCGACGGCGACGCTGCGGTCGGACTTGAGGACCGCCTTCACCGGCGTCTTGCACGCCAGCCCCGTCGTGCCGTTGATGTTCATCGAGCACGAGCCGCAGATCGCGGAGCGGCAGGAACGCCGGAACGTGATCGAACCGTCGATCTCCGCTTTGGCATGTTCGAGTGCGTCGAGCACCGTTGCCGTATCCGGAAGGTCGGTGATCTCAACGCGGTCCCGGTGCGGAACATCGTCAGTTGCCTGATCGAAACGGAAGATGTCGAGAGTATAGGCCATGGTTAATACGTCCGCACGGAAGGTTCCCATTTGGTGATGACGACTTTGCGCGAGAAGTCGGGGGTGGGATCGGCGGTCGGCCCTTGGTAGTGCATCAGGGTGTGAACCATCCACTTCTCGTCGTCGCGGTCAGGGTAGTCCGTGCGGGCTTGCGCGCCGCGCGACTCCTGGCGGTTGAGCGCGCCTAGCATGATCGGCTGCGCGATGTCCGTCAGGCATTCCGTCTCGAGCAGCCCGATCAGGTCGGTGTTGAACGTCTGCGACTTGTCCTGAACCGTCATCGTCGTCGCCATCTCGCGGGCGACGCGCAGCTTCTCCACGCCTTCCTTGAGTTCGGCCTCGTTGCGGAAGATGAAGGCATGGTCGCTCATCGCGTTGTTGACCGCCTTGCGAACCTGGCTATGCCGTTCGCCGCCCTCGCGCGCGAGAATCCCGGCGATGCGATCCTTTTCCGACCGCAGGGTCCGCTCGCTGGGGCGCACATCGCCCGACGTCTTGATGTAGTCGATCGCGTGGCGCGCCGACCGCGCGCCGAAGACGATCGTCTCGAGGAGCGAGTTCCCGCCCAGGCGGTTGGCACCGTGGACGGAGACGCACGCGCATTCACCGGCAGCGTAGACGCCCGGGATGCGCGTAGCACCGAACTTGTCGGTCTCGATGCCGCCCATCGCGTAGTGCATGCCGGGCAAGATCGGGATCGGGGTGTCGATCGCGTCCTTGCCGGTCGCGTCGAGCGCGAGCTCGCGAATCTGCGGCAGGCGCTCGAGGATCTTTTCGCGGCCCAGATGGCGTAGATCGAGCAGGACGCAGCCGTCGATCCCGCGCCCCTCGAGGATCTCGGTCCACTCGGCGCGGCTGACCACGTCGCGCGAAGCGAGCTCGCCTTTGTTGGGGGCGTATTTGAACATGAACCGCTCGCCCTCGGCGTTGAGCAGGTAGGCGCCCTCGCCGCGGGCCGCCTCCGAGAGGAGCACGCCGTTCTCTTTGAGCGAGGTCGGGTGGAACTGAACGAACTCCATGTCCATCAGCGGGATCCCGGCGCGATAGGCGATCGCGGTCCCGTCGGCGGTCGAGGCGTAGCCGTTGGTCGTTTTGCGGTAGACGCGGCCGAGGCCGCCGGTCGCGAAGATCGTCGCCTTCGCGGTCACGAGTTCGAGCTCGCCGTTGCGGATGTTGTAGGCGACGATCCCCGACCCGACGCCGTCTTCGACGGCCAAAGCCGTGGCGAAGTATTCTTCGTAGACCTTGACGCCGAAGCGCTCCAACTGCTCCCAAAGGGTGTGCAGGATGACGAGCCCCGTGACGTCGGCCGAGTAGCATGTGCGGGGCGAACCGGCGCCGCCGAACGGCCGCTGAGCGATGCGCCCGTCGGGCATGCGGGAGAAGATGCAGCCGCGATGCTCGAGCCAGATGATCTGGCGCGGTGCGTCCTCGGCCATCGCCTCGATCGCGTCCTGGTCGCCCAGATAGTCCGAGCCCTTGGCGCAGTCGAAGGCGTGGTTTTCCGGCGAGTCGTCCTCGCGATTGCCAAGCGCGGCGTTGATCCCGCCCTGAGCCGCGCCGGAGTGGCTGCGCACCGGATGCATCTTCGAGACGATCGCGACGTCGGCACCGAGTTCGGCTGCTTCGACGGCTGCGCGCATCCCGGCGAGACCGCCCCCGATCACGACGATGTCGTGCTTGATCACGTTCTCTTGTTCTGCCCTCGTGGAGGTGGTATTCGCAGTAAGCTTATACGGAAAATGTTCGCAGGCGAAGCACCTTCGTCGCACGCCGTCGCCCTCGATCTTCCGTCCGGCGGGAGCGAGCGCGGGGCCGCGGCCAGAACTTCCTCCGCCGGGATGGGGTTCACCCTCACAGGGCTGCGGTCCGGCTCCCCGGTAACAGGTGAGCTTCCCATCCCTTTCCGTCCCGTCAAGGTCGCCGTACGTTGAGTTCGTTCGTTCATTTGCACGTGCACAGCGAGTATTCGCTGCTGGACGGCGCGTGCCGCGTCGACCAGTTGTGCCGCCGCACCGCCGAGGAGGGCGCTCCGGGGATCGCCCTCACCGACCACGGGGTGATGTTCGGTGCCGTCGACTTCTACGACACGGCCAAGAAGAAGTACGGGATTACCCCGATCATCGGCTGCGAAGCCTACCTTGCCCCGCGGGGCCGGTTCGACCGCACGGTCCGCGAGGAGGCGCACGTTACCTTGCTGGCGGCGAGCGACGTCGGCTACAAGAACCTGACCGCGCTCATCTCCAAGGGCTTCCTCGAGGGCTACTATTACAAGCCCCGGATCGACCTGGATCTGCTGGCCAAGCACAACGAGGGGCTGATCGTCCTCTCGGGCTGCATGTCGTCGATGGTGTCGGGACCGCTGCTCAAGAACGACTACGAAACGGCGAAGAAGAACGCGCTCGTCTTCGGACAGATCTTCGGCGACCGCTTCTACATCGAGATCATGCGTCACGGCATGCCCGAAGAAGACGCGATCAACGAAAACCTGATTCGTCTCGCGCGCGAACTCCACTATCCGCTCGTCGCCACCAACGACGCGCACTACCTCGTGCAGGGCGATGCCCCGGCGCACGACGTGCTGCTGTGCATCGGGACCGGGAAGACCGTCCAAGACACGAGCCGGATGAAGTTCTTCTCGGATCAGTTCTATGTCAAGAACGCCGCCGAGATGCGGGAGCTCTTCGCCGACATCCCGGAGGCGTGCGACAACACGCTGGCAATCGCGAAGCGGATCGACATCACGATCCCCGACAAGATGTTCTACCTGCCGGACTACCCGGTGCCGAAGACGCCGGCCGAGGACGTCGCCGGCGTACTCGCGCTGCAGCCCGGCGCCGCGGGAGATCCGGCCGGCGACCGCGACCTGCCGCTCTCAGCCGACGCCTACCTGCGCCTCGTGTGCGAGCAGGGACTCATCGCGCGCTACGGCGCCGAGCGCGCGCGCACCGACGTCGAGCTGAGCGTCATCGTCTCGATGGGCTTTTCGTCCTACTTCTTGATCGTGTGGGACTTCATCAAGTACGCGCGTGACCGCGACATCCCGGTGGGTCCCGGACGCGGTTCGGCGGTCGGGTCACTCGCTTCGTATTGCCTGCGCATCACCGACCTCGATCCGATCAAACACAAGCTGATCTTCGAGCGGTTCTTGAACCCCGAGCGCGTGTCGATGCCCGACATCGACACCGATTTCTGCGTCGAGCGGCGCGACGAAGTGATCCGCTACGTGATCGACAAGTACGGCGAGGACCGCGTCGCCCAGATCGTGACCTTCGGGACGATGGCGGCGCGCGCCGCCGTGCGCGATGCGGGCCGGGCGCTCGGGATTCCGCTCCCCGACGTCGACCGCGTCGCCAAGCTGATCCCCTCCGGGCCAACCGGTTTGTCGATCCCCGCCGCGCTGCAGCAGATCCCGGCGCTGAGCGCGCTCTACGCGCAGGACCCGCAGATTCGGCGGCTGCTCGACACCGCGAAATCGATCGAAGGCCTCGCCCGTCACGCCTCGACCCACGCGGCCGGGATCGTGATCTCGAAGAACCCGCTGACCGACCACGTGCCGCTGATCCGCATCGGCGACGGCGACATCAACACGCAGTACGAGATGGGCGACGTCGAGCGCATCGGTCTGCTCAAGATGGATTTCCTCGGCCTGCGGAACCTGACCGTGATGAAAGCTGCCTCTGACGAGATCCGGCGGACGGTCGACCCGTCGTTCAACCTCGATACGATCCCCGACGACGACAAGAAGACCTACGACATGCTCGGCCGGGGCGAGACGCTGGGCGTGTTTCAGCTGGAGTCCGAAGGCATGACTCGCGTCAGCGTCGAGCTGAAGCCCTCGCGACTCGAGGACATCATCGCGCTAGTCGCCCTCTACCGCCCCGGACCGATGGAATGGATTCCACAGTATATCGCCGTCAAGCACGGGCGTTCGAAGCCGACCTACGTGCATCCCAAGCTCGAAGCGATCTTGGGCGACACGCACGGGATCGCGATGTACCAGGAATCGATCATGCAGATCGTGCGCGACTGCGCGGGCTTCACGCTCGGGCAAGCCGACGAATTGCGCAAGGTCGTCGGCAAGAAACAGAAAGACAAGATCCCGGTCTATAAGGAAAAGTTCGTCGCCGGCTGCCTCGAGAACGGCATCGGCACGGACGTCGCGGAACGGATCTTCGCCTTCATCGAACCGTTCGCGGGCTACGGTTTCAACAAGGCGCACGCTACGGCGTACGGCTGGATCGCGTATCAGACCGCGTACCTCAAGGCGAACTTCCCGCTCCAGTACTTCGCGGCGCTGATGTCGTCGGTGCGCGACAAGACCGACAAGCTCGTCGAATACCTGGACGAGGCGAAGAAGATGGGGATCGCGGTGCTACCGCCGGACGTCAACGCGTCGCTGATCGACTTCGCGGTCGTCGAGGGCGAGATCCGCTTCGGCCTGGCGGCGATCAAGGGCGTCGGCGAAGGCGCCGTGCGCAGCATCCTCACCGCGCGCACCGAGGGCGGTCCGTTCGCCGACCTCTTCGACCTCGTCGAACGCGTCGACGTGAAGACCGTGAACCGCAAGGTGTACGAGGCCCTGATCAAGTGCGGCGCGCTCGACCCGCTGCCCGGCAATCGCGCTCAGCTGCTCGACGCGCTGGACGCGGCGCTCGAAGTGGCAGCGCGCGCCGCACGCGACCGCGAGAGCGGGCAGAGCTCGCTGTTCGGCGTCTTCGAGGATCCGCACCCGTCGCTCAAACCGTCGCTGCGCCCGCTTCCGGGGCCGACGACGATGGAGCAGCTGGCCTGGGAAAAGGAGACGCTCGGCATCTTCGTGTCGGGCCATCCGTTGGCCGGCGTCACCGAGGCGCTCGCCCGCACCGGGGCCATGCCGGTCCGCGAACTCCGTGCCGTCGAAGACGAGAGCGTCGTGCGCGTCGCCGGCTTGGTGACGTCGGTGCGGCGCACCCTAACGAAAGCGCAGACGCAAATGCTGATTGCGGCCGTCGAGGACACGACCGGGACGATCGAGTGCATCGTGTTTCCCAAGCAATACGCCGATTTGCAGTCCCGTTTCGTCGAAGACGCGATCGTCGTCGTCAGCGGCCGGCTGCGGATCCGCGAGCGGCGCGGCGCGGCACCCGGCGATGAGGCGCCGCTCGAACTGAGCATCTCCGTCTCCGACGTGCAGACCTTCGACCGCTCGGCGGTCCGGACGTCGCAGCCGCCCGCGGGCTGGCACGTGACCGTCACGTCACGCCACCAGATCGACGATCTCGCGCTCCTGATGTCGGAGTGGTCGGGGACGACGCCGCTGGTGCTGCACATCAACGGGACCACCGTGCAGCGCGCCGTCGCCGGCGATCACCGCGTCGGCGAACGGCTGGCCGCGATCGTCGGCGCCTCCAACGTGGTCGAGGGTCTGCCGTGAAGCGGGGATCGAGCGGATGAAACTGCCGGCCGGGGTCCGTGACTGGCTTCCGCACGAGCTGGCGCGCAAACGCGAGATCGAGCAGCAGATGCGCGCGGTCTTCGGCCGCTGGGCCTATGAGGAAGTGCAGTCGCCGATGTTCGAGCGCTTCGACGTCCTCGAACGCGGACTCGGCGCGGAGACGACCGCGCTGTTGTTCCAGTTCAACGACCGCAGTTCGACCGCGCTTGCGCTGCGCCCCGAGATGACGACCCCGATCGCGCGACTGGTGTCGACGCGCATGCGCGAGGCCGTCCTGCCGCTGCGGCTCGCGTACGTCGCGCCCGTGTTCCGGTATTACGAACAGCCCCAAGAGGGACGCATGCGCGAGTTGACGCAAGCCGGCGCCGAGCTCATCGGAGCGTCGGGACCGGACGCCGACGCGGAAGCACTCTTCATGGCGATCGAGGCGCTCGCCGAGATCGGTCTTCCCGACGCCCGTTTCGACATCAACGACGCGCGCATCGTCGACGGCGTGCTGGCCGGGATGGGTCTGCACGGTGACGAGGCCTTGCACGCGAAGGAGCTGATCGGCCAGCGCAACCTGGTCGCCTTGCAGCGACTCGGTAAGCCGGCACTGACGCACTTCACGCTCCAGCGCGGCGGCCACGAGGCGATCGCGTCGGTGCGCGAACTGTGCTCGACCGAGTCATCCCTGGCCGCGCTCGACGCGCTGGACTCGCTGCTGCTGCGCGCTGAGGCGCTGGGCTACGGAGGCCGTGTAACGGTCGATTTCGCGCTGCTCCGCGAGCTGGACTACTATACCGGCTTCGGCTTCGAGGGCTACGTCGAAGAGATCGGGTTCGCGTTATGCGGCGGCGGTCGCTACGATTCGCTGCTGCCGAAATTCGGCTACGACGTCCCGGCGGTCGGCTGGACAGCCGGCGTGGAACGGCTGTTGATCGCGCTCGAGCGGCGCGGCAAGCACGTGCGGCGCCGCCGGCATCGCATCGACGTGCTCGTCGCCGGTTCCGACGTCGTCGCGGCACGCGAACGCGCCGCCGGTCACATCGTGCGCTCGGCCAGCGCCGCGCTCTCGGACGACGCGCTGATCGCCGACGCGCGGGCGCACGATATCCCACGCATCGTGATCGCGGTCGACGGCACGGTGCGCGAGCTGCGCGTCGGGCCGCGGGTCGACGAGCTGCCGATCCCGCGCACGCCCTCGAATTGGGACGCCCGGTGACGCGGCCGATCGACGGCTTGACGATCGCCGTCCCGAAAGGCGCGCTGTTCGAGAGCGCGGCGACGCGCCTGCGCGCCGTCGGCATCGAAGTCCCCGACGACAACGGCCGCCGTCTGACCGTCCGAACGCCGGACGGGACGACGCTCTTGTACCTGCGGCCGAGCGACATTCCGGCCTACGTCGAGTTCGGGTCGGCCGATTGCGGGATCGTCGGGAAAGACGTGCTCTGGGAGACGGACCGCAACGTCGCCGAACTGGCCGACCTGCAATTCGGTTACTGCCGCCTGGTCGTCGCCGGTCGCCGCGTCGATCGCTATCACGAGGGCGCGCCGCTGCCCACATTCCTGCGCGTTGCCACGAAGTTCACCCACACCGCCGAGGCATTCTTTGCCGAACGCGACATGCCGGTCGAGCTGATCCCGCTGCACGGGTCGGTGGAGCTCGCGCCGCTGGCCGGTCTCGCCGACCTGATCGTCGATCTCGTCGCAACCGGTGCGACGCTGCGAGAGCACGACCTGGTCGTGGTCGAAGAGATCGCCGAGAGTACCGCCCGGTTCGTGGTCAACCCGGTGCGCTTCCGCGCCAAGTATGCGGCGCTGACGGCGTTGCTCGACCGGCTCGCGAACGTCCCTGCGTGAACGTAACGGACCGCTGCCCGCGATGAAGATCGTCGAGGCCGGCGACGTCGAGGCGCTGCGCGGACTCTATGCCGGCGGCTGGGATCCACCCGACGACGTCGTCGGGGACGTCCGCGCGATCATCGCTGCGGTGCGCGCGGGCGGCGACGAGGCGCTCGTCGCGTTCACGCAGCGCTGGGACGATCCCAACGCGTCGGTCGCGCGTTTACCGGTCGCCATTCCATCGCGCAAGCACGCGCGGACCCTCGTCCCCGAACCGGTCGCGGCGGGCCTCGAGTTGGCGCGCGAACGGATTGCCGACTTTCACGCCCGTCAACTGCCCGATCAGCTGGACTACCATAGCCATGACCTGACGCACTATGCGTTGCTGTCGCGGCCGCTGGGCGCCGTGGGCGCACTTGTCCCCGGCGGCACCGCGTCGTTGCCGTCGACGGTGCTGATGACGGTCGTGCCGGCGAAAGTGGCCGGCGTCGAGCGGGTGGTCGTCGTCACGCCGCCGCGAAAAACCGGAGGCGTCGATCCCGCCGTGCTCTACGCCTGTGCGCTGGCCGGCGCGGACGAACTCTATGCCGTCGGCGGCGCGCAGGCCGTTGCGGCGCTGGCCTACGGCACGGCGACGATCGCGCGCGTCGACAAGATCGTCGGCCCGGGTAACGTGTACGTGACCGAAGCGAAACGTCAGGTGTTCGGGCTGGTTGGAATCGACGGACTCGCCGGGCCATCGGAAGTGCTGGTGGTAGCGGACGAGTCGGCGACGCCGGAACTCGTCGCCGGCGAGCTGGTCGCGCAGGCCGAACACGACCGCTTGGCGCGCGTCGCTGCGGTATCGCGCGACCGCAGCCTGCTCGAGCGCGTCGCGGTCCTGCTCGACGGACCGTTTGGGCGCTCCGGCGACCGCGGCGGCATCGTCGCCGGCGTGCTCGACGCGCGCGCCTGGCTGATCCACGCTGCTAGCGACGAGCAGATCCTGGGCGTCATCGAACGCTTCGCGCCGGAGCATCTGTCGCTGATGATCCGCGATCCGTACGACTGGGTGCCGAAGGTCCGCCGTGCCGGCGCAATCTTCGTCGGCGACGCCACGCCCGTCGCGGCCGGCGACTACTTGGCGGGGACGAATCATACGCTTCCGACGTCGGGCGCGGCCCGCTTCTCTTCCGGACTGCATACCGCGGACTTCCTCCGCACGATGTCGCTGGTCGAAAACTCGCGCGCTCGGATGACCGCCGACGCGCCGGCGTTGGCGGCGCTGGCCGATTTCGAAGGACTGCCGGCGCACGCGCGGACGGCGCGCATGCGAGCCGCGCCGTGAGCGTGGAAGGCAGTGCAGCGAAGAAGGCGGATATTGGGCCGATTCGTTTCGTCGCGCTCGATCTGGACGGCACGCTGGTCGGGACTGACCTCGTGCTCCGTCCACGCGTTCGCGAGGCCATCGCGGCGGCGCGCGCGCGCGGCGTTCGCGTCACGATCGTGACCGGCCGGATGTTCGCCGCGACGAAGCCGTTCGCGCTCGCTCTCGGCATCGACGGCGCGGTCGTCTGCTATCAGGGCGCGGGGATCTTCGACGTCGCGAGCGGGGCGACGATCCGCGCGATCCCGGTGCAGCCGGACGTCACGCGCGAGGTCCTCGAGTGGGCCCACGCGCACGGCGTGCACGCGCAATGCTATGCCGACGACACCCTGTACGTCGATGAGATCAACCGCTTCTCCAAATTCTATACCGCGCTCGCGCAAGTCGAACCCGTTGTCGTGCCGTCGCTGCGCGCCGCGTTCGCGGAACGGCCCACGCTCAAGATCGTTCTCGTCGACGATCCCCAACCGAGCCAGCAGCACCTGCGCGACCTCGGAGCACTGCTCGGCGTGCGCGCCTACCTGACGCGCTCGAACGCGCACTTCGTCGAAGTGATCGATCCGCATGTCGACAAAGGCGAAGCGCTGCGGTTCGTCGCTGCGCGGTACGGTATTCCGATCGACGAAACGATGGCGGTCGGCGACGCCTGGAACGATGTTCCCCTGCTCGAAGCGGCGGCGGTCGGGGTCGCGATGGGCTCTGGTCCGCCCGAACTTTTCGCGCACGCCGCTGCGGTCGTGGGCGACGTCGCGCACGACGGCGTCGCCGAAGCGATTGAGCGGTACGTCCTGCGATGAAGTCTGGGACGCGCTCGCGCCCCGCGCCGCTCGGTCGCCGCAAACCGTCGGTGGCGGCGCGGATTCGGCCGTTCTGGATCCTGGCCTCGCTCGCCGCAGTCGCACTTGCAGCGGCCGCGATCTGGTTCGTTCGCGCGCCGGCGTTTCGCATCGCGCACGTCGGCGTCAGCGTGCCGCTCGACTCGCCCGTGACGAGCGACGAGGTGCGGCGCGCCGCCGGGATCGTGCCGGGAACGAATCTGTGGCTGCTCGATACCGGTGCGATCGCGCAGCGGATCGAGGCGATCCCGTACGTCGATGCGGCGCTCGTCGAGCGGACGCAAGTGCCGCGTCCGCAGGTCGCGCTGAGCATCACCGTGCGGCGCCCCTCCGCGTGCCTTCGCGCGGCCGATCGTGTGGTCACGATCGACACCGCGGCGCGCGTGCTTCAAGACGGTTGCGCGATGCCGGCGGCGCCCCGCATCTCGGCAGACACCGCAGCCGTCCCGGCGCCGGGCGGCACGATCAGCGATCCTGATTTGGGGCGGCTGCTCGCCGACGCGAAGATCCTCTCCGACGCCAACCTCGGGATTCGCAGCCTCGGCCGCGACCGCTGGGGCGGTCTGGAAGCGGTCGATGCCTCGGGCGTCCGGCTGATGTTCGGTGCTGACGAGGACCTGGCACAGAAGGCGGCGCTCATCGGGCCGGTGCGCGCCGGGGTCGGACGTGCGCGCACCATCCGGGCCATCGATCTCCGTTCGCCGGGCACCCCGATCGTCGACTTTCGCTAAGCCCGTTATCCACCGGCGCTGTGGAGAGCGATCTGTGGAAGACTGTGGACGATTTTGTAGGTATCCCACGAGCCACACACAATATATAGTGTCGCAAGTGAAGGCGGGGACGGATGGCTAGAGGCGAGACAATCGCCGGCCTGGACATCGGCACGACGAAAACGTGTGCCGTCATCGCCGCATCGGGCGTCGATGGTTTGGAGATCCTGGGCATCGGCGAAGCGCCCTCGACCGGGATGCGCAAGGGCGTCGTCACCGACCTCGAGGAGACCGTACGCGCCATCGAGGCGGCGACCGAACGTGCCGAGCGCATGGCCGGTGTCCACGTCTCGCACGTCTATGTGGGCGTGACCGGCGAACACATGCAGTCGACGAACAATCGCGGCGTCGTTGCGGTAACGGGCGACGATCGCGAGGTCATCGCACCCGACGTCAAACGCGTCGTCGACGCTTCGAAGATCATCAACCTCGCCGCCGACCGTCAGATCATTCACGCGCTGCCGCGTCACTACACGATCGACGGACAAGACGGCGTGACCGATCCCGTCGGCATGAGCGGCGGCCGGCTCGAGGTCGATACGCACATCGTCACCGGCGGGGTGACGTTCATCGCCAACGTGCTGAAATGCGTCCACCGCGCGGGCCTGGAGACGGCGGGGATCGTGTTCGAACCGCTGGCGTCGTCAGCGGCGACCTTACTGCCGGAAGAGAAACACGTCGGCGTCGTGCTGCTCGACATCGGCGGCGGCACCACCGACATCGCGGTGTTTGCCGGCGGCGGCGTGATCCATTCGGCGACGATCCCGGTCGGCGGGAACATCCTCACCAACGACATCGCCCTCGGCTTGAAGACAACCTTCGCCGAGGCCGAAAACGTGAAACGCAGCTACGGCTCGGGGCTATTGCGCGCCGACGAAGACGATCAGACGTTCGCCGTCAAGACGCTCGACGGACGCAGCACGCGC
>Ga0302311_10003097_pt1 | contig 18356 bp, 15 predicted proteins | sample III_Palsa_N1_3_FD_200449 | JGI IMG/M metagenome (GOLD analysis project Ga0302311, IMG submission 200449) | Peat permafrost microbial communities from Stordalen Mire near Abisko, Sweden - III_Palsa_N1_3 | ecosystem: Environmental > Terrestrial > Soil > Palsa > Peat permafrost | place: Sweden... | reverse complement strand
TGAATGCCATTCAAGCGCTCTACCAGCTGAGCTATAGCCCCGACACCATCGGGAGGCGCGCCGACCAAAAGAGGTCGGCCGGCGCGAAGCGGCGGAACCTAGTGCGCCGGCCCGCGCCGATCAAGACCCGTCAATGATCCTCGGCGGAACCCTCCGACGGCAGACCGTCGATCTCGTCATCCGAGAAATCATCGTCTTCGTCCTCGATGAACGGCACCTCGTCGTCGTCGGCCGCTTCGAGTTCCTCTTCTTCGACGAAATCGACGCCAAGAGCTTCGCCGGCGGCGCCCGGTTCGGCCTCTTCAGCGCCGTCATCGTCCACCAGCAGCGGGGCTTGATCGATGCCGGCGTCCAGTTCTGGCGCCTCATCCGGCTCCGCCTCGAAGCCGTCTTCAGCCTCGCTCTTGGCCGGCGTGGCGGCCACTTCGGTCTCGTCGTCGTCCGCTGGCAGCGGGCGGCTGCGGACCCGGCGGTTGCGCAGGGCCTCCTCGGGGTCGAAGTCCGCGCCACACTTGGGGCAGTGGGCCGGCCGACGGCCCAGATCATAGAATTTCGAAGAGCACGTCGGGCAGATCTGTTTGGCGCCCAGTTCCGGATTGGCCAAGGAAGCGACCTCGATTTCCTTTGAGGGGGTTTTGAAGCGGCGGCTCCCTTGCCATGGCGCAGGGCCACTGTCAAAAGCATCCCCCCTCCAATTCGGACCCGCCGCAGTGACCGTGACGACGTCCATGCCCTCGGGGCAGGCCACGGCCCATCCGGGTGCGCGTCTCTCCGGACGCGTGAGCGCCCCCGGCGATAAGTCCATTTCTCACCGGGCCTTGATCCTGGGGGCGATGGCGCAAGGCCAAACGGACATCGAGGGCTTGCTGGAAGGCGAGGACGTGCGGCGCACGGCCGCCGCCATGGCCGCCTTTGGCGCGGGGGTCGAGCGTCTGGACGAAGGCCGCTGGCGGGTCATTGGCCAGGGCGCCCTGCGCGAGCCCGCCAATGTGGTGGATTGCGGCAACGCCGGCACCGGCGTGCGCCTGATCATGGGCGCGGCGGCCGGTTTTGACCTCGCGGCCAGCTTCACCGGCGACGCCTCTTTGCGCGGGCGGCCGATGATGAGGGTGCTGAAACCGCTCGGCCTGATGGGCGCGCGCTGGTTCGCCCGCGACGGGGGGCGCCTGCCACTCACACTCCGGGGCGGCGGCCTCGCTGGCGTCGACTACCGCCTCCCCGAACCTTCGGCTCAGGTGAAGTCGGCTCTGCTGCTCGCGGGCCTCAACGCCACCGGCGAGACCCGCATCGTCGAGCCTTCACCCTCTCGGGATCATACCGAACGCATGCTTGGGACGTTTGGCGCAGAGGTGACGGTGACCGAGGAGGCGGAGGGCCGCGTGGTGCGGTTGGCCGGCGGCCAGGCCCTGAACGGCTGCCGCGTCAGCGTGCCAGGCGATCCGTCGTCGGCCGCCTTTCCACTTGTGGCGGCCCTCATCACGCCCGGCTCGGTGGTGACCGTCACCGGGGTCCTGCTCAATCCGCTGCGCGCCGGCCTCCTCGACACTCTCCGCGAGATGGGCGCGGACCTCACCGTGGCCAATATACGCCATGAGGGCGGAGAGGAGGTGGGCGACATCACCGGCCGGCATTCGGCGCTGACGGGGGTCACCGTTCCGCCGGAGCGCGCCGTCTCGATGATCGACGAATATCCGATCCTGGCCGTCGCCGCGGCGTTCGCCCGTGGCCCCACGATCATGCGCGGCATCGGCGAGTTGCGGGTCAAGGAGAGCGACCGCATCGCCCTCATCGCGCGGGGCTTGGCGGCGTGTGGTGTCAACATCGAGGAGGAGCCAGAGGGCTTGATCGTCGCGGGAACATCGGGCGCCAACCACGCCGTGAATGGCGGGGCGCTCGTGAAGAGCGCGGGCGATCACCGCATCGCCATGAGCTTTCTGGTGTTGGGCCTGGCGGCGCGGGCGCCGGTGAACGTCGACGAGGCCGGTATGATCGCCACCAGTTTCCCGGCCTTCCAGGCCCTAATGAGCACATTGGGCGCCCAGATGGATTTCGCCTGACATGGGCTTTGTGGTGGCCATCGACGGGCCGGCGGCGTCAGGCAAGGGCACTTTGGCCGCGCGGCTGGGCGCCGCGTTGGGCCTGCCGGTGCTGGACAGCGGCCTGCTCTACCGCGCCGTTGCGGCGGCGGTTCTGCGCCAGGGCGGAGACCTGGACGACGAGGGGACATGCTCAAACGCCGCGCGCGGGCTCGACCTCGGTGCTCTCAACGATCCGGACCTGCGGTCGGCGGCCATGGGCGAGGCCGCCAGCCGCGCCGCCGCACACGGCCGGGTGCGCGAGACTCTTGTGCGGGCCCAACGCGACTTCGCCGCCCGCGAACCCGGCGCCGTGCTGGATGGGCGCGACATAGGCACGGTGATCGTCAAGGACGCCCAGGCCAAGCTCTTCGTCACCGCCTCGGCCGAGGCCCGGGCTATGCGCCGCTGGCGCGAAACGACCAACGCGGGCGAGGCGGTTAGCTATGAAGACATTCTGGCCGATATCCGGCGGCGGGACGCCCGCGATGAGGGCCGCGCGGTGGCGCCATTGCGTCCGGCGCCCGACGCGGTCTTGCTCGACACCACCGATCTTAGTATAGACGCCGCCTTCGATGCGGCCCGCCGTATCGTCGAGGCGGCGCGCGCCCGCACGGGAGCCGGCTAAGGCTTCTCCCGGACGGGAAATCCCATCGCGCCAGACCTCAGACGGCCGCGGGCGACGCATTTACCTCCGAAACAAAACCCTCGTCTGGGCGGCTCTATGGGCGCGCCCGGCGCGGATCAACATTTCAACTCAAGGATACAAATGGCGGACGATCTCAGCATGAACCCTTCGCGCGACGATTTCGCGGCCCTGCTCGATGAAAGCATGGGATCCGGCGATTTCGCCGAGGGCACCGTGGTCAAGGGCCTGGTGGTGGCGATTGAAAAGGACGTCGCGGTCATCGACGTCGGCCTCAAGACCGAGGGCCGGATCTCGGTGAAAGAATTCGGCATTGATGACGCTGGCCGGCCGACGCTCAAGGTGGGCGACACGGTCGAGGTGTTCCTCGAGCGCATCGAGAATGCGCTCGGCGAAGCGGTGATCAGCCGCGACAAGGCCCGCCGCGAAGAGGCCTGGACCCGGCTCGAAGCCGTGTTCGCCAAGAACGAGCCGGTCATGGGGTCGATCATCGGCCGCGTGAAGGGCGGCTTCACCGTCGACCTCGGCGGCGCCTCGGCCTTCCTGCCCGGTTCGCAGGTTGATATCCGCCCGGTCCGCGACGTGGGCCCGCTCATGGGCCGCGAACAGCCCTTCGCCATCCTCAAGATGGACCGTCCGCGCGGCAATATCGTCGTCTCGCGCCGCGCCATCCTTGAAGAGGCCCGCGCCGAGCAGCGCACCGAACTGGTCAGCCAGTTGCTGGAGGGTGAAGTGCGCGAAGGCGTGGTGAAGAACATCACCGACTACGGCGCCTTCGTGGATCTGGGCGGCATCGACGGCCTGCTGCATGTCACCGACATGAGCTGGAAGCGCGTCTCGCACCCGAGCCAAGTCCTGGCCGTGGGCGATACGATCAAGGTTCAGATCATCAAGATCAATCCCGACACCCAGCGCATCAGCCTGGGCATGAAGCAACTCCAGTCCGACCCGTGGGACGGCGTGGAGGCCAAGTATCCGCCCGGCGCCAAGTTCACCGGCCGGATCACCAACATCACCGATTACGGCGCCTTCGTGGAGCTGGAGGCCGGAGTCGAGGGCCTCGTGCACGTCTCGGAAATGAGCTGGACTAAGAAGAACGTCCACCCGGGCAAAATCGTCTCCACCTCTCAGGAGGTCGAGGTGGTGGTTCTGGACGTCGACGCCTCCAAGCGCCGCGTCAGCCTTGGCCTCAAGCAGGCCATGGCCAACCCCTGGGATCAGTTCATCGAACATCACCCGGTGGGCTCGGACGTCGAAGGCGAGGTCAAGAACGCCACCGAGTTCGGCTTGTTCATCGGCCTCGACGACGACATCGACGGCATGGTGCATCTGTCGGACATCGACTGGAATGCGCCGGGCGAAGAAGCCATGGCCCGGTACAAGAAGGGCGATACCGTCAAGGCGCGGGTGCTCGATGTGGACGTTGAGAAGGAACGCATCAGCCTGGGCATCAAGCAGCTCAGCGGCGATCCGATGGCCGGCGATTCCCACCGCAAGGGCCAGGTGGTGACGGCGACGGTGACGGAGATCACCTCCGGCGGCGTCGAGGTCAAGTTCGGCGACGACGCCGCGCCGATGTCGGCCTTCATCCGCAAGTCCGACCTCTCGCGCGAACGCTCCGAGCAGCGCCCCGAGCGGTTCGCGGTCGGCGACCGACTGGACGCCCAGATCACCAACATCGACAAGGCCGCGCGGCGCGTGTCCCTGTCGATCAAGGCTCTGGAGATGGCCGAGGACAAGGAGGCGATCGAGAAGTTCGGCTCCTCCGACAGCGGCGCGTCGCTGGGCGACATCCTGGGCGCGGCGCTCAGGGAAAAGGCCGCCACCAAGGAATAGGGTTGATCGGGCGGAGGGGTTCAGCCTCCTCCGCCTGTCCCGCGCCGACGAGCGCTTAAGAATTAGCGGCCGCGCGCCGTTGGTATCCCCTTGATCTACGGGCGATCTTCGCGCAATGCTCGGGATCGCGTCAGGGGCCGCGTGTCATGATCAAGTCCGAACTGATCGCAGCGTTGGCGGCGGAGAATACGCACCTCACCCAGCGCGACATAGAGCGGGTGGTGAACGTAATCTTCGAACGTGTCGTTGTCGCCCTCGAAGCGGGTGGTCGCGTCGAACTACGCGGCTTTGGCGCCTTTTCCGTCCGTTCCAGATCGGCGAGAGCCGGGCGTAATCCGCGCACTGGAGCGACCGTGCAAGTGCGCGCAAAGCACGTGCCATTCTTCAAAAGCGGCAAAGAGCTGAGAACAAGGCTCAACGCCGAGTAAAAGGAAGACCCATCACGTGTCCATGGCTAAGGAATTCAAAGACTTTATCATGCGCGGCAACGTCGTCGATCTGGCGGTCGCGGTGGTCATCGGTGGCGCCTTCGGCAAGATTGTCACCAGCTTTGTCAACGACATCATCATGCCCCCGATCGGCGTGCTCACCGGCGGCGTCGACTTTTCCGCCCTCAAGATCATCCTCAAGCCGGCGAACGCAGCCACCAAGGCCGCCGAAGTGGCCATCGGCTATGGCACGTTCATCAACACGCTCATTCAGTTCCTGATCATCGCCGCAGCCATCTTCGTCGTGGTCAAGCTGATCAACAGCATGAAGAAGGCCCCCGAGCCCGAAGCGCCGGCGGGCCCGACGCCCACCGAAGCCTTGCTCGCGCAGATTCGCGATCTGCTTGCCAGCCGGGGCGGCTAATTAGCCAAGGGCGTCTCCAGGCTGGAGGCGCCCGTTGGCTGCGTGGAGCGCGCGATGGCGGTCGCCAAGATTTGCGGGCTCTCCACGTGTCCCGCCCTGGACGCGGCGCTTGATGGTGGCGCTGCCTTCGTGGGTTTCAACTTCTTTCCCCGCAGCCCGCGATGGGTTTCCCTTGATGCGGCCGCCGGCTTGGCGAGTGTCGCGCGCGGTCGGACCATGGTCGTGGCGGTCACCGTCGACCCCGACGACGCCTTGATCGACCAACTGAAAGCGGAGCTCGCCCCGGACTTCATCCAACTTCACGGCACGGAGACTCCAGCGCGCGCGCGGGAGATCGCCAACCGTTCGGGAGCCGCGATCATCAAAGCACTTGCCGTCTCCACTGCCACCGACCTCGACTTCGCCCTTCCCTTCGAGGGCGTGGCCCAGCACCTGATGTTCGACGCCAAGGCCCCAGCGCACGCCTCGCGTCCGGGCGGATTGGGCGAGCCCTTCGACTGGTCGATCCTGGCCGGGCGGCGATTTGCCCGGCCCTGGTTCCTGGCCGGGGGCCTCGATGCGGACAATGTGATCACAGCGATCACCGCCTCCGGCGCGCCGATGGTGGATGTTTCCTCTGGCGTGGAGAGGGCTGGCGGCCTAAAGGACCCCGCTCTCATCATCCGCTTCCTCGCCGCGGTCGCCCGCGTCTGAGGACGCCGCCGCCTCAGAGCCTCCCGCTGAACAGTCTCTCTCCACCCCGCAACGACTATGGCGCTTGGCCGGACCCTGACGGACGCTTTGGCGCCTATGGCGGCCGTTTCGTGCCCGAGACCTTGATGCCGCTCGTCTTGGCGCTGGAGCAGGCCTACGCAGCGGCCAAGGCGGATGACACGTTCGGCGCCGAACTCGCCGGCTACCTGACAAGCTACGTCGGTCGCCCGAGCCCGCTCTATTTCGCTAGCCGACTTTCCGCACATCACGGCGCGCGCATCTGGCTCAAGCGCGAGGAGCTCAATCACACCGGCTCTCACAAGATCAATAATTGCATGGGCCAGATCCTGCTCGCCAGGCGCATGGGCAAGACGCGGATCATCGCCGAGACCGGGGCGGGGCAGCACGGCGTCGCCACGGCCACGGCCTGCGCGCTCTTCGGCCTGCCGTGCGTGGTCTACATGGGCGCCGTGGACGTGGAGCGTCAGGCGCCGAACGTCCTGCGTATGCGCCTGCTGGGCGCCGAGGTGCGCCCCGTGGAGAGCGGCTCGGCCACGCTCAAGGACGCCATGAACGAAGCGCTGCGCGACTGGGTCGCCAATGTTTCCGACACCTACTACCTCATCGGCTCCGCCGCCGGCCCGCACCCCTATCCAGCTATGGTGCGCGACTTCCAAACCATCATTGGGCGCGAGGCACGCGCGCAGATCCTCGAGGCTGGGGCCCGGCTGCCCGATGCCCTGGTGGCGTGCGTCGGCGGCGGCTCCAACGCCATCGGCCTCTTTCATCCATTCCTCGCGGACGACGGCGTGCGCCTGTTCGGTGTGGAGGCCGCTGGGGAAGGCATGGACAGCGGACATCACGCCGCAGCGCTCGCCGGCGGCCGCCCAGGCGTGCTCCACGGCGCCCATTCCTATCTCCTGCAAGATGACGACGGTCAGATCCTCGAGGCCCATTCGATTTCCGCCGGGCTCGACTATCCCGGCATCGGCCCGGAACACGCCTGGCTGCGCGATGTCGGCCGGGCGCGGTATCTGACGGCCACGGACGAGGAAGCTCTGGACGCCTTCGCCCTCTGCGCCCGACTGGAAGGCATCGTTCCGGCGCTGGAATCCGCCCACGCCTTGGCCAAGCTGCCGGAAGTCGCCGCCGAAGTGGGTAAGGACGGGGTCGTGGTGCTGTGTCTCTCTGGTCGCGGCGACAAGGATCTGGCCGCCGTCGCGCCGCGCCTGGAGGGCCGCCGTTGACCGTGGCGCGCATCGAGGCCCGCTTCACCGCACTGGCGCGCGAAGGACGCGCGGCCTTCACACCCTACGTGGTGGCCGGCGATCCGGACGCCGAGACTTCGTGGCGCATCCTGGAGGGCCTGCCCGCCGCCGGCGCCGACCTCATTGAACTCGGCCTGCCGTTCTCCGACCCCATGGCCGACGGACCGGCGATCCAGCGCGGCGCCGCCCGCGCCCTGGCTGCGGGCATGACGACCGAGGGGGTGTTGGCTCTGGCGCGCCGATTCCGCCGGGGCGATTCCACAACCCCCATCGTACTCATGGGCTACTACAATCCGATCCTGAACTTCGGGCCGACCGCGTTCGCGGCGGCGGCGGCCGAGGCCGGCGTGGACGGCCTGATCATGGTCGATGTCCCGCCCGAGGAATCCGCACCCCTGGCCGATGCGCTTGACGCTCACGATCTGGCGCTGATCCGCCTGGCGACGCCCACGACGGACGCGGCCAGGCTGGTGATCATTGCCCGCCGCACCAGGGGATTTGTCTATTTCGTCTCGGTGACCGGCGTCACCGGCGTGAAAGAAGCGGACGCCGGCGCGATCGAGGCTCAGGTGAAGCGGGCGCGCGCCGCTTGCGCCCTCCCCGTGGCGGTCGGCTTCGGCATCAAGACGCCCGACCGTGCCGCCGAGGTCGCCAAAATCGCCGATGCGGTGGTGGTGGGATCGGTCCTGGTGGAGGAGATATCCACAGCCATCGCACTTAAGCGTGATCCGGTTCCGAAAATCCTGGATACCGTCGCCGCCATGGCTCACGCTGTGCGTTCCGCCCGGGCAGGAGGCTGACCATGGCCCTGACCGACGACAAGAAAAAGCGACCCGTGCGCACTCCGGCGCCGCCGGTGGGCCGTGAGCGCGGCGGCTGGCTGGCCAAGATCGCGCCCGGCGTTCGCAAGCTCGTCTCGCGCCAGGAGACGCCCGAAAATCTCTGGGAGAAATGCCCCGACACCGGGGAGATGATCTATCGCCCGGATCTCGAGGCGGCGTTGTGGGTGACGCCGTCCGGCAGGCACATGCGCATCCGGCCCAATCTGCGCTTCGCCTACACCTTCGACGGCGGTCGCCATAAGCCCCTGCCGCTGCCCAAAACCCCCGACGACCCCCTAGGCTTCGCCTATGGCAAACCCTATCGCGACAGCCTGGCCACCGCGCGCAAGAACACTGGCGAGACCGACGCCATGGCCGCGGCCGTGGGCGAGATCGGCGGCCAGACGACCGTGGTCCTGGTCCAGGACTTCGCCTTCATGGGCGGTTCCTTGGGGGCGGCGGCGGGCGAGGCCTTCCTGGCCGCCGTGGACCAGGCCGTGATGCGTGACGTTCCGTTCGTCGTGTTCACCGCCTCCGGCGGCGCGCGCATGCAGGAAGGCACACTCTCACTGATGCAGCTGGCCCGCACCACGGCCGCGATCCAGCGTCTGAGGCGCGCGCACCTGCCGTACATTGTCGTGCTCACCGACCCGACCACCGGCGGCGTGACCGCCTCCTACGCTATGCTGGGCGATATTCACCTGGCCGAGCCGGCGGCGCTCATTGGCTTCGCCGGCCGGCGCGTGATCGAAGACACCATCCGCGAGGCCCTGCCGCCGGGTTTCCAGACGGCTGAGTTCCAGGTCGAGCGTGGCATGGTCGACCGGGTAGTCACCCGCAAGGAGCTGCCCGTGGTGCTGGGCTCGATCCTCCGCACCTTGATGGCCGGACGCGCCAGCCGAGCCGCCGCCTGAGCGTTCCGCCGACCATCGATCATGACCCGATCCGCGCCTCCGATGAGGCGATACACCGCCTACGAGCCCTCCATCCAACCCTGATCGATCTGTCCACCGGCCGCGTGGAGCGGCTGCTTGACGCCCTCGGCCGGCCGCAGGACCGGCTGGGCCGGGTGATCCACGTGGCCGGCACCAACGGCAAGGGCTCGACTGTCGCCTATCTCCGGACCATCGCCGAGGCGGCGGGCCTCAGGGTCCACGCGCTCACCTCGCCGCACCTGGTGCGCTTCGCCGAACGTATCCGCGTGGCTGGGCGGCTGATCACGGACGAGGAGCTGGAGAGGCGGATCGACGAGGTCGAGGAGGCCAATGCAGGCGCGCCGATCAGCTTCTTCGAAATCGCCACGGCGCTCGCCTTCCATGCCTTTGCGGCCACGCAGGCTGATCTCACCATCGTCGAAGTGGGCCTGGGCGGACGGTTTGACGCCACCAATGTGTTCGCGCGCCCGGCGGCGAGCGTGATCACGCCGGTGGATTTGGATCACCTGGAATGGCTGGGCCCGGAGCTCGGTAAGATCGCCTGGGAAAAGGCCGGGATCATCAAGGCCGGGGCGCCGGTGTTCGTCGGACGGCAGAAGAGTGAAGCGCTGGAAGTGATCGAGGCCGAAGCCCAGCGCCTCGGCGCTCCAACCACCGTCCTCGGTCGGGATTTTGACGCCTGGGAGGAGCGCGGGCGGCTGATGATCCAATTCGAACATCGTCTTCTCGATCTGCCGGCGCCGGGACTCTACGGCCCGCACCAGTTCGCCAACGCCGCTCTGGCGGTCGCCGCCATCCTCTCCCTGGCTGATCCGCGCGTGGACGAGGACGCCCTGGCGCGGGGGGTCGAGGGCGTCGTCTGGCCGGGCAGGTTTCAGCGCCTGACCGCCGGTCCGCTGGCCAAGCTCGCTCTGGGCGCCGATGTGTGGCTCGATGGCGCGCACAATCCGCACGCCGCGCTGGCGCTCGCCGAGACTTGCGGGCACCTTGTGGCCCGCGATCCCCGACCGTTGACGCTCATCGTCGGCATGCTGGGTCGCAAGGACGCCAGGGGATTTTTCGACGCCTTCGCGACCCTCGCGCCACGCGTCCTGACCAGCGCCTTCGATTCTCCGAACGCGACGCCAGGCGAGGATCTGGCTGTCGCGGCCCGGGAAGCCGGGCTCGAGGTGGTAGCGGTAGAGGGCGTGGAAGCGGCGCTGCGCTTGGCCGTAGCTGGGGCCGGTCCACCCCCGCACGTGATCATCTGCGGCTCGCTGCACTTCATCGGCGACGTCCTGGCCTTGAGCCCGGACACCTGGCCCAGCTAATAGGCGCCCCGGGGCCGCCTTTCTCGAATCGAGGATCTTGATGAAGACACTGCTCCTGTTCGGCGCGACGGGAGACCTTGCGCGGCGCATGCTGCTGCCCTCGCTCTTTGGGCTGGACATCGATGGCTTGCTGCCGGACGACCTTGTCATCGTCGGCACGGCGCGCAGCGAAGGCGACGACGCCTGGTTCCGCGAGAAGGCCGATCAGGCGCTGCATGAGTTCATGGACGCCGATCGCCTGCGGCCGGATGTCGTGGCGCGGTTCCTAGGCAGGCTGAAATACCGGAGCGCTGACGTCTCCGCGCCCAACGCCTTTGCCGCCCTGGCCGAGGCCGTGGGCGACACCGCGCCAAAGGATCTGTCGATTTTCCTTTCGACGGCCCCTTCGCTCTTCGGTCCTACCATCGAGGGGCTGGCCAAGGCGGGACTCGCCGGCGATCGGGCGCGCCTCGCGCTGGAAAAGCCGCTCGGCGTCGACCTCGCCTCGAGCCGCGCGATCAACGACGCCGTCGCCGCCGGGTTTCCCGAGAACCGCACCTTCCGCATCGACCACTATCTGGGCAAGGAGACCGTCCAGAACCTCATCGCCCTGCGCTTCGCCAACACCCTGTTCGAACCCCTGTGGAACGCGCGCGGCATCGACCATGTCCAGATCACCGTCGCCGAGACCGTGGGTCTGGAGGGGCGTCACGGTTTCTACGACGACACCGGCGCGCTGCGCGACATGGTGCAGAACCACATGCTCCAGCTCTTGGCGCTCACGGCCATGGAGCCACCGGCCCGTTTCGACGCCACCTCGGTGCGCGACGAAAAGGTCAAGGTTTTGCGCTCGCTGCGGCCGATCGATAGCGAAACCGTCCGCACGCACAGCGTCATCGGCCAGTTCGAGGCCGGGTCCATCGGCGGCGCGCCGGTAAGCGGCTACGCGCAGGAATTGGGCCACCCCAGCAACACGGAGACCTTCGTCGCGCTCAAGGCCCATGTGGACAACTGGCGCTGGCAGCGCGTGCCGTTCTACCTGCGCACCGGCAAGCGTCTGGCCAAGCGACGCACGGAAATCTTCATCCAGTTCAAAGCCGTGCCTCACTCGATCTTCAGTGGGCCGGGGGCTTCGCTGCAGGCGAACAAGCTGATCATCGGCCTGCAGCCGGAAGAAAACGTCAGCTTCCGCCTGATGGCCAAGGAGCCGGGCCTCGATAGGGCCGGCATGCGCCTGCGGGAAGTGCCGCTCGATATCTCCATGCCCAACGCCTTCGCCGACAAGAGGCGGCGCATCGCCTACGAGCGCCTGCTCCTCGATCTCATGGACGGAGACCCCACTCTGTTCGTGCGCCGCGACGAGGTGGAGGCCCAGTGGACCTGGGTCGACGCCATCCGAGCTGGCTGGAACGCCAACGGCATGACGCCCAAGGGCTACCCGTCGGGCAACTGGGGGCCGTCAGCCGCCATCGCCCTCACCGAGCGCGACGGTGTGACCTGGAACGACTGAAGTCCGTCAGGCGGCGACGGCGATCCCGGATTCGGCGAGCCAGTCGAGAATCTTCTGCTTGGGCATCGCCCCGACCTTCATGGACGCCATGCGGCCGTCCTTGAACAGCATCATGGTCGGAATGCCGCGCACGCCGTAGCGCGAGGGCGTCGCCGGGCTCTCCTCGATGTCAAGCTTGGCCACGGTGACCGCGCCGCCGAGTTCCGCGGCGATCTGCTCGAGCGCCGGGGCGATCTGTTTGCAAGGGCCGCACCATTCGGCCCAGAAGTCGACCAGAACGGGTCCGGACGCCTTGAGTACATCGGCCTCGAAGGTGGCGTCGGTGACGGCGACGGTGCTCATTTTTCTTCAAACTCCTTGAGGAGAAGGTCCGGATGTAGTCCGCCCTGGCGAGTCGTCAACCATCCATGGCTTCGAGATTTCGTGCGTCAGGCGTGAGAAGCGGTGATGGCTCAGGTCCGGAAAGCGCCCATGCCAGACCACCGGTCCGACGCCGGACAACATAGTAGGCGCCGAACAGAACCATCACGGCGACCGTGGCTATGAGGCTTGGCCGGCCGATATCCGGGTCTCCCCAGTTCGCGGCCACCACGCCGACCAGCGCCACAAGCCCGACCGCGGGCGCCAGCGGGAACAGCGGCGACTTGTAGGGGGCGTGTGCGGATGCGCCGGTCACGCGCCCGACGATCACCGCCGCGCACAGCGAGATATAGATGGCCACGACGTTCATGCCGTTCAGCACCAGCAGCAAGTGGAAGGGAATGAAGCAGCAGGCGATTCCCGCCGCGCCGGTGCACAGCGTGGCGATCCACGGCGAGTCGTACCGGCCGTGCAGGCGGGTGAAGGCCCCGTTGACGGCCTCGTGCCACGCCTTGTCGCGCGCGCTGGCGTAGAGGATGCGTGCGTTGATGAGCAACGAGGCGATCACGGCGTTGACGATGGCCAAGGCCACGCCCAGGCTGACCGCGACACCCAGCGCGTGGCCGCCGACGGCCTCGACGAAGTCGCCGAACGGGCTCTGAGACCTCACCAGCGCCGCGAGATTGGGGGCGCCCAGCACGGTCGCCGCCGTCGGCAGGAACTCAAGCGCCAAGGTGAAGGCGAGGGCCCAGAGAATCGTGCGGGCGATGCGGCGCGGCGCCTCGTGCATCTCCTCGCTGAAATAGACCGCCGCGCCGAAGCCGTTGTAGGCGAAGATGGCCACGGTGATCGCCAAGGCGATGGCCGTCAGCGGCGTCGGCCCAAGGCCGGCGGCCGCGGTGACGACAATGGGGTGGAGCATGACCTCGCTGATCGGCCGGGCCAGATGCGTAAACCCCAACACAGCCACGACGAGAAGGGCGATGGCTTCCACCGCCAGGAAGGCGCCGGTGACCCAGGCGTTGAGGCGGATGTTCAGGATGCCGAACAAGGTCGATAGGGCGATCAGGCCCGCGGCGATGGGAATCGGCGGGGCCCCCGGCCAGATCGCGCCCAGATAGGCGGCGGCGCCCAGGGCGAGGACCGGTGGGACCAGCGTATAGGCCACGGTGTTCGCCCCCATGAGCATGAAGGCGGCGAACGGCCCGAGGGCGCGCCCGACCATGGCGTATTCGCCGCCGGCCAGGGGCCACGCCGAGGCAAGTTCGGCGTAGACGAAGGCCATGGCCAGCGACACCACAGCCGCCGCCGCTAGGCTGATCAGCGCGCCCGAGCCAGCCTGCTGGATGACGCCCGGGATGATCACGAACACCGAGGACGCCGGCGTCACCGCCGACAGGGTGAGCAGCAGCACGCCCACCAGCTTCATGCTGCGCGGAAACGGGCGCGCGGCGCTCACCGGCGAAGCGCCATGATCGCGGCTTCGAGCATCGAACTCGGAACCGGCATCAGCCTCGGCCCGTCGGTCCAGACGAGGGCGGCCTCGATCCGCCGGTCCGGGAACACCTCAGCCAGAATGGCGGTGTAGATGGCCATCTGGCGGATATAGCCGGGATCGGTGTCCTCGATCCGCGCCGGCGCCGGACGGTTGGTCTTGAAGTCCGCCACGAGCACGCGGTTCGGTTCCACAAGCAGGCGATCGAGGCGGCCGGAGAACGTGAGCCCTTGGGGTAAGGAGGCGGCTGTTCCGGCGATCGGCACCTCGGCGCGCGACCCCGGCCGGAAAACGGCCGCGAACCGGGCGTCCGCCAACACGGCCAGGGCCGCGCCGGCCATCTCCTCGCGCTGATCGTCACTCAAGCCCAACTCTCGCGACAGCAGGCGCCGCGCGCCGGTCGCTCGGGCCTCTGGGCCTAAATCCGGCAGCAGTTGAAGCAGGCGATGGATGATCTCGCCCCGCCGATAGCGGCCGAGGCCACCCGTCCGAGCCAGGGGCGATGGAGCGCTTCCCAATTCTTCCTCGTCGAGCCGAGACGGCGAAGCCAGACGGGGGCCAGGTCGCTCTGTGGGCGCGAGGCCAAGGGCCCAGGCAGGAAGCGTGGCGCCGGCCGGCGAGGCCGTCGCCTCCGCCGGCGCGGCCGCGGGATCTGGACCATAACGCAGTCCCTCGCCGCCGCCCTCGAGGGCGAAGGTATGGGTCGGCAAGCCCGCGAAGGCGCGTTCGATAAAGTCGCGCCAGCTGTTCTTCTTTCGGGCTTCTTGAGTGTCCACCCCGGCGATGATCAGCCGGTCGCGCGCGCGGGTGAGGGCCACGTAGAGCAGCCGCGCGGACTCGTGGTTGACGCCAGTTTCTCGCGCGGCCCGCGTCGCCGCCGAGGCGGGGCAATCGTCGTCCTTGCGCGGAGCCCACAGAAAGCCGCCGTCTTCGCAAACCATCAGACGCCCGCCCTGCCATGTCGCGCGTGTCGTCGTGTCCGGCAGGATGACGATGGGCGCCTCCAGGCCCTTGGCGCCATGGACGGTCATCACACGCACCTCCGCGCCGCCTCCCTCCTGCTGCTCACGCTTGATGTCGAGTTCCAGACCACTCATCCAGGCGAGCCAGGTCTCGAGATCGCGCACGCCCGAGGCTTCGGCGGCGAGCGCCTGGCCGACAAAGGCTTCCAGCGCCTGCTCACCCTCCGCGCCCAGCCGCGTGAGAATCCGCTGGCGCATGGACCGGCCGGCCGGATCGAGGCGAGTGAGAACGGCGCAATAGAAGTCGAACGGCGGCCTGCGCTCGGCCTCTTCGGCCGCCCAGGCGAGGAAACGGGACGCCGCGCTCCACTCACTCCGCTCGTCCGCCCGCACCATCAATGTGCCCCACAACGACGCTGTGCGGCCGTAGGCGAGGTCGAACAGACCCTCTTCGTCCACGTCGCAGAAGGGGCTACGCAGCAGTACGGCGAGCGAGAGGTCGTCGTAGGGAAAGCGCGCGAAGCGGCCGAGCGCCATCAGATCTTCATAGAGGCCGTGCTCGGCGAGTTTCAGCCGATCCGCGCCCGCCACCGGCGCGCCCTCGCGTTTCAGGGCCCGGATGATCTCGTGAAACAGGGGGCCGCGCCGGCGCACCAGAATCATCACGTCGCCATGACGACAGGGTCGGGGCTTGCGGTCGTGTCGATCGGCGACGGCGTCACCACGCGCGACCATCTGAACGACCCCCGCCGCGATGCGCGCCGCCAGCCGCCGGTTGGCGCCGTGCTTGGGCTCGCGGTCCAGGGGCGCCCAGTGGTCTTCCTCCTCCTCGTCCCGCTCGCCCTGCTCCAGGGGCCACAGCTCCACGCACCCGTGATCCTCACGCCGGAAATCGTGCCTGAGCGGCGTGGACTTCACGTTCTCGCCCGTGGTGCGCAGGCCCGCGCGCGCTTCGTCGTCGACGAACACCTGATCCACGAACTCGAGAATCTCCCTCGCCGAGCGCCAGCTCTCCCTGAGAGGCACGTGTTCGAAGCGCGCGCCGGCGGCCCTCGCCATCTCACTGAAGGCGCGCATCTCCTGGGCCAGGCGTTCCGGCGCGGCGCCCTGGAACGAGAAGATCGACTGCTTCTCGTCGCCCACGGCGAACATGGTCCGATCCTTGGGTCCCGCCCCTTCGCCGTGGAAAAACTCAGCGGTGAGGGTGCGCAGGATGTCCCACTGGTCCGGCGCCGTGTCCTGGGCCTCGTCAAGCAGAACATGCCGCAGACCGCTGTCGAGCTTGTAGAGCACCCAGGCGGCGTCAAGCCTCCCGGTCAGCAAGGCCAGGGTGCGCTCGATCAGGTCGAGAAAGTCGAGCCGGCCGTCCTTGGTCGCGTCGTAGAGGGCGATATAGGCTCTCGCGAGGGTGAGGGCCTGGACCGTTTCCCGGGCCGTGCGGGCGCTGGCGATGCGCTCGGCGCTGGCCACGCAATGGCGCTGCTCCTCGACCATCCAGTCGCGGATGTCCTGACTGATCGCCGAGGTCGCCAGCCGCGCCTTTGGCGTCCCCTTGCCGGTGAGGAACACCGCCTTGACGTCGGCGAAGTCGCCGCTGCGCTCGGCAGCGCGCATAGCTTCGGCTTGGCCGCGGTCGCTGACTTTGTCGCTGGCCGCCAGGGCCTCCGCCGCCCGCCGCCATCTGGCCGTCCCGACGCGCTTCAGCGCCTGGCGTCCGATTTCCTCGGGATCGGCGGGCGCGGAGAAGTCGAATCGTCGCCAGACATCCATCGTCAGCCCGGCCCGGGTCCGGCTTACATAGACGCCGATCGCGGCGCGCTTGGCCGTGAAGTCAGAGAACATGTCATTGAACGACTGGTAGTCGAGCTCGATCGAAAAGTGGCCATAGGCGGCCGCTACTTCGCCGTCCGGGTGGTCAAGGACATACTTTGCGAGGCCTTCGCGGGCGCGAGTCGCCACCTCGATCGCCGCCGCGTCGTCCAACACCGTGAATGCCGGCGATATGCCCGCCTCGAGGGGAAAGCGGCGCAGCAGCTTCTCGCAAAAGGCGTGGATGGTCTGGATCTTCAGGCCGCCCGGAGTCTCCAGCGCCCGGGCGAACAGAGCCCGGGCCGCGTTCAGATCGCGCCCATCCTCCTCGATGGCGGCCAGCGCCTTCTCAAGGTCCGGACTTTCCATGACCGCCCACGCGCCCAGCTGCTTGTAGAGCCGCGTCTGCATCTCGGCCGCACCAGCCTTGGTGAAGGTGACGCAGAGAATCGTCTCGGGCGGCGCGCCGGCCAACAGCAGTCGGGCGACGCGAGTCACCAGGGTGGAGGTCTTGCCCGAGCCGGCGTTGGCGTCCACGAACACCGAAACTTTGGGGTTGGAGGCCTGGACCTGCGCCGGCCGTCCCTTGGATCTCGGGGGCCGAGTCATTCGGACGCCTCGCCGATGACCCGCCACTCCCAGACTCGGGCGAGGTGGTCGAAGTCGCCGGTGTCATTGACGAACTGAGAGGCGGCCTTGGAGACATAGGCTGTCGAGGGATCGTCGAACTTCGCCACGCGACGCTTCAGGCCGGCCAGCGCCTCGGCGGCCAGCGCCACGCCGTCTCCGCGCGATTGCTCGTCGCCAGGCTCACGTCCACCGCCGACACGGACATAAAGCAGGTCTCCGGGCGTCATCGCGCCGAGGTCGGCGAAACCGCCGGCGGCGAGGATGGCGGCGGTCAGGGTGAGTTGAGGCGCGAGGCCGGCGTCGACCTGTTTCTGGCTCGGCGGCGCGCCAGTCTTGAAGTCGAGAATATCGGCCGCCGGACCTCTCGCCTCGATGCGGTCGGCGCGGGCGGTGACTGTAAACGGGCCTGCGGAACCTGCAAAGGTCAAGCGGCCGCCCTGCTCGATGAGCAACTTGGCCCCAGGGCGGCGGCGCTGTTCGAACGCCAGCACCCAAGGCGCGAGATTGGCCGCCAAGGCGTGCTCGCGGGCCATGCGGGGTCCTGGCATCCCTTCTTCGCGCAGCGCCTCCAAGATCACCGTTTCGATCAGTCCATCGGCGCCGATCTCCTCCAGGCTCTTCGCGGCCAGAAGCTCGAAGGCGCGATGGATAGCCCGACCACGCGCCAAAGCCTCCACTGGGGCGTCGGGAGGATCGAGGGGTTTGAGGCCCAGGATACGCCGAGCGTAGAGGGCGTAAGGATCGCGGATCCAGGTCTCGACGGAGGTGACGCCAAGCTCACGCGGCCGAGCGGCGACGGGCGGCGTGGGTCGGGGCCGCATCGCCGTTCGGAGCGATGCCGGCGGGACGAGGATCGGCGCGTCGAGCGCGCGCGCCCAGTCAAGCACTTCCGGTCGGCCAGGCGGTTCGAGTTTCGCCCCGGCGATGAGCGTGCGCAGGCGCCAGAGCCAGCGGGATTCCACGGTGGGCGATCCGCCACGCCGTTCGCAGGTGAGCAGCACCACGTCGGGGGCGCACGCGGCCTGAGCGAAATCGTGGGCGGCGAGACCGATGCGGCGCTCCGGCGCGGGCAACCCGAGCTTTTCGCGCATGGGTCGCGAGAGGAACGGATCGATCGGCGCCAGCGCGGGCCACACGCCTTCCTCGAGCCCGGCGAGGATCAGGAGGTCGGACCG
>Ga0302311_10003093_pt1 | contig 18364 bp, 12 predicted proteins | sample III_Palsa_N1_3_FD_200449 | JGI IMG/M metagenome (GOLD analysis project Ga0302311, IMG submission 200449) | Peat permafrost microbial communities from Stordalen Mire near Abisko, Sweden - III_Palsa_N1_3 | ecosystem: Environmental > Terrestrial > Soil > Palsa > Peat permafrost | place: Sweden... | reverse complement strand
GTCTGCTCGTTCGCATTGCCCGGCAGGATCGCCGCGCCGCCATGACCTGTGATGACACCGCTCTGAAATATTCCGCGACTGTCGAAATTGCCCGAGACCACGGTATCGCTGTTATCGTCAGCCGCGAACACGCCGCCGCCGCCGTTGCTCTGCTTGTAGTTGGAGACGAAGTCGATCTGGTACAGCGTCAGCGTGTCGCTCGGCTTGAGCTGGAACGCCGCGTACAGACCGCGTCGCTTGCGGTCGAACGTGTCGTTGCCATAATCGAAGCCGCCGGGAACGAAGACCTGCTTGTTCTGGTAGGTCGTCTGGAAATAGGGCTCGGCGCGGATGAAGCTGTCCGCATATTTGAACTCGGAATAGGACAGGTCGACCAGCGCGCCAAATTCGCCGAGCGGGGTCTGCCAGCGATCGGTCACCAGCACCGATCCGCTCGGCGATGCCTTCTTGGAGAAGTCGCCATAGCTTCCCGACGCGGTCGCATCGACGGTGAACTTCTTGTAGTCGAACGGCATGCGCGTGCGCAGATCGATCGCGCCGCCGGTGCCGCCCTCGATCAGTTCGGCGGTGCTCGCCTTGTAGACATCGACCGCCGCCATCAGCTCGGGGGTGACGTCGCCCCAGTTGAGGCCGCTGCCGCCATTGGCGGAGAAGATCTCGCGCCCGTTGAGCAGCGCGGTGACGCCGGACAGGCCGCGGATCTGGATGCCGCTGCCTTCGAACGAGAAGTGATCCGGATCGCCCAGCGCGGCGAAGCGGGTGATCGTCACGCCGCTGACGCGCTGGAGCACTTCGGTCAGCGAGGTATCGGGCAGCTTGCCGGCCTCGTCCGCGACGATCGAGTCGATCACCGTGTCCGACAGCCGCTTGCGCGCCGTCGCATTCTCGATGGCTTGGCGACGTCCGGTGACGATGATCCCTTCGGACGCGCTCTTGTCGGTCGGCGAGGCGGTTGCCGGCGCGTCGCCATTGGCCGCTGGCACGGTATCCGATGTCGTCGTGCTTTGCTGTTCGGTCTTCTGCCCGACGGACTGGGTCGTTTCCTGGCCGTAGGCCGGCGACACCATCACGCTGGCGACGACTACGCTCGAAACACCGCCGAGCAACACGGCATCCAGAGCGTGCCGGTAACGTGCAACAATCCCCACCCTTATTCTCCCCCCAAGGCCTCTCTATGGAGACTCTACGCAGCTACGGATCTTCCGATATCAATCGAACGCCCGATTTCTGTTACCGCTATCGCGACACACCGATAGCGTCAACTCCGTTTTACGTTGCAAGTGGAAACCAATCTGTCTGTGCTGCATGACTGCGCGCCACGCGATCTTGCACTGCAAGATGATCGATGCCTCGTCTTGCCTGGTAACGTGTCATTCGAAGCATAACGCGTGACGGCGATGGTCCATTAGACTTGGGATGCCATCCTCGAACCCACCGCCGACGGCCGATCGGCGTTGTCGTAGGTGCCCGCCCCTGTAAGTGTGCCGAGATACGCGCATGTTTTCTGGTAGCGCTAGCATTCTTGATCGCTATCGTGGGCCAAAAGCAAAACGATCGGGGAGGCAGACGGTGCGTGAGGTTACCAGCAAGATGATGAGCGCGTCTGGGCATATGCTCGCGTCCGAACCGGGCCGGGCGACATTCTCGACCAACCGGCGGGCGATGCGCTGCGTATCTTTGGGTCTCGCTGTTGCTGTCGCCGCGGCGACACCGGCTGCCGCCCAATCCGTCGCATCGCCCGACGGTCATATCGCGATGGCCTTCACGGATATCGCCGGCACCCCGAAGCTCACGCTGACGGTGGCAGGACGAACGATCATCGCACCTTCCACACTCGGCCTCGCGATCGCACGGGGCGGGGCGGCCGACACGCGCCTCGTGGCGATCGGCAGCGACATGCGTGACGGCAAAGACAGCTATGCGATCCCGTTCGGCAAGACGTCGCACGTCGATGAGCTATATCGCGAGATTACGATCCACTATGCCGCGGCCGGCACCCCGGCCCTCGATGTCATCGCGCGCGCCTACGATACCGGTGTAGCGCTGCGCTACCGTGTGCCGGTCCAGCGGGGAATGCCGCAACTGCGAATAACGGGCGAGATGACCCAATTCGCATTTCCGAACGACTATGCCTGTTACGGCCTCAACCTCGGCAGCTTCACGACCGGCCATGAAGGTGAATTCCTGCCGATCTCGGCCGCAGCGATTCGCGCGACCGATCTGTTCGAGTTGCCGCTGACGTGCCGGACGTCGGCGGACGGGCCCGCCATCGCGCTCGCCGAGGCCGACGTCGATAACTGGCCCGCGGCCTACCTAAGCGGATCCACCACGGGCTCGCCCGCCGTCCGGATCACGCTCAGCCCGCGCAGCGATGAGCGAGGCCTTGCGGTGAAGCGCGATCTTGCCACGCCCGTTCTGTCGCCCTGGCGCGTGGTGATGATCGCCGCGTCGCCGGGCAAGCTCATCGAAAACACCTTGCTGACCAGTCTCAACCCGCCGCCCGCCGGAAACTATTCGTGGGTGAAGGCGGGCAAGACCGCGTGGGACTGGTGGTCGGGTCCCGTGCTGGCGGGCGTGCCCGATGCCGGCTCCAACGATGCGACCGAGCGTGCCTTCATCGACTTCGCCGCCGCCAACGGCTTTCGCTACCATATGATCGATGAGGGCTGGTACGTCCATTCGGGCAGCGGTCCCAAGCTGCTCCCCGGCGCCGACCCCACCAAGCCCGTCGATGCGATCCATTTGCCCGAGCTCGTCCGCTACGCCGGCGGCAAGGGCGTCGGGCTGATCGTCTGGATCCACTGGAAGCTGCTCGACCGCGACATGGAGCCTATCCTCGATCAGGTCGAACGCTGGGGGCTCAAGGGCATCAAGGTCGATTTCATGAACGGCGACGACCAGACCGTGATCGACTTCTACCACCGCCTCGCCGCCGCGACCGCGCGGCACCATCTGTTGCTCGACCTGCACGGCGCGACACACCCCTGGGGCATGACGCGGACCTATCCAAACTTCATCACGCAGGAGGGCGTGTTCGGCGCCGAGAACAACAAGTGGACCGCGCTCGTCACCGCCCGCCACAATGTGAACTTGGTATATACGCGGATGCTGACGGGTCCGATGGACTATACCCCCGGCGGGTTCCGCAACCGCACGCCGGCCACCTTCGCGATATCCTTCAAGGCGCCCTACACGCAGACCACACGCGGCGCCGCGCTCGCCATGTATGTTCTGTACGAAAGCCCGCTGCAGTCGGTGGCGGACAGTCCGGATGCCTATACGAACGCCGACGGCATGGATTTCCTCCGCGCGGTGCCAACGACATGGGACGAAACGCGATTTCTCGACGGCGATCCCGGCAGCCATGTCGCGATCGCGCGGCGTCGGGGCCGCATCTGGTATGTCGGCGCGATGACCGCGGGTCCCGCGCGGGTGGTTCACCTGCCGCTCGGCTTCCTCGGCACGGGGCGCTACAGCATGCGGACCTGGGAAGATGGCGCCGCGCCGACCCGATTGCGCACAGCGACGCGCGCTGTCGTGGCACGCGATGCGGTCGACCTGTCGCTCGCGGCGTCGGGTGGCGCGGTGGCGATCATCGAACCGGCAAGATGACCTGTTGTCCGGCTGAGATCATGCCGGGCCTTGGCGTGCCCGGTCGATCCCATTCACCGCGGACGCTCGACAAGGCCAATAGCTATGTTATCGCTACCATAAAACGGATCGGGAGAGAATATATGGCACAGGCCGGTCGTTTTGCCTCAGGCCGAGGTCTTCTTGGGTTGGCGGTTTCGGTCGTTCTGTCGCTGGCGGTCCGGCATCCCGCCGACGCGGCCGGTCGCTCGATTTCCGTCGATGTCGGCCAGGCCGGGACGCCCGTCGATCGGTTCTACGACCTCTCGATCGGCTCGGACTTCCCGGGCACGCTGATCCGGCCGGACTCGCAGGCACAGCTCAAGACCGCGGTGGACGAACTCGGCTTCCGCTACATCCGCTTCCACGCCATCTTCCATGACGTGCTGGGCGCGGTCCGCGTCGATAACGGCCGGACGGTCTACGATTGGACGAAGACCGACGAACTCTACGACGACCTGCTGTCCAAGGGCATTCGGCCATTCGTGGAACTGGGTTTCACGCCCAAGGCACTCGCCACTTCCGCCAACAGCATCTTCTACTGGAAGGGCAACACGTCGCACCCCAAGCCCGCGATGTGGACGGCGCTGGTCGACGCCTTCGTCCGCCACATGCAGCAGCGCTACGGTGTCGACGAGGTGCGGCGCTGGTATTTCGAGGTCTGGAACGAGCCCAATCTCGACGGCTTCTGGGAAGGTGCCGACCAGAAAGCCTATTTCGAGCTCTACGACCGCACGGCGCGGACCTTGAAGGCGATCGATCCCGACTTGCAGGTCGGCGGGCCATCGACCGCAGGTGCTGCGTGGGTGCCGGAATTTCTAGATCATGTCGCCAAGTCCAAGGCGCCGGTCGATTTCGTCACGACGCATACCTACGGCGTCGATGGCGGCTTCCTCGACGAGAAGGGCGAAAGCGACACCAAGCTGTCGTCCAAGCCGGACGCGATCGTCGGCGACGTGCGCAAGGTACGCGCACAGATCGCCGCCTCCCCCTTCCCTGCGCTCCCGCTCTATTTCACCGAGTGGAGCACCAGCTACACGCCGCGCGATGCGGTGCACGATTCCTATGTCAGCGCGCCCTATATCCTGTCGAAACTGAAGGGTGTGCAGGGTCTGGTCCAGGGTATGAGCTACTGGACCTATACCGATCTGTTCGAAGAGCCCGGCCCGCCGCCGACCCCCTTCCATGGCGGGTTCGGCCTGCTCAATCGCGAGGGCATCCGCAAGCCCGCCTATTTCGCGTATAAATATCTGAACGCGCTCAAGGGACGCAGCGTGCCGGTGGCGGACGATCAGGCGATGGCATCGACCGACGGCACCCGTACCGCGGTACTGTTGTGGGATTGGACGCAGCCCCGTCAGGCTGTCAGCAACCGCCCCTTCTACACGCATCTCGTGCCGAATGCGCCGGCGGCACCGGTCGCTCTTCGCATCGGGCACCTCGCGGCGGGCCGCTACCATCTGCGCGCCTACCGCACCGGCTACCGACATAACGACGCCTATTCGGACTATATCGACATGGGCCTGCCGAAGAGCCTCGATCCGCGCCAGCTGCGTCGGCTGCAGCGTCTGACGCGCGATACGCCCGAGATCGACCGGACCGTCCGGATCGGCACCGATGGTCTGCTTACGCTCGATCTGCCGATGCGCAGCAACGACATCCTGCTGGTCGAGATCGAACGGCAGCCCACGTCCGACTAGCGGCATATCGAGACGGCTCGACCTTCACCGTCGCCCAATCCCGGCAGCAAGGCGCACCCAGCCCGTGAACCGGACGACGCGGCGATCGTATCGTTCGCGAGCGCGCGGAAATGTTCGGCGCGTGCCGGGCGCGTGTTCAAGACCGACGATCTACCGTACGGCCATCTGCGTCCCCCTTGCCGCAATCGTCATTACACCATTCTCGATGACGATCCGCCCGAGCCGCGCGAGTTCCGTCTGGCCGAGCAGCGTATAGGGGATGCCTTCGGCGCCGATCGCGGCGGTGAAGCCGCCAAGCTGCTGCCCCGCAACCTCCATCGAGTGGAGATATGTGACGGCAAGCTGCGTATAGCCCCCGATGCCGGCCATCGGTTCGGATCGCGTTATCTCGCGGTCGGCGCCGGTGGCGTGCGCATCGCGCGCGGACAGGATCGTGGTCTGCGCGCCGGTATCGACGATCGCCCGCACCGGAACCCCGTTGATCCGGATGGTGGCCACGAAATGGCCGGTCATCGGATCGCGATGGACTGTCAGGATGTGGGGCGCGCTATCCGTTGCATCCGGGATGTTCAGCGCGTCGGCATCGACGACGAGACGGGGCGCCGGTGGCGTCGCGGCGTATCCGGGTTCCGGCGGTGTATAGGACGAGGCGTAGGCGGGCGCCTGTAGCGGGGTGGTCCAGGCAAGCGCGACGATGGGTTCGATGCGTGTCACCACCCTCGTCTGCGTGACGCTGCCGTCTTCGTCTTCGTCGGTCGTCTCGGTTGTCGTGACGGTGACGCAACCCGGCGATGTCTGGCCGACGAAGGCCGCGTCGCGCACGATCTGTCTACCATCGGGTGCGTAGGTGATGGTGCGCACAACGCCCGCCGGGACATCCTGCACCTCGCCATTCACGACGACCCGCACCTGAGCGATCGCGGGCGCAGCTCCTGCGATGGCGAGGAGTGCGGCCCAATACGAAATCTTTCCCATAACGCAGACATAGCTACGGCGGGCATCCTAACGGGACGTAAACAGCTGCAGTGTTTGTATAAATCCCTTCCTTAAAAAAATCGTTACCAGGATTCGCCCTCGGCGCGGCGCGATCTATTTCGTCGCGAGGCCGGCCGCATCGCCCCGTGGGCGAAGCCGCTTCAGCGATCTCGGGCTGAGCGCGTCTTTATGCATGGCAGGCGAGCGCCTATGCGGACCCGATGAACTGGGACGATATGAAGATTTTCCTGGCGTTGGTGCGGTCGCGGACCTTGGCGGCCGCGGCGCGCAGTACGGGGCAGGACGCCACGACCGTGTCGCGCCGGTTGCAAAGGCTCGAGACGGCGCTCGGCGCGGTGCTGTTCGAACACGGATCTGCAGGGCATGCTTTGACCGAAGCCGGCCACAGGCTGTTGGCCAATGCCGAGGCCATGGAAACGAATGCGCGGTCGGTCCAACAAACCGCCGAAGCCGGCAGTGGACTTGCGGGAACGCTTCGGATCAGCGTCTCCGAAGGCTTCGGGACCTGGTTCGTAGCCCGGCGTCTTCACGCTTTCGCCTCTGCGCATCCCGGCGTGGCCGTCGACCTCGTCGCGTCGACGGGATTCCTTAATCCGTCACGCCGTGAAGCCGATATCGCCATCATGCTGGCGCGCCCGAGAGGCGGCCCGCTTATCGCCGCGAAGCTCACCGATTACCGATTGGGCGCCTATGCATCGCAGGCCTATATCGAGACTGAAGGCGCCGTAGCGAACATCGCTGAACTGACCGAGCGGCGGCTGATCGGCTACGTCCCGAATCTGATCTATGCGCCCGAGCTTCGCTACCTCGCCGAACTCGACGAACGGCTGGAGCCGGAGATCAGAAGCTCGAGCATCACCGCGCAAGCCTGGCTCATCGCCAGCGGCACGGGATGCGGCATTTTGCCCTGTTTCATCGGCGATGCGACAGCCGGGCTGGTGCGCCTCCTCCCATACGAAATCTCGATCCAACGGACTTTCTGGCTGGTCGTGCATCGCGACATGCGACGGGTCGCTCGGGTAGAGGCCTTCATCGCCTGGCTCCGGAAGGAAGTCGGCGACGCCCAATCCTGCCTGCAAGGCGCATAAAAGATACCGCCGCGAACCTGCAACTTGCGCTGGCGCAAGCACATTCTCTCGTTCGCCACGCCGCCGGGGTCGATGCCCCATCGCACGTTCTGCGCGATCTTGATGCCCGGTATCCGCACGAGACATAATCGACTTCGAGCAGATATTCCGAGTGCCGCACGCGCCTGACGAAAGCTGCCTGGACGAGGTCCTTCCTAACCGGACAGACCTCGTCTCACAGCAATTTATCGAGCGTGATCGGCAAATCGCGAACGCGCTTGCCGGTGGCGTTGTAAATCGCGTTCGCTATCGCTGCACCAACGCCGGTGATGCCGATCTCCCCAACACCGTGGGCGCCCATCGGTGCATGCGGATCGGCGATGTCATTCCAGATCACGTCGATCTCGGGGACGTCCATATGCACAGGCATATGATATTCGGCGAGGCTGGGGTTCATGATGCGGCCGTTGCGCTCGTCGAACTGGGTTTCCTCCATCAACGCCATGCCGATCCCCATCATGATGCCGCCGCGAAACTGACTGCGCGCGGTTTTCGCATTGAGGATGCGGCCGCAGTCATAGGATCCAAGCATCCGGCTGACCCGCGTTTCGGCGGTGACCGTATTGACGCGCACTTCGCAGAACACCGCGCCGTGCGAGTGCATCGACCAATGCTTCAGTTCGAGCGGCTGCGACGCTTTTTCGGAAACGGTCACGCTGTCGCGCTGTGCACGATCGAGGATAGAGGCGTAGCTTTCGCGCAGGCCGGACCCGTCGAGTTTGGCAAGGCCGCCCTCCTCGCTGCCGACCTCGCCGGGCGACAGGCCCGCAAGCGGAGAGTCGTTGCCCGCCAGCTTGAGCAGTTCGGCGACGAGCGCATTGTGCGCGGCGATCACGGCGCCGCCGATCGCAGCCGTCTGCTGCGATCCGCCGGCAAGGATCGAGCCGGGGATGATCGAGTCTCCGTAGCGAATCTCGACTGCCTCGATCGGCAGGCCGAGGCGTTCGGCCGCGACGATTGCGGTCGTCGTGGTCGTACCCATTCCCATTTCATGCGCCGCGACCTCGACGATCGCCCTGACGCCGTTCGGTCCGTCACGCTGCAGCGTGATTCCCGCTGCGGCACCCGCCATGCGATTATAGGGGTAGGTCGCGGTCGCGCAGCCCATGCCGACCAGCCATTCGCCCTCACGCCGGGTGGACGGCGTCGCGCTGCGCTGGTCCCAGCCGAACCGCTCTGCGCCCGACCGCCATGCCTCGACGATATCGCGCGCGGAAAAGGGCAGGCCTGACGTCGGATCCTTGTCCGGCTCGTTGAGGATACGCAGCTCGATCGGGTCCATGCCGAGTTCGACGGCGAGCTCGTCGATCGCCGATTCCAGCGCGAACGTCCCGACCGATTCGCCCGGTGCGCGCATGAAGGTGTTGGCGAGCATGTTCATCGTCACCGTCTCGACCGACAGCTTGAAGCTGTCCGCGGCATAGCCCGAGCGCGTCCCCATGATGAAGGCTTCGGGCATGGCGTTGTGCGGGCTCATCACCGAGATGCCGGTGTGGACGATCGCCTCGAAATGGCCGTCGGGCGTCGCCCCGATCGCGACGCGCTGCTCGGTCAGCGTACGGCCGCCGACGCCGCGATACACGCCCTCGCGCGTCAGCGCGATACGCACCGGCCGGCCGGCCAGCTTTGCCGCCGCGGCACCCAATATCTGATGATCCCACAGGCATTTGCCGCCGAAACCACCGCCGACGTAAGGCGAGGTGACACGGACTTGCTCGGGCTTGAGATCGAACACATCGGCGATCGTCGCCGCCGCCATGGTGACGAGCTGGCTGGCATCATGGATGACCAGCCCGCCGTCGACCCATGCGATCGTCGCGCCGTGCAACTCGATCGCATTGTGGTTATGGCGCGGCGTACGATAGACGTGGTCGACCTTGTGCGCGGCGGCTGCCAGCATCGCCTCGGCGTCACCGATCTCGGTGAGCAGCGACTGGCCCATGAACAGCGCCGGTTGCGCGCCCGCGGCCTTGGCGTCGGCGAGCGACGTCGTCGAGGGCTCGACGTCATAGGTTGCGACGATCAGCGACTTGGCGTGGTCGGCCTGTTCCTGTGTCTCGGCGAGCACGACCGCGATCGGCTGACCGTTCCAGTGGACGCGATCATCCTGCATGATCGGCAGGTCGGCCGGGGCGGCGCCGGTCGACGATGAACCGAAAACCGCCGGCGGGTTCATTCGCGGCGCGTTCCGATACGTCATGACCGCCACGACGCCCGGCGACGCCTCCGCAGCAACCGTATCCAGCGTCGCGATGCGGCCGCGCGGGATCGTCGCGTAGGCGAGCGCGGCATAAACCATGTTCTCCAGCGGAAACTCGGCGGCAAAGCGCGCGATGCCCCTGACCTTCTGTGCACCGTCGAGCCGCGAGATCGGCTTGCCGATCAGTCCGTGCTGGCGGCGAATCAGCGGATCGGGCACGCCGCCCGGAATCCAGCTGTCGGGCGCAAGCGGCACCAGTTTCGCCATCGCTCCCTGCACCGCGGCCTGCGCCGCGCCCTTGACCGTATCGACGACGCTCATGATGCTGCTCCGGCAAGATCGCCAAGCACGGCGACGAGGGTACGGGTGACGAGTTCAGTCTTGAAGCCGTTCTCGCTGAGCGGCTTGGCATCGGCCAGCTCGGCCATCGCGGCCTCGCGGAATGCCTGCTCGGTAGCGGGCCCGCCACGCAGGCGGGCCTCGGCCTTCGACGCACGCCACGGCTTGTGCGCGACGCCGCCCAGCGCGATGCGGGCGTCCTTGATCTGGCCATCCGCCACGTCGAGCACCGCCGCGACCGACACCAGCGCGAACGCATAGCTCGCCCGGTCGCGTACCTTGCGATAGGTCGAGCGGGCCGATGGCGCCAAAGGCGGCAGCTCGACGGCGGTGATGAGCTCGCCGGGCTTGAGTATCGTGTCGATCTCGGGGCGATCGCCCGGCAGGCGGTGCAATTCGGCGAAGGCTATGGATCGTGCGCCTTCCCTGCCCTGCACGTGGACGATCGCATCGAGCGCGGCGAGTGCGACGCACATATCCGACGGATGCGTCGCGACGCACGCAGCGGATGCGCCGAGAATGGCGTGGATGCGGTTGAAACCATCGATCGCGTCACACCCCGAACCGGGAACGCGCTTGTTGCAGCGTGAACCGTCGGTATCGTAGAAATAGGTGCAGCGCGTGCGCTGGAGCAGGTTGCCGCCCACCGTCGCCATGTTCCTGATCTGCGCCGACGCGCCCGCCAGGATGGCGCGCGACAGCAGTGGATATCGGCTGCGAACCGCGCGGTGCTCGGCGAGCGCCGTGTTGCGGACAGCACCGCCGATCATCAGCCCGCCCTCCTCGGTTTCCTCGATCGCCGACGAAAGGCCCGTTACGTCGACGAGCGTATCGGCCCGCGCAATCGTCTCGCGCATCAGGTCGACCAGATTGGTGCCGCCGCCCAGATAGGCGGCCGCTGGCCCCTGACCGAGCCGCAGGGCCTCGGCAGTGTCGCCTGCGCGCGCATAGTCGAACGGGGTCATGCCGCCATCTCCGCCGGGACAGTTTCCAATATCGCGTCGATGATCCCGTTATGCGCGCCGCAGCGGCACAGATTGCCGCTCATCCGCTCCTGCAACTCTTCGCGCGTCAGCCGCACGTCGGCGGACAGATCGGTACTGACGTGGCTCGGCACACCCCGCTTCGCCTCGGCCGCCATGCCGATCGCGGAACAGATCTGACCGGGCGTACAATAGCCGCACTGGAAGCCGTCATGGTCGATGAACGCCTGCTGCAGCGGGTGCAGCACGTCGCCTTCCGCCAGACCTTCGATCGTGACGACGGTCCTGCCCTCGAACTGCACCGCCAACGCCAGGCAGGACAGGATACGCTCCCCATCGACCAGCACGGTGCATGCTCCGCACGCGCCCTGGTTGCAGCCTTTCTTGGTGCCCGCCAGATGCAGGTCCTCACGGAGGAAATCCAGCAGGGAGACGCGTGCATCCAGAGGCCGCGCAACTGGGGAGCCGTTGATGATTATCGGCATGACGGTAGCCTCTTGTTGGTGCGCAGGAGCGCGACATCCTACGTGAAAAACGCTTCGCAATCGGGCGAATGTCTGTTCGGATGGGCAGCTCGAACGAGGTTCATCCCCCGATAGTAGCGGTTCTAAATCGTTGGCACGAGCGGATAATCGAACACCAATACGTCGATGCGACCGGGCCGCTCACGCACTTCGTCCAGAACCTATGACCCATAGCGGTTGGATAGGTCCCCATGCGCAGCCCGGGCTGCGCATGTGCGCCCGTTGTCGGTCGATACGATCGTGACACACCGCTCGGCCTTCGGATCGTGACGGCCGTTTCAATCCGCTTGAGCAACGCTATCAGCGTGCCGCTACGCAGATCGAGGCGCGCGCCGAGCGCGCCCACCGTTTGCGGTTCCCGCTCAGCATAGCCGGATAGCGTCGGCGGCTGTCGAGAGATCCACGCGGCCAAGCCACCCTTCAACTCCTATTAGCGACGACCTGACAAAGCAGACCATGGACTCCCTGCCGTCCATCGCGGAGCACATCAGCGCAAGGTCATGTCCGACGTCTTGAACCGCGCAAACAGATCATAAGCATCGGCGCGAAACAATTGGCGTACGACCGTGATGGGATCATCGCCTCGCCACGTGCGCCGCTGGATCTGCAGCAAGGGGGCGCCACGATCGACAAGCAGCAGCGAGGCGATCCGGGCGTCGGCACCGATGGCCGAGATGCGCGTCTCGGCTTCCGTCCAGGCTATATTCCGCAGCAGCCAGGTTCCCGGGGGTTCGGTGTCGAACGATGCCTGCTCGATGTCCGGGGCAGAGACGAGCAGCACGGCCCGATATTCGACCGCGAGCGGCTTCTCGTCTGCGAGATGAAGACCGGAAAGTTCGATGACGCGCCCCGGTCCGAGATCGAATTCGTCGTCGCCCGACACTTTCGATCGCCCCGTCGTTCGACGGAGCAGCCGGTAGCGGTAGCGTTGCCCGCGTGCGAGAACCTCTTCCGGTAGATCGGGCACGTCGAGCACCATCGCGTGAAGACGTGGGCGCGCCACGAACGATCCGGCGCGTTTTCGCCGCTCGACAAGTCCTGCCGTGCTCAGGGCGGTAAGCGCCTTGCTGACCGTCATCCGAGAGCAATTATAGCGGGCCTGAAGCTCGGCTTCCGTCGAAATCCGGTCTCCGGGTGCGAGTGTCCCATCGCGGATCGCTGCTTCGATGTCGCCTCGAATTTGTTCGTGGAGCGAAATGATCACGGGAGGATGGTCTCGAGCAACGCCAGATAGTCTTTGACGACGCTCTCCCGCCTGATGTGTCGCCCGCCGGCAACCAGCTTTTCTCCGCGCCGCCACACGCAGTCGATCGCACCGCGACCGGAGGCGAAGATCAACCCATCGAGGAGCCGGTCGCCGGATCTGCCGGAAATCGCGGGATTTCGGGCATCGAGCGACAGAAAGTCCGCGGCCGCGCCGACCTTGAGGCCGCCGTCGACGCCCAGCGCCCGAGCGCCGCCCGCGAGCGCGGCGCTGAATAGTGCCTGCCCCGTGGAGCCACCGGGCGTGCGTGCAAATCTGTTGCGGCCCATCGCCTTCAGTCGTTGACCATATTCGAGCAGGCGCAGTTCTTCGGTCGCGTCGATCCGTATGTTGGAGTCGCTGCCCACGCCATATGCGCCGCCCGCGGCAATGAACGGAGCGGCATTGAAGATGCCGTCGCCCAGATTCGCCTCGGTGATCGGACACAGGCCGGCTACCGCGCCGCTCGCGCCCAGTCGCTCGGCTTCGTGGTCCGTCATGTGCGTGGCGTGGACGAAGCACCAGCGGCGATCCACCGCGACGTGATCGAGCAGCCACTCGACCGGCCGCGCGCCCGACCACGCTACGCAGTCGTCGACCTCTCTCCGCTGTTCGGCGACGTGGATGTGTATCGGCCCCTCCCCGGCTATGGCCATGAGATCGGTCAGTTCGTCCGGCGTGACCGCGCGCAGGCTGTGGGGCGCAATACCGACCTTGGCGTCCGGCAATCGCGAGGCCCGATCCCGCGCCCGGTCGACCAGCTTGGCGAAGCGCGGCACATCCAGGATGAAACGGCGCTGATCCTCGCTTGGCGGCGATCCACCGAAGCCGGCATGTGCATAGAAAACCGGCAGAAGCGTGAGCGCAATGCCGCTGAGTTCTGCGGCGTCGACGATCGCGCCGCTCATCTCCGCTACGTCCCCGAATGGCCGGCCGTCGGGCGCATGATGGAGATAATGAAATTCGCCAACCCTGGTAAAGCCGCTTTCGAGCATTTCGACATAGGCCTGCGACGCGATGATCCGCAGTTCTCGCGGCGTCAGCCGATCGACGAAGCGGTACATGACCTCGCGCCAAGTCCAGAAGCTATCCTCCCCATATCCCCGAACTTCTGCGAGCCCAGCCATAGCGCGCTGAAACGCATGGCTGTGAAGATTGGCCAGCCCCGGGAGCGCGACGGCGATCCGCTCGTCTTCTTTTTCTGCGAGCACGCCTGCATCGAGGGACAGGATCGTCCCATCGCGCACCACCATACGGATGTCGCGGCCCCATCCTTCGGGCAGCAGGGCTTGGGTCAAATGAAACGAACGGTCGATACCAACCACGTCACGGCCTCCTTGGATGAGTAATGTCTATACATTTAAGGACGGCCGTGCAATTGAGGTTGTACGGGTGCGCGAGGTTTAGCCATGCGATGCGACACAGTATGGACGGACGCGCGGCTCGCCACGATGGCGGGCGGCGGCGTCGGGGTGATCGAGAACGGCATCGTCGCCGCGTCGGGAGGCCGGATCCTGTTCGCGGGCGACGCCGCCGATGCGCCGGCGCTGGATGCGGGCGAAATCGTCGCGTGCGACGGTCGCTGGATCACCCCCGGGCTGATCGACTGCCACACGCATCTCGTCCACGGCGGCGATCGCGCGCACGAATTCGAGCTGCGGCTGGCAGGCGCCTCCTATGAGGAAATCGCGCGCGCCGGCGGCGGGATCGTCTCGACGATGCGCGCGACACGCGTTGCGGACGAGGCCGCGCTGGTCGCCTCCGCGCTGCCGAGGCTCGACGCGCTGATCGCCGAGGGCGTCACGACGGTCGAGGTCAAATCGGGATACGGGCTGCGCCTGCCCGATGAAGCCAAGATGCTGCGCGCCGCCCGGCGATTGGGCGAGCAGCGCCCGGTGACGATCGCTACCACCTTCCTGGGCGCGCACGCGCTTCCGCCCGAATATGCCGGCGATGCGGACGGCTATGTCGATGCGGTGTGCGACGAGATGATCCCCGCGATCGCCGGAGAAGCGCTGGCCGACGCGGTCGATGCCTTTTGCGAGGGGATCGGCTTTTCGCCCGCGCAGACCGCGCGCGTGTTCGCGGCGGCGGCCGCGCACCATCTGCCCGTGAAGCTGCACGCCGAGCAGCTTTCCAATCTCCACGGCGCGGCGCTGGCGGCGCGCCACGGCGCGTTGTCGGCGGACCATCTCGAATATTGCGACGAGGCCGGCGTCGCGGCGATGGCGGCAGCGGGCACCGTCGCGACCTTGCTGCCCGGCGCCTATTATTTCGTCCGCGAGACCAGATTGCCGCCGATCGACCTGCTGCGCGCCGCGGGCGTGCCGATCGCGCTCGCGACCGATTGCAATCCCGGCACGTCGCCGCTCACCTCGCTGCTGCTGGTGCTCAACATGGCCGCGACCTTGTTCCGCCTGACCGTCGACGAATGCCTGCTCGGCGTCACGCGCCATGCCGCGCAGGCGTTGGGGCTCGGCGGCGAGACGGGCACGCTCGAGGCCGGCAAAAGCTGCGATCTCGCGATCTGGGATATCGAGCGGCCCGCCGAACTCGTCTATCGCATGGGGTATAACCCGCTTCATGCCCGTATCTGGAGAGGTCGTTGACCGATATCGTTCTTGTGCCCGGCGCGGTGCCGCTGGCCGATTGGCGTGCCATCTATCGCGGCGCGGTGCCGCGGCTCGATCCCGACTCGGCGCCCGTCATCGCCGAAAGCGCGGCGGCGGTGGCGCGCATTCTGGCGAAGGGCCAGCCCGTCTACGGGATCAACACAGGCTTCGGGAAGCTCGCCAGCGTCCGCATCGGCGATGACGACCTCGCCGCGCTCCAGCGCAACATCGTGCTCAGCCATGCGGCGGGGACGGGCGATCCGTCGCCGGTGCCGGTGGTGCGGCTGATGATGGCGCTCAAGCTCGCCAGCCTCGCGCAGGGCGCCTCGGGCGTGAAGCCGGAGACGGTCCCGCTGATCGAGGCGATGCTGGTCAGGGGGCTGACGCCGGTGATCCCGGCGCAGGGATCGGTCGGCGCGTCGGGCGATCTCGCGCCGCTGTCGCACATGGCCGCCGCGATGATCGGGGTCGGCGAGATCATCTTCCAGGACCGCCGCTGGCCCGCCGACGAGGCATTGCGCGAGGCGACGCTGGCGCCGCTCGAGCTTGGCCCGAAGGAGGGCCTCGCGCTGCTCAACGGCACGCAATTCTCGTGCGCCAACGCGCTCGCCGGGCTGTTCGAGGCCGAAATTCTGTTCCGCTCGGCGCTGGTGACGGGCGCGCTGTCGACCGAGGCGGCGAAGGGCTCCGACACGCCGTTCGATCCGCGTATCCATGCTCTCCGCCGCCATCGCGGCCAGATCGAGACCGCCGATGCGCTGCGCACGCTGATGGCGGGATCGGCGATCCGCGCGTCGCATCTCGTCGACGATATCCGCGTGCAGGACCCGTACTGCCTGCGTTGCCAACCGCAGGTGATGGGCGCCGCGCTCGACATATTGCGCCAGGCCGCGACGACGCTGGAAACCGAGGCGAACGGCGTCTCGGACAATCCGCTGATCTTTCCCGGCGCCGACGAGGCGCAGGATGAAGCGCTGTCGGGTGGCAATTTCCACGCCGAGCCCGTGGCGTTCGCCGCCGACATCATCGCGCTGGCGATCTGCGAGATCGGTTCGATCGCCGAGCGGCGGATCGCGATGCTTGTCGATCCCGCGCTGTCGGGGCTGCCGGCGTTCCTCACCCCCAAGCCGGGGCTCAATTCGGGCTTCATGATCCCGCAGGTGACCGCCGCCGCACTCGTCTCAGAGAACAAGCAGCGCGCCTATCCCGCGAGCGTCGATTCGATCCCGACCTCGGCCAACCAGGAGGATCATGTCTCGATGGCGGCGCATGGGAGCCGGCGTCTGCTCGACATGGCGGCGAACGCGCAGGCGGTGATCGGGATCGAGCTTTTGGCGGCGGTGCAGGGCTGCGATTTCCATGCGCCGCTGCTGTCGAGCACGGCCTTGGAGGCGGCGCGGCTGCGGTTGCGCGGCCAGGTGCCGCATCTCGACGACGATCGCTATTTTCATCCCGACATGGAGGCGGCCAACGCGCTGGTGCGGTCCGGCGCGGTGATCGAGGCGGTGGGGATCGACCTGCCGGGGGTGGCATGATGACCCGTACCCGTTCGTCCCGAGCGAAGTCGAGGGACATGCTTCGAGCGTCGCGCCGCGGTGTCTCGACTTCGCTCGACACGAACGGAGAAGGAGCGCACGCATGACCGCCGATTTCCTCGACATCCATAGCGGCACCGAGCCGCTGATCGTCGCCTTCCCGCACACCGGCACCGATCTGCCGCCCGGGCTCGAAGACGCGTTCGTCTCGCCCTGGCTGGCGCGGCGCGACGCCGATTGGTGGATCGACCGGCTCTACGCCTTCGCGCAGGATCTCGGCGCGACGACGGTGCGCACGCGATTGTCGCGCAGCGTGATCGACTGCAACCGCGACCCGTCGGGCGTCTCGCTCTACCCGGGGCAGACGACGACGGGGCTGTGCCCGACCGAAACCTTCGACGACGAGCCGCTCTACGCGGGCGATGGTCCCGACGAGGCCGAGATCGCCCGCCGCCGCATCGCCTATTTCGATCCCTATCACACCGCGCTGACCGCCGAGATCGAGCGTCTGCGCGCGCTTCACGGCAAGGTCGTGCTCTACGACGCGCATTCGATCCGCAGCCATATTCCCCGGTTGTTCGAGGGCAGGTTGCCGCAGTTCAACATCGGCACCAACGGCGGTGCCACCTGCGATGCGGCGCTGGCGGAGGCGGTCTCCGCCATCTGCCACGCGAGCGGCCATAGCTATGTGCGCGACGGCCGCTTCAAGGGCGGCTGGACCACGCGCCATTATGGTCGCCCGCAGGACGGCGTCCACGCGATCCAGATGGAGCTGTCGATGCGCGGCTACATGGCCGAGCCCGATTTGCCCACGCCCGAAAACTGGCCGACGCCGCTGGATCCCTATCCCGCCGTCCAGCCCATCCTGCGGCGCATCCTCGCCGCCGCGCTCGAATTCGCGAAAGGCCCCGCATGACCCGTCTCGACAACAGCCGCATCATCAAGCCCGCCACCGGCACCACATTGTCGGCGAAAAGCTGGCTGACCGAGGCGCCGTTGCGGATGCTGATGAACAATCTCCACCCCGACGTCGCCGAGCGGCCCGAGGAACTTGTCGTCTATGGCGGCATCGGCCGCGCCGCGCGCGATTGGCAGAGCTACGACAAGATCGTCGAGACGCTCCGGCGGCTCGGCGACGACGAGACGCTGCTGGTCCAATCGGGAAAACCCGTCGGCGTGTTCCGCACGCACGAAAATGCGCCGCGCGTGCTGATCGCCAACTCCAATCTCGTCCCCAAATGGGCGAATTGGGAGCATTTCAACGAGCTCGATCGCAAGGGCCTCGCGATGTACGGCCAGATGACCGCGGGGTCGTGGATCTACATCGGCACGCAGGGCATCGTGCAGGGCACCTACGAGACCTTCGTCGAGATGGGCCGCCAGCATTATGACGGCGACCTCAGCGGGCGCTGGCTGCTCACCGCGGGGCTCGGCGGGATGGGCGGTGCGCAGCCGCTGGCGGCGGTGATGGCGGG
>Ga0302311_10003092_pt1 | contig 18365 bp, 18 predicted proteins | sample III_Palsa_N1_3_FD_200449 | JGI IMG/M metagenome (GOLD analysis project Ga0302311, IMG submission 200449) | Peat permafrost microbial communities from Stordalen Mire near Abisko, Sweden - III_Palsa_N1_3 | ecosystem: Environmental > Terrestrial > Soil > Palsa > Peat permafrost | place: Sweden... | reverse complement strand
ATGACCGGCTGTACGAGGGTCCGTTGGCGCGGTTCCTGCGCCACGACCTGCCCTATACGCCGCACGTCACCGTCGCCGCGATGGCGGCGCACGGGGATGCGGAAACGCTGGCGAGGGAACTGGCCCCGATCGACCTTCGCGGGAGGATGGCGGCGCTTACGCTGGCGAGCCTGGGCGATGGCGTGCTTTCGCAAGTGTGGGAGCTGCCGCTGGGCTGACGCAGCTGACCAATGCTCAGCTTATGCCGACGACGCCTGATACAGACCCGTCGGGCTGGGACGCGTCTCGAACCACGCACTTGGCTCACGCCGCGCTGGCCTCCTCCATATGCACCATGTGCGCCGAGGGGCTGATCGAGGCGGGGGCGGCTTCCGTCTGGGCCAGCCTGGTCTGCACGTCCGAGCCGCGGCTCAGCGTCCGGTGCACCGGGCAGTGGTCGGCGATCTCAAGCAGCCGCGCGCGCTGAGTCTCGTCCAGCGGGCCCTCCATCTCCACCGTGCACTCGAACCGGTCGCGCGCCTCCAGCGAGGACCGTTCATGGCGCACGCTGACCTGGACGCGGGCCAGCGGCCAGCCCTTGCGATCGGCGTAGAGCCGCATGGTCATCGCCTTGCAGGAGCCTAGCGCGGCGGCGAGCAGGTCGTAGGGGTTGGGGCCGGACCCCAGGCCGCCCACATCCACCGGCTCGTCGACCAAGAAGGCGGAGGTCTGCGTCCGCGCCGTCAGCTGCAATCGTCCGAGGCGCGTCTCGGCCACCAGCAGCCGGTCGGACAGGTCAGGCGCGTCGGGCATGAGGTCAACTCCGTGTCAGGACCCGCCCCGGCGCGGCGCGAGCCAGGTGGCCAGATCCCAGGCGTTGCGGATGCCGAGCAGCAAAAGGCCGAGCAGGCTGAGCGCGACCGTATAGATCGCATAGGGCCAATGCAGGAAGACGCCCACCCCCGCGCCCGCCATGACGACGTAGGCCGCGAACGGGGCGACGCCGTAGAACCAGAGATCGGACCAGTGAGAGGTTTCCGACATCCGAAGAATGCCGATCAGATTGCGGGTAGCATAGGCGAGGGCGCCGAGAGACCAGACCGTTATCAGCAGGATCGGCGCGCTCGGCACGCTGCAAGGCGCCAGGGCCAGACCGCTGATCACCAGCACAGAGGTCAGGTGGAATACGATCGGGCTGGTGAACAGCCGCGCGCCATTGCTGTTGACGGCGCCCTCCCGGCCCGCCACCAGCGAGATGATCACGAACAACAGGCCGGTCAGCGTCGCCGCAGCCTCGCCCGTCATCTGATAGAAGGTCTGCCAGCCCGCGAACATGGGCCGATCCTAGACGATCAGAGGGTTTGCGCCAGCCAGGGCGTCAGAGCAGCAGCAGGCCGATCGGGATCACCGCGCCGATGGCGACCAGGATCCAGGCGGCGCGCCTGCGCAGCGGGTGGGTCAGGCCCATCCACAGGCCAAGCAGCGTCGAGACCACCAGCCCGAGCGCGACGACCCAGAAGAAGTAGATTTTCAAGATCAGGGTCGAGGTCTTCAGCTTGTCGTCGTCGTCCGCCGGGGGCGGCGCGGCGCCGGGCGCCTTCGCCTTCGGGGCCGCGTGATGATGACCCATCGCGAACACCTGGTCCTTGTGGATCGAGCTGAGCTTTTCGATGATCGGTGGGGGCGTGTAGTTCCCGTGCGCTTCGTGCAGGCTGAACAGCTGGAGCGCGCCGGTCACGGCGAAGAACAGCACGCTCGGCGCGATCAGCATGCCGATGTAGAAGTGCCAGGTCCGGATGGTCGCCGCGTTCATGATGGACTCGCGCTCGTGTTAGGTCCCCGGCAACGCTTAAAGCCGCTCCGTCCCGGCGACAATGGCGGCGAGGCGCTGCTGAACTAAGATGAGCGCGATTCCGTTTTCCCTTCGCCAGGATCCGCCGATGCGACTGCTGGTGCTGCAATCGGTCTGGGCGATGGACGGCCTGCCGGGCATCGACCTGGAAGCGGGGTTGGAGGCGGCGCTGACGCGGATCGTCGAGGCCGGGTTCGATGGCGCAGGCGTCAACATCGTTCGCACGCGCCGGGCTGAGGTCACCGCGCGGATCATGGCCGAGCATGGCCTGACCTGGGAGGCGCAGGCCCTGGTCCATGACGCCGACCAACTGGCCCGCTACATCGAGGCGGCCGACGCGCTCGGCGGCGCGCATCACTTCAACGTCCAGATCGCCGCCGGCGCGGCGACCCTGGCTGAGGCCCTGACGCTGATCGACAGCCTGGAGGTCGTGGCCGCGTCCGCGCCCATGCCGGTGTTCTACGAGACCCATCGCGGGCGGCTGACCAACGATCTCTATTTCACCGGGCGCATCCTGGACGCTCGTCCGGGGCTGAAGCTCACGGGCGATCTCTCCCACTACGTCACCACCCACGAGATGGCCCTGCCGGTGGACCCGGACATCGAGCGGCGGATGCAACAGGTGATCGGCGCCTGCCACGCCTTCCACGCCCGCGTCGCCGGGCCGCACCAGGTACAGATCGGCCTGGACGCCGCGCAGAACCGGGGTTGGCTGGAAACCTTCAAACGGTGGTGGGCGGACGGCGTTTCCCACTGGCGCCGCCAGGCCGGCGCGGACGACACGCTGGCGGTCATGTGCGAACTCGGCCCGCCGCCTTACGCCATGACCGACGCCGAAGGCCGCGAATTCTCCGACCGCTGGCAAGATGCGTTGGCGCTGAAGGATCTGTTCCGAGGGCTGTGGGAGGCATGACCCGCGTGGACGCCTTCACCACCGCGCGCCTGAGCGCGGAACGTCTGCGGCCTGACCACCTGGTCGATCTTGTCCCGCTGCATCAGGGACGAGGCGGTGTCGCTACCTCGGCGGGACGCGCACGCCAAGGAGACGGCCGCCTATGTCGAGGCCAACCTGGCGCATTGGGACCGGCGCGGTTTTGGCCTGTGGGTGCTGCGTGACCGCCAGGGCCAGTTCGTCGGCCGCGCGGGGGTTCGACCCCTCACCGTCCTGGACCGAGAGGAGATCGAAATCGCCTACACCTTCCACCAGGCCTGGTGGGGGCAGGGCTATGCGAGCGAGATCGCCGAAGCGCTTTGCGATATCGCCTTCGGCCCGCTTGGCCTGCCCGAGCTGGCGGGGATCGTGGTCACCGGCAACCTGGCGTCCTGCCGGGTGCTCGAAAAAGTCGGTTTCATTTTCGATCGCCGCTATGAGGACCATGGCCACGAGCTTGTGCTTTATCGTCGGCGGGCGCCGGGAAGGACACGATGATGTCGTCGACCTTGCGAGTTCTGATCGCCGTGCTGGGGCTTTCCGCCCTGGCCATTGCGCTGTCCATCTTCGGCCTGGGTGCGGCCCAGACGGCATGGGCCGGAGAGCGGGTTTATGACGTCCTAACCGGCTGGCGCGGGCCTTTCAGCCCTGCGTGGCCACCGGCGATGGACAATGAGCTGCGGTTCTATTCGGCGCTCTGGGGCGGCTATGGCGTGCTCCTGCTGGCGGCGGCGCGAGACATGGCCCGGTGGGATCGCGCGATTCCCTGGCTGGCCGGCGTCTTCTTCGTCGGCGGCGTCGGGCGGCTGATCTCGGTGCTCCAGGTTGGGGCGCCGCATCCGTTCTTCCTGGCTCTGGCTGGGGTGGAGCTGCTGACGCCGCCGGTGCTGATCGGCCTGTGGCTGGCGGCGAAACGCGCAAGGCCGAACAAGTGACTCCGCGCCAGCCCGCACCCAGCGCTGCCTTCGAAGGCGCCGTGATCGTGGACTTCGCGTGGGCCGACGCTGACCTCGCCGAGGCGAGCTTCATCGACTGCGTCATCGAGGACGCCCAGTTCAGCAACACCATATTGGAGGGGGCGCGCTTCACCCGCTGCCGCATCCCGCGCGCCCGGTTCGCCCACGCGGACCTGCGCGAGGCGTCTTTCGAGGACTGCGTGTTCGTGGACGCGGGCGAGCATGTCGGCGCGGCCTTCGCCTTCAGCCAGTTGGACCACGCCCGCTTCGCCCGCTGCGATCTGAGCTTCTCGACCTTCGAACGCTCCAGCCTCTATGACGTGGCGCTGGAGGACTGCAATCTGCGCGGGGCGGTATTCCACCGCGCCGACTTCGCCCGCAGTTTCGGCCGCAACCTGGTGCGGGCCAGCGCCCGGTTCCTGCGCTGCAACTTCCATCTGACGGACCTGTCCGAGGCGCGGCTGCCGGGGTGCGACTTCACTGGCAGCCACTTTCGCGAGGCGGACCTGACGGGCGCCGACCTGGCGGGGGCGAGTTTTGTCGACGCGGACTTGTTCGGCGCCATCTTCGCCGGCGCCAAGCTGGCCGGCGCCGACCTGCGCGGAGCGGAGGTGAGCGGCCTCGATATCACCGCGCTGGCCAGCCACGCCGGGCTGAAGATCGATGTGGCGCAGCAGTATCCGCTGCTGACAGCGCTGGGGGTGGATGTGGCGGTTAAGCGGGAGGAGTAGGGGGCGGCGGTCGCGCAAAAGAAGATTCACCGCTAAGGCGTGAAGGACGCGAAGGGGCGCGTAGCGCGATAAACCAATGCCGGCGTTTGGGGATTGGCGCGCGGGCTCCGCCCGCCTTCGCGTCCTTCGCGCCTTAGCGGTGAATTCGATCTCGCCGACGTCCACCAGCGGATCAGGATTTAGTGCAGCGTCCCGACCACCCGCGAGATGTCCAGCCTCGCCGGCGAAACCAGGCCGGCGGCGGAGACGGTCACCGAATGGATCACCGCCTCGATCTCCCGTCGCCAGTGGTCGAGGAACTGGTAGACGCGCGGATATTCCGGAGAGACGTCCAGGGTCTGCCACAGGAACCGCTGCAGCAGCACGGGATGGTCGGGCATGTAGTAGAGCACTTCGGCCGTTGTCAGGCGCTCGCCGCGCAATTGGCGGACAAGGTCGGCGTCGGTCATGACTGGACCCCAAAGCTAACAGCGCCAACACCGGCGCCTGCTCGCAAGGTCGAGCCCGAATCAGCAAACAGAAAGCTAATACAACCGCTTGCCGATCTGGCCCCGCAGGCGCCGCGCATTTGCGCGCTGGGGCCCTGCGTCAGCCTGGAATTTCGGCCGGCGTCGCCGTAACGTCGCCGCCGACGGACAGGGGAGACCATGATGGCAGAGACGTTCCGCTGGTACGATCTTCGAACCACCGACCCCAAGGCGGCTGCGGCGTTCTACGGCAAGGTCGTCGGCTGGGGGACGCAGGACGCCGGCTCGGCGGAGAGCCCCTACACGGTGCTGACCACCGATAAGGGCGGGGTCGCCGGGATCGGCCACCTTTCGCGGACACCGGACGAGGCGCCGAGCTGGGTCGGCTATGTCGGCGTCGAGGATGTGGACGCCTGCGCCGAGCGCCTGGCGGAGGCCGGCGGCGCGGTGCGGACCCCGCCCGAGGACATCCCCGGCGTGCTGCGCTTCGCCAACGTGGCGGACAGCCAGGGGACACCCTTCGTGATCTTTCGCGGCTTTCCGGAGGGCGGGCCGCCCACGGGCGCGTCCGGAGAGCCTGGCTTCGTCGGCTGGCATGAGCTGGTCGCCACCGACTCGACGAGCGTCTTCGACTTCTATTCCGGCCTGTTCGGCTGGACCAAGACGGACTCGTTCAACATGGGTCCGATGGGCCTGTACCAGATGTTCTCGGCCGGCGCGGAGCCCCTCGGCGGGATGATGACCCAGCCCGACAAGGGCGAGCCGCCACACTGGAACTACTACTTCAGGGTCGATGCGGCCAGCGCCGCGGCCGAGCGGGTGAAGTCCGCCGGCGGCAAGGTCACCAACGGCCCGCATCAGGTGCCCAGCGGCGATTGGGTGCTCCAGGGCGCCGATCCGCAGGGCGTCGCCTTTTATCTCGTGAGCCTCAATCCATGAAGATCGCTGCCTGCATCGCCGTCCTCGGCGCCGTCCTGGCCCTTGGCGCCACGGCGACCGCCCACGCCCAGGATATCCCCGCCGCCATCGCCCAGGACCCGCCGGTCGATCCGGCGCACAAGGCGTCCATGGAGGTGGTGCATATCCCGACGCACGGGGTGGAGATCAACGGCGTGCTCTATCGCGCCGCCGGGCCGGGCCTGCATCCCACCGTGGTGCTCTATCACGGCCTGCCCGGCAACGAGCAGAACCTGGATCTGGCCCAGGCCATGCGCCGCGACGGCTGGAACGTGCTGACCCTGCACTATCGCGGCTCCTGGGGCAGCCCGGGCGACTACAGCTTCCACCATGTGTTCGAGGACGCCCAGGCGGCGCTGGACTTCGTCCGCGATCCCGCCGTCGCCGCCAAGTATGGGATCGATGTCCACAGGATCGTGGTGATGGGCCACAGCATGGGCGGCATGGCGGCCTCCATCGTCGGCGACCACAATCCGGACCTTGCCGGCGTCGGCATGATCTCCGCCGCCAACTTCGCCTTCATCGGCGCCGGCCAGTCGCAGGCCGGTCTGAGCAAGTTCATGGCTCAGAACCGGGAGTCCTTGACCGAGACCGCCGACCAGATGGCGGCCGAGGCCATCGCCGGGGCCAAGGACTGGGACTTCGTCAAATACGCGCCGAACCTGGCCAAGCATCCTCTGCTGTTGGTCACCTCCGACGACGGCCTGCGCGGCGCCAGCGACGCCCTGGCCAAGGCGGATCGCGCGCTTGGCGGCGCGCCGGTGACCGAGGTGCATCTCGCCACCGACCACTCCTATTCCGACCGTCGCATTGCGCTGGAGACGGCGGTGGTCCGCTGGCTCGACGGCTTGCCCGCCGCGAAGTGATCCCATGACCGGCTGTCAGCCGGCGGTGTCGGAGCCTCGCGATTAGCGCGGGGCGAGTGGTGCGCCCTCGGCTGTGATCAGCCGCCACCGCCGAGCAGCTCCAGCGTGCGCTGATCGGGCTGTCCGCCGCACCAGCAGTCCAGGGCGGCCCGGAAGGGACCTTCGGGCGCGAGGTGGGCGAACAGGGTCATCGACGAGCGGAACTTCAGATCGTCGGGACTGCCGAACACCGCGCGCAACGAGCCCCCGCCGGAAGATTGCAGCGCCGCCAGAGCCGCTTCAAGCCGTGGCCCCAGCGTGCCGTGCGCCAGATAGGCCCGCGCCTCCTCGCGGGAAGCGAGGCCGTAGAAGTCGGCGGTCTGCGAACGGCCCAGGCCGCGCAACTGTGGGAAGACGAACCACATCCAGTGGCTCTGCTTGCGCCCGGCGGAAAGCTCTGCGAGCGCGGTCGCGAAGATCGGCGCCTGGGCGGTGATGAACCGCTCCAGATCGAAAGCCTGGACCGGCGCCGGTTCGTCCCCGCCCTGCTGCTCAAGGCGCAACTGGCCGGTCTCGTCCTGGATGTGGAGCTGCACCTCAAGGCCAGCGGCCTGGTCGGCCATTCGCCGCGCGATGGTTTCGGCGTCCGCTTCGCTGGGATAGGGGCCGGACCGCAGGCCCTGGCTGATCACCATCCACCGGCCATCGATCATCACCACGCCATAATGAATTCCGGGCATTCCCATCACTCCGCTGCCCGTTCCCTCTGGGAGAACGGCCTGGGCGCGGTCTCGATCCATTCACCGCCACGACTGCGGCCTTCGATTTCGCGGGTGCGTTGGCGAGCGGCGCGCGCTAGCATACCGGGTAATCGAACGACGCTTGGGAGGCGGACGTCCATGAAGACCACCCTTATCGCGGCGGCGCTGGCGGCCGGGCTGGGCATGGCCGGTGTGGCGGCGCTGTCCGGCGCCGGCGGGGTCAAGGCGGCGGATATCGTCAATGCGGGCATCGGCCGGCATGTGGAGAACTTCGAGCTGACCGATCACAATCGGATGGCGCAGCAGCTCTATTACTACCGCTATGCCCCGGCGATCGTGATTATGAGCCGGGTTTCCGGATCGCCCTGGTCCGACCAGGCGGCCGCGGCGCTGCAGAAGCTTTCGGACGCCTACACCGCCAGGGGCGTGGTCTTCTTCATGCTCGACTCTCGTCTCGGCGACAGCCGCGATCAGGTCGCCGCCGAGGCGGCCAGGACCGGCGTCAGCATCCCGGTGCTGATGGACGAGGAGCAGCTGGCCGGGGAGTCCCTCGGCGTCCAGCGCGAGGGCGAGGTGTTCGTCATCGACCCCAAGACCTGGCGCGCGGCCTATCACGGGCCGCTGGACGAGCGGTTCGCGGGCGGATCGCCTGATCTCGCCGCGCCGGCCGCCAGCCCTTACGCCGCCCAGGCCATCGACGCGGTTCTGGCCGGCCAGCCCGCGCCGCAAACGGAGGTCGCCGCGCTGGGCGGCAAGGCCATCGCCTTTCCGGCGCGCGCTCATGCGGCCCAGTTCGCCGCCATCTCGTACAGCCGCGATGTCGCGCCGGTGCTTCAGGACAAGTGCGTCTCCTGCCACATCAACGGCGGCATCGGCCCGTTCGCCATGAACGGCTATGCGATCGTCAAGACCATGTCGCCGATGATCCGCGAGACCCTGCGCACCCGGCGCATGCCGCCCTATTTCGCCGATCCGCACGTGGGCGCGTTCAAGCACGACCAGAGCCTGTCGCCGGACGAGCGAAAGCTGATCGTCCACTGGATCGAGGCCGGCGCGCCGCGCGGCGAGGGGCCTGACCCCTTGCTGGCGAACGCGGACAAGACCGCGCCGGAATGGCCGGCGTCGCTGGGCAAGCCGGACGTGATCGTCAAGCTGCCGGCGTTCAACGTGCCAGCCACCGGCATCGTCCAGTACCAGTACATGCGCGTCGCCAACCCGTTCACCGGGGACACCTGGCTGCGCGCCATCGCCATGAAGCCAGGCGATCGGTCGGTGCTGCACCATGTGGTGTCGGACTATGTGCCGGACCGCACCAGGCCCGCGCCGCTGATTCCCGGCGGGTCGGTGGGCTCCTACACCCCCGGCGCCGAGCCGCAGATCATGGCCGACGGGTCCGGCGCACCCGTGCCGGCCGGCGGGATGCTGAACTTCCAGATGCACTACACCACCAACGGCAAGCCGGCGGTCGACCAGACCGAGGTGGGCTTCTATGTGATGAAGACGCCGCCGAAATACATCAAGCGCTCGGCGGTGATCGCCGGCTTCAATCTGGAGATCCCGCCCGGCGAGGCGCGGCACACCGAGGTCGCCTACATGACCTTCCCCGCCGACGCCTACCTCTACACCCTGTTCCCGCACGCCCACTACCGGGGCATGCACGTGGAGCTGAAGGCGATCGCCGCGGACGGCAAGCAGACCATGCTGCTGCTGCTGCCCAAGTACGACTTCAACTGGCAGCGCGACTATGACCCGGTGAGGCCGATCCTGGTCAAGGCCGGGACCAAGCTGGTGGCGACCTGGGTCTATGACAACTCGATCCACAACTTCGCCAATCCCGATCCCAAGCGCGACGTCACCTGGGGCGAGCAGACACCCGACGAGATGATGTATTTCCGCGTCAACTATCGCTGGGCCGACGAGACGGTGGCCCATCCCCGCGCCGACCTGGAGGCCAGGCTGCGCGCCTCGATGCTGATGGGGGCGCTGGACACCAACCTGGACGGCAAGATCGAGAAGAGCGAACTGCACGGCCCCATGGGCGCCCGGCTGCTGGCCCACTTCGACGAACTGGATAAGGACCACGACGGGACCCTGGACGCCGACGAGCTGGCGGCGGTGGCCATGCACGGGCGGAGAGCCCAGGCCCAGGCGGCGGCGACGCCGAATTTGTGATCGCCCCGCTCCTCTGTCGGGGGGTGGTTGCCGGACTTCTGCGTGGTTCGAGACGCGGCGAAGACGTCGCTCCTCACCATGACTAGCTTTTGCGCAGCCCAAAAACCTCGTCATCCCGAGGAGCCCCACTTGGGGCGTCTCGAAGGACGCACACAGTCAAAGCAGCCCCTCTGGCGCGCGGCTTGCTCGCCTGGTGGGTGAAGGTCGATGTGTCGCACCAAAAGGACACAGCCGAACCGTTCGCTAACCAGATCGGGGCCATGACCGCGCAAATGACGTCCAGTTTCAGGTCACCCCGGCTTGTCGCCGATGTCGTGCGGCCAGCCGATCTGGCCGCTGCCGACGCCGCCTCCTGGCGGGCGATGCAGGCGGCCGAGCCGACGTTCGCCAGCCCCTTGCTCGGTCCCGATTTCGCGCTGGCCGTGGGCGAGGTGCGCGACGACGCGCGGGTCGCGGTGTTTCGCCGCGATGGCGAGACGATCGGCTTCCTGGCCCACCACCGCCGGCCGTCCGGGTTCGCCCGCCCCATCGGCGCGCCGTTCTGTGACTACCACGCGCTGGTCTCCCATCGCGGCTCGACACCGGATGTGGGCGAGGCGCTCGCCGCGGCGGATCTTGACCGGTTGCGGCTGACCGGTCTGGTCGATCCCTTTGGCCGGTTCGAGGACGCGGTCACGGAGCGGACCACGGCGCACAGGATCGTGCTGGCCGACACCGCGCAGGCCTACCTCGACGCCTTGTGGGCAGGCAGCCAGAACCGGTTCAAGAACCATCGCCGCTATCGCCGGGCGCTGGAGCAGGACCTGGGCCCCGTGCGCCTGGTCGCCCATGACGCCGACCCGGCGGCGTTCGGGGCCCTGATGGGCTGGAAGCGGCGGCAGATCGCCGAGTCCGGTTTGCACGATTTTCTTGGGCCCGACTGGGCCAGAGCCTTGATGCGCCGGCTGTACGAGACCCGCGGCGGCGCGTTCGAAGGCCTGATGGTCAGCCTCTATGCCGGCGAACGGCTGGTCGCGGCCCATTTCGGCGTGCGCCTGGGCGACTGGTTTCACCCCTGGATCGGCTCTGTCGATCCGGACCTGAAGGCCTATTCGCCGGGGCTGGTCCACCAGATCGGGGCCATCGGCGCCATGACCGGGCTTGGCCTGCGCGTCTATGACCTCGGCGCCAGCAACGACCATTGGAAGCAGATGTTCGCCCTGGACCGCGTCATGATCGGCGCGGGCTTGGCCACGGCCCCGACCCTGGGCGGCCGCTTCGCCAAATCCTTCGAGTCTGTCTGGACGGCCCCGGGCGCGGGACGCGTGCGCCGCCGGCTGGACCAGATCAGCGCGGTGGAACTCACCTTTAGCGGACGGCTGCAGGGCGCGGTCCACGCGATGAGCACGCTGGGCGACCGCGGTCGCCGGCGCGAGCAAACCCCGATGACACGGAGCGGGCCATGGGCGCTGTCGTAGCCGATTGGGACCAGGGCGAGGTCGCCGGGTTCGAGCGCCGGCTGATCGGCTTTCGCCACGGCCTGCACGAATGGCCAATGTTCTCCGACGAGGGCCTGGCGTCGATCCTGGACCGCTACCCGCGCGAGGCGCTGGGCGTCTTCACCATGGGCGAAGACCTGGAAGACTGGCGCTCCTGGCGGCGCGGCTCGGCCGGCGCCATGAGCGGCGAGCGGCTGCTGGAGGCGGTCAGGCAAGGCCGGCTGTGGCTGAACCTGCGCCACGCCAACCAGCATTTGCCCGAGTTCGCCGCCCTGTGCGACGAGATCGCATCCGAGAAGGAGACGGTGTTCAAGACCAAAATCCTGAACCGCGATCTGGGTCTTCTGATCTCCTCCCCCAAGGCGCGGGTCTTCTATCACCTGGATGTGCCGCTCTCGTCGCTGTGGCAGGTGCGGGGGCAAAAGCAGATCTGGTTCTATCCGCGGACGGAGCCCTACGTGCAGCCGGCCTGGCTTGAACGCTGCGTGCACGGGAGCGCCGAGGGCCAGATGCCGTTCACGCCGGCGTGGGACGACATCGCCGAGACCCGCGCGCTCAATCCTGGCGACATGATCACCTGGGCGCAGAACTGCCCGCACCGGGTCGACAACGGACCGATGATGAACGTCTCGGTGTCGATGGAGTTCATGACCCCGCGGGCAAGGGTGCGGGCCAATGTGCTGCATGCCAATGGTCTGATACGCAGCCACCTGGGCTGGACGCCGAAGATCCAGGCGCGGCCGGGTCCGGTCATGGCCGCCAAGCTGATGCTGGCCGCCGCGCACAAGGCCGCCATCGCCCGCAAGGCCCGCGCGCCGGTGCTGGCCGAAACCTTCAAGGTCGATGCCGCGGCTGTCGCTGGCAATTGACCCGGCGGCCCGCAGCGCCATATCTGGGACGACATACGCGTCCCGGCTTGCGGGACGGTCGGGAGGATTTTCCATGAAGGCCAAATTGGTCGCCGGCGCCTTGGCGCTGGCCATGATCTCGGGATCGGCCCAGGCGGGATGCGTCGGCGGCGCGGTCGTCGGCGGCGTCGCCGGCCACTTCGCCCACCACCACGCCCTCGCCGGCGCCGCCGTGGGCTGCGTCGTCGGCCACGAGCTGGCCGTCAAGAAGAAGCGCGAACGGGAGCGCCAGCGCGAGGAGCGCCGCGAGCAGCAAGCCGTCCACCACTAGGCGTCTTGGTCAAACCCGGACGATTCGAGAGCGCTCGAACCGTCTAGGTCCCGCTTGAAAAGGGTGTAGGCTGTTCTCCCGAGGAACCCGGGAAGACGGCCATGACGCCGCTCCACGCCGATCGCCGCCACGTCGCCGCCCTGTTGGCGGGGGCCGCGCTATGGCCGGCGGGACGGGCGCTGGCCATCACCCCCGAGCCGCCGCCGATCGTGCCCCCGCCCGGCTCGCCGGGCGTTCCACAGACCAGCGTCGGCGCAGGGATCGACTGGACCAGTCGCATGACCGCGCCGGTGCGGGTCGAGGGCCAGGGTCCGTTCCCCTTCGTGGTCGACACCGGCGCCAACCGCACCGTCATCGCCGCCGAGCTGGCCATGAAGCTCGGCCTGCCCGAGGGCGAGCTGGAGCCCGTGCAAGGGGTCGCCGGCATGCAGATGGCGCCGACGGCGTTCGCCAGCCTGACGGTCGGCGACCGGACTGGCCGGCGCGGCCCGGTGTCGCTTTTGCCGTCCGGCGCCATCGGGGGTCAGGGGTTGCTTGGCCTCGACCGCATCGGCGACCAGTGCGTGACGCTGGATTTCCGCGCCCAGCAGCTGGTGATCGGCGCGGCGCCCCGATGGGGAGGAACCTACGAGGTCGCGGTCCACGCCTATCGGCGCGACGGTCAGCTGACCATGGTCGACGCCGACTTGGCGGGCGTGCGGGTGACAGCCTTCATCGATTCCGGCTCCGACACGACGATCGGCAACATGGCTCTGCACCATTTCTGCTCCGAGCATGATCGGTCGCTGAAGTGGCTGAAGGTCCCGGTGATCAGCGCCACGGGCCAGACCATGGAGGCGGAGTACGCCGATCTGCCGAATCTGCGGGTCGGCGGCTTCAGGCTGCCGGTCTGGCCGGTGGCTTTCGTCGACCTGCACACCTTTGCCATGTGGGGCCTGACCGAGCGGCCGGCGATCCTGCTCGGCATGGACGTGCTCAGCCGGTTCGACCGGGTGTCGCTGGATTTCTCCCGCGGCGTGGTGAGGTTCCGCCTGCCGTCGGCGGGGATTTAGGGGGCCTGGCCGCTACGCAGACGTGGGTCGTTGAGCGCCGGATTTCACGGCGCCGACCTTTGGGCGCGCCTACGCCTGCCGGCCCAGCGCCGGGTCGCTGATGCTGGGGCGGCCGTCTTCGCCGTGGCCGGCGAAGCGGCGTTCGAAGCCGGGAAGTTCGACGCAGGTAACGCTGACGTCGTACCAGTGGTGGCTCGCGGCCAGGTCGATGGCTTCGACCACCTCCGTCCCCGGCTCCACCAGGCGTCGGCGCGGCTTGCCCGGCAGATAATCCACCATCGCCAGCTCCAGGGTCACCGGCTGCGGACCGTCGTTGCGCAGGGTCACCGCCAGGCGGCCGGTCTTGGGATCGAACCGCGCGCGCGCCTCTGGTCCGGTCTGGCCCGCCGGGCCCCGCAGGGTGCGCAGGAAGCCGTTCGGGCCGTGCAGCTCCACATGATAGCCATCCGGCCCCACCGGCAGGTCGTCGTCCACCGACTTGCCGGCCTCGACCGTATAGAAGCGCGGCTCGCCGACGCCGGCCGGATAGAGGTTGAAGGCCGCGCCGGCCGCGCCGGTGTTGGCGATGGTCAGGCGCACCGCGTCGGCCTTGGCCTGCGAGGCGACCTCGAAGGCATAGGGCAGGGCGCGGGCCGGGCGCACGCCGGCTTCCTGGCGCGGCAACGGCTCGGGCGGATTGGGGACCTTGGGCCAGGGGATTTTTCGCATCTTCTCCGCCCGCGCCGCGAGCGCCGCGGCGTCCGGCAGCCGCGCCAGGGGCCGGCGATTGGCGCCCGCGAAGTCGAACACACTGGTCAGGTCGCCGGATATGACCCGGCGCCAGGGGGTGATGTGCGGCTCGGCGACGCCGAACCGGGTCTCCAGGAACCGCAGCACCGAGGTGTGGTCGAACACCTGGGAGTTGACATAGCCGCCCTTGGTCCAGGGTGAGATCACGATCATCGGCACGCGCGGCCCAAGGCCCACGGGTTCGCCGTGATAGACCTCATAGGTCGCCTCGACCGTGCTTTTGCCGAGGGCCGGGCCGGTGGCGGGGATGGGTGGCGGCATATGGTCGAAGAAGCCGTCGTTCTCGTCGTAGTTCAGGATGAACACCGTCTTGGCCCAGACCTCGGGCTTGTCCGCCAGGGCGCTGATCAGGCGCGCGGTCAGGTGCTCGCCCGCCGACGGGCTGGCCTGCGGGTGTTCGCAGAGCAGGTAGGGCGCGACGATCCAGGAAACCTGGGGCAGGGTCCCGGCGTTCACGTCGGCGGCGAACTGGGCGACCAGATGCTCGCCGTCGGCGGTCTTGGCGTTGGCGGCGTTGGAGCCCGGCGACCAGGCGCGGCCGCGCTGGTAGAGTTCCGACTCCGGCCCGATCCCGCGGAAGCTGGCGAAGAAGGCCAGGGCGTTGTCGCCGTAGTTGTCGTACTCCTGATAGACCTTCCAGGACACGCCGGCCTTCTGCAGCCGCTCGGCGTAGGTGGTCCAGGCGATGCCCGTCCACTTGGAGTCCTTCAGCGGATCGGCGCGCTCGTTGGCCTCCAGGTGATCGGGGTTTTCGATCACGATCTTGCCGTCGTCTCCGGCCGCAAGCCCGCTGGTGCCGCTGAACAGGAACAGGCGGTTGGGATTGGTCGGGCCGAAGATGGAGCAGTAGTTGGCGTCGCAGATGGTGAAGGCGTCGGCCAGGGCGTAGTAGTAGGGCACGTCGGCGCGGGTGAAATAGCCCATGGTCAGCGGGCTCTTGGCCCCGATCCAGGCGTCGTACCGCATCCACTTGGCGTGGCTGCCCTTCCAGCTGTGGTCGAGACTGTAGAGGTTCTCCGCGCCGGTGGTCTCGGCGTTCAGGCGGAAGGGGCTGACGACGCCGCGGCCGTCCTTGGTCGGCTGCTCCCACACTGAACGTCCGCTGGGCAGCTTGATTGGCCTAGGATCGCCGTAGCCGCGCACGCCGCGCAGGGTTCCATAGTAGTGGTCGAAGGCGCGGTTCTCCTGCATCAGGATCACCACGTGCTCGACATCCTTGATCGTTCCGGTCTTGCCGCTGGCCGGCAGGGCGAGGGCCTGGGCGATCGACGGCGGCATGGCGGCCGCGCCCGCCGCCGCGCCGGCGGCCAGTTTGAGCATGTCGCGGCGGCCCTTGTCGTGGGACGGCTTGGTCACGGCGTGGTTCCCCCAAGGGCGACGGCGGCGGCGTCAGGCTGACCCGCATAGTAGCGTAGCAGCAGGATAGTCGAAGCGCCTATTCCGAGGAATGACAGCGCCATCGCCACCGACAGCGGCGCGCCCAGGCTCATGAGGCCAGAGGCCACAACACAGGCCGCCGAGGCGCCGACATCCCAGCCACCCTCCGTCGCCACGTGGAAGCGCAGGGTGCAGGGCGCCGCCTTGGCCAGGGTGTAGACCGGCGTCATCATCGTCGGCATGTAGAGGCAGGAGACGAAGGCGCCGCAGGCGTTTGCGGCGACGGCTAGGGCCGGGTGACCCTGGCTGGCCAGCCGGAAGGCGGTGGTGAGCGTGAAGACCGCCATCGCCAGATATACCGCCCGCGTCCCATGGCCCGCGTCGATCAGCCGGCCCAGCACCATCCCGCTCGCCGCGCCGACCACCGCCGCCAGGGCCATGGCGCCGCCATAGGCGCTGAAGCTCTGCCCCAGGGTGATGAACAGGGTGATTTGCCAGGCCCAGAAGAAGCCGGCGGAGATCCAGCCGTCGGCCATGAACAGCAAGACGCCCGGCCGCGCGGCGCGCCAGGCGCCGGGGACCGACTTGGCGACCCTGACGTTGGGCGTGCCCAGGAAGGGCAGGGCCGCCGCCAGCATCAGCACGCTGGTGATCCCGAACGCCAGTTTCGGCCCATAGACGGTCAGCGCCCAGCCGGTGACCAGCGGCCCGATGATGCCCGCCACCTGGGCGAGGGCCTCGCGCGCGCTGACCTGGTGGCCGCGATGCTCATCATCGCCCAGGGAGGCAAAATAGGCGTGGTAGGTGGTCCAGTAGAGGGTGTCGCCGATGGAGGAGACTACGATCAGCGCAAGCAGCCAGGGCCCGACGCCGTCGACCCGGGCCAGGAAGAAATACTGGCTCGCCCCCACCAGCGTGCCGGCGATCAGGAGCGGCTTCAGTCCGAACCGGGCTGCCAGCGCCGGAACCATTGGACGGAGAATGAACCGGCCAAGGTTGATGGCGGCCAGCGCAAGGAACACCAGGCGCGCCGGCACGCCAGTCTTCAGCAGGAAGACCGCATAGAAGGCCCCGCCGCCGCTCATCACCAGGGCGAAGACGCCATAGTGGATGTTCAGCAGGTTGACGATGCGGTTGCGAAAAAAGGCCATGGAACGGTGCGAGGGGGCCGGCTCAAGCGAAAAGCGAGCCCTCCCTTAGCGGCATCGATGGGCGCCGTCATCCCGTGCAGGGCGCGGCGCGGACGCAACGCCTTCGTCCATCTCATGAAATCGTCGCACGCCTCGCCTTGACCGGATGCGGGCGCTCGCCCAATGCTTGAACTATGGTGGACACAAGACCCTTGCCTTGGCGTGCGCGTATCCGGCGCGAGGTGAAGTTCATTCGCGGGCTGCTGCGCACGCTGAAGCGGGTGAAGTCCATTACGCCGGACTCGACCAACCTGATCTGTGACGACCTGGAGGCCGCGGTCGACGCCTGGCGCGAGCGCCGGGCCATCACCTTCGAGGGCAGGACGATCACCTATGGCGAGCTGGACGCCACCGCCAACCGTTTCGCCCACTGGGCCAAGGGCCAGGGGCTGCGGCGCGGCCAGACCGTGGCGGTGTTCCTGCCCAACCGCATGGACTATCTGCCGATCTGGTACGGCCTTTCAAAGATCGGCGTGGTCTCGGCGCTGATCAACAACAGCCTGGCTGGTCAGGCCCTGGTGCATTGCCTGAACATCGCCGGCGCGGGCCATGTGATCGTCGACGGCGAGACCGCGCCGGTGTTCATGGCGGTCAAGGACGACCTGGCCAAGCACACCGTGCAGTGGACCCTGGGGGAGGCGCATGGCGACCAGCGCGACCTGGTCAAGGCGCTGAAAAGCTGCAGCCAGCTGCGCCCGGACAAGGCTGGCCGCGAGGGCGTCAAGGCTCACGACACCGCGCTCTACATCTACACCTCCGGCACCACCGGCCTGCCCAAGGCGGCCAAGATCAGCCACATGCGGGCGCAGCTCTATATGCGCGCCTTCGCCGGGGCGACGAACGCCAGGCCGGACGACCGCGTCTATGTCACCCTGCCGCTCTATCACGCCACCGGCGGCCTGTGCGGCATGGGCGCGGCGTTGATGGCCGGCGGCTCGGTGGTGCTGAAGAAGCGGTTCTCCGCCAGCCAGTTCTGGGAGGATATCCGAGGCGAGGCCTGCACCATGTTCGTCTACATCGGCGAGCTGGGCCGCTATCTGGTGAACCAGGAGACCCGGCCGGGGGAGACCGACCACGCCTTGCGCCTGGCCTTCGGCAACGGCCTGCGCCCCGATGTATGGCAGATGCTGGTGGACCGATTCCGTATTCCCGACGTGCTGGAGTTCTACGGCTCCACCGAAGGCAACGTCTCGATGTTCAACTTCGACGGCAAGGTCGGCGCCATCGGCCGCATCCCCGGCTATCTGAAGAAGCGCTTCAATGTCCGGCTGGTGCAGTTCGACGTGGAGGTCGAACAGCCGTTCCGTGGGCCTACAGGCCTGTGCTCGGCGCCGGGGGTGGACGATGTCGGTGAATGCCTGGGCGCGATCGGCGGCGACGTGCGCACCGACTACAGCGGCTATGCCGACAAGGCCGCCAGCGAGAAGAAGATCCTGCACGACGTGTTCGAAAAGGGCGACGCCTGGTTCGCCACCGGCGATCTGATGCGCCAGGACGCGGACGGCTATTTCTACTTCGTCGACCGCATCGGCGACACCTTCCGCTGGAAGGGTGAGAACGTCTCCACCAGCGAGGTCAGCGAATGCCTGGCGCTGATCCCCGGCGTGAAGGAGGCGACGGTCTATGGCGTCAGGGTCGCCGACCTGGAC
>Ga0302311_10003079_pt1 | contig 18404 bp, 14 predicted proteins | sample III_Palsa_N1_3_FD_200449 | JGI IMG/M metagenome (GOLD analysis project Ga0302311, IMG submission 200449) | Peat permafrost microbial communities from Stordalen Mire near Abisko, Sweden - III_Palsa_N1_3 | ecosystem: Environmental > Terrestrial > Soil > Palsa > Peat permafrost | place: Sweden... | reverse complement strand
AGCGACAGAAAACTCACCAGCATCACCACGCCGAGGGCGACGCAGAATTTCAGTACGAACTCGCCGACTGCCTCGCCGATCACCTCCGGCTGGTCGGCGATCTGCTGCATGGTGATGCCGGCCGGCAGGTCGGCGCGGATCGCATCGGCCTCGGCGTGCAGCGCCTTGCCGAACGCCAGCCCGTTGGTGCCCTTCTGGGTGGAGACGGCGACCACCACGGCCTGCTCGCCGTTGTGGCGGACGGAAAATTGCGGCGGGTCCTGGTAGCCGCGCACGATGCTGGCGATGTCGCCCAGTTTCACGCTGGCGCCGGCGGCCGGGATGGGAACGTTCGCCAGCGTATCCGGCCCGTCCATGCCGGCATCGACGCGCAGCGGCACGCGCGTGGTACCGGTCTCGACAAGGCCGGTCTCGACAATGTCGTTCTGGGCTGCGATGGCCCGCGAAATCTCCGGCACCGTCAGGCCCAGCGCGGCGAGCCGGGTCTGGCTGAACTCCACATACAGCGCGCGCGGGATCTCGCCGGAAACGGTGACTTTTTCCGCGCCCGGCACGCGCAGCAGCCGGTCGCGCACGCGCTCGGCCTGCCGCGTGAGTTCGGCGTTGTCCGCACCGGTCAGCGCGAACACGGCGCCGTAGACGTCGGTGTATTCGTCGTTGGCGTCAGGGCCTTGCACGCCATCCGGCAGGCTGGGCTTGAGGTCGCCGAGCTTCTTGCGGGCCTGGTAGAACAGGTCGGGCACGTCGGCCGGTGGGGTGCTGTCGGCGAAGGTCACCATCGTCGCCACGAAGCCGGGGCGGACGAAGGTGACGAGGTGGTCGAGATGCGGCAGGTCCTGCAGCTTGCGCTCGATCGGCTCGGCCAGCAGGTCCTGCGTCTCCTTGGCGGTGGCGCCGGACCAGGAGGCGGTGACGACCATGAGCTTGACGGTGAAGCTCGGGTCCTCGTTGCGGCCGAGGCGGCTGTAGGACAGGCCGCCGAAGACGAAGATCAGCGCGATCAGGAAGCCGACCAGGGCGCGGTGCGAGACCGCCCAGGCGGAGAGGTTGAAGCGCTGCATGGCTCAGCCCACCCATTGCGGGAAGGGGGCGGAGAGGAAATTTCCCCTCTGCTCCCGCGCTTGCGCGGGGAAAGGGCCTGGGCGAGGTGGGCGGTTCCAAGGGCACGCTGCGGGAGCCGGAGCGGACGGTGCGGCCCCCACCTCACCCCGGCCCTCTCCGCCCCCGAGGGCGGAGAGGGGGAAGGCGAGCGTATCGCCGCGGAACCAATCGAGCGCGTTCATCTGCATCACTCCGTCGCCGGGCGTTCGTCGGCGATCCGGACGCGCGCCGCCGGGTCGAGCTTCTGGGCGCCGAGGGCAACGACGAGGTCGCCGTCCGACAGGCCGGTGACGACGACGCGGTCCTGTTGCAGCCGGCGCACATGCACCGGGCGCTCGATCAGCCGGCCCTCGTCCTTCACCTGCCAGACCATCGGCCCCTGGCCGCGGTCGAGCAGCGCGGCGGCGGGCAGGGTGGCGATGGCGGCGTTGTCGGCGCCCGGCAAATGCAGCGTCGCGCTCATGCCGAGCGCCAGCCATGCCGGCGGGTCCGCGATCGTGTAGCGGGCGGCGAAGGTGCGCAGCTTGCCGTCGGCGCCGGGGGCGAGTTCGCGCAGCGTGGCTTGCAACTTCAGGTCGGGCCGTGCCCACAGCGTCACCGTCGCACCAGGGCGGGTCGCGTCCGGCAGCGCCTGTTCGGGCAACTGGATTTCCGCCTCCGGCGCGCCGGACTCGGCCAGCCGCAGCACCGGCTGGCCTTCGCTAACCACGGTGCCGGGGTCGGCCAGGGCCGCGGTGATGACGCCGTCGGACGGGGCGCGCAGGTCGGCGTAGTCCAGCCGGTTGCGCGCCAGCGCCAGCGCCGCCCGGGCGGAGGCGACGTGTTCGGTGGCGGCGTGCGCATTCGCCTGCTTCACTTCGTCGGTCGAGGCCGACACCCAGCCCTGGCCGCGTAGCGTGCGGTTGCGGGCCGCGTCGGCCTCGGCTTGCACCGCCTGCGCCTCGGCCGAGGCGAGGTCGGCCTCGGCGCTGCGGACGGCGAGCGTGAGGTCGTTCGGGTCGAGCCGCGCCAGCACCTGCCCCGCCTGCACGCGGGCGCCCATGTCCACCAGCCGCGCGGCGATCCGGCCGGCCACGCGGAACCCGACATCCGCCTCCCGCCGCGGCCGGATGGTGCCGGCGAAGGCCCGGCTCTCGGCGTCGGAGGCGAGGGCGACGCGCACCGTCTGCACCGGGCGCGCGGTGTTCTCCACGCTGGGCTGCGCCCGCTCGAAGCAGGCGGCGAGCACGAGCGGCAGGGTGGTGGCGAGGGTGAGGCGATGGAGCGGGTGCATGGCGCCCTCCTACGGGACGCCGGAGTTTTATCTGCCGACTGACGAATGTCAATAGTCGTCAGTCAATCAGGGTGGGCCCTGGCCAGATGGGGGAGGCGCGCGCGGCGGCCGACAAATCGTTCCTATCACAAATTGTTATGCCCACTTGATTGCGCTGTCGGTTTATATCTTCATACAAATGACACCATCCAGTACCGGGCCGCGTCAGTAACGCGGTGCGCCTGCTAGCAACGTCCGATCAACTCGCTTCACGCGGGAGGGAGCTCGTGTCCAAGCCAAACGTCGTTGGCCGTGCCGTCGTCGGCGCGGTGCTGCTTGCGCTGGCCGGCTGCAACGTCCAGGTGCTGCAGCAGGGCGAACCGAATTTCAACAGCGCGATTCTGCTGCCGGGCTACGACCCGGCGAAAGCGGCCGCGATGGCGGCCCGCAGCCCCACCCATCTGAGCCTGACGCCGCAGGAAACTCCGGCGTCCTGCCTGAGCGCGGCCGAGGTCGCGGCGAAGGCGGCGGCAGTGGCCGTCGCGGCGGACGCCGACGCCGCCGCGAAGGCAACCGCGGCAACGGTCGCCGATGCAGCCTTGGCGGCAGCCCTCGCAGCGAAGACTCCCGACGCTGCGAGCAGGGCGGCCGATGCCGCGGCGGCCGACGCCGCCAGCGCAAAAGCAGCCGCGTTGAAAGCGAATGCCGATAGTGCCGCATCGACCGCGGCGGCGCAGGCGGCACTGGTGCCGAGCGCGACAGAGGAAACGGCGGCAGCCAAAGCCTGCGTCTACGACGTCAAGGCGCTGATCGACGATCAGTATCGCGAATACCGGATCACGCTGCATCACTATGTCGATGACGGCAACGCGGCGCTCGACGTCGGCAGCCTCGGTCTCGGCACCGCCGCCACGCTGATCGGCGCGGCGCCGGTGAAGACGACGCTGTCGGCGCTTGGCACGCTGCTGACCGGCACGAAGTCGGTGATCAACGAAGACGTGCTGCTGAAGGCCGCCATCGAGAGCATCATCAACCAGATGGATGCCGATCGTCAGCAGCAATTCGGCATCATGCTTTCCGAGATCAACGGCACGGCCAGCCCCTACACCCTCTCGCAGGCCAAGGACGACCTGCTGATCTATTTCTCCGACGGAACCTGGGACCATGCGCTGGTCTCGATGCAGGTGCAGACGGCGGCGAACAGCGCCGCGTGCAAGACGGACACCAACAATGCGAAGGTGCAGGTTGCGAAGACCGGCACCACAACCACGGCGACGACGACCCCGAGTGCCACCAGCGCCTGCCCGTCGGCCGCGCCCACCGCGACGGTCCCTGTCGGAATCACCACCGGTTCGGTCTCCACCAGCGTGCCGGCCGCAGGCGGAAAGGTGACAGTGGTCGTCAAGGCCATGACCGACGACAGCGTGGTTATCAAACTGCAGACGCTGACCGCAGCGCAGATCGCGAGCGTGACCATCAACGGCAAAGCATCGCCTCAACCGCTGACGGCTTCGCTGAACCCCGCCGACGTTGCTGCCGGCCCCGCGACGGTTGTCTTCACCCTCGACAAGCTGGCGGCCAAGGCAACCTTCAATGTCGAGGCAAACGGTATGAAAGGCACCCAGATGACCGGGCCGACGACGCTCGGCTCGGTGACGGTCCAGTAGCCGAGGGCCTGCTGCACCGCGCGGTTGCCTGCCGCGCGGTCGCCCCGCTAGCTTCCTGCCGGGCCTGGCGCGGCGCCTGGGCAGCACGGGGAGACAACCATGGACTCGCTGCGTCGTCTGGACAGTGAGCTGCGCGCCGCGACCGACAGCGGCCGGGTGCCCGGCGTGGTGGCGGTGGCGGGCGACCGCGGCGGCACGTTCTACGAGGCGGCGTTCGGCACCCGCAGCCTCGACGGCGGGGCGGCGATGACGATGGACACCGTGTTCTGGCTCGCTTCGATGACCAAGCCGATCACCTCGGTCGCGGCGTTGCAACTGGTCGAGCAGGGCAAGCTGGAGCTGGATGCGCCGATTGCCGGCGTGCTGCCGCAGCTTGCCGCGCCACAGGTGCTGGAGGGGTGGGACGAGGCCGGCGCGCCGCGCCTGCGCCCGGCGCGGCGGCCGATCACGCTGCGCATGCTGCTGACCCACACGGCCGGTTTCGGCTACGGCATGTGGGACCGGGACATCCTGCGGTACATGACGGAGCGCGACATCCCGGGCCCGATCTCCTGCCTGAATGTCGCGCTGACGGTGCCGCTGCTGCACGACCCCGGCGACCGCTGGCGCTACGGCATCAACATCGACTTCGTCGGCAAGGCGGTGGAGGCGGCGAGCGGGCAGGATCTGGAAAGCTATGTCCGCGCCCACGTCATCGGGCCGCTCGGCATGGCCGATACCGGGTTCAAACTCGGCCCGGGCCAGCGCGCGCGGCTGGTGTCGATGCACGCGCGCACGCCCGAGGGCGCGGTGCCGATCGAATTCGAGGTGCCGCAGGTCCCGGAATTCCACATGGGCGGCGGCGGCATGTACGGCACGGCGCCCGACTACCTGCGCTTCGCCCGCGCGATCCTGCGCGGGGGCGAACTGGACGGCGCCCGCATCCTGTCACCGGCGACGGTGGCGATGATGGGCCAGAACCAGATCGGCGACCTCGACGTGCAGACGTTGCGCGCGGTGGAGACCGACGTGACCAACGACGCCAATTTCTACCCTGGCATGGTGCAGAAATGGGGGCTGGGTTTCCTGCTCAACACCGAGCGCGACCCGCATGGCCGCAGCCCGAACAGCCTCGCCTGGGCGGGCCTGGGCAACACCTATTTCTGGATCGACCCGACGGAAGGCGTCGCCGGCGTCGTGCTGACGCAGGTGTTCCCGTTCGCCGATCCGGAGGCGCTGAACTGCCTGTGGGCGCTGGAGCGGGGGGTGTACGGGCGGGGGTGAGGCGCTACACCCGCTCCACCAGCACCGCAATCCCCTGGCCAACGCCGATGCACATCGTGGCGATGGCGCGGCGGCCGCCGCCCTGTTCCAGTGCGTTGACGCAGGTCATCGCCAGCCGCGCGCCGGAGGCGCCCAGCGGGTGGCCGAGCGCGATGGCGCCACCATGCGGGTTCACCTGGGGCGCGTCGTCCGGCAGGCCGAGCACGCGGGTGACGGCCAGCGCCTGGGCGGCAAATGCCTCGTTCAGCTCGATCACGTCGATCTGCGCGAGCGAAAACCCGGTGCGGGCCAGCAGTTTCTGCACCGCCGGCGCCGGACCGATGCCCATGATGCGCGGCTCGACGCCCGCGACAGCCATCGAGACCACGCGGGCGCGGGGCGTCAGGCCGTGCTGCCGCGCCGCCGCCTCGCTCGCCAGCAGCAGCGCCGCGGCGCCGTCGTTGACGCCCGAGGCGTTGCCCGCCGTGACCGTGCCGCCGGCGCGAAACGGCGCCTTCAGGGCCGCCAGCGCCTCCAGCGTCGTCTCCGGCCGCGGGTGTTCGTCCTGCGCGACCGTGCGCTTGCCGCGTTTCTCGGGCACCTCGATCGGGGCGATCTCGCGCGCGAAGACGCCGGCGTCCTGCGCCGCCTTCGCCCGGATCTGGCTGCGATACGCGAACGCATCCTGATCGGTGCGGGCGACCGAAAACTGTTCGGCGACGTTCTCCGCCGTCTCCGGCATCGAATCGGTGCCGTAGGCGGTCTGCATGGCGCGGTTGACGAAGCGCCAGCCGATCGTGGTGTCGGCGATTTCCGCCGCCCGGCCGAACGCCTCGTTTTGCTTGGGCAGCACGAACGGCGCGCGCGTCATGCTTTCAACGCCGCCGGCGATCACCAGATCGGCCTCGCCGGCGCGGATCGCCCGCGCCGCGGTGCCGAGCGCGTCGAGGCTGGAGCCGCAGAGCCGGTTGATCGTGGCGCCCGGGACGGCGGCCGGGAAACCAGCCAGCAGCGCCGCCATGCGGGCGACATTGCGGTTGTCCTCGCCGGCCTGGTTGGCACAGCCGAGCAGCACGTCGTCCAGTGCCGCCCAGTCCAGCGCCGCATGGCGTTCGCGCAGCACGCGCAGCGGGTGGGCGGCGAGGTCGTCGGTGCGCACATCCTTGAGCGCGCCGCCGTAGCGGCCGAACGGGGTGCGGACAAAATCGCAGATGAAAGCCTGTTGCATGGCGCGATCTCCTCTCGTCCGCGCATAGGCCGCGCGCCGCCGCCGGGCAAGGCCGCTTGACGCCAGCGTGCCGCTATGTATCCATCTGGTTACTTCTGGCGGGAGGAAACACAATGGATCCGGCGGCGACGCGGCGCTTCGGCAGGGTGGACCTGCAGGTCACGCAACTCGGCTTCGGCGGCGGCCCGATCGGCAACATTTTCCGCGCCGTCAGCGAGGAAGACGCGGCGGCGATCGTGCGCGAGGCGTGGGACGCCGGCATCCGCTATTTCGACACCGCGCCGATGTACGGCCATGGCCTCAGCGAGGCGCGCCTCGGCGCCGCGCTGCGCTTCCTGCCGCGCAACGAGTTCGTGGTTTCCAGCAAGGTCGGCCGCGTGCTGACGGCGGCGCCGCGCGCGAGCATCGACTTCACGCCGTGGGTGGACGCGCTGCCGAACAAGGCGCGCTTCGACTACAGCTACGACGGCACCATGCGCAGCTTCGAGGACAGCCTGCAGCGGCTCGGGCTGGAGCACATCGACATCGCCTTCATCCACGATTGCGACGTGTTCACGCACGGCCCGCAACACCAGCCGGGCCGTTTCCGCGAGGCGATGGACGGCGCGTGGCGCGCCCTCGACCGGCTGCGCTCGGAGGGGGTGGTGCGCGCCATCGGCGTCGGCGTGAACGAATGGCAGGTCTGCCACGCGGCGCTACTGGAGCGCGATTTCGACTGCTTTCTGCTCGCCGGCCGCTACACGCTGCTGGAGCAGGATGCGCTCGACGATTTTCTGTCCTTGTGCGAGGCGCGGGGCGCGGCCGTCGTGCTCGGTGCAGCCTACAACAGCGGGGTTCTGGCGACCGGCGCGGTGCCGGGCGCGAAATACAATTATGCGCCGGCGCCGGAGCCGATCCTGGCGCGGGTGCGAAAGATCGAGGCGGTTTGCGCGCGCCACGCGGTGCCGCTGAAAGCGGCGGCGCTGCAATTCGTGCTCGGCCATCCCGCCATTCCGACCACGGTGCCGGGCTGCCGCTCGGTCGCGCAGATGGCTGACACCGTCGCCGCGTTCCGCCACCACATCCCGGCGGCATTCTGGGCTGAGTTGAAGACGGAAGGCCTGTTGCGCCACGATGCGCCGGTGCCGCCCGGCTAAGCGGCGGCGGCGGTCCGGTTGCCACGGATCAGGTCGCTGGCGCGTTCGCCGATCATGATGGTGGGTGCGTTGGTGTTGCTGCTGACGAGGCTCGGCATGATGGAACTGTCGGCGATGCGCAGGCCGGCAATGCCGTGCACACGCAACTCCGGGTCCACCACCGCCATCGCGTCCACACCCATCTTGCAGGCACCGACGGGGTGGTAGCAGGTGCGGCCCATGCGGCGCACATATGCTTCCACATCCGCATCGGTGCGCGTCTCGGCGCCCGGCAGGTGCTCGCGGGAGACGAATTTCCGCCATGCCGGTTGCTGCATCACCTCGCGCATCAGCTTCACGCCCTCGATCGACATGCGAACGTCGTAGGGATCGTCGAGATAGTTCGGGTCGATGATCGGCGGCGCAGCCGGGTCGGCGCTCTGCAGCGCGACGCTGCCGCGGCTGCGCGGGCGGACGAAATAGGAGTTCATGGTGCAGCCGGAGCCCGACGGCACCGGCGGGATGCCGTCCTCGACGCCGGCGCCGACCAGAAAATGCACCTGGGTGTCGGGCGTCGGCGCCGCGCGGTCGCTCCACCAGAACGCCCCGCCCTCGACGATGTTGCTGGCGACGGGGCCTTTGCCGAACAGCGCGTATTCAAGACCGGCCCAGAGCATCCAGTGCCACTGCTTGTACTTGTCGAAACTGTGCGGGCCGGCGAGTTCGTAGACGATGTCGGTACCATAGTGGTCGTGCAGGTTCTGGCCGACGCCGGGCAGATCGTGCACCACGTCCACGCCGACGCCGCGCAGATGCGCGGCCGGCCCGATGCCAGACAGCAGCAGCAGCTTTGGCGAGCCGATCGCGCCGGCAGTCACCAGTACCTCGCGCTCGGCGCGCACGCGCTGGACGCTGCCGTCGTGCACGAACTCGACGCCGACGGCGCGGCCGTGTTCGATCAGCACGCGGCGCGTCGCGGTCCGCAGCCGTACCTCCAGATTCTTCCGGCTCCGGGCGGGATGCAGGTAGGCGACGGCGGTCGAGCATCGCCGGGCATTGCGGGTCGTGGTCTGGTAGGCGCCCGCGCCGGCCTGTTGCGGACCGTTGAAGTCGGCGTTGTAGGGAATGCCGAATTGCTGGCAGGCCTGCACGAACACGCGCGTCAGCGGATGCGCGTTTGGCGTGGTGACGCCGAGCGGACCGCCATTGCCGTGGAACGCGCCGGAGAGCGTGTCGTTGTCCTCGGAGCGCAAAAAATATGGCTGGATCTCGCGAAAGCTCCAGCCGGTGCAACCTTCCTCGTTGGCCCAGCGGTCGTAGTCCTCCGGGCAGCCGCGAGTGAAGACCTCGGCATTGACGGAACTGCCGCCGCCGATCACGCGGCCTTGCGCGAATGGCATTTGCCGTCCGTTGCAGTGCCGTTGCGGCGCCGTGGTGAACCCCCACATCAGATTGCCGCCGGTCATCTTGGCAAAACCGACCGGGCGATGGATGTTCCGGTCGGTGTCGGGCCCGCCGGCTTCCAGCAGCAGCACGCGGACCGACGGATCTTCCGACAGGCGCGCCGCAAGCACGCAGCCGGCGCTGCCGCCGCCGACGATGATGTAGTCGTACACGTCGTCTCCCCCCAATCACGCCGCTCGGAAATGCTGCTCCGGCATCAGCTTCGGCGTGCCGCGCAGCACCGGCCGAAAGCCCATATGGGCCAGCACGTCGCGTTCCAGGTCGAGCCCCGGGGCGACCTCTAGCAGTTCGACGCCGTCGGGCGCCAGCCGGAACACCGCCCGTTCCGTGACATACACCACGTCGTGCGCGCCGGCGCGGGCGACATCGGCGGAAAAGGTGATCTCGCGAACCCGTGGCACCAGCTTGGCCAGATCGCCGCCGCGACGCAGCGTGATCCGGCCGTCGGCAAAACCGTACTCGGTGCCCTTGCCGTCGAACGTGCCGCAGAACACCAGCTTGCGCGCGTTCTGCGCAATGTCCACGAAGCCGCCGGGGCCGACCACTTTGCTGCCGAGGCGGGAGACGTTGACGTTGCCCGTTGCATCCAGTTCGCCCATGCCGAGGCAGGCGATGTCGATGCCGCCGCCGGAATAGAAATCGAACTGCCGCGTCGAACTGACGATCGCCTCCGGAAAGCGCGCGGCGCCGAACATCTCGCCGTCGAGCAACTCGCCGTTGTGGATGCCCTGCTCGACGGTAACCCAGAGGCTGTCGAGCACGCCGCGTGCCGCCAGGATGCCGGGGATGGCGCCCGGAATGCCGAAGCCGAAATTGATCGAGCTGCCGGGCGCGATCTCGTCGGCTGCACGGCGCGCGATGATCCCGCGCACGCCGGTCGGCGGCGGCGCCGGGGTACGTTGCGGCCGTCCACCGGCCTCGCCGCTCAGCGCTGCGTCGTAGCCGCCGCGATAGGATTGCACCTGCTCCGGCACCGGCACGATCGCATCCACCAGCACGCCGGGCAGCGTCACCTGCCGCGCCGGAATGCTGCCGCGCGACACCATGCGCGCCACCTGCACCGCGACATGGCCGCCGGAGTTGTGCGCCGCCAGCGTCACCGCGAGCAGATCCAGATCCGCCGCCTCGTGCACCGTGCTGACATTGCCGGCCTCGTCCGCGAGGCTGCCGCGCCCCAGGGCGAAACCGACCGGGAATGGCTTGTAGCGCAGCAACGTGCGGCCGCCGATCTCGATGCGCTCGACCGGCATCGTTCCCGCCGCCCGCGCCCGAGCGTTGCAGGCGCCGCCGCCATGCACCGGATCGGCAAAGGTGCCGAGCCCAACATGCGTGATCAGGCCCGGCCGCCCCGCACCGATCTCGCGCAGCAGCAGCATGATGGCGCCGGCCGGCAGCGTCCACGCCTCGATTGCCTCGGCCTCCGCCAGGGCCTGCATGCGCGGCGACCATGTCCAATGACCGCCGATCACGCGGGCGACGAGGCCTTCGTGGGCGAACCGGTTCAGCCCGCGCGTTTTTGCGTCGCCGATGCCGAGCGCGTGCACCAGTGTCAGCCCGCGTGGATGGCAGCTTGTGAGGAACCGGCGCTCGACCGCGGCATAGAGCGCGTCCGCCTCGCCCAGGCCGCCGCCGTTGCCGCTGAGCGCGACGGTGGCGCCGTCCGGGATCATGGCGGCGACCGCATCCGCGTCGGCCAGCTTGCTTGATCGTCCGGTCATTGCCTGCCGCGCCGTTGCTTGACGCGGGACTGCCGCGCCGTCTACCAATGCACCAACCAGTTACATAACCGCGCAAGCGTTGGCAAGCGCGGGCCGCCAGGGCAGGGTAGTGCTGAACGAGCAACAGGCCGAAGTGCGCGCGACGGTGCGCCGGTTCGCCGAGGCGGAGATCCGGCCGACCGTGGCGGACCTCGACGAACACGAGCGGTTTCCGGCGGCGCTGTATGCGCGCATGGCGGAACTCGGCCTGTTCGGGATCACCGTGCCGGCGGAGGACGGCGGCGCCGGCATGGACGTGCTGAGCTACGCCGTGGTGATGGAGGAACTTTCGCGCGGGTATGCGAGCGTCGCCGACCAGTGCGGGCTGGTCGAGTTGCTCGCCACGTTGCTGATGGCGCATGGCACGTCGGCGCAGCGCGAGAAATACCTGCGGCCGATGCTGCGTGCCGAGCTTCGCCCGGCCTATGGGATCACCGAGGCGGAGGCCGGTTCGGATGTCTCGGGCATCCGGACGACGGCCACGCGCACGCCGACCGGCTGGCGGCTGGATGGCGGCAAGCTGTGGATCCACAACGCCCCGGTCTGCGACTTCGCCGCCGTGCTGGCGCGCACGGACAAGGATGCGGGGCGCCGCGGCATGAGTATCTTCCTCGTGGACGCCGATCTGCCGGGCTTCGCGCGCGGCAAGAAGGAACACAAGATGGGCCAGCGCGCGAGCCAGGTTGGCGCGCTGCATTTCGATGGCATGGAGCTGCCGGAGGGCGCGCTGCTCGGGCCGGAGGGGCGCGGCTTCCACATCATGATGAGCGTGCTGGAGAAAGGCCGCATCGGCATCGCCGCACTCGCTGTCGGCATTGCGCAGGCGGGGCTGGCGGCGGCGGTAGACTACGCGAAGCAGCGCCGCCAGTTCGGCCATGCGATCGCCGACAACCAAGGGTTGCAATGGATGCTTGCCGACATGGCGAAGGACATCCAGGCGGCGCGGCTGCTGACCTGGGACGCCGCCGCGCGCATGGACCGCGGTGAGAGCGCCACGAAGGCGAGCAGCATGGCCAAGTGTTTCGCAGGCGACGTGGCCGTGGCGCAGACCGCCAACGCGGTACAGGTGTTCGGCGGCAGCGGCTATATCCGCGGCTTCGAGGTCGAGCGGCTGTACCGCGATGCGAAAATCTGCCAGATCTACGAGGGCACGCAGCAGATCCAGCGCACCATCATCGCGCGCGAGTTGCTGCGCGAAGACGCGGGAGCGGCGGCATGAGCGCGCGCCCGGTCGCCCTCGTCACCGGCGCCGGCCGCGGCATCGGCCAGGGCATCGCGGTGGCACTCGTCGGCGCCGGGTTCGACGTCGTCGTCAATGAACGTACCGAATCGGACGAGACCGCGCAGACGCTCGCGGCCATCGCCGCGGCGGGGGGGCGGCCCGCTGTCGTGCACGGCGACGTCGCCGATCTCGACGGCCATGCAATACTGCTCCGAGCTGCGGAAGCGGCGTTCGGCCGGCTCGACTGCCTCGTCAACAACGCCGGCGTGTCGGTGCTGGTGCGCTGCGACCTGCTGGAGGCAACGCCGGAAAGTTTCGACCGCTGCATCGCCGTCAACACGCGCGGCGCGTTCTTTCTTGCGCAGGCATTTTCCCGCCATTTGCTGGCGACCGAGGCGCTGGCGGGCGCGCATCGCTCGATCGTGTTCGTCACGTCCTGCAATGCCGTCGTCGTCTCGCTCAACCGCGGCGAGTATTGCGTCTCCAAGGCGGGCGCCGGCATGGCGGCGCGGCTGTTCGCCGCACGGCTCGCGCCGCATGGCATCGGCGTCTACGAAGTGCAGCCGGGCATCATTCGCACGGAGATGACCTTGCGTTCGAAGGACCGCTACGACGCGTTGATCGGCGGCGGCGCGGTGCCGGCGGGGCGCTGGGGCACGGTCGAGGATGTCGGCCGCGTCGTCGCGACGATGGCGCGCGGCGACCTGCCGTACACGGTCGGGCAGGCGGTGCTGGTCGATGGCGGCCTCGCGATGCCGCGCCTCTAGGCCAGCGCACGGAAGTTGCGGACGAGGGCCGCCAGCGTCTCCGCCGGATCGCGCCGGTTCCATTCGTCCGAAAAAATCTCCACTTCGGTCAGGCCGGTCCAGCCGGCGGCGCGTACCATGCGCTCGATGGCTATGAGATCGATCACGCCCTCGCCGATCATCGCCCGATCCATCAGCAGATCGCGCGTCGGCACGCGCCAGTCCGCCATGTGCCAGCCGAGCAGCCGCGCCGCGCCGGCACGTTGCAACCCGGCGGCGAGGTTCGGGTCCCACCAGACATGGTAAGTGTCGATGACGACGCCGATATCGCCGCCGACCGCGTCGCAGACGTCGAGCGCGCTGGCGAGCGTGCTGATGCAGGAGCGGTCCGCGGCATACATCGGGTGCAGCGGTTCCACGCCGAGGCGCACGCCGGAGCCCGCCGCGTGCTCGGAGAGTTGCGACAGAATCTCGATCACTTGCGCGCGCGCTGCCGCGAGATCGCGGCCGCCGCGCGGCAGGCTGCCGACGACGAAGCAGAGCGCCGGCGCGCCCAGCGCCTGCGCTTCGTCGATGGCGTGGCGGTTGTCGTCGAGCACGGCGCTGCGCTCGGTGGCATTGGCATGCACCAGATAGCCGCCGCGGCACAGGCCCGTCACCGTCAGGCCGGCGTCGGCAATGCGGGCCTGTGCCTCAGCTGGCGGCATCGTCGAAAAATCGCGGCGCCATGGCGCGATGCCGCCGAGACCGGCCGCGGCGCAGGCGGCGATGACGCGCGCCAGCGGCCACTGGTAGCCGAGCGTTGCGGTGTTCAGCGACAGTTCGCGCAGATCCCGCGGCATCCCACCCCCGTCCGAGCGCACCGGCCGGACGGTAACCGGGCAGATACTTCACGGCAAGCGCGTTCCGGCTACACTGGCAGTTCCGCAATGTCGTTGCCGCCACCCGAGATCCTGCCCATGCCAACCGCGCCCAAGGCCAGTGCCAAACCCGCCGCGCCGCCGCGCGCGCGCGACCCGGTGGCGAGCCGTGCCCGCATCCTGGCCGCCGCCAAGCACGAGTTTGCGCGCAAAGGGTTGGCCGGTGCGCGCGTGGACAAGATCGCCGACCGCGCCCGCATCAACAAGCGCATGATCTACCACTATTTCGGCAGCAAGAACGACCTCTACCTCGCGGTGCTGGAGGATGCGTACGGCGGCATCCGTTCGGCGGAGCACGCGCTCGATCTGGAGCATCTGGACCCGACCACGGCGGTCAGCAGGCTGGTCGAGTTCACCTGGGGCTACTACATCCGCAATCCGGAGTTCCTGCGGCTGATCAACACGGAGAATCTGCACCGGGCGGCGCATCTGAAGCGCAGCAAGCGCATTGCAGAAATGCATTCGCCGTTCGTGGCGCTGATCGGCCGCCTGTTGCGCCGCGGCGCGGAGGAGGGCGTATTCCGCGACGGGCTCGACCCGAACCAAGTGTACATCTCGATCGCGGCGCTCGGCTACTACTACCTGAACAACCAGTACACGCTCTCGGTGATCTACGGTTTCGACCTCGGCGCCAAGGAGGCGCTGGAGCGGCGGCGCGCGGTGATCGTGGATATCGTGCTCTCCTATCTGCGCAAGCGCTGAGCGGATTTTTTGCGAATGCGAACGCCGTGCCCGGAACGTCGGCGCACTTGAAGTCAACAACTGGTTAGCTATACTCGCCGCCGACGCTCGCCCGGCACGGTGCGACGCGGCGGTTTGTCAACGAACCGCGCGTGCGAGACCGGCGGGGCGGGCTGAACGGCGAGAAGACCAACAGAAGTCATCGCATCCTGGGGAGTACGTCATGACTGAATCTACGATTCTGCGGCCGTCGCGGCGGTCGTTGCTCAAAGCGGCCGGCGGGCTTGCCGGCGCGGCGGCGTTGCCGATGCCGTTCATCCGCGGTGCGCGCGCGGCGGGCCAGACGCAGCTTGCGATCTCGCTGCGGTCGCTAACCAACCCCTATCATGCCGATTTCGCCAAGGGCGGCCAGAACTTCGCCAAGTCGGTTGGCATGCCCATCGAAGTGCTGGTCACCGAGGGCAACTCGGAAAAGGGCATCGCCGACGTGCGCGCCCTGATCGCCAAGAGCAACGGCAACATCGTGCTCTGCATCGACCCGAACGACAGCCCGGACGCGCGCGTGATCGTCGAGGACATCACCAAGGCCGGCGGCCAGGTGGTGACGATCTGGAACAAACCGGCCGACCTGCATCCGTGGGATTTCGGCAACCACTACGTCGCGCACATCCTGTTCGACGGCGTGTTCTACGGCAAGCTGATGGCGGACACGCTGTTCGAGACGATGGGCGGGTCGGGCGGCATCGTCGGCCTGGGCGGCATCTTCAGCAACGTGCCGGCGATCGAGCGCAAGGCGGGGATGCAGCAGGCGCTCGATGCGTCGGGCGGCAAGGTCAAGCTGCTGGACTTCCAGGTTGCCAACTGGACCGCGCCGGAAGCGTTCAAGATCACGCAGGCGTGGATGACGCGCTTCGGCGACCAGATCAAGGGCATCTGGGCGGCGAACGACGAGATGGCGTCGGGGGCGCTGGAGGCGCTGCGCGCCGAGGGCTTGAACGGCAAGATCCCGGTCAGCGGCATCGACGGCACCGCGGTTGCGGTCGCGGCGGTGAAGTCGGGCGAGATGTCGGGCACGGTCGACTGGGACCCGCTGTGGGTCGGCGGCATGGGGCTTTCGATCGCCTACAACACCCGCATCGGCAAGATCGACATCGAGAAGGAGCCGCACCTGCATCGCGAGTTCTACGGCACCGGCGTGCCGGTGACGGCGAAGAACATCGACAAGTTCCTTGAGAGCAAGAAGAACCCCGCCCCGATCGACTTCAATGACTTCTGGGGTCGGGTGCAGGCGCAGATGCGCTACATCTGAGCCGACGGCGTTGAACGACGCCGGTTCGGCCGTGACGACGGTTGCCGGGGCGGCTGGCGCCCCGGCGCCGAAGGTCGGCTACGGCCGGGCGCGGGGCGGTCGGCTGACCCGCCTGCGCCCGTTCGTGCCGGTGGCGGTGCTGCTGCTGCTCTGCATCGCCATTACCCTGATTGCGCCGAACTTTCTCTCGCGCGGCAATTTCGTGCGCGTCGGCATCGCCGCGGCGATCCCGATGGTGCTGGCGTGCGGGATGACGTTCGTCATTCTGCTCGGGTCCATCGACCTCTCGACCGAGGGCATCGTTGCCGTCTCGGCCGTGGCCTTGTCGCTGCTGGTCAAGAACCTCGTCGGCAGCTGGGATTGGGGACTCTGGGCGTTGCCGGCGCCGATCCTGCTCGGGGCCGCGCTCGGCTTCGTCAACGGTGCGGTGCATGTGCGGCTGCGCATCCCCTCGATGATCGCGAGCCTCGGCATCGGCTTCGCCTGCATAGGCATCGCGACTGTCGTGCTCGGCGGCATCACCGTGCGGGTCGTCGATCCGCAGATCCGCGACATCGCGCTGCATCGCGTGCTCGGCATCCCGTTCTCGGTCTGGATCGCGCTCGCCTGCATTCTCGTCGCGTGGCTGATCCAGACCTACACCCGTCTCGGTCGTTGGAGCTACGTGCTCGGCGGTGGCGAGGATATCGCGAAACTCTCCGGCGTGCCGGTGGGGCGGGTGCGCGTCGGCATCTACACGCTGGCGGGCTTTTTCTATGGCATCGGCGGCATCCTGTGTGTCGCGCAGTTCGGCCAGAGTCAGGCGCTGATCGCACAAGGCTACCTGTTCAGCGTCATCACCTCGGTTGTCGTCGGCGGCACGGCGCTGACCGGCGGCGAGGGCGGCATCCTCAACACCGTCGTCGGCGTGCTGCTGGTCATCGTGCTCGGCAACGGCATGATCCTGGTCGGCGTGCCGCCTTACGTGCAACAGGGCGTGCAAGGCCTGCTCATCATCGTCGCCGTGGCGCTATCGATCGACCGGGCGCGCGTGAGGATGGTGAAATGAGCGGTGCGGTGCTGACCCTGGAGGGCGTGAGCAAGACGTTTGGCGCCGTGCGGGCGCTGGACGATGTCTCCATCGAGATCGGACGCAACGAGGTGGTCGGCCTCGTCGGTGAGAACGGGGCCGGCAAGTCCACGCTGATGAAGATCTTCTCCGGCGTCTATCAGCCGGATGCCGGACGCATCCTGCACGAAGGCACCGCGATCGTGCTGCGCTCGCCGCTCGACGCGGCGCGCGCCGGCATCGGCATGGTGCATCAGGAACAGTCGCTGCTGCTGAACATCTCGGTTGCGGAGAACATCTATCTCGGGCGCGAGGCGGCGTTCATCCGCTTCGGCGCGATCAACTGGCGCGCCATGCACGCGGCGGCGCGCCGGCAACTGGAAAAGGTCAATCTCGACATCGACCCGGCGCGGCGTGCCGACAGCCTCACCTTCGCCGAACGGCAGATGGTCGAACTGGCCAAGGCGCTGGTGCTGGAGGAGGAGACCGAGGGCCACATCGTCGTGTTCCTCGACGAGCCGACCTCCGTCCTCGAACAGGCGGAGATCGACATCCTGTTCAGCCGCGTGCGGGCGCTGCGCAGCCGCGCCAGTTTTGTCTTCGTCTCACATCGCATCGACGAGATTTTGAACCTGTCGGATCGGGTCTATGTGATGAAGGACGGCGCTGTGGTCGCGGCAATGCCGGCGGCGGAGGCGAGCGAGGCGACGCTGCACCGGCTCATGGTCGGCGCCGGCCGACGCGCGGAATATTATCGCGAGGATCGGCAGCAGGCCTATGCCGGACCGATCGCGCTGGCGGCCAAGCAACTTGGCTGTGCCGGGCACTATCGCGACGTGACCTTTGACCTGCACGAGGGCGAGGTGCTGGCGATTGCCGGCGTCATCGGCTCCGGGCGCGAAGGGGTGGTGCGCACGCTGGCCGGGCTGCTGCCGCAAACCGAAGGCCGGCTCGAACGCGACGGCCGACCCGCGGTGTTTCGCACGCCGGACGAGGCGGTGCGGCAGGGCGTCGGCTACGTGCCGCAGGAGCGGCGGGTCGAGGGCCTCGTGTTGCCGATGAGCATGACGCAGAACATCACCCTGCCGTCGCTGCGCCGCATGGCCCACTGGGGCGTGCTCGGCAGCAGCGGCGAGCGGGCTTTGGCGCGCGACTGGGTGAAGCGGTTGTCGATCCGCCCACCCAACATCGATCTTCCGTGTGGCAATCTGTCGGGCGGCAACCAGCAAAAAGTCGTGCTGGCGAAGTGGATCGAGGCCGGCGTCCGAGTGCTGATCCTCGACCATCCGACCCGCGGGCTCGATGTCGGTGCCAAGCAGGATGTCTACGACCTCGTGCGCACGGTCAGCGAGCAGGGCGTCGCCGTGCTGCTGACCGCGGACACGCTGGAGGAGACGATTGGCCTTGCGCATACGATCCTGGTGATGCGCGACGGCGCTATCACACAGCGGTTCGAGGCGACGCCCGGCAGCAAGCCGGCGCAGCTCGACCTGATCCAGTACATGGTCTGAGCGATGCGATTGTCTCCGCAGACGCAGGCCCGGCTGCGCGACAACGCCCCGATCGCGACGCTGGTGGTGCTGGTGCTGGTGGTCGGCGTGTTCTCGCCGGCCTTCCTCGAAGCCAGCACGCTGATGCTGCTGGCGGCCGAC
>Ga0302311_10003077_pt1 | contig 18409 bp, 16 predicted proteins | sample III_Palsa_N1_3_FD_200449 | JGI IMG/M metagenome (GOLD analysis project Ga0302311, IMG submission 200449) | Peat permafrost microbial communities from Stordalen Mire near Abisko, Sweden - III_Palsa_N1_3 | ecosystem: Environmental > Terrestrial > Soil > Palsa > Peat permafrost | place: Sweden... | reverse complement strand
CGGCAGCTACACCGTCACCGAGAACCTCACCGACTCCCTGGGCCGCACCAGCACCACCACCCAGACCGCCACCGTAGGCCCCGCCTTCGTCCCCTACGGCCCCTACCGGGTCCTGGACACCCGCTACGGCACCGGCGCAGCCAAGCGGCCGGTCGGCCCCGGCGGCACCGTCCGGGTCAAGATCGCCGGGACCGACGGCATCCCCAGCAGCGGGCTCACCGCGGTCACCCTCAACGTCACCGACACCCACGCCACCGCCTCCAGCTGGGTCACCGCCTACGCCGACGGCAGCACCCGCCCCAACGCCTCCAACCTCAACTTCGCCGCCGGGCAGACCAACCCGAACCTGATCACCGTCCCGGTCGGCAAGGACGGCTACGTCGACCTGTGGAACGCCAACGGCCACACCGACCTGTTCGCCGACGTCCAGGGCTACTACACGACCACCCCCAGCACCGGCAACCAGTCCATGAGCAACCTCGACTGGACCACCCCCACCCGGGTGCTGGACACCCGCTACGGCACCGGCGCACCCAAGGGCCCGGTCGGGCCCGGCAGCACCACCTGGCTGACCCTCCCCGCCGCCGCCGGAACCGCCACCACCGGCGTGGTGCTGAACCTCACCGCGACCGGCGCCACCAGCAGCGGCTGGATCACCGTCTCCTGCAGCGCCTCCAACGCACCCACCACCTCCACCATCAACTACCGGGCCGGACAGACCACCTCCAACCTGGTCGTCACCACCATGTGCAACGTAAGCGGCCAGGTCGAGATCTACAACAGCGGCGGCCACGTCAACCTCTTCGCCGACGTCCAGGGCTACTACACCAACGAGTTCGCCGGATCCCCCACCGATTTCACCGGCAACGCCCGCCCCGGCAGCCCCTTCGTCCCCACCGCACCCACCCGCATCCTGGACACCCGCTACGGCACCGGCGCAGCCAAGCAGCCCGTCGGCCCCGGCGGCACCGTCTCAGTCAAGGTCACCGGCACCCACGGCATCCCCACCGGCGCCGGAGCCGTCCTGATCAACCTCACCGGCACCGCCCCCACCACCAGCACCTACCTCACCGCCTTCGGCGCCGGCACCCTGCCCAGCACCTCCAACATCGACCTGGTCCACGGCGAAACCCGACCCGTCCTCGCCGTCGTCCCCATCGACGCCAACGGTTACATCCACATCCACAACGCCCACGGCAGCGTCAACATCTTCGCCGACCTGGAGGGCTACTACAGCTGAGCGCGGTCCCCCGTCGGCGGTCACCCCAGCAGGGGTGGCCGCCGACGTGTCTGCTCCTCGAAGACCGCCGCACGCAGTTCGCGGAAGAACGGCTGCCTGGACTCCCGGGGGAAGAAGTGGCCGCCCGGGATCACCCGGAGCGTGCTGCCCGCGCTGGTGTACCGCCCCCAGCCCGCCGCGTGGGCGAGCGGGACCAGCGGGTCGTCGGCGCCCGCGAAGACATCGATCGGACAGGGCAGCGGGACAGCGGTGGCCAGGTCCTCCGTTCCGCTCGCGCACAGCCGCAGGTCCGCGCGCAGCCGGACCAGGATGCCGTCGAGCAGGCGGCTCCCGGCGAGCAGCGGCGAGGGAATGTTGGAGGTGTCGACCAGCCAGCGGGTCAGCTCGGTGTCGGAGAGCCGCCGGGTGAGCTCGGCGGCGGACACCAGATGAGGTGCCGCGTGGGCACCGACGATCAGCCGCTCCGGGGGTCGCCCGCCCTGCTCGGCCCGGAGCCGGGCGAGCCGGTAGGCGATCACGGCGCCCATGCTGTGCCCGTACATCAGGTGCGGTCCGGCGAGCCTGGGCGCGAGGTCCTCGCTCAGCGCCCGGGTCAGCGAGGCCAGGTCGTGGTAGCGCGGGCTGCGGCCGTCCGCGCCCCGGCCGGGCAGGCGGACCGGGACCACCTCGATCCCGGGGCCCAGCGCGGCCTGCCAGCCGGCGAAGGCGGCGGTGCTGCCACCGGCCTGGTGGAAGGCGAGCAGGACCGACGGCCGGTCGGCGTGGGGGTTGCGCATGCCTCGGCCCTTCAGCCGGGAACAGGGGTACCGGCGCGGGCCGGGCCGGGGAGCGGCACCGGGGGCGGCAGGGGTGCGCCGGGGAGCAGGGCCCACCCGTACGAGCGGGCCAGGGCGCGCAGCGGGGCGTCGCCGCCGACGACCGCCGCCGAACCGGCCGCGCGGAGCATCGGCAGGTCGGAGTCGTGGTCGCCGTAGGCGGTGCAACGGTCGAGCGGTATGCCGTGGGTACCGGCGGCGGCTCGCAGGGTGTCCGCCTTGGTGGCGCCGATCATCGGGGGGCCGGTCACCCTGCCGGTGTACCGGCCGTCGACGACCTCCGGCACCGTGCAGTGGGTCTCGTGGGTGCCGAGGTAGTCGCTGATCGGGTCGAGGCACGCCGGGATGGAGCCGGAGACCAGGACGGTGAGGTCGCCCGCCCGCCGGTGCCGGCGCAGGGCGGCCAGCGCCCGGGGGTTGAGGAATCCGCCCTGGCGGAGTTCCGCCGCGAACCACTCGCGGGCGAGGCCGGTGACGGTGTCCAGGTCCGCGCCCTCGTAGTTCTCGACGTAGGCGAGGTTGGTCCGCTCCCGCGGGGCGCCGGATTCGGTCATGGCCTTGAGCACGCCGCGCCGCCGCTCGTACTCCTGCGGGGGGTACCCCTGGGCGGCGAGGTAGTGGCGCAGGAAGCGAAAGAGGGTGGTACCGGTGGTGAGCGTGCCGTCAACGTCGAAGAAGGCGATACGGGTCGGTGTCATCGGGTCCTCGTCATCAGGTCCTCGGAACGCTCGGACGGAGCCGGGAGGGGGAAGCGGGAGGCGGCCCGGTCGCGCCGCCTCCCACCGCAGCTCAGCTGCCGGGTCAGACCTGGACGCCCTTGGCGCGCAGCAGCTCGATGGAACCGGCGACGCTGCCCGCCTCCTGCAGCTCGTCGTCGGCCACGACCACGTCATAGCGCTGGGAGAGCACCACCGCTATCTCCAGCAGGACGAGCGAGTCCAGTTCCAGTGCCTCGAAGCCGGTCTCGGCGGTGATGTCGGCGGGCGCGCCGTGTTCGGTGATGAGCAGGTCGATGATCTCGTCGGTGAGGGTCTGCGCGGTCTGCGTGTGAGTCGTCATGATGGTCCCCTGTGTAGGTGCCGGAAGGTCTGCGTGCCAAGCGCTTTGTTCAGACGGTGGTTCAGACGGCGTTTCAGACGGCGGTGATGTCGGGCCAGGTCAGCGCGGCCGATCCCCAGGTCAGTCCGCCGCCGAAGGCGGTGAGCAGGATGCGCTCGCCGGGGGTGAACCGCCCGGAGGCGGCCGCGTCGGCCAGTGCCAGCGGGATGGAGGCCGCCGAGGTGTTGCCGACCCGGTCGAGGTTGACCACGGCCCGCTCCTCGGGCAGGCCGAGCTGCCGGGCGACGGCCTTGAGGATCCGCAGGTTGGCCTGGTGGCCGACCAGATGGTCGACCTCCTCGGTCCGCCAGCCGATCCGGTCGGTCAGCGCGGTGGCCGACTGGGCCATCCGGTTCACCGCGGCGGTGAAGACGTGCTTGCCCTGCATGGTGAAGTACGGGCTGCTCAGGTCGGGACGGTCGGGGTTGGCGCGCTGGCGGGAGCCGCTGCCGGGGATGCAGATCAGGTCGCGCTGAGCACCGTCGGAGCCCAGGTCGACGCCGAGCAGCACGCCGGGAGCGTCGGCGGATCCGGCCGTCTCCAGCACCACCGCCCCGGCCCCGTCGCCGAAGATCACCGAGGTGGAGCGGTCGGTGGGGTCGATGATGGTGGAGTAGGTCTCCGCGCCGATCACCAGGATCCGCCGGGCCTGACCGGCGGCGATCTGCGCCGATGCGGTGGCGAGGGCATAGATGAAGCCGGAGCAGACGGCAGCGATGTCGTAGGCCGCGACGGTGCCCAGCTGGAGCCGGGAGGCGACCTCGGGGGCGGTGGCCGGGCAGGGGTGGTCGGGGGTGGTCGTCGCCAGGACGACGGCGTCCACGGCTCCGGGTTCGGTGTCCAGCCCGGCGGACTTGAGGGCCCGGTGTCCGGCCTCGACGGCCAGGTCCCCGGTGCTGATGCCGGGCCCTGCCCAGTGCCGGGACCGGATGCCGGTCCGGCTGGTGATCCACTCGTCGGTGGTGTCCAGCCGTTCGGCCAGCTGATCGTTGGTGACGCGGTTCGGCGGGAGGTATCCGCCCAGGCCTGCGAGAGCGACAGGGTGTGCCATGGTGGTCCCTTCTGTCGATTGGTTGGTCGCTCAGGGCAGCAGGTGGGCAACCTTGCAGGACAGCTGCATGCCGGCGTGGGTGGCGGCGATCTCGGCGGCCCGCCAGGTGCCGTTGGCGGAGGGCAGCCTGACCGGCCGGAGCAGTTCGGTGCGGAAGCGGGCGTCGTCCTCGCCGGACGCCGGGGCGGGGGCCGGGGTGATGCTGGTGCTGCGCATCCACAGGGTGTTGGAGGACGCCCGGTCCAGGCCGTCGAGCTTGTACAGCATGATCTGGGCGAGCTGGAGGGCGGAGGTGAAGAGGTCGATCATGGTCGGCGGTAGGGCGGCACGCCGGGTTCCTGCGAGGTCGGTGGTGATGGCCAGGTCGGCGGTCGCCGAGTGGACGGCGATGTCCGCCTCGACGTCGGTGAGGAACTGGTGCCGGCCGAAGTGGGACGCACCGTAACTGGCGTCGTTCCAGGGGCCGGGCAACTGCTTGGCGGACGGGTAGCTGCCGGTCCCGGCCACGGTGCGGCCGGTGGCGGCGTGCTCGACGGCGACGCGGACGGTCATCGATGCGATCCGGCAGTCCATGACGATCAGTTGGCGCCGTAGCTCGGGCAGGTCGACGGTGGAGCGGAGCACCGCGGAGACCGGGAACCGGTCCAGGTTGTGCTCGTCCGGCTCGGTACCGGCCTTGATGGTCACCGACCGGACCAGGAACGGTCCGCTGGGCGGGAGTTGGTAGGTGTGTGCGGCGTACAGGCCCGCCAGCTGAGCGCCGAACAGCATCACGTCGATCGTCGACAGGTGCGGGAGCTGGTCCGATTCCCCTTTTCGGGACCAGGTGCCGGGGATGGTGAGGCCGGCGGTGGCGTCGACCCTCCCCGGGCTGTCGGCGGTGGCGGGACGAACGGTGATGTCGGTCAGGGCCTGCGCGACGTGTTTGAAACCCTCCCCGAAGAAGCGTCCCTGACGGTTCCCCAACGCGTCATCGACGGAACCGAGACGCAATAGCTCCAGCGGAGCGGTGGCATGCATGATGTTTCCCCCTGTTTTCATGTGCGGTCGTTCCGCGCGGGCACCGGCCGGGCCGGGCCCTCCCCCGTGACGGAGCGGGGAGGGAAACCGGCACCGATCGTTCTCACCTTGCCCGCATGCCGCTGTGAGCGGCGCAGTGTCAGTGCTCGTCGTTGAGCTGGGCGGTGAAGACCCCGTGGTGGAAGTACAGCCGGGCTTCGGCGATCAGGCCCTCGTCGTTGAGGCGGTAGACCGAGATACCGGACCAGTTGACCGGCTTGCCGTCGTTGCTCACGACCGCGCCACGCCAGGACACGGCGGTCTCGCCACCGGTGGTGTAGGCGTCGATCGGGGTGATGCCGATGAACGGGTCGAACATCGGGATCACCTTGCGGAGCCTGGCGAGGATCGCCTCACGGCCACGGATCGGCTCGCTGCCGACCGGGTCGAAGAAGAGCGCGTCCTCGGCGAACGCCCCGGCCCAGAGCTCGGCGTCGGCGGCCAGCGATCCGGCGTAGAACTGGTGGACGGCCTTGGGCATGGCGGGAAATGACATGGGCTTATTCTCTCCTTGGTGATCTATGACTTGGGTAAACAGGCGCTACTGATCAGCTACTGAGGGGGCCGGGAAGGTCGTCGTCCCGCAGGACCCCGGCGACCCGGCGGTCCGGGCGTACCAGGAGTCCCCTGGCGTTGGCCGGGGCGGTGACCCGGCCGTCGTCGGCGGGCCTGGGCGCCCGGTGCACTGCCTGTACCGGGGGGATCCGGAGGCCGCTCCCGACGGCCCCGGCGGTTCCGCCGGTCGCGGTGCTCCCGGTGTCCGCGTCGTCGAACAGCAGCAGGGTCGACCCGTCCACGCGGTCGCTCGGTGCGAGGAACGGGACCAGCCCGGCGTCGGTCCGGAGCCGGGAGGGAACCCGTGCTCCGACGCCCAGCTCGTAGTGGGCGCCGTGCCAGTTCTCCTGGCCGGGGTACAGCTGGCTCCAGCTCAGCGCCAGCTCGTCCAGTTCGTTCCGGATGGCCGGCTTCGTCTCGTCGTCCGCGGTGCGAATTCGCTCGATGAGCGGTGCCAGGAAAGTCGTCTGCCCGACCTTCGCCGCGAACTCACGACGCTCCGAATCATATCCCGCGAGCACGCCCGGGTCACTGGTGTTCAATGCCACGAGAATACGCCAGGACAATGCGACGGCATCGCCGATTCCGAGGTTGAGACCCTGCCCACCGGCCGGAGTGTTCAGATGCGCGGCATCGCCGGCCAGCACGACACGACCGTCCACCAGGCGCTCGGCGACCCGCAGATCCACGGAGTAGTGGCTCGTGCGAACGGCCTCCGCCAGCCGCAGCCGGCTGCCGAATCCCAGTGTCTCGATCGCGTCGCCGACCTGGCTCCACGGTACTTGCGCACCCCGCTCCAGGCTGAGCCCGGAAACCACCGGACCGGCCATGAGCACCTGGTCGCCGGGGATCGGCATCATGGTGACCATGCCGCTCGCCCCGACGTACACGCCGACCTCGTCACGGCCGACGAGCTGCTGCGGAACCCCTTCGACCAGCAGGTAGCTGGTGGTCAGGCTGCGGCCGGCCATCGCGATGCCCAGCGACTCCCGGACCGCGCTGCGCGGACCGTCGCTGCCGATCAGATAGGAACAGCGGACATCCTCGTGGCCTTCGAAACGGACCGATATTCCGGAGCCGGTCGATTCGTGGGACAGATAGCTGACGCCGTAGCCGATCTGTGCGCCGTAATCGAGCGCGTACTTTTCCAGCAGCCCTTCGAGTACCGGCTGCGGCAGATTCCGGTAGCCCGCCAGATGACTGTCCGTTCCGGTCATCTCGACGGAGAAGTCCCCCGCCCCGGCGACATGGAAGCCGAACCGCTCAAGCGGGATGCTGCGGGCGATCACGTCGTCCAGCAGGCCGAAGGAGTCGAGAAGCTCCAGGGTCGGCGCGTGCAGCACGACGGCCTTGGGCCGGTCGCCACGGCTGATCCGGCGTTCCGCGACGAGTACCTTCACCCCGGCCCGCGACAGCAGGCCCGCGAGTACCAGCCCGGTGGGCCCGGCACCGGCCACGACGACATCGACGTTCTTCATTCCCTCTCCCCCTCCTTCAGGAACACGTCACGCCGTGGCTAGGCGGGTGACCCGATCTTCTTCAGCTCGTCGGCGGGTGCCACGGCCTCCACCGCCGGCTCCGGCTTGGTGAAGAAACGGCCCAGGATGTGCGGGTTCGCGACCAGGATGACCGCGGCACAGACCAGCACACCGCCGAGGATCTGCAGCGGGGTGAACTGCTCCCCGGTCACCAGCCAGCCGAGGAGCGCCGCGGTGACCGGGTTCATCAGGGTGAGCGGCGCGCTCAGCGAGACCGGCAGCCGCTGGACCCCGGTCAGGTAGAGCGCGAAGCCGGCCGCACCGACCACGAACGCGGCCCAGACCAGGCCCGCCAGCTGCTTGGCGGTGAAGCTCGGCGGGGCACCCTCGACCAGCAGCGACAGCGGCAGCAGCACGACGGCCGCGCCGATCAGCGTCCAGCCGGCCGTGGTGAGGCTCTGCACACCCTCCGGACGGCCCCACTTGCGGGCCAGGACGGTACCGACACCCATGCTGCACGCGCTGCCGATACCGGCCAGGACGCCGACCACGTTGAGCGCCGCCGAGCTGCGGAGCACGAGCAGCGCGACGCCGCCGACACCGACCAGGCAGGCGATGTAGTGGTGCGGCCGGACCTTCTCCTTGAGTACCACCGACGCGACCGCGATGGCCACCAGGCTCGATGTCCCGTTGAGTGTGGCCGCGACGCCACCGGGCAGGCGCTGGGCTGAGATCAGCAGCAGCACGGTGAACAGGCCCATGTTGAGCGTGCCCAGCACCAGCGACTTCCACCACCAGGCGCCGCCGCTTGCAGCCGGAACACCTGGAGCGCTTCTACACGAAGATGCAGAAGACCCAGGGCAAAGCCGCCGGTACTGCTCACCACGTCCACCGCACAGTCCGGGCAGCACTCGGCGAGGCACAGCGGCGGGGCCACATCACGAGCAATCCCGCCGAACTCGCAAAGGCACCGCGGCTCGAAGAGACCGAGATTGAGCCCTACACCGTGGACGAGATCAAAAGCCTGTTACTCGAAGCAGCGAAGCGGGAGAACTCCGCGCGCTGGGTGCTCGCCCTCGCAGTCGGCCTACGGCAGGGCGAAGCCCGGCCTACGGCAGGGCGAAGCTCTCGGCCTGAAGTGGGAGGACGTTCACTTGGACGAGGGCTACATCCGCACCCGAAAGAACCGGATTCGCCCGAGGTACGCGCACGGCTGCGGTGGTGACTGTGGCCAAAAGCCTGGCTACTGCAAGAAGCGCGTGCAGGTCCGCCGCGAGAGAGCAATAGTCAAGACTTGTGGATGAGTTGACCTGCGGCTCAGTGCGGGCTGTGCCGCTGGAGGTTGGTTTTGGCGGTGTTGCGGATCCGTTTGGTGCGGCCTTGCTCGGCGAGGAGTGCGACCGCGTCGGTGTTCGACGCGGTGGCCGCTTTGAGCTGCAGCCAGTTGGACGAGTCGAGGAGGGTGTCCGGGTGCCAGGGCTGTCCCAGCGCGACGGCCCGGAAGAGGGACCATTCCTGCAGGCGCTGGGCCAGGAACGGACGGGAGGCCGTGGCCTGGGCCATCGACTTGGCCCAGGGTTCGTAGGCGGGCCCCGGGTAGAGGTCGTTGGCGCGGCGGTCCAGATGCCGTAGGACGGCGGACTGGCCCATCGTCTGGTGCGGATCGGTGAGGACCTCGCGGATCAGGTCGACCTCGTCGCCATCGCTGACCTGCTCCAGCGCGATCAGGTAGGCCGCGAAGCGGACGTGTTCAGTTGGTTCCGCCTGCTGTGCGTCGTGATGGTTCATGCGACCTGCTCCTGCCGCTCGACCATGACACCGTTCTCGAATCTGGCACCGGTGCGGACCAGTGCGACCAGGTGGGCGCCGGTGATCGCGCGCCAGCGGTCCTGGGCGGACTCGACGAGCTTGAAGACCATGGCCAGGGCTGCGGCCGGGCTGCCGGCGCCGCGGGTGACCTTGGTCCGGAGTTTGACGGTGGAGAAGGTGGACTCGATGGGGTTCGTGGTGCGCAGGTGGATCCAGTGCTCGGCCGGGAAGTCGTAGAACGCCAGCAGTTCTTCCCGGTCGTCGGTGATCTTCGCGACAGCTTTGGGCCACTTGGTGCCGTAGGTCTTCGCGAACGCCTCGATCGCCTTCTCGGCGTGCGTTTTGTCCTCGGCGTTGTAGATCTCCTGCATCGCCTTCGTTGCGCCCGGCTGCGCGGACTTCGGCAGGGCATTTGTTACATTTCGGGCTTTGTGAACCCAGCAGCGCTGATGGCGGGCCGCGGGGAACACCTCGGCCAGGGCCTTCCACAGGCCCATCGCGCCGTCGCCGACCACCAGCTCCGGGTCGCGCATGCCGCGACGGCGGCAGTCCCGCAGCAGGTCGGCCCACGACTCCGTGGACTCGCGCAGCCCCTCCGCGAGCGCGATCAGCTCCTTGGTGCCGTCGACGCGCACCCCGAGCAGGACCAGGACGCACGAGTGCGCCTGGCCGAGGCGGACCTTGGGATGGACCCCATCGGCCCACACGTAGACGAAGTCCCGGTCCGACAGGTCCCGGGCCTGGAAGGCGGCGTGGTCCTCGCCCCACTGCTTCGTCAGCCGGGTCACCGTGGCCGGTGACAGCCCGGCGGCCGAGCCGAGGAACTGCTCCAGCGCCGGCACGAAGTCCCCGGACGGCAGCCCATGCAGGTAGAGCAGCGGCAGCACTTCGCTGACCTTGGGCGACTTGCGGCACCACGGCGCAAGGATCCTCGAGGAGAACCGCTTGCGCTCACCCGTCGACTCGTCGACGCGGCGGTCGTTCACCCGCGGCGCGGTGACCTCGATCGCCCCGGCAGCCGTGGCCACGGTCCGGGGCCGGTGACGGCCGTTGCGGACCACGAGGCGATGCCCTCGCTCGTCGGTCTCGGCAGCCAACTCGGCTATGTACTGGTTGACTTCCGCTTCCAGTGCGGCGGCCAGCATCCGGCGGGCGCCCTCGCGGACGATCTCGGCGATCAGGGAGCCGGACTGGGTGGAGCCGTCGTCGGTGACTACGCTGAGCAGTCGGGTAGCCGGGGCGCATTGCTGCGTCCCGGCCCCCTCAGAACCGGACGTGCGGGTCATCCCCGCATCCGGCTCAAGCTAGCCTGTGGCTGCCTGTCGGGTGTCACGTTTCCGGTCACCAGCATGTACCTGATGATGACAGGTCGTGTGGATCAGCTCCAGGTTGCTCGGGTGGTCGCTGCCGCCCTTGCTGCGGTAGGTCAGGTGATGCACGTGGATGGCCCGGAGGCTCCCCGTGAACCACTTGACCCAGTCCTGAACGTCGTCCGGGTCGAACCCGGCTCCGTCGATCAGGTCCAGTCCGCACCTGGGACACAGCCCTCGCTGGCGGTAGGCGAGGGAGAGGATGTTTCTGGGCTCTCCCACCGCTTGCACCCGTTTGCGTCGACGGTTCCCCCAGTACTCCTCCAGCTCCGGGTCGTCGGGCGACGCGTCGTCCTTGACCAGGGTGTGTCGCTGGATCGGTATCCAGGAGGCTTGCTGCAAGTAGAGCTCGGGAGTGCCGAACACCCACTTGCTGGACCGGCCAGGCTGGAACATGCCCCAGTACTTCTGCTTGATCCATGCCCAGGGCTTGCGGCGATGCCGCCGCATGGCCCAGCGCTTCAGGACCTCGAAGGTGTAGGCGTCCAGTTGGTTGAAGGTCTCCTTCGAGCAGACGGTCCGGTAGTACGTGGACCAGCCACGTACGAATGGGGACAGCGCCCTGACCAGGCTTTCAGTGGGCGAGCCACTGTTTTCCCTGGCCGTGGAACTGATCCTCTTCCGGGCCCTCTGCAGGGCGTCCCGGCTCGGCTTGATGATCAGCTTGTCGCGGAACCTGCCGACGTTGAACCCGAGGAAGTCCACCCCGCTGGAGAGGTGCACCACCTTGGTCTTCTCCTCGTTGAAGGAGAGACCCCGGGGTTCGAGCCATGCGGCAAGGTCCCGCTTGGCCTTCATCGCCTCATCCTCCGTGGTGCAGAACACCACGAAGTCGTCGGCGTACCGAACCAGAGCCGGCGAGGTCGTCTTGGCGTTCCAGGGACGGTTCGCCCCGATGACCTCTCCCATCCCATGGAGAGCGACGTTCATCAGCAGCGGGCTGATGACGCCCCCTTGCGGGGTGCCTTCAGTCGTTGAGGTGAATCGCCCGTCCTCCATGACCCCAGCTCTCAGCCATCCCCGGATCTGCCGTCGCCCAGGGAACAGGCCGATGGAGTCCATGAGGTGCTGGTGACTGATGTGGTCGAAGGCGGCCGACAGGTCGGCGTCGAGGACCCACAGGCGCTTGGCGGTTTTCCGCCCCGCGACATTGAAGATCATCTCAATGGCGTCCCAAGCTCCCCGTCCTGGCCTGAAGCCGTAGCTCCTGGCCTCGAACCTGGACTCCCATTCGGGTTCAAGAGCGTTCTTGAACCTGGCCTGAGCGACCCGGTCCCGGATTACCGGAATACCCAGAGGACGCCTCTTGCCGTTCGCCTTCGGGATGTACACACGACGAACGGGCCTGGGGGTTGACAATGGGTCAGCAAGAATCTGACGCACCATCTTCCCCCGCCTCTCCGGAGACAGAGCTCTCTGTCCGTCGATACCCGCTGTCTTCTTGCCGGTGCTGACCTGGCAGACCCGCCTGACACTCGTCAACGTGTTGGCACTGGATCGCAACATCAGCTTCTGCAGGTTACGCACCTGCTTCATGTCACCCTCGCGGGCAGCCCTGAAAATTCTCTGACGCAGACGCTTTACAGACGCCTCTTCCTGGCCCCAATCGATACTGTTCCAGAATTCGGCATTGTCCTCGGTTCCGTTCATTCGGGGTTCGCCGGTGGCCGTCTCGGTCATCGAGGTCTCCCTTCAGTCCAACTTGCGCCTCGGTGCAAGTGCTTGATCATCGTCTCTTCATGGCCTACCTGGTCCACGTCAGCCGCCTTTCGGCTCCAGCCATGGGCTGGTGTCCACCGGGTTATAGGCCGCCAGCTGGAGATTCCTGATCGGCGGCCACTTCCCCTGGGCTTTCGCCCTGGTGGCGTTCGCTTCTTGGACCATCCTGTTCCCGCACGGGAGTTCCGCCTCCGTTACCTTCGGCTTACCGGCTGACGTGGCCGGACCCGTACGGGGTTTCCATGTTCCCCATCGTGCAGTTACATCCGGGGCGGGTGCCCTCTTTACGCCGTCCTCCGTGGTGACCTACAGGCCCCTCCCCGATGTGGGCCTGCCACGTTGGGATTCCCATCCCTAGAGGATTCCACCGCCGATTTCTGACCATTAAGCGGCGTAAGTCTGACGACGAGTCAACGAGGGTTCGCTTTTACTCACCCTTCCGGACTTCCCCTTCGCCTGTAACCCGCGAATGGCCCGCGAGCCCTTGGGCTTGACCACCCCCGCTTAGCACCCCGGGATTACTCCCGACGCACCGGGGGCTGGAGACTGACCGTCGGTCACTGGTCAGATCCGCATGGCACATCTCCTCTCATGCGGACACTGCGTGCGATGTGACTTCACGTCGCACCGGGGCGTGCCTTCCCGACCGGCGCTCGCAACGCGGGCCTACTCGGTGACCATCACAGGATCAATCGGGAAGGTACGCCCTCCGCGCGCCCTCCGGGGCTGATCCACAGGTACTGAGCATTGCTCGTGGACGAGGCCGCCGCCAAGGCGCTGGTCGACGAGTTGGGCGGCGACAGGCACGCGCTGGCCGTGCACTACGACCTGGCCGAGGAGGACTCGATCGTGCGGGCCCTGGCCGCGGTCGAGCAGCGCTGGGGGCCGGTGGACGTGCTGGTCGCCAACGCCCTGCGCAGGGGGCCGCGCCGGGCCGCCGACACCCACATGGAGGACGTCGCCCCCGACCAGTGGCGGCCGCTGGTCCAGGACAACCTGGCCGGGACCCTGCGCACCGTCCAACTGGTCCTTCCGGGGATGCGCGAGCGCGGGTGGGGCCGGATCGTGCTGGTCTCCTCGCACGTGACCCGCGACGGCCACGCGGGCCAGGAGTTCTACGCGGCCGGCAAGTCCGCGCTGCACGGCTTCGCCCGCAACCTCGCCTGGGACGCGGGCCCCGACGGGGTGCTGGTCAACACGGTCGCCCCCGGGCTGACCCTCACCGAGGGCGTACGGGACGTGCTGCCGGCGGCCGTGCGCGAACGCGAGCTGGCGCACACCCCCACCGGGCGGATCAGCAGCATGGGCGAGGTCGCCGCGGCCATCGTCTTCCTGGGGTCCGCGGGGAACGGCAACATTACCGGCGAGGTGCTCCAGGTGGCGGGCGGCCGCTGAGCGGGACCGGCCCCGGAGACACCGGACCGGGCCGCGCCGCCCCATGCGGCCCGGCCCGGTCAGTTCGGTTCGGCCCGGTCAGTTCGGTTCGGCCCGGGCCGCGCGACCTGGGCCGAACACTGCGACCCGGCCCGGTCTGCGCGGCTCGGACCCTCAGTTCGACCCGGCCCGGTCGGCGTCGCTCGGCCGGTCAGTGCTGCTCGGCCGGCTCGGCGGTGGGTGCGGCCGGGACCGGCTCGTCCTCGTGGACCAGCTCCTTGATCCACCACACCAGGACGAAGCCCAGCGTGAGGACGATCCCGCCGCAGAAGAACATGTACCGGAAGCCGGTGGCGAACCCCTCCAGCACCGGCTGCGCCAGCCGGGGGTCCATGTGGGCCAGGAACGCCGTGCTGTTGAGGTCGATCCCCCGCCCGCCGGTGGGCACCCGGTCCAGGAACGCCCGGTCGCCGGGGGTGCGGGCCGCCTGCGCGTGGGCAAGCGCCCGGTGGAAGGCGCTGGTGCGCGGCCCGTACACCAGGGAGTTGATCCTGGAGGCGGCCACCCCCAGCATCACCGACAGGAACAGGGCGGTGCCCAGACTGCCGCCGAGCTGCCGGAATAGCACCCCGGCGCCGTTGGCCACGCCCAGCTCGCTCTTGGGGACGGCGTTCTGGATGGCCAGCACGATGACGGTCTGCGAGATGCCGGTGCCCAGGCCGATCCACACCGCCAGCACACCCACCTCCCACATCGGGGTGGACACCCCCATGGTGGCGAAGAGCAGCAGCGCCGAGGCCATGGAGCCCACTCCGACGACGGCCAGCGCCTTGATCCGCCCGGTCTTCTTGATGATCTTCCCGGTGGCCATCTGGGAGGCGACGGTGCCCAGCAGGAAGGGGATCAGCAGCAGACCGGACTGGGTGGGGGTCTTGCCGCGCACCAGTTGCAGGTACAGCGGCAGGCCGACCGTGGTGCCGAAGATGCTGACGCCCAGGGTGAGGTTGACCAGCGCGCCCACGGTGATCCCGCCGCGGCGGAAGAGCTTCAGCGGCAGCATGGCCTCCTCGCCCATCCGCTGCTCCCGCACGACGAACAGGGCCACACCGACGGCGGTGACCGCGTACGTCACCCCCGCGCGCGCCGAGGCCCAGCCCCATGCCGAACCCTGCTCGACCACGACCAGCAGCGGCACGACGGCCACCACGATCCAGGCCGCGCCCCAGTAGTCCAGCCGGTGGCTGCGGTGGCGCTGCGGGAGGGTGAGTGCCTTGCTGACGGTGGCCACCGCGAGCAGGCCCAGCGGCAGGTTCACCAGGAACGCCCACCGCCAGCCGCTGATGCCCAGCAGGGTGTGGGCGCCGGCGAACGCGCCGCCCGCCAGCGGGCCGATCACGCTCGCGGCCACCCAGGTCATCGTCAGATGGGCCATGTAGCGGCCCCGGTCGCGCAGCGGGACCATGTCCGCGATGATCGCCATCGGCAGCGACATCAGGCCCGCGCCGCCGAGGCCCTGCGCGGCCCGGCAGACGGCGAGCATGGCCATGGAGTTCGCGCAGCCGCTCGCCACGGAGCCGAGCAGGAAGATCCCGGTGGCCGCCAGATACAGCGGCTTGCGCCCGTAGATGTCCGAGAGCTTGCCGTAGAACGGGACGGCGACGGTGCCGCCGACCAGGTACGCCGTGGTCACCCACGCCTGGTCGGCGCCGCCGTGCAGGTGGTTGGCGATGGTGCGCAGCGCGGTGGACACGATGGTCTGGTCCAGCGCGGCCAGGAACATGCCCAGCAGCAGGCCGGACATGGCGACCTTGATCTGACGGTCCGTCAGTACAAAGGTGTCCTCGGCGGCTTGCGGCGGGGAGGCGTCGGGGTCTGTTACATGCCTCATGGCGGGATCTCCTCGGGGAGCTGCCCCGTCGGGCCGGGGGAGGGCGGCCCGACAGGTGACTGACAGGTGAAGGGGTGGCCGACGAGGACAGCGGCGACAGGTCGAGGGGATATCGACAAGTGCTTGTCAATCGGAACCCTAGCGACATCCCTCCATTTTGACAAGCCCTTGTCGTTTGCGGGCGGCGGCCCGCCGCTAAGGTGGAGGCATGGAAGGTCTCACATCCCGCGGCCGGGCCCTCGACGACATCACCGCGGAACTCTTCGCCGTCAACGGCCGCTTCCTGCGCGCGGGGGACGTGGTGGCGGCACACGTCGGCCTGACCTCCTCCCGCTGGCAGGTCATGGGCCTGCTGCTGGACGGCCCGGCCACCGTGGCCCAACTGGCCCGCGAGCGCGGACTGCGCCGCCAGGCCGTCCAGCAGACCGTCACCCGGTTGGACGCCGAGGGCATGGTCGCCACCGGCCCCAACCCCCACGACCGGCGGGCCCCGCTGGTCCGCCTGACGGAGCAGGGGCGCGGTCTGCTCCAGGAGTTGCTGCCGATCCAGCAGACCTGGATCGAGGGGCTGGCCGACGCGATCCCGGCCGAGGACCTCCGGACCACCCTCGACGTCCTGCACACCCTGCGCCACCGGCTCGACGAGCAGCTGCGCCCCGCCGCGGGCTGACCCGCCCGGGCCGAACCGACCGCCCGGGCCGCGCCGGGCACCCCGATCCGCCGGGCCCGGCAGAGGGGTCGGACCCCACTCGGCCGGGACCCGGTTCGGCCGGGACCCGGTTCGGCCCCGGACCCAGCTCCGCTCAGACCCGGTTCAGCACGTGCACCAGGTACTCCTTGCGGTCCAGCGGGTTGCCGTCGGTCCTGGCCCGGGTGGGAATTCTGCCGACCACCGGCCGGTACCCGTCGAACCGGGTGAGCAGCATCCCCTCCCCCCGGGTCAGCCCGGGCAGGCGGCGCTCCAGCTCGTACACCGCGCCGGCCGCCAGTGTGCCCCGCAGCCGCCAGCAGCCCGCGTCCGCCTCCGGCTCCTCGGGCACGGCGCCGGCCTCCGCCAGTTTCGCGAGCACCGCGCTGACGGTGTCGCCCGGCACCTCCAACTCGATCTGCTCCACCGGCTCGAACACCGTCGTGCCGGCCTGCCGCAGGGCGTCCATCAGCACCAGCGGGGTGACCTTGCGGAAGTCCCCGGCGGCGCTGACCGGACTGGCGTAGCCGGTGCGGGTCAGGGTGACGGCGCAGTCCACGACCTCCCAGCCGTACAGCCCTTGGCCGAGTGTCGTGCGCACCGTCTCCTCGATCGCCTTGTGGAAGGCGCCCGGCAGCGACCCCAGCTCGACCGCCAGCCGGAAGGTGACCCCCGAGCCCGGCTCGCCCGGCTCGACCCGCAGGCCCACGGTGGCGTAGAAGTACGTCAGCGCGTCGTAGTCGATCTCCTCCAGGGCCTCCCCCACACCCACCGGCCGCTCGACGCACACGGTGCGGCTCTGCTCGAAGCGCACGGCGATGCCGTGGTCCTGGGCCAGCGTCGCCTTGACCACTTCCTTCTGCACCTCGCCGAACAGGCGCACGGAGACGTCGCCCGTGGTCCGGTCGCGGCGGGCGCCGATGAATGGGTCGTGCTCGGCCATGCGCGCCAGGGCGGCGAAGAGCCGGGGGCCGTCCTGCGGCCGCTCCGGCCGGACCATGGTCTCCAGGTTCGGCGGGGCGAACACCCCGGCGTCGGGCAGTTTGTCCGCGGAGCCCAGCTGGTCCCCGATCCGGATGTCCTTCAGGCCCCAGACCTTGGCGATGTCCCCGGCGACCGCCGGCTGCTCGCGCGTCTGCGCGCCCTGCACGAAGACCTTCGTCCACGACACCCTGCCGTGCAGCTCGACCACGGCCCCGTGCTGGTCGCGGCGGTAGAACGGCACGGTCTCGCGCGACTGGAGCGTCCCGTCGTGGACCCGCACGAAGGCCACCTTCTCGTCGGCCCGGCCGCGCTCGATCTTGAACACGGTGGCGCGCAGTCCGCCCGGGCCGTGCTCGCGCACCGGGGTGAGGAAGTCCCGCATGCCGCGGATGAGCTCCGGCACGCCCTGCCCGGTCACGGCCGATCCGAACACCACCGGGCACACCAGCGACGCGCGGGACTGGGCCGCCAGCCCGTCCCGGTACCGCTGCGCGGTCGGCGGCGGGCCCTCGCCGAGGTAGGCGGCGAGGAAGACGTCGTCGTGTTCGGCGAGCACTTCGGCGAGTTCCGCCATGAAGCCGGGGTCCTGCGGCGGGCGCGGACAGGCGCGCGCGTCCGGGGTGCCGATGGCGGTGACCTCGTTGACCGCCACGCAGGCGACGGCCAGCCGCTCCCTGACGGAGGCCAGGAGCTCCCGGTCCCGGGCGCCCCTCCGGTCGATCTTGTTGACGAAGACGAGAGTGGGGATGCGCAGCCGCATCAGGGTACGCATCAGGACGCGGGTCTGCGCCTGGACGCCCTCGACTGCCGACACGACCAGGACCGCGCCGTCCAGCACCCGCAGTGCCCGCTCGACCTCGGCGATGAAGTCCGAGTGCCCGGGGGTGTCGATCAGGTTCACCCGGACGCCGTCCAGCGTGAAGGAGACCACGCCCGACTGGATGGTGATGCCCCGGCTGCGCTCCATCTCCAGCGAGTCGGTCTGGGTGCTGCCCTTGTCGACGCTGCCGATCCTGTCGATCACGCCCGCCTCGAAGAGGAGGCGCTCGGTCAGGCTGGTCTTACCGGCGTCGACGTGGGCGAGAATCCCGATGTTCAGCAAATCCATGGAACGACCTTGTCCTCATAAGTGCGCCATCCGCTTCCTTTGCCTGGGTGACATCGCATTCCTGCCGCATCCGACTACTCTCCTATGTCCCGTGTGTCCCGGTGCGAGTTCCTCGGTGAATCCGGCAGCCTCCTGCCGGAATCCGGCAGCCTCCTGCCGCTCTTGATGTTAGC
>Ga0302311_10003076_pt1 | contig 18409 bp, 17 predicted proteins | sample III_Palsa_N1_3_FD_200449 | JGI IMG/M metagenome (GOLD analysis project Ga0302311, IMG submission 200449) | Peat permafrost microbial communities from Stordalen Mire near Abisko, Sweden - III_Palsa_N1_3 | ecosystem: Environmental > Terrestrial > Soil > Palsa > Peat permafrost | place: Sweden... | reverse complement strand
AGTCCTCGATGAAACCCGTCCTCGTCTACAGCACGCGCATCTGCCCTTACTGCATCATGGCCAAGCGGCTGCTGTCGAACAAGGGCGTACGTTACGAGGAAGTGCTGGTGGACCTGGATTGCAGCCGGCGCAGCGAGATGCTGCAGCGTTCCGGTGGCCGCCGCACGGTGCCGCAGATTTTCGTCGGCGATCGCCACGTCGGCGGCTACGACGACCTTGCCGCACTGGACCGCGCCGGACAGCTCGATCCGCTGCTGCAGGATCCCTGAAACTCAAATAGCAGCAACCGCCGGCACGCAACGGCGGATTTCGTCAAACTCCCGCTTCGAAATCCCTTCAATCCGGTAATCCCATGTCAGAAGAAGTCTCCAACACCCCCACCCGCCAGGTGCTGCTGCAGCGCATCTACCTCAAGGACGCCTCGGTGGAAGTGCCGCAAGCGCCGCAGGTGTTCACGCGCCAGTGGAACCCGCAGCTGGACGTGCAGGTCGGCACCACCACCGTCGCGCTGGGCAACGACATCCACCAGGTGATGCTGACCGTCACCGTCACCGCCAAGCTGGGCGAGGAAACGGGCTTCCTGGTGGAAGTGCACCAGGCCGGCATCTTCCAGGTCGCCGGCTTTGCCGCCGAGAGCGATCTGCAGGCGATCCTCGCCGGCTACTGCCCCGGCGTGGTCTTCCCCTTCGCCCGCGAAGCGGTGGCGGACCTGATCCAGCGCAGCGGCTTCCCGCCGGTACTGCTGCAGCCGATCAACTTCGAAGCCCTCTACGTCGAGCATCTGGCGCGCTCGCGCGCACAGAACGCACAGGGCGCGGCCGCCGTCGGCAGCACCGTCCAGTAAGGCGCACTGCCGTGACCGAGCACAAGCCGATCACGGTATTGGGTGCGGGTGCATTTGGCACGGCTTTAGCCATCCAGCTGTCGCGGCGCGGCGCCCCCACGTTCCTGTGGGGGCGCGACGCGACAGTGATGGCGACGCTGCAGGAATCGCGCGAGAACCCGCGCTACCTGCGCGGCTGCGCCTTTCCGGCGCAGCTCACCGCCACCGCCAACCTGGCCGAGGCGGTCAGCCATAGCGGCGACCTGCTCATCGCCACACCGAGCCCGGCGCTGCGCGAGAGCTGCGAGCGGCTCAAGCCGCTGGTGCAGCCGGGCCAGGGCATCGCCTGCGCCTGCAAGGGGCTGGAGCCGGGCAGCGGACGGCTGGCGCACGAGGTCATTGCCGATGTGCTGGGCAGCGGCCACGCCATCGCCATCGTCTCCGGACCGACCTTCGCCAAGGAGCTGGGCCTGGGGCTGCCCACCGCGGTCACGGTCGCCTCCGCCGACGCGGCATTCGCGGTGCGGCTGGCGGAGGCCTTTCACGGCGACGGTTTCCGCGCCTATACCTCCAGCGATGTGATCGGGGTGGAGATCGGCGGCGCGGCGAAGAACGTGCTGGCCATCGCGGTGGGCATCGCCGATGGCCTGGGCCTGGGCGCCAATACCCGCGCGGCGATGATCACGCGCGGCCTCAACGAAATCCGCCGCCTCGGCGCGGCCCTGGGCGCGCAGGCGGAAACGCTGATGGGCCTGGCCGGCCTGGGCGACCTGGTGCTGACCTGCACCGACAACCAGTCGCGCAACCGCCGCTACGGCCTGCTGCTTGGACAGGGCAAGAAGCCGGAAGAGGCGCAGGCGGCGATCGAAGGCGTGGTGGAAGGCGTGCGCGCCGCGCCGGAAGTGCTGCGGCTGGCGCGCAAGCTCGACGTCGAGCTGCCCCTGCTGGAGATGGCCGGCGCGGTGATTGCCGGCACGGTGACTCCGGTCGATGCGCTGCGGCGGCTGGCGGAGCGGCCGCTGCGGGCCGAAGCGGGATAGAAGCAGTGATTAGTGGTTAGTGACTAGTTGTCAGTTAGAAGCACAAGCGGAAAGATACGTCATGTGCCTTCTTTGCTAATCACTAACCACTAATCACTGGCCACTGCTTTTGGACGACATCATCCTCTGGTTCATCCCGGTGTTCGTCGCCTCCCTCGGCGCCGAGCTGTTCTGGGCCTGGAAAAAGCAGCGCGACATCTACGAGAAGAAGGACACCCTGGCCTGCCTGGCCATGGGCCTGGGCAACGTCATCATCGCCGCGCCGCTGAAGTTCTTCTGGCTGTGGCTGTTCACGCTGGTGTACCGGCACCATCTGTTCGAGCTGCCGATGACGGCGTGGTGGAGCTGGGCGCTGCTGCTGCTGGGCGACGACTTCTGCTACTACTGGTTCCACCGCTGCCACCACCGCATCCGCCTGCTCTGGTGTACCCACGTCAATCACCACTCCAGCCAGCGCTTCAATTTCGCCGTGGCCCTGCGCCAGCCCTGGACCGAGGCGATCACCGGCTACTGGTTCTGGCTGCCGCTGCCCCTGCTCGGCTTCCACCCGGCGGCGGTGCTGATCCAGATGTCGGTCAGCCTGATCTACCAGTTCTTCGTCCACACCGAGGCGGTGCGCAGCCTCGGCCCGCTGGAATGGCTGCTCAACACGCCCTCGCACCACCGCGTGCACCACGGCTCCAATCCGCGCTACCTGGACCGCAACTACGGCGGCATCCTCATCGTCTGGGACCGGCTGTTCGGCAGCTTCGAGCCGGAGGGCGAGCCGGTGCGTTACGGGCTGACCAAAAACATCCAGACTTTCAACCCGCTGAAAATCGCTTTCCATGAATGGATCGCGATGTTTCGCGAGATCGCCGGAGCACGCAATGCCGGTGCGGTGTGGCAGGCCATTGCAAGTCCGCCGGGAAGCACTGCCAACTAAATGTCCTGAGTTGGAAATTTGTCATATGAGTTGAAGCCCGTTCGTGGCGAGTGCCGCGCGTAGCGCGGTGTATCGAGCCACTAGCAGCGCCGTTGGCCCCTCGATACACCGCGCTACGCGCGGCACTCGGGGCGAACGGAGTTTTTCCATGAAACCCCAACTCACCACACTAGCCGCGCTGCGCGCTCCCGGCATAGCCGAGCTGGCGCCAGGCCTCGTACACCGTTACCGCCACGGCGTTGGACAGGTTCAGGCTGCGGATACCGGGACGCTGCGGCAGATACAAGCGCTGCGACGGCGGCAGGGCCTCCAGCAGCTCGGCGGGCAGGCCCCGCGTTTCCGGCCCGAACAGCAGCAGGTCATCCTGGCTGTAGCGCATGGCGTCGTAGCGGACGCCGCCGCGCGTGCTCAAGGCCAGCCAGCGCGCCGCCGGCAGTTCGGCGCGCAGCTGGTCGAGGCTGTCGTGGACGCGCAGCTCGGCGTACTCGTGGTAATCGAGGCCGGCGCGGCGCAGCTGCGCATCGTCAAGGCTGAAACCCAGGGGGCGCACCAGATGCAGCCGGGCGCCGGTGTTGGCGCAAAGCCGGATGATGTTGCCGGTATTGGGGGGAATTTCCGGTTGGTACAGGACGATGCCGAGCATGCTTCAGGGGATTTCCGAAGTTGACAGGACTATACCTCGCGCCTAGTCTCGTTGGCCCGGGGGTATCAAAAAGGGGCCGGTTTCTCATGTCCGCAAAATCCAGGGTTTTCAGCTTCGTCGCCGCCGCTGCCTTGCTCGGGGCCTCCGCCTCGGCCGCAGCGGTCGATAGCGTCGATGCCAGCTTCAGCACCGAAAGCGACAACACGCCATCGTCCGGCGCCATCGCCATGGACATCATCCTGCTGCGCCCGCTGAGCCTGGTGGGCACCGTGCTGGGCACCGCCGTATTCGTTGCCGGCCTGCCGTTCGAGGCCATCTCGGGCGACATTTCGGGGCCGGCCAAGCGCCTGGTGGTGCAGCCCGCCAAGTTCACCTTCGCGCGCCCGCTGGGCGACACCGGTGGACGCAGCAATTAATCGGACGATTCCCGTCTGCCCTGTTTCGCCGATCAATCCGGATCAACGCGGATAAATCAGGAAACAGGCCCGCACTACCAGGCCTGGCTTCAACCCCGCATGTACAGCCGGGGTTGAAGCCGCAGCCGCGCCTCAGCGCAGCTGCCTGCCGTCGGTATCCAGCACCCGCACTTCGCCGAGCTTGAGGGCACGCACCGGCGCCTCGATTTTCGACAGGTCGCCCACCACGATCCAGGTCAGCTGCTCCGGCTTGACCAGCTTGGGCGCCACGGCGTTGAGCTGCTCCACCGTGAGAGCATCGACACGCGGCACATAGGCGTTCCAGTAGTCGTCCGGCAGGCCGAATTCGATCAGGTGGCCGATGGCGCCGGCGACGCCGCCGGTGCTTTCGAAATCGCCGGGCAGGGAACGCACCTGGGCCTGCTTGGCCATGTCGACTTCCGCCGCGCCGAGCGGACGCGGGCCGAGCACGTCGACCAGCTCCTTGCGTATTTCATGGATCGAATCGGCGGTGCGCGGCTGTTCCACGTTGGCATAGGCCAGGAACACCTGCGGATTGCGCGCCTCCACCAGGCTGGAACTGGCGCCGTAGCTCCAGTGGCGGGCTTCGCGCAGATTCAGGTTGAGGCGCGAATCGAACATGCCGCCGATCGCGGTGTTGACGGTGTGCATCGCCTCTTCGTCCGGATCGGCCGCGGGCGGCGCCAGGTTGGCCGCCAGGATCAGCGACTGCGCCGAGTCCGGCTTGTCGATCAGGAAGATGCGCTGCGCGTCATGCTGTGGCGGTGGCACGATGTTCTTCACCGGCAGCGGCTCGGCCGGCGCATGCCAGCCGCCGAACTTCTGCTCCAGCAGCGGCTTGATCTGCGCCATGGTGGTGTCGCCGACCACCAGCAGGGTGGCGTTGTCGGGCCGCAACCAGCGCCGCTGGAACCCGCTGAGGTCGTCGCGGGTGATGGCCTTGACGTCGCTTTCCAGGCCGAGGCCGGCATAGGCATAGGGATGGCCTTCGCCATACAGCTGGCGCGACAGCACCCGCCGCGCCATGCCGAAGGGTTCCGATTTTTCCTGCACGATGGCCGCCAGCAGGCGCTGCTTGACCCGCGCCAGCTCGGCATCGGGGAAGGTCGGCTGGCTCACCAGGGTGGCGTACAGATCGAGCGAGTCGGCCAGCTTCGGCGTGATCGCCGACAGGCCGATGAGGGAGGTGTCGCGATTATTGGAGCTGCCGATGCTGGCGCCCAGCTCGGCTTCGCGCCGCGCGATCTCCAGCGAGCCGAGCTTGCCGGCGCCCTCGTCGAGCATGTCCAGGGCCAGCGAGGCGGTGCCGGACTTGCCGCCGGCGTCGGCGGCGCGGCCGGCATTGAAGATCAGGCTGAAGTCCACCGCCGGCACGCCGTGGCGCTCGGCCAGCACCAGCTTGAGGCCGTTGGACAGGCTGTCGTGCTGCAGCGGCGGCAGCTTCAGCGCCGGCGGCTGCGTCAGGGCCGGCAGCTTGCTGCGGTCGGCGCCGGCGGTGGCGGCCTGCAAATCCTGCTGCGGGTGCACTTCCAGGGTGAAGCTGCCCTGCGTCAGCCAGCGTTTGGCGGCGGCGCGCACATCATCCGGTGTGGCGTTGCGCTGGTAGTCCAGCTCGATGTGATAGTGCGCCGGATCGTCGTGGAAGGTCTGGTTGGCGGCGAGCAGGGCGGCCTTGCCGCCGCCGCCGCCGACCTTGTCCAGGCCATGGATCATCGCGGCATAGCCGCCGGTGGTGATGCGCGCCAGCTCGGCCGGGGTGGGTCCGTCGCGCTCGATGCGCTCCAGTTCCTCGCGCACCGCCTTTTCCACCACGCCGAGGTCGCCGCCCGGCTTGACCGTGGCGACGATCTGGAACTGTCCGCCGATCTCGTTGCCATCGACGCCGGCCTCGATCTCGGCGGCGCTCTGATCGCGGTAGACCAGGCGCTCGTAGAGGCGGCTGTCCTTGCCGCCGCCAAGCACTTCGGCCAGCGTCAGCAGCAGCACGTTGTCGCGCTCGCCGTCGCCCGGCACGTTCCACACCATGTAGACGCGCGGCAGCGGCACGCGGTCGATGATGCTCATGCGCTTGTCGCCCTGCATCGGCGCCGGCCAGCTCTGCACATGCGCCACCGGCGGGCCCGGCGGCAGGTTGCCGAAGTAGTGCTCGACCTTGGCCTTGACCGCGGCGGTATCGACGTCGCCGGCGATGGCCAGCACGGCGTTGTTGGGGCCGTAGTAGGTGCCGAACCACTTCTTCACGTCGGCCAGGGTGGCGGCGTCGAGATCGGCTTCGCTGCCGATGGTGGTCCAGGAATAGGGATGGCCGGGCGGATAGGTCTGCGCGGCGATGATGTCGTCCACCGCGCCGTAGGGCTGGTTCTCGTCCTGGCGCTTTTCGTTCTCCACCACGCCGCGCTGCTGGTCGAGCTTGGCCTGGGTGATGGACTGGGCCATGTAGCCCATGCGGTCGGATTCCAGCCACAGCGCGCGGTCCAGCGCCGAGGTCGGCACCGTCTCGAAGTAGTTGGTGCGGTCGACGTTGGTGGTGCCGTTCATGTCGGTGGCGCCGGCCGGTTCCAGCACCTGGAAGTAGTCCTTGTCGAAGTGCTGCGAACCTTCGAACATCAGGTGCTCGAACAGATGGGCGAAGCCGTGGCGCCCGACCGGCTCGTTCTTGGAGCCGACGTGGTACCAGACGTTGAGCGCCACCACCGGCGTCTTGTGGTCCTCATGCACCAGCAGGGTCAGGCCATTGGGCAGGACGAAGCGCTGGTAGGGGATGTCGACGTCGGGCAGGGCCGCCGCATTGGCGGCGGCGGTCTCGCCGGCAGCCCGGCCGCCGGATGCGGTGACGGTCTGGTTATCGCCCTGGGAGGTCTGGGCGGCGCAGGCCGACAGGCAAAAAGCCGCGGCGAGTGGGACAATGAAGCGCATGGATACTCCGTTCTTGTTCTTGCCAGTTTAGGGCCTGGGCGCCATGAATGCGCTGCGCTCTGACCACGGAATGCCGTCCGGCGTTCCCCGGCTGTCGCTCGACCCGGGCGGCCATCGCTTCGACGGCGCCGCCTTCCTGCCCTCACCCAACCACGACGAGCGGCCGGACCCGTCCGACATCTCGCTGCTGGTGGTGCATGCCATCTCGCTGCCGCCGGACCAGTTCGGCGGGCACTGGATCGACGACCTGTTCCTCAACCGGCTCGATCCGCAGGCCCATCCCTACTTCGCCACCATCCACACCCGCCGGGTTTCGGCCCACGCCTGCATCTTCCGCGACGGCGCCATCACCCAGTACGTGCCGTTCGACCGGCGCGCCTGGCACGCCGGCGAATCGGTGTTCGAGGGCCGCGGCCGCTGCAACGATTTCTCCATCGGCATCGAGCTGGAAGGCTGCGACACGCAGCCGTTCACCGATGCGCAGTATGCGGCCCTGATCGCGGCAACCCGCGCGCTGTTGCCAGCCTATCCGGCGATCACGCCGCGGCGCATCACCGGGCACAGCGACATCGCCCCGCTGCGCAAGACCGATCCCGGCCCGCATTTCGACTGGGCGCGTTTTCACGCTGGACTGCCGACCTCATGAAGCTGCTCGCCATGCTGCTGGCCCTGGGCTTCGAGCGGCTGTTCTCGCCGCATCGCGATTCGGCCAATCGCCGCGAGGTCTGGGCCTTCCTGCAAAGGCTCGTACCCTCGGCGACGTTCTGGCAGGCGGCGGCGATGCCGCCGCTGCTGGTGATCGTGCCGGCCCTGCTGGTACTACTGCTCCAGCGCGAGATCCACGGCGACCTGTTCAAGCTGCCGTTCCAGGCGCTGCTGCTGTTCCTGTGCCTGGGCCCGCGCGACCTGGCCGACGATGTGCAGAAGCTGCGCGCCGCGCGCGCCGCCGGCGACAGCGCAACGGTGACACGCCTGACCGGCACCCTGCAGATGGGCCCGGAGCCGGATGCCGACCACCGCAGCCTGCTCGGCGCCCTGTTCATCCAGTCACATGAGCGCCTGTTCGGCACGCTGTGGTGGTTTCTCGCCGCCGGCCCGGCGGGCGCGGTGCTGTACCGGGTGGCCAGCCGCCTGCCGGTGCTGATCGCGGACGCGGACAGCCCGGCGGCGCGCAGCGCGGCGCTGCTGCATGCCGTCCTGGCCTGGCTGCCGGTGCGCCTGACCAGCGTGCTCTATGGCCTCGCCGGCAGCATGGACGACGCCGTGACCGCCTGGAGCCACTTGCGGCAGAGCGCCCACCCCGACTGGAAGCGGCAGACCTGGACGGTGCTTGCCACCGTGGCCAGCGCCGCGCTCGACTGGGAGGACAGCGCCGGCCCCGTGGTGGCTTCCTCGCTCGACGCGACGCTGGGCGAGGTGCTGCGCATGCAGCAGCGCGCGCTGCTGATCCTGCTGGCGCTGGCGGCGCTGTTCACCGCCGGCATCTGGATCGCATGAAACCTGCCGGCGGGGCACTTCACCCCAGGCTGCACCGCTGCCTGCACCGCTGCCTGCGCCACCTGGCTCTCGCCGCGCTGGCCGGCCTGCTGCTGCCTCCTGCCGCCGGCGCCGCCGACACCGGCGCGGCGCCGCGGCGGGTGGTGACGCTGGCCCCGCACCTGACCGAGCTGGCCTGCGCCGCCGGCGGCTGCGCCAGGCTGGTCGGTGTTTCGGCTTACAGCGACTATCCGCCGCAGGTGAAAAGGCTGCCGCAGATCAGCGACGCCACCACGGTGAACCTGGAAGCGGTGCTGGGCCTGAAGCCGGACCTGGTGCTGGCCTGGGATGGCGGCACGCCGCCGGAAACCATCGCGCGGCTGCGCGGACTCGGCCTGTGGGTGGAACCGCTGCGCGTGCGCGGACTGGAGGACGTGGCGCTGGCGCTGCAGCAGACCGGCGCACTGCTGGGGACGGCGGACGCGGCAGCGCAGGCGGCACAGGCCTACCGCGCGCGGCTGGCGCGGCTGCGGGCGCGCTGGCGCGGCGCGGCGCCGATCCGCGTGGTCTACCAGATCGAGACCGCGCCGGCCTACACCATCAACCGCGACAGCCCGATCAGCGAGGCGATGGCGCTGTGCGGCGGCGTCAATGTCTTCGCCGACCTGCCGCGCATCGCCGCACCGGTCAGCGCTGAAGCCATGCTCGCCGCCCGGCCCGAGGCGGTGATCTTCGGCGGCGAGGAAAACGCAAGCGCGATCCACGACTACTGGGCACGGCTGGCCGGCACGCCGGCGCAGCGCGACGGCAACCTCTACCCGGTCGACGCCAATCTGCTGGGACGGGCCACGCCGCGCCTGCTGGACGGGGTGGAGCAGGTTTGCACCGTTCTGGATCAGGCGCGGGCGCGGCGCGGCGACGCGCAGGCGGTTAAGCCCTGATTCAAACGGAAGTAAGCCCCTCTCCCTCCGGGAGAGGGGTTGGGATGAGGGGCACGGCAGCAACGAAACGAGCGCCCCACCGATGCAGCGTCCCTCACCCGCGCCTGACGGCGCGACCTCTCCCGAAGGGAGAGGTAAACAGGGCATCCATCCCGACAAATCGCATCTGAAGAGCAGGCTCGCCTCCCGCTTCTGGCAAAATACACCTCTATGTCGCGCCCCTCCCCGCTGCCCTCCCCCATCCTTTCGGTTCGCCACCTCAAGGTCTACTTCCGCCCGCGCAGCATCTGGCCCTGGCAGCGGCACGGCCGCATCCGCGCGGTCGATGACCTGCATCTGGACCTGCGCGCCGGCGAGACCCTGGGCATCGTCGGCGAGTCGGGCTGCGGCAAGTCGACGCTGGCGCGGGCCCTGATCGGCCTGCAGGCACCGACCTCGGGCTCGATCCGCTATGCCGGCCGCGAGCTGGCCAACCTGTCGAAGAAGGACTGGCGACCATTGCGGCGCGAGTTGCAGATGGTGTTCCAGGACCCGCTGGGCAGCCTCAATCCGAAGATGACCGTCGGCCAGATCGTGGCCGAGCCGCTGCGCGAGCTGTGCCCGGAGATCGACGCCGCCGAGCACCCGCTGCGGGTGGCCGAGATGCTGGAGCGGGTGGGCCTGTCGCGCGACATCGTCGACCGCCATCCGCATGAATTCTCCGGCGGCCAGGCGCAGCGCATCGGCATCGCCCGCGCCCTCATCGTCAAGCCCAAGGTGCTGATCTGCGATGAAGCCGTCTCCGCCCTGGATGTGTCGGTGCGCGCGCAGATCGTCAACCTGCTGGTGGAGCTGCGCCAGGAATACGGCCTGACGCTGATCTTCATCGCCCATGACCTGGCCATCGTGCGCTATCTCTGCGACCGCGTGCTGGTGATGTACCTGGGCAAGGTGATGGAGCAGGCCGGCGCCGCCGAGCTGTTCGGCACGCCCAAGCATCCCTACACCCGGGCGCTGATGGCGGCCGCGCCGGCGGGAGCCGCGGCGCCCGTCATCGAGGCAAGCGGCGACAAGAAGAAAGCGAAGAAGCGCAAGCCGCCGGGCGGGGACCTGCCCAGCCCGGCCCATCCGCCGATGGGCTGCGTCTACCACACGCGCTGCCCGCTGATGGAGACGGCCTGCGTCGGCGCGGTGCCGAGCCTGCGCCGCGTCGGCACGGAACACTACGCCGCCTGCCACTTCGTGGCCGCCCCGGACAGCGCCGAACTGCAGCGCTGAAAGCCGCGGCGGGTGATGCGCAAGACCGGCGCCATGCCGCAAGGTACTGATCGTTCCCCTGCGGCCGGGCTTTCCCGTCGCCGTCGCCTTGCCTAAAAAAAAACGGTAAATTGCTGGAAGGAAGTTCCGTCGACGGCGCGGCAGGGACCGTTATCGGACCTCCACATCATGTTTGTCGTTATCGGCAAGAAGGAAGGTTTTGGCTTTATGGCTAATCGTGAAACGGGGACGGTGAAGTGGTTCGACAACGCCAAGGGCTACGGCTTCATCCAGCGTGGCGGAGGCGACGATGTGTTCGTGCACTTCAAGCAGATTCGCGGTGAGGGTTTCCGCACCCTGCAGGAAGGGCAGGAAGTACAGTTCAACGTGATACAGGGACAGAAAGGCCCGCAGGCCGAGGACGTGGCTCTGGTCTAGGCTGCGACGCTGCAAAAAACTCTGGCGCCGGACGGGAAACCGACCGGCGCTTTTTTTATTTTTGTAGGTCGGATCAAGCGAAGCGGATCCGACATTGCCCAATCCGGGTGCGCATGTCGGTTCCGGGCGCGATGCGCCCTTGAACCGACCTACATGGCTGGATGGCCGCCAGTTTTCGTAGGGCGGGCCGTGCCCGCCCTACACAATCAGCCGGACGCGGCGCTCATGAAAGCCTTCTTCATGGCCGCGCTGGACACGCTCAGGCCACCCAGGGACCAGCCGCCGTCCACCGGCAGCACCACCCCGGTGACATAGCGCGCCAGGGGGCTGCTCAGCCACAGGCAGGCGTTGGCGATATCGTCAGTGTTGCCGAAATGGCCCAGCGGCACGCTCTCGGCCACCAGCTTGCGCGTCGCTTCGTTCGGCGCCAGGCGGCTCATGCCCTCGGTGCCGTCGATCGGGCCCGGCGTCACCGAGTTGATGCGCACGCCAGCAGCGGCCCACTCCATCGCCGCGACGCGGGTCACCATGTCGACGCCGGCCTTGGCGGCGCAAACGTGCATCTGGTTTTCCATCGGGATGTAGGCCTGCGGCGCGGAGATGTTGACGATGGAGGCGCCGGGTTTGCTCAGGTAAGGGAAGGCGGAGCGCAGCACATGGAAAGTGCCGAGCAGGTCGATATCGACCACCGACTTGAAGCCGTTCGGTGAAATGCCCAGCGCCGGCGCCGGGAAGTTGCCGGCGGCGCCGGAGATCAGCACGTCGATGCTGCCCAGGCGCGACTGGGTTTCCTTGAAGGCGCCTTCCACCGCGGCGTAATCGCGCACGTCCACGGCGAAGCCGATGGCATCGCCGCCATGCGTCTTCAGCGCCGCCACCGCCGCATCCACCTTGTCCTGCTTGCGCGAGATCACCGCCAGCCTGGCGCCGGCCTTGGCGAAGGAATGGGCCACGCCGAGGTTGATGCCGCTGGTGCCCCCGGCGATGAACACCGTCTTGCCGCTGAAATCGAATGGGACGCTCATCTGGCTCTTCTCCTCCGTCTTTATTGATCGGCCTCGCCGACAGGCTCTAAGAAAACTCTATCAATTCGTCACCCCCGCGTAGGCGGGGGTCCAGTTTTGATTTTCGCCCTTCGCAAAACTGGATTCCCGCCTACGCGGGAATGACGATGATCTTATTGTTCAGAGTTTCCCTATGCCGGCGGTGTGTAGCGCAGCTCCTGCAACAGCTGGCCGTGCAGCGCGGGCGTGGCGGCCAGCACGCTGGTGGTGTCCAGCGTCAGCGGCGCGCCTTGCAGGTCGGTGAACTTGCCGCCGGCCTCGTGGACGATGACGCTACAGGCGGCGATGTCGAGGATGTTCACATCCGATTCGATCACCGCGTCGAGCTTGCCCGCCGCCAGCCAGTGGTAATGCAGGAAATCGCCGTAGCCGCGGATGCGGTTGAGGCGCGGGATCAGGCCGCCGAGCCGGCCCCAGGCCTCGCTGCGCGCCAGCCGCGCCAGGTTGCCGGTGGACAGGGTGGCCTTGCCGATCTCGCCGATCGCGGTGACGCGCAGGCGCTCGCCGTCGAGCCAGGCGCCCTGGCCTTTTTCGGCCCAGGCGATTTCGCCGATGCCGCCGCTCCAGCACGGCGCCGAGGACACGCCCAGCACCAGCTCGCCGCGCCGCATCAGCGCGATCTGCACCGAGAACAGCGGATAGCCGCGGACGAAAGCCTTGGTGCCGTCGATCGGATCGATCAGCCAGATGTGCTCGGCATCGCCGGTTTCGCGGCCCAGCTCTTCGCCGTAGAAGCCGTGGCCGGGGAAATGGGTCTTCAACACCGCCTTGATCGCGGTTTCGGCGGCGACGTCGACCTCGGTCACCGGGCTGGCGTCTTCCTTGAAACGGACCTGGAAATTGCCGCGATACGCCTTGCGGATCACGGCGGCGGCGGCTTCCGCGGCTTCGAGCGCGGCGTTGAGCAAAGCGCTGGGCATAGCTGTTCCTTATGGCCCCTTCTGCCTGGGACCCGGCGCTAATGATAGCGTCTCATCCTCCCGGATGAGCGCAAAGCGGCTCGCTCTGCCCTAGAATGGCGGCCTCGCAGGTGTTCCTGGCGCCCAACGCCAGGGATTAAACGGGAAGCCGGTGCGGAAAGTGGCCCTCCACCTCCCATCCCGGCACTGCCCCCGCAACGGTAGATGGGAAGACGCGGCAACAAGCCACTGGAGCGATCCGGGAAGGCGCCGCTGGAACGGAAGGCCCCGGCAGGGGACGCCCGTTCATCCATGAGTCCGGAGACCGGCCCGCGATGGGGTCAGCCGTGGCCATGGGGAAACAACCCATGCCTGGCTGAATGTATTCACCGTTAGGCCTGCGGGGACGCAGGCCGCCGGAGCCATCATGAAAACCTTCGCCGTAGTCGGGCTGGCGCTCACGCCTGCCTTTGCCTTTGCCGCCGATCCTGTTGCTTCCTCTTCCGCCGACGCCGACCTGCAAGGCGTAGTCGTCACCGCCACTCGCACGCCGGTCGCCGCAGCCGATGCGCTGGCGCAGACCATCGTCATCGACCGCGCGCAGATCGAGCGCACCCAGGCCACCGATATTGCCCAGATCCTGCAGCAGTACGCCGGCCTGGACATCGGCCGCACCGGCGGGCCGGGGCAGCCGGTCTCGGTGTTCGTGCGCGGCGGCAACAGCAACTACACGCTGATCCTGATCGACGGCGTGCGCGTCAATAACGGCTCCGACGGCACCGGCGCGCTGGCCAACATCACGCCGGAGATGATCGAGCGCATCGAAGTGGTGGAAGGGCCGCGCTCCAGCCTGTACGGCAGCGACGCGGTGGGCGGAGTGATCAACATCATCACGCGCAAACCCGGCCCGGCGCAGATCGAGGCCAACGCCGGCGGCGGCTCCTTCGGCACCACCCAGGGCGGCGCCGCGTTCCGCGATGCTGGCACGGTGGACGGGTACGCCTGGGGCGTGGCCGTTGGCGCGCAGCAGCAGTACGTGGCCGGCTTCCCCACCTACACCGGCGCCGACCAGGACGCCAACTACCGCAACCGCAGCCTCAACGGTACCGGCGATCTGCAGCTCGGCGGCGTCAAGCTGGAAGCGCGCGCCTGGAACGCCAATGGCTATTCCAAGTACTACAACGCCAACTACGATCCGGTCACCTTCCTGCCCAACGGCACCTATTCCTTCGCCGACGAGAATTTCCTCAACAGCATCTACGCGCTGCAGGCCACGACGCACTTCACCGACAATTGGGAAAGCGACCTGACCCTGAGCCGCGGCGAAGACGATCTGCACCAGCGGCAGGTGGCCGATTTCGTCCGTACCATCCGGCCGCAGGCCGACTGGCACAACGTGCTGGGCCTGGGCGAGCACAACCGCCTGTCGTTCGGCGCCATCGCCAGCCGCGAGCGCGTCGACGCCCTGTCCTTCGGCACCGCCATCGACGAGGCCGTGGACAACGACTACGCCTACCTGCAGGACGAGCTGAACTACTGGCGCAACCACGCCGTGCTGGCGGTCAACTACACCCACGACGGCACCTTCGGCGAGCGCTTCAACTGGAACGCCGAGTACGGCTTTGATCTCACCGGCAGCACCAAGCTGATCGCCGCCGCCGGCTCCGCCTTCCGCGCCCCCACCGCCAACGACCGCTTCGGCTACGGCGGCAATCCCGACCTGCAGCCGGAAAAGGCGCTCAACTACGAGCTGGGGCTGAAGCAGCAGATCGGCACGCACCAGGCGGTGGACCTGCGCCTGTTCCGCACCGATGTGCACGACTTGATCGAGGGTGTACCCACCGCCACGCCGCCGCTGTTCTACACCACCGTCAACGTCACCGACAGCCGCAGCGACGGCGCACAGCTCGACTGGAGCTACATCGACGAACTGTGGACCGCCAAGGCCGGCGGCATCGTGCAGAACCCGCGCAACCTGCAGACCGATTCGGAGCTGCTGCGCCGCGCGCGCCTCAGCGCCAATGCCATGCTGGAGCGTCATCTGGGCCGCTACGACGTCGGCGCGAACTTCTACACCTCCGGCCGGCGCGAAGACATCGGCGCGGTCAGCGGGCTGGCCACCACCGACGGCGGCTACGGCCTGCTCGACCTGACCGCCGGGGTGCGGCTGACCCGCGACCTGCGCTTCGACCTGCGCGGCAGCAACGTCCTAAACCACCATTACCAGACCGCCAACGGCTACAACCAGGCCGGCAGCGCGGTGTATGCGACGCTGCGCTACGCCCTGCCGCTTTGATGCCTTGATGTACACCCTTCTCCCTCCGGGAGAAGGGCCGGGGATGAGGGGCGCGGCATCTTATGTAGGTCGCCCTTCAGGGCGACTTGTCGGGCTAAAGCCCGACCTACGATACCGCGCCCCCTTTCCGCTCTCCCTCCGGAAGAGGGGAAAAGCAGGCGCGACGGCGTTAAGCTTCAGCTTCCACATCCTCACCGGCAGCGCGCATTCATGGGCCACCGACTCAGCAAAATCGTCACCCGCACCGGCGACAAGGGCGAAACCGGCCTTGCTTCCGGCGAACGCCTGTCGAAGAGCGCGCCGCGGGTGCAGGCGCTGGGCGAGGTGGACGAGCTGAATTGCGTCATCGGCCTGCTTCTGGTGCAGGAACTGCCGGAGGCGATGCGTGCCTCGCTGTCGCTGACCCAGCATGAGCTGTTCGATCTCGGTGGGGAGCTGTCCCTGCCCGGCGCGGCGCTGATCAAGGAAAGCTATCTGCTGCGGCTGGAGACCGAGCTGGGAGGGCTTAACGAGACTTTGCCGCCGTTGAAGGAATTCGTTCTGCCCGGCGGTAATCCGCCGGCTGCCTATGCCCACCTGGCGCGCGCCGTGGCCCGGCGTGCGGAGCGGGCGCTGTGGCTGCTCAATGCGGAGGAGCCGCTGAGTCCGCTGGCGCCGCAGTACCTCAATCGGCTGTCGGATTATTTGTTTGTTTGTGCGCGTGTGCTGGCACGGTTGGATGGGGGGAGTGAGGTTTCGTGGAAGCGGCAGAGCTGAGAACGCGCTACTCCTTCGCTTTAGAAAACTCGCTCTGAAACTTCTGTGTACGCGCTTGCGCGCGGCCTGTGCCTTCCCTAGCTGAAGGCGTGGGTTCCGCCCTGAAGGCGGGTAACTTTTCTTTGGGTTTCACCAAAAGGAATGCGACCCGATGTCTGCGCCAACATTTCGTTTTCGAGTTCATCCTGGCCATCCCTGGCGCGGCGTCGCGCCTTCTCCCACCCCCTGCCCGGCCATCCATGGCCGGGCGTTCGGACCAGATGGAGTGACATTGAGTCACTCCATCTGGTCCACACCCCTGCGCTTCTCGCTCGCGACGGGTTTCACCCACAGGCCATCCATGGCCTGTGGGTGAAATCGGCGGCATCCCTGCCTAGACCCGCGTCCACGCGCGGGCCTGTTCGCCGCGAGCTGTGATGCTCGGCGCAGCCAGACGGGGTGAACGTCCACAGCCACATCAAAAGCAGAATCAAAAGCGTCACGCCTCCCTGCCTTTAGTCCCCCTCCCCTTGCGGGAGGGGGTTGGGGGGAGGGGTGGTTGCGGCGCGTACGGCTAGAACTGGATCCCCGCCTGCGCGGGGATGACGCAGGTGGATGTTGAGACTTTAGCTTTTGATGTTGACGTTGCTGTGCTTTGGCTTTTGCCGTTCCTCCCCGTTTGGCTGCGCCAAGATCGCAAAGACGGAGTGGAATAGCCGCGCGCAGACGCGGGCGAGGCAGGGATGCCGAAGCCGTTTTAGACAGGCCAGGGATGGCCTGTCTAAAACGCCCACTCCGGCTGCGAAGCGCAGGGGACCGAGTAATCACCGGCAGGTGATTGCTCGGCGCAGACATCGGGTCGCATTTCTTTTCGTATCTTTTCTTTGGCGAGACAAAGAAAAGATACCCGCCTTCAAGGCGGAACCGCACTTTCAACATGCGACTCCAATGGTCGCGCGCAAGCGCATACACAAAAGTCTCAGCCGCGATTGATGCGCTTCGTTACGCTCAGCACATCCTTGTGTATTATTTTTCCCTAGCTTTTGCTGTTCAGCCAGAGAGCCCGTCACATCGAACTGCGAGCTTCTTTACGCCTGGCGTATCAGCGAAGAAAATACCGCGCAAATTGCCAGGGTTGCCGACAACGCCACCGCGAAGAACATCATGGCGCGAGCCGCCTTGCCCAAGGCCCGAATCTCCGGAATGGAAGAATTCAGGAATTCGCCGGAATAGATATAGCGGTTGAACTCAACCATGCGCCCGCCCAGATAGGGAGACTTCAACAGCCCCATGGGCGAACCCAGCCTCGCATAAATAACCGGGTCTTTGTCTTTCAACAACAACCTGAGTTGTTCGCTCTTGACCACGCCAAATACTCCGATCGCGAGCGCGAGGCACATCCCGATGACGACAAGTTGCAGCAAGAGGCGGGCCGGCGAACAAGGCTGTGGCGATAGCGCGGGCTTACGCCACCACCACCGGAATCTTCCCGATCTTCGCCTGCCACTCCTTCGGTCCGGTCTGATGCACCGACGAACCTTTGGAATCGACAGCCACCGTCACCGGCATGTCCTTCACTTCGAACTCGTAGATCGCCTCCATGCCGAGATCGGCAAAGGCCACGGTGCGTGAAGCCTTGATCGCCTTGGAGACGAGGTAGGCGGCGCCGCCGACGGCCATCAGGTATACGGCCTTGTTATCGCGGATGGCGTCGATGGCGATCTGCCCGCGCTCGGACTTGCCGACCATGCCGAGCAGGCCGGTCTGTTCCAGCATCTGGCGGGTGAACTTGTCCATGCGAGTGGCGGTGGTGGGGCCGGCGGGGCCGACCACTTCGTCGCGCACCGGGTCGACCGGGCCGACGTAGTAGATGAAGCGGTTGGTAAAGTCGACCGGCAGCTTCTCGCCCTTGTTGAGCATGTCGATCATGCGCTTGTGCGCGGCGTCGCGGCCGGTGAGGAGCTTGCCGTTGAGCAGGATCACTTCGCCCGGCTTCCAGTTCGCCACTTCCTCGCGGGTGACGGTGTCGAGGTTGACGCGGCGGCCCTTGGAGGTGTCGTAGGTGAGCTTGGGCCAGTCCTCCAGCGAGGGCGGATCCAGCGCCACCGGGCCGGAGCCGTCGAGCACGAAGTGGGCGTGGCGGGTGGCGGCGCAGTTGGGGATCATCGCCACCGGCAGGTTGGCGGCGTGGGTCGGGTAGTCGAGGATCTTGACGTCGAGCACGGTGGTGAGTCCGCCCAGGCCCTGGGCGCCGATGCCCAGCGCATTGACCTTCTCATACAGCTCGATGCGCAGCTCTTCCAGCTTGTTCTTGGGGCCGCGCGCGATCAGCTGCGGCATGTCGATCGACTCCATCAGCGCTTCCTTGGCCAGCAGCATGGCCTTCTCGGCGGTGCCGCCGATGCCGATGCCGAGCATGCCGGGCGGGCACCAGCCGGCGCCCATGGTCGGCACGGTCTTCAGCACCCAGTCGACGATGGAGTCGGAGGGGTTGAGCATGACGAACTTGGACTTGGCCTCGGAGCCGCCGCCCTTGGCGG
>Ga0302311_10003069_pt1 | contig 18426 bp, 20 predicted proteins | sample III_Palsa_N1_3_FD_200449 | JGI IMG/M metagenome (GOLD analysis project Ga0302311, IMG submission 200449) | Peat permafrost microbial communities from Stordalen Mire near Abisko, Sweden - III_Palsa_N1_3 | ecosystem: Environmental > Terrestrial > Soil > Palsa > Peat permafrost | place: Sweden... | reverse complement strand
TGGGGAAGGCTTATCTGCTGGAAACCGCGCTGCGTGCGGATTTTGCGCTGGTGAAGGCATGGAAGGGCGATACGGCGGGGAACCTGGTCTACCGGCGGACGGTGCGGAACTTCAATCCGATGATGGCGACCGCGGCGAGGGTGACGATTGCCGAGGTGGAGGAGCTGGTTGAGGTGGGAGAGCTTGATCCGGATTCGATCCATACGCCGGGAATTTATGTGAAGCGGATCTTTTGTGGGAGTTGTGAGAAGAGGATTGAGCGGCGGACGGTGAGGAAGAACAGTGAATAGTGAATAGTGAATAAAGCGATGACGACAACGGATACGGATAAGCGGGATCGGATTGTGCGGCGGGTGGCGCGGGAGCTGCGCGATGGGTTCTATGTGAACCTGGGCATTGGGATGCCTACGCTCATTGCGAACCATGTGCCGGTGGGGATGGATGTGGTGTTGCAGTCGGAGAATGGGATGCTGGGGATTGGGCCTTATCCGCTGGAGAGTGAGGTTGATCCGGATTTGATCAATGCAGGGAAAGAGACGGTTAGTGTTTTGCCAGGGACCAGCTTTTTTTCGTCGGCGGAGAGCTTTGCGATGATTCGGGGTGGGCATATCGACCTGAGCATTTTGGGGGCGATGGAGGTGGATGAGCAGGGGTCGCTGGCGAACTGGATGATTCCCGGGAAGGTGGTGAAGGGTATGGGTGGGGCGATGGATCTGGTGGCGAGCGCGCGGCGGGTGATTGTGGCGATGGAGCATACGACGCGGGATGGGCGGCCGAAGATTTTGAGCCGGTGTACGCTGCCGCTGACTGGATTTGGGGTGGTGAATACGATTGCGACGGAGCTGGCGTGGATTGCGGTGACGGCGGAGGGGTTGGTATTGGAAGAGATTGCCGAGGGGGTGTCTGTGGAGGATGTGCAGGCGGCGACGGGGGCGAGGCTGATCGTTTCGCCGGGGTTGAAGGTGATGCAGTAGCAGCGGGATGCTATCCTTCCCGAAATCATTCTTGAGCGTTTTTCCGCAGACGGCGCGGTAGAACAAAAGAATCAGGAGACCGCCGATGGAGTCGTACGACCCGATGGAGCCTGTAGAACCGCAAGAGGCGGCTGTGCCCGAGACCAACGCCTGGCTGACGCCGGCGAAGTTGCCGGTTGCTGCTGCGCCTGCACCGACCGGTGCGCCGATGTACGACCTGCGACCGCTGACGCTGGGTGAGGTGCTGGACCGTACGTTTTCGGTGTACCGGTCGCGATTCTGGCTGTTTGCGGGGATTGCGGCGATCTCGGGAGCGGTGCAACTGATTGCGGCAGCGGCGCAGATGGTGTTTCAGCATCGCACGCTGCACCATGCGCAGTTTGGCAAGATTGACGTGGCGAACATGACCGCTATCGTTCTTGGCAACCTGTTGTTTTTTCTGGCGTACAGCGTAACGCAAGCGGCGACGGTTTTTGCCGTGAGCGAAGTGTACCTGGGGCGGGTGACGACGATCGAGGAATCGCTGCGAGCGACGATTGGGCGATGGCTGGCGTATGTCGGCATCGGCTTCTGGCAGTTGGGCAGCTTTGTCTGGTTGCCGATGCTGATGATCGTGCCGGCAGTTATATTGATCACACTGCTTCCGAAGAATCCGGGAATGCTTGTCCTTGGTGGCTTCCTGATGCTTGCCGGAGTACTGGGTGGCAGCGTGGTGGGCATCATTCTGCTGCTGCGCAATATGCTTGCGGTCCCGGCGGCAGTTGTCGAAAAGTTGAAGATCCGCGCGTCGATGCGGCGAAGCAAGGTGTTGGCCGCGGGAGCTAAGGGACGCATATTTGTTGTCGGTTTGATTTCATATTGCCTGTATCTGGTTGTCGGCATGCTACAGGCGCCGCTGGCGATGCTGGTGTTCTTCGCCCTTAAGAAGGGTCAGGAATCGGTTGCGGCGCAGGCGGGCATCCTAGTGATTGGATTCCTGGGCCACTCGGTGGTAACGCCGGTGGCGATGATTGGGTTTACGCTGGTGTACTTTGACCAGCGTGTGCGTAAAGAGGCCTTTGATATTGCGGTGCTGCTGGGTGAAGAGCAGGCCGTGCTTGCGAGCGAGCCAATCGTGGAGCAGACGCCGGCCGAGAGCGAGCCGATTGGGGGCCAGGCGGGCGATGGGATTGCGCTTTAAGACAATCTGCCGAGTGATGCTGGGGGTTGCGTTGATCTCCGCGGTGATCTGCGGACGTGCAGCGGCAGAGGACTTGCGGGAGGTTTCGCAGGCGCAGTTCCACGGGGAGGTGGCGCGGCTGGAGCAAGCGGTTGCGGCCTGCAAGGCTGCGGCCAACGGCTGCGATACGAAAGACGTGAGTACGGACGAGCGCGTGATGGCAGAGGGCAACGAGCCGGGCTTTGTGATGCGGTGGGAGTGGCTGCAAACGGCGATCGGCGATGCGGGCAAGGCGAAGGCGGACGAGCGCGTGAAGTCGATGGGCTTTGCGGAAGAGCACCTTGAGGAGTTGGCGGCGGAGATCGCGGCAAATGCGGTCGGTGATGATGGGTTTGCGAAGGCACGGGAGCAGGCGTCGCGGGTGCTTGCGAGCGCTGAGTTTGACAGAGCTGCGGGGCCGACCTGGTGGGAGCGGCAGATGGCGAGGCTGGGTGTCTGGCTGGGAGCGATTTTCGGCGGCATCGGTGCGCTGGGGGAGTACGCTCCTTGGCTCGGCACGCTGCTGGAGGTGTTGTTCTATCTGGGCGCGGCGGTGGGTATTTTGTTTTTCGTGAGGCGGGCGTTTGTGCGGCAGCGGCTGGCGATCTCGCTGAGTGCGGGAGCGGCGAAGGCTGGTGCGTGGGACAAAGAGGCTGACGATTGGGCGGCGCTGGCCGATGGCTGTGCGGCGCAGCAGCAGTGGCGCGAGGCGGTTCACTGTCTTTACTGGGCTGCGATTGTGCGGCTGGAGGCGAGGCGCGCTTGGCGGCATAATCCCACGCGGACGCCGAGGGAGTATGTACGGCTGCTGAAGCCGGGATCGCCTCAGCAAGGTGCGCTGCGTAGCCTGACGCAGATTCTGGAGCGCGTCTGGTACGGATTGCGTGATGCCAGCGATGAGGACTATCAGCAGGCGCGGAGTTTGTTTGATGGGTTGGGCGAGACACAACAGGCTTCATCGGTGGGGAACGCGTGAGCCTGGGAGACAACAAGAGCGACCGCAAGATGTTGCTGTGGCTGAGCGGCGCGATGGTGCTGGTCATCGTGCTGGTGTGCGTGTTTGCGCCGGCTTCGGCGGCGAACAACCCGCAGCCAACGACCTACAACACGGACGCGGGTGGCGCCAAGGCCGCGTTTCTTACGCTACAGGCTTTGGGCAGAGATGTGCAGCGGTGGGACAAGCCGATGAATGAGCTGGATAGCGTGGACGCGGCGCACACGACGCTGGTGCTGGCGCAGCCGGTGGTGCCGGGGACGCAGTTGGTAGAGGTTGCGCGGCAGTTGAACCTCTTTATGAATCGCGGAGGGCGGGTGCTGGTGACGGATGGCCCAGGCGCTCTGTTGCCTGAGGGTGAGAGTGGGTCGCCGACCCTGTTTCATGATGGGTTGTGCGAGACGACTCCGGAGGGTCCCGGAGCTATGGCTCGCGTGGGCTCGGTGGAGATGAAGGAGGTACAGCGGTGGACGGCGGTGGGGACGCGGTTTCGCGTAGACCAGAGGTGCGGCAAAGATGCCGTGGTGGTGAACTATCCGGTGGGCAAGGGCGATGCGGTGTGGTGGAGTTCCTCGATGCCGCTGTCGAACGCGGGGCTGAAGAAGGATGCGAATTTGAAGCTGCTGCTGGCGAGCGTGGGCGACGGGCGTACGGTGTTGTTCGATGAGTATCTGCATACGCTGCATGGTCAGACGGACCCGACCAAGGGGCTGCCTTTGTTCTGGCTGATGGTGCAGGGAGCGGTGCTGTTTGTGCTGCTGGTATTGAGCTTCAGCCGCAGGAAGGGTCCGCTGCGGATGCCGGTGGTACTGCCGCGGAGTTCTCCGCTGGAGTTTGCGGAGTCGATGGGCGATCTGTATGCGAAGGCCGGGGCTACGGCGGCGGCTACAACGGCGGCGCAGCGGCGGTTGATGCGCGTGTTGCAACGCGAGGCGGGAGTGGCGAAGGCTACTATCGATCTGGGGCCGCAGGCGGTGGGCGAGGCGCTGCAAACGAGGCTTGGAGGCGATTGGTCGCGGTTGGCGGAGCATCTGCGCCAGGCTGAGGAAGCGGCGGACGCGGAAGTGACTCCACGGAGTGCGCTGGCGCTGGTGAAGGCGCTCGCGGAAGATGAAACAGAGGTTCGCGCGGCGTTGAAGCCCCGTGGGGTGGTTGTGGTTCCTGTAGAGGTTTGAGAGTGTGAGGTTAGAGGAGAGTTGATGAGCGAGAACGAGATGGGTGTACGGGCGGCGAGTGAGTTGTTTGCGCGAGGGCAGGACCAGATTGGGCGAGTGATTGCCGGGCAGGATGAGGCGGTCGCACAGGCGCTGCTGACCATGCTTTGCGGTGGACATGCGCTGATTGAGGGCGTGCCCGGCGTGGCCAAGACGCTGGCCGTGAAGACGCTGGCGCGATTTCTGCAGCTGGACTTCCGGCGTGTGCAGGCGACGCCGGATATGATGCCTGCGGACATTCTGGGGACCAATGTGTTCTCGCAGAAGACGGGCGAGTTTTCGTTCCATAAGGGGCCGGTGTTTACGCAGTTCCTGCTGGTTGACGAGATCAACCGGATGCCGCCTAGGACGCAGGCGGCTCTGCTGGAGAGTATGGAAGAGCGGCAGGTGACTGCCGATGGCGAGCGGATGCTGCTGGATGAATATTTCACCGTATTTGCGACGCAGAATCCGGTGGAGTTTGAAGGCACGTATCCGCTGCCGGAGGCGCAGCTCGATCGCTTTCTGCTGAAGATCAAGGTGGGGTATCCGGATGCAGCGGACGAACGCATCGTGCTGGAGCGGCACCATGCTTCGCATAGCGCGACGGGGCTTGCGGACACGCCGATTGAGCCGGTGCCGTTTGAGTTGCTGGCTGCGGCGCGGCGCGAGATTCGTTCTGTGAGGGTTGAGCCGGCAGTCTTCGATTACCTGCTGGCTATCGTTCGACGGACGCGCGAGTGGCCTTCGATTTCGCTGGGAGCCAGTCCGAGGGCGGCGGCTAGTTTGTTGTTGGTGGCGAAAGCTTATGCGGCGCGCGAGGGTCGTGACTTTGTGATTCCTGATGATGTGAAAGAAGCGGCAGTGCCGGCGTTGCGGCATCGGTTGACGCTGCGGCCCGAGGCAGAGTTGGAAGGATTTGATACGGACCGTGTGGTGCAGGATGTGCTGGCGGCGACGACGCTGCCGAAGTAAATGCAGACACTGATTCCACAACCCGCGAGCACGAAGGCTCAGCCGATTGGGCGCACTGGGCGGCTGCTTGGCTTTGGGCTTACGCCGCTGGCCATGCTGCTGATCGCTGGCGGATTTGCGCTGGCTGTGCCGGCGTTTTGGCATCCGCGATGGATTTGGGGGATGTTTGCTTGGGATGGGTTGGTGTTGCTGCTGGCGTTGCTGGATGCGGCGCTGCTTCCCCGCCCTGCTGCGTTTTTTGTCACGCGGAGTTTTTTGGATTCGCCGCAGTTGGGGCAGGCGACACATGTGGAGTTGAGTGTGGTGATGCAGGCAGATTCGCTGATCGATCTGCGGTTGACGGATGATCTGCATACGGCGCTGGTGGCTTCGCCGGGAACGCAGCGGGTGCAGGTGTATCCGAGGGACCCGGCGGTGAGTGTTATGACGATTTATCCACGGGAGCGTGGGGATTTTGCGATGCGGCGGGTGTATCTGCGGTATCGCGGGGTGATGAAGTTGGTGGAGCGGTGGGCAGCGGCTGAGCCGGTGGAGGCGAACGGCGAGGCGCAGCGGGTGAGGGTGTTTCCGGCTCTGGAAGAGAGCCGCGAGAATACGAATTTTTATCTGCTGCGGGCGCGGCAGATCGAGATGCAGAAGCGGCGGCTGCGAATGCGCGGTGTGGGGCGCGACTTTGAGAGCCTGCGGGACTATCAGCAGGGGGATGAGTTGCGGAATGTTTCGTGGACGGCGACGGCCCGGCGGAACAAGCTGGTGAGCCGGCAGTACACGGTGGAGCGGTCGCAGCAGGTTTGGATTGTGCTCGATGCCGGGAGGCTTTCGCGGACGGCGTTTGAGTTGAAGCGTGGCGGCGTGGAGAGTTTTAGCGAGACCGAGGCCGAGCGGACGGCGGCGCATCTGTTGTCGGTGACGCAGCTCGATCAAGCGACGCAGGCGGCGGCGATGCTGGCGCAGGTGATCCAGGGGTCGGGTGATAAGTTTGCCATGATGGCCTATGGGCGGCAGATTCAACAATTGCTGCCGCCGGGTGCCGGGCCGACGCATCTGCGGATGCTGATCGACCAGTTGAGCCGGACTCGGAGTGAGCGGTCGGAGGGCGACCACCTGAGTGCGATGGCGAGGCTGAAGACGCTGCAACGGCGGCGTGGGCTGATCATATGGGTGACGGAGCTAACGGATAGCGCGGGGCGTCCGGAGATTGTGGCGGCGGCCGCTGAGCTCGTGAGGCGGCATCTGGTGGTGTTGGTGCTGCTGAAGCATCCGGAACTGGATGAGCTGGCTGCGAGGACGCCCAAGACGCGGGCGGAGATGTTTCATGCGGCGGCGGCGCAAGAGATGATTGAGCGCCGCAAAGAGACCGTGGCGCAGTTGGAGCGGCAGGGGGTGTTGATTGTGGAGACGACCGCGGCGGAGGTGGGTGTGAATGCGATCTCGAAGTATCTAGAGGTTAAGGCTAAGGGGATGCTGTAGGAGCACACAGTAGAGGGTAGACAGTGGACAGGAAGAGCTGAGGTGTTCTGTTTACTGTGTGGCCTCTACTGTTTTCCTTCCGCCTTCTCCGAGCCACAGGCAGAGGCCGGTGAAGAGGACGGCACCGACGGAGAACTTTATCGCTACGGGGACGTGGGTGGGCGAGAGGAAGGCTTCGAAGGTTCCGGCGATGATGAGCAGCGGGATGGTGGCGGAGACTAGTTGGACGGCTTCGGTGCCGGCTAGGGCGAGAGCGTCGCGGCGGCGGAGCTGGCCGGGGAAGAGGATTCCGGCGCCGAGGCGAAGGCCGGCGGCGCCGGCGAGCATGATCGAAGGCAGTTCCAGCGCGCCGTGGGCAGCGATGAAGCTCCAGAGGCTGAGAGACATGTGATGGCGGGCGCAGACGACGCCGGTGATGCCGAGCATCAGGCCGTTGTTGAAGAGAGAGTAGAGCGTAAGCAGGCCAGCGGTGATGCCCCCGGCAAAGGTGACGCAGCAGACATAGATGTTGTTCGTCATGATGGCGGAAGAAACTATCGGCTTAATACTCAGGATGTTTTCGGTCCACATCTTGTGTTTGTCGAGGTTGGCGATGGCGTTCGGGCCAAAGTGCTGGGTGAAGTACATCACACCGTACTCTGGACGCACGAGAGTGATGACTGCACCAAGAGCCGCGGCGGCGACCGAGACCGCTGTTGCCAGCAAAACGTAGATTGAGAGGCGGCGGAGGAGGCGAGGGTATCCGTGAGCGAGGAAGTGCCAGATGCCAGCGGCGGAGACGCGATTGCCGGAGTAGACGTAGTTGTGGGCGCGGCCTACGAGACGGTTGAGATACTGCTCCAGGGCGCGCGAAGAGGTGTCAGCTCGGGCGGCGCTGAGATCGGCGGCGGCCTGGCGGTAGAGGAGGCCGAAATCGCGCAGGTCTGAACGGCTGAGCGACTTGATGCCGCTGGATTCCACCTGGCGGAGCAGCGTATCGAGACGATTCCAGTTATTCTTGCGTAGATTAATCCAAAGGTTGCTTATCATGGCGAGTTTCGGGCAGGACGATTTCGTGGGACACCAGCAAGGACTGGCACAACAACTTTATATTGACACGCCCGAGCAGGTGGGACTGCAGTTTGCTGTCGCCGGTATTGGCAGCCGGTTTGTGGCGCAGTTGTTGGATATTATCCTCATTGTCGGCGTGCTGATCATTGAGCTTCTGTTTTTTGTGTGGGTTGGCGAGAACGCGCCTGGGACCCAGAGTGCTGCGCTTGATACTGCGGGGAAGTGGTTTGTTGCGATCCTTATTTTTCTGAACTTTGCCTTTGTGGTGGGATATTTTGCACTTTTTGAGGCGTACTGGCATGGGCAGACGCCGGGGAAACGCGTGATGAAGCTGCGGGTGATCAAGGATTCCGGACGGCAGATTACGTTTTTTGAGGCGCTGGCGCGAAATGTTGTGCGGTTAATCGATTTCATGCCGCAGATTTACCTGGTGGGTGTAATTACGATGCTTTGCAATAAGCAGAACAAGCGGCTGGGAGATTTGGCGGCGGGGACGCTGGTGGTGCATGAATCGCGGGATGAGCAGCCGCTTTTGCCGCAGCATAATGCGTTTTTGCCGGTGCGAGAGACTCCGCAGTGGAAGAATCCGGTGGTTTCCGGGGTTTTTGCGGCGGATGCTGTGGCGAAGTTGAAGGCGGCGGATTTGGTGGTGATTGATACGTTTTTTGCGCGGGCGTTGGATTTGGATGTGGGAGTGCGGGCGGCGATGGCGCTGCGGATTGCACAACAAATGGCTGTAAAGATGGGGGTTACGCTTCCAGATGGGAATCCGGAGCGGGCGCTGGAGGCCATTGCCGTGGCGATGCGGGGTGGTGGGAGCGGGATTCGGTAAGCGTGGTGCCTGCTGGATGCATCTGAAAAGGCGGAGGTTATGCGTGGCCGAGACGCCCAAACCCGAAGCGGCGACGGTCAAGAGCAGCCGGAAGGATCACAGCATTGGCGACGTAAATCCTTTAGGACAAAGGATTTGGGACTATGTTGCGAGATCGCCGCTGCATAGCCTTTGGGACTTTCAGGGTGCGCCGGTGGGGTTGGTGATGCTGCGGACTCTGAAGTCATTTCTGGATGACAATCTGCTTTCCAGGGCGGCGGAGCTGGGGTATTACTTCCTGTTTGCGCTGTTTCCTACGCTGGTGAGTGCGAGTGCGATCCTGGGACTGGCGGCGAAGAGTGCTTCGCAGATCTATGTGCATCTGTTGAATTATTTGGCTTTAGTGATTCCGCGGACAGCGTTTGCGATGGTGGTGGAGACGTTCAATCAGACCACAGCGGCTTCTACTGGAGGGAAGATTACTCTGGGGCTGGTGGCGGCGGTTTGGTCGGCTTCTGTGGGGTTTTCGGCGATTCAGGATGGGATGAATACTGTTTACCGGGTGCGGGAGACGCGGCCTTACTGGAAGGCGCGGGGATCGGCGATCCTGGTGACGATGCTGCTATCTGTCATTGTTACGTTGAACTTAGCGGTTTTGCTGGGCGGGGATTTTACGGCTCGGTATGCGTTGAAGCATATATGGCATCGGTGGCTGGGTATTACGGCGGCCGGGGTGTTGCATGGGATCTCGTGGATCGTGGCCAGTGCGACTTTAATGCTGATTTTCGCGGTTATTTACTACTTTGCGCCAGATTTGAGGGTGAAGCGGTGGCATTGGATCTCGCCTGGGGCGGCGATTGGGATACTGGGGTGGCTGGGCGCTTCGATTGGGTTGCGGGTGTATCTCCATTATTTTGATAGCTTTTCGCTGACTTATGGGTCACTGGGGGCGGTGATTATTCTGCTGACCTGGTTCTATATCACCGGGTTGATGCTGCTGATTGGGGCAGAGATCAACTCTGAGATTGCGGCGGCCGTGGCGGAGAAAAAGTTGAAGGAATTGGGGGCCGTGCCGCAGGAGGCGTCGACGGACCCGGAACACCCCATTTTGGCTGAAATGCGGTAATTTTTGCGGTGAGGGGGGTGGATTGGGACGGTGGGATTTACGGTCGTACGGACGGTGATTTACGGTGGGATTTCACCGTGACGGTGAGACTGGGTACTAGTTTATTAGTTGGGACGGTTCCTTGACTTACCTAGATACAAGAGTAAGCCTCAGGGGCTAAAGCCCAATTTGTGGTCGGCCTTTAGCGCCCCGGGCTAAAGCCCGGGCTTATCTCAGAAGCAACGACGAGAACAACAGTAAGTGCCGAAGCGAGGTTGTTGGGTGAAAGGGTCGAGCGGTGTGGTGGAGTGTGGCAGGTCCTTCGACTGCGGCTCGCAAGAGCGCGAGCCTTCGCTCAGGATCACAAATTTGAGGTGGGGTCGAGGAGAGCCAATACGGGGATCTCTCCACTTCGCTGCGCTTCGGTCGAGATGACAGGGTTTTGGGTGGGTGGAGGAGAGCGGTCGAGCGGGGCTCGCTACCCCACCCTTTGCAAGCTGTGCAAAGGATGGGGCACCCGGATTTGGGGTTTCCGGGGGGAGGATGTGGCTCTATGGAGACCCAAGTCCTGGGTTGGGGTGAGCTATTTGGTCATGGGTTGGGTGATGTCGTTTAGGCGGTCGGGGGTGTTGGGGATGCGTTGGAAGGTGGGGTACTTTTCGCCGGCGTGGTAGTCGAGGTCGATGAGTTTGTAGTAGCCGGTGTTTTCTACGATGAGCTTGATAGAGGGGCCGGGGCCGGAGGCTTCCTTGATGGCGGCGCGGAGGAGGGCGGACTGGAAGCCGCGACCGTTGATCGCGATGATCCTCATGCCGGGGCCGAGGCCGGCTTTGTCGGCGAGGCTGCCTATGATGACGTCGGAGACACTGCCGACGGCGTTGGTCTGGAAGCCGAGGGAGTAGAGAGTGTTGACGACGCTGTTCTGGCCTTCGAGGAGCTGGTCCCAGTAGGCGGGCTTGTCGGTGTAGGTGAGCTTGTAGCCGCTGAGGGTGTTGATGCCGTCGATCTCGGGAGCGTGGAGGGCGTTGGAGTCGAGGCGCTGGTGGAGGAAGGCGGACCAGTCGTTGGGGACGACGGCGTTGAGGGCGGCGACTATGTCTTCAAAGGTGTAGGGGTACACGATGGGGCCTGTGTTGCCGGCGGGTTTATTTGGGCCTGCGGTGCCTTCGAAGGAGGCGGCGAAGTCGTTGAGGCTCTTTTTGCCGTCAGTTTTGGCGCGGATGGTTAGATCGACTTCGAGCCAGAGGAGCTCGCCTTCGTCGTAGTAGTCGGTGTCGCGACGCCAGTTGTCGTAGGGGGAGTTGAGGCCGTAGGCATAGAGAAGCTGGGCGCCGGTGGCGGTGTCCTGCAGATCGCGCCAGGTGCGGCCGGGGCGGAGGTCGTTGAGGTAGCCGGCGACGGTGGCAAGGCGGTCGATGTAGACGGAGGGCTGCCAGATGCCGCTGCGAGAGGCGAGGACGTCGCCGAGGTACTCGGTGAGGCCTTCGTAGACCCAGAGGAGATCGCCCTTCATGGGTGTCTCGTAGTCGTCGTGATTGAGGCCGGCGGGACGGCGGTACTTGCCGTTCCAGGAGTGTGTGAACTCATGGGGAAGCAAGAGGCCGTTGGCGATGAACTGGCCGTCGTCGGTGAAGGTTTTTTCGGCGACGCGGTCGTCGGAGGACTGGTGGTGCTCGAGGCCGAAGTGGGCTACCTGATCGGAGAGGGTGACGAGGAAGTGGTAGGAGGCGTAGTGGCGGGACTTGTAGAGCGCACCGGTTTCGCGGACGAGCTTGGAGAAGTTGTCGATGTGCTCCTGGGAGAGATCGATGTCTTCGGGGCCGTCGCCGGCGAGATCGAGGAAGTGCTTGGGGGTGATCTCGGTGGCGAGGGGGATTTCGCGGAACCAGCGGCCAGCGAGGACGGGAGAGTCGATTAAGGTGTTGAGTCCGACGGGCTTGAAGGTGGCTACGGGTGCGCCGGGGTAAGAGGTCTCTTCGAGAGCGGTACCGAACTTCCAGCCGGTGGGGACTTTGAGTGAAGGCGTGACGAGGATGGAGGACGGCTTGACGCCTTGTGGGCTGACTACTAGCTCGTTCCAGCTAAGGAGCGCGAGGTTGGCGCTGGTGCTGGCACCGGCGGAGAAGCCTGCTGCGGCGGCGGTGGCGAGGAAGTCCATCTTGATGTTGAGCTGGGTGGCGCCGGCGGGGACGGTGAGGTGGTAGGCGAACATGTTGACGGAGTCGCGCTCCCACTTTACGGGCGCGCCGGAGGGCGTGGTGATGAGGAAGCCGGCTTGCTGGTCGATGGGGCCGGAGGGCATGTGCTCACCGGGGATCCACTTGGGATAAACGAGGGTGAGCGGGCCGGGCTGGACGGCGAGGGTTTCGGTGGCGTGGAGGATTTTACGTGGGGCGTCGGTGAGGTCGACGGCGAGGGTGAGGGTTTGGGCGGAGGCGGAGGCGACGCAGAGGGCGAGGAGGAGGAGGGTGAGGCGCTTGGTCATTTGCGTCCGTTCGGGAGGTTGGATTTCGCTGGGGATAGTGTAGCGCGGGTGTGGGCGGGTCCTGTGGTTGAAAGGTTCGAGCGGTGTGCTGGGATGGAGGGTGTGGCAGGTCCTTCGGCTGCGCACAGGGTGACAGAGTTGGGGTGGGTAGTGGAAGAACAAGCAACAGCAACGGCCAATACAGAGGTCCTTCACTGCATTCAGGATGAAGGCGAAAAACAAACAACAGCAACAACAAGTGCGAATACGGGGATCTCTCCACTGCGGCGCAAAGAACGCGCCTTCGGTCGAGATGACAGAGTTGGGGTGGGTGGAGGAGAACAAGCAACAGCAAAAGCAAAGACCAATACAGTGGTCCATTCCCCTTCGGCTACGCTCAGGGTCAGGATGACGAGAGTTGGGGGGGATGCGAGGTTTTGTAAGAACAAGCAACGACAACGGCCAATACGGGGATCTCTCCACTGCGGCGAGCGAGGTCCTTCGACTTCTCTCAGGATCGAGATGACAGTGATTGGGGTGTGGTCGGCTAGAATGGGCGCATCCTTATGAACCTTTATGTGATCGTGCTTGGAGTGATTGTCGTAACGCTGTTGGGGGTTTCGCTGGCGCGGTTGCATACCGTGAAGACCAAGGCGGATTACCTGGTGGCGGGGCGGAGCTTGCCGGCGTTTGTGCTGGTGTTTACGCTGCTTTCCAGCTGGATCGGGTCGGGGTCGCTGCTGGGGGGCGCGGAGAATGCCTATAAGCATGGGTTTGCGGCGCTTTGGCAGGGTGGTGGTGGATGGGCTGGGCTGGCGTTGATCTACTTCATCGCGCCGCGGGCGAGGAAGTTTGCGCAGTTTACGATTCCGGATCTGCTGGAGGCGCGGTATAACCAGGTGGCCCGGGTGCTGGGGGTGATTGCGGTTTTGTTTACTTACACCGCGATTACGAGCTATCAGTTCATTGGCGGTGGGGACATCGTACACCTGATCTTTCCGCGGGTGACGGCGGTCGAGGGGCAGTACATTCTGGCGGGGTTTGTGATTGTGTTTACGGCCATTGCGGGGATGGGGTCGGTGGCTTATATGGATGTGGTGATTGGGCTGCTGGCTACGTTTACGATGATTGCCGCGCTGCCGGTGCTGGTGCATCTGGCAGGTGGATGGGGTGGGGTGAAGGCGGTGTTGCCGGCTACGCACTTTGAGTGGTTTGGAGATATTCATCCGTTTCGCAGCTACTTTGTTGGACCTGTGCTACAGGATGGGTCACGAGAGAGGGTGAAGTCGGCGCTTGAGATCTTTTTGCCAACTTGCCTGCTGATGCTCGGCAATCAGTCCATGTATCAAAAGTTTTTCTCGGCCAAGAGCGAGAAGGACGCAACGCGGGCGACTTTGGGGTGGGTTGTTGGGACGGTAATCCTGGAGACGATTATCGTGTCCATCGCAGTTGTTGGCTCAGCGCTGTACCGGAGTGGCGAGGTACATGAAAGGCCTCGTGAGATTCTGGCGTACACCGCAGTGCATGCGTTCGGAGGGTCGAAGCTACTGCAAGTGCTGGGAGCGCTGTTGGTGGGGGCGATCTTTGCGAAGGTGGTTTCGACAGCGAATAACTATCTGTTCTCGCCAGCGACAAATCTGGTGAACGACGTATTTGTGCGGTACATCAAGCGGGATGCGGGGAACAAGAGTGTGCTGCTGGTTTCGCGGTTGATGGTGGCCGCGTTAGGGGCGTGGGCCTTGTGGCAGTCACTTGGCACAAGCTCCGTGCTCGATAAGTCAGTTTATGCGTACACGATTTATTCGGCTGCGCTGACGCCGGTGATTCTGGCGGCGTTTTTTTGGAAGCGTGCTACGGCGGCCGGGGCGGTTGCCAGCATTGCGGCCGGGACTTTAGTGACGGTTGGGTGGGATTCGATCGCGCGACATCTGCCAGCGGCGATTGGAGTGCAGGATGCGATTCTGCCGGCGCTGGTGGCTTCGCTTATTTGTTTGTTTGCGGTGAGCTTGATGACGAAGCGGCCGAGTGAGGCGCAGCTGGCTCCGTTTGCGGGGTGAGGCTGCGGTGGGTGGTGGATGTGCATCCTATGGCCGAGGAGACGATGCCATGACTAAGACCGTGACTGATAGTGCCGATAGCCTGCGTGAGCTTGTAGGGGATGATGCGACCGCGACGTTTGAGGATGATCCGACGTTTGTGGAGTCGAACCCGACGGATGGTGCGGGGAGCGAGAACGTAGAGGTTCAGCGGGATATGGATGATGTGGAAGACGACGATGATGGGGATGTCGACGAGGGTGTGGATGAGGATGATGTCGACGAGGATGACGATATGGATACGGATGCGGTGACGGCGGACGTTTAGGACGCGCGGGGCATTTTGGCGCGTGAGCATTTTATGTCGGGCATTCAGCCCTCTGAATTTTGTGGCATTCGTAACCCAGGGCTTCGCCCTGGGCTGGGATATGGCCGCGCCTTTGGCGCTAAGCAAGTGCAAGTGCAAAAGCAAAAGCCAATACAGTGGTCCTTCCCCTTCGGCTCCGCTCAGGGTCTAGGATGACGAAATTTGTGGGGGTGCAGGCTTAGGACAACAGCAACTGCAACTGCGTTCGGTTACTTAGACGCCTTTTTTGCGGGGTTCCCAGATGTATTTGTGGATCTGGAGGCTTAGGCGGGCGGGGAGGCCGTCGGCTAGCATCCACTCGACTACGAGGCGGGGGTCGAGGGTGGCGTTTTCGGTGGAGCGCTGGTCGGTGGGCTGCTTGCTGAAGGCGGGTGAGAGCAGGATGCTGCCGCACTTTTCGGCGAGCGCGTGGGTGTGGATGAAGTCGCGGGCGAATTCGTAGTCGGCGCGGTGGGAGAGGACGAACTTTACTTCGTCGTTCTTCGTGAGGGCTTCGAGGTTGGGGAGGTGGAAGCTGTTGGCGGCGGAGCCGGCGCCGGGGCATTTGACGTCGACGATCTTGTGGACGGCTTTGGGGACGGCGGCCAAGGGGCGCTCGCCGGAGGTTTCCATCATGAGGGTGTAGTTGAGGGCGAGGAGGCGGTCCATGAGCGGGAGGAGCTCTTTGTGCTGGAGCATGGGCTCGCCGCCGGTGAACTCGATGAGTGGGCAGGGCTGGAGGGTGGTGATCTGGGCGATGATCTCGTCGGCGGTGAAGGGCTGGCCGCCGGTGAAGGTGTACTCGGAGTCGCACCAGGCGCAGCGGAGGTTGCAGCCGGCGAGGCGGACGAAGATGCAGGGGATGCCGGTGAAGGAGGATTCGCCCTGGACGGATTTGTACAATTCGATTAAGTGCATGGCTATGCGGTTCCCAAGACAAGAGTGAGTCCGGCTTGTTTTGCGGCGAGACTCAACTGCTTATCCAGAGTAGCTAAGGGCAAGTCGAGCCTCATGGCTAGTTCAAGATAGGTTGCGTCATAGGCCGTCAGCGCGTACTTCTGCATAAGAGGAAGCAATACAGAGAAGCTTTTTGGGCGCATCGGCTTATCTGCGTGAATCTCAAGGGCGTTGAGGGTATCGACAGACGCTCGTAAATCAAATTCGCTCAAGCGGCCTTTTCGAAGGGCAAGACCGAGAACATTGGAGGTCTCGATATACCAAAGCGCCGGAACAAACATGGCGGTGGTCTTTGCTCTCTGTAAGGTTTGAAGGGTTTCCGGTGTCTCTTCGTCTTTGAAACACCAGCTTATGGCTACTGAACTATCCAACACGAAACTCAACTGTTATGTCCTTCGTGGATAAACTCACGCCAGCTTCGACCGTCGCGCCCAGAGGTGGTGGTGGATGTCTTCATGTGCTCGGTAAACGCATCGACCACTTCTGACCTGCGCGTTGCACTGTCGGAATCGTCCTGTAGCTGTTCGTGCATGAGGAGATTTGCATAACTGGAAACAGACATACCTTTGGCCGCCGCTCTTTTTTCGAGCACGGCTTTCAGGTCGTCGCTGAGTTCAATTTGCATGGATCACACTCGTCTCCAGTATAGAACCGCTTATTCGTAGTAGCGGGCGAAGCTGGTGTCGGTTTCGTAGAGGGTGCAGTCTTTGACGCGGACGCGACCGGAGGTCATTTCGTGGAGTTGGGTGGCGGTTTGGTCGAAGAAGTATTTGGCGAGGTTTTCGGCGGAGGGGTTGAGGGTGGTGAAGGGGTCGAGGTCGTTAATCATCTGGTGATCGAGGAATTCGACCGTGGGGCGGAGGACCTGCTTGAGGAGCTTGAAGTCGAGCAGGAGGCCGGCGTCGTCGAGGGCTTCGCCGATGAGCGTGACGAGGACGCGGTAGTTGTGGCCGTGCGGGTTTTCGCACTTGCCGTGGTAATTGCGTAGGTAATGGCCGGAAGAGAAACCGGCTTGCACCGTTACTTCAAACATTCGGGGGAGAACTCCAGTCGTGGGCGCGAAGGCGCCAAAGACCATTTTAGCCGGGTGAGGACTATTCGGGGCGGGAGCGGCGGGCTTTGCGGGTGTTCTGACGCTCCTGATTGGCGCGGCGCTCGGCTTGCTCGAAGAGGGAGGAGAGAATTCCGGCGAGGGCGGCGATGAGGGCGATGCAGAGGAGGCCGATGCCGGTGGTGCGCCAGAGGGCGACGTCGCCGGGGGAACCGGGTTGCTGGGCGATGTTGGTGAAGGATAGGCCGACGGAGACCAGGGCCAGGAAGCCCAGGGTGGCGGCGAGGATGTAGAGGTTGCGTCCCATAGGGCTGGTATCAGGATACTCGTTGGGGCTAAGAGAAGAACTTTTTGACATCCTTGATGTCGTCGGTGCGGCGATATCAAGTCTCTCGATGAAACGGACTAACGCATCGTGACAGTGAATCCGACGGTGCCTTCTACGACGCAGTCATAGGCAATGGTTCTTTCAAATTTACATTCTCTGCCCATGTTGTTTCTCAGAAACTGGCAATTCGTAAAGGTGCACTGAATGAAGAGACAATCGGGAAAGGCGGTCCCGCGGAAGACGCAATTTGTAAATCGGCACTGAATTAAAGTGCAGATGTTGAAGAAGCCCCCGTAGTCCTCAACATCTTCGAAATGACAGGTGTGAAAGTCGGAGTCGACAAGCCAAGACTCGAACGACAATTTTTCGAAGTTACAGAACTTGAAATAACTGTCGTGAAAATCAAACGCCGCAACATTCTCTGCGCGGACTATTTCGGATTGGAAGATCTCTGCCATGACGGAGAGTCTATCTGAGGCGGTCCGTAGCGATTAGCGATTCGCGAAGAAATCTTCGACATCCGTGATGTCGTCCGTTCGGCGGTAGGCGGGGAGCGAGTCCAGGAAGGTGGCCCCGTAGCGGGTGGTGCGGATGCGGGGGTCGAGGAGCATTAGGACGCCGCGGTCGGTTAGGGAGCGGATTAGGCGGCCGAAGCCTTGTTTTAAGGCGATTACGGCTTGCGGGACTTGCAGGTCGTTGAAGGCGTTGCCGCCGGCGGCGGTGATGGCGTCGGTGCGGGCTTTCATGATGGGGTCGGTGGGGACGGCGAAGGGGAGCTTGTCGATGATGACGCAGGAGAGCTGCTCGCCCTGGACGTCGATTCCCTGCCAGAAGCTGCTGGTGCCGAAGAGGACGGCGTTGGGGGTTTCGCGGAACTGCTGGAGGAGGACGTGGCGGGGGGCGGTTCCCTGCATCAGGAGTGGGTAGGGGAGCTGGGTTAGGAGGCGGTCGTGGAGCTCGCGCATCTGGGCGTGTGAGGTGAAGAGGCAGAAGGCGCGGCCGCGGGTGATTTCGAGGACGCGGCGGATCTTTTCGGTGGCCTGCGGGATGAAGTCTGGGTGGCGCGGGGCAGGCATTGTTGGTGGCAGATAGAGGAGGGCCTGGCGGGCGTAGTCGAAGTGGCTGGGGACTACTAGCTCCTTTGGGAAGGGGATGCCGAGGCGTTTTTTGAGGTGGGCGAAGCCGGGGACGCCGTCGGATTGCGCTACGGTGAGCGTGGCGGAGGTGAGGACTACGGTGGCGTAGTTGGCGAAGAGGGTTTCGGCGAGGAGGGTGGAGACGTCGATGGGGGTGGCCTGGAGGTGGGTGGAGAAGGCTTGTGGTGCGGCGGACTCGACGCGAGCGGCGTTGCGGAGGCCGGAGGTGGCGCGGCGTTCGATCCAGAAGACGTTGTTGGGGTCGTCGGATTCGAGGAGGAACTTCATGTGGTGGCGGATGTCGGCGGCGCGCTTGCGGAGGCCGGAGGCTTCTTCGA
>Ga0302311_10003063_pt1 | contig 18452 bp, 12 predicted proteins | sample III_Palsa_N1_3_FD_200449 | JGI IMG/M metagenome (GOLD analysis project Ga0302311, IMG submission 200449) | Peat permafrost microbial communities from Stordalen Mire near Abisko, Sweden - III_Palsa_N1_3 | ecosystem: Environmental > Terrestrial > Soil > Palsa > Peat permafrost | place: Sweden... | reverse complement strand
GTCGAGTCTGAACATGAGAGGGTGCTCCAGGGGATTTGGGGTCAGCCGAGGCGGTAGACGCGCGCGGCATTCCCGTTGAATATGCCAGCCTGCTCGCTCTCGGAAAGCGGTGCGAGCAGGTTCTTGGCCATCCCGAGCCAGGTGGCATAGGGCGCCGCAAGCTTCACGACCGGCCAGTCGCTCCCGAAGAGCAGGCGCTGCGGGCCGAAGGTCTCGAGGAGGTGGGCGACCACGGGCACGAAGCGGTCGAACTCAAGCGCCGCCGAGCCGGCCTCGGTCATGAGCCCGGACACCTTGCAGGTGACGTTCGGCTGCCTGGCCAGCCTGGTGATGTTGGCGCGCCACGCGTCGAGCATCCCGGTGCGCAGGTCAGGTTTTCCGGCATGGTCCAGGATGAAGGAGGTGCCGGGGCAGCGGCGGACGAGCTCGGTGACCGACGCCAGCTGGGGATGGCGCACGCAGAGATCGAAGGACAGGCCCAGCCTGCCGCACTCGCCCACGCCCTCGATGAAGGCGGCCGACAGGCAGAAATTGGGGTCAGACTCGCCCTGGATCAGGTGACGGACGCCGCGCACGGCGGGACGCGCGGCGAGCGCTTTCAGGGCCGCCGCGGTGGCGGCCCCGGCATCCATGGGCGCGAAGGCGACGATGGCGGCCGTGGGCGGCGCGTGCGAGGCGAGGGACTCGACCCATTCGGCCTCGCCCATGGCGGCACTGCGCTCGCAGTCGGCCTGCACGAACACGACGCGCGCCGGCGGCTCCGCGCCGGCCTCATGTAGGAGCTCGGGCGGCCCGTGGGCCGCGGCGATTGCCGGGACCTCCGCGAGCCAGGGGTAGGCGCGCAGCGCCGTGTCCCAGAAATGGACGTGCGCGTCGGTGTAGGTGAAGGAAGCCATCCGTTCTGCCGACGGCTGGGGGATCGCCGCGGTCCGGAGGGTTTTGCACGAAGTTTTGGGCCAGCGCAGCATCAATCCCGATGCGCGCCGGCACCCGCGCGAAGCGAGGCCGCGCTCCCTCCTTTAGCACGCGCCGCCTCAGGGGCCCGCGTGGGGCGTTGGGGAGCCCGTGGGTGTTCCGGTCGGGGCTGCGCCCGTCTTGGGCGGCGTCCACGTCGCGCTGCGCTTGACGCGGTTCAGGTTTGCCGCGACGTCGATCGCTGCCTGGGTCTCGACGCCGGGCTTGCCGAGGAATCCGAGGTCCCGGAACCAGTCCAGGTAGCGCTCAGGCCAGGTGCCGTAGGCGATGAAGCCCCGGTCCGTCAGCCCGCCCGTGGAGGGCGGCTCGTCAGGGCGGACCTTGTCGCCGGGATGATGGCCCCGGGCATAGATGTGCATCTCCACGTTGGGCACGCCATCCTCGAGCATCGCCGTGAAATACTCCGTGGCCCAGATAGCGTGGATCCAGTCTCCCCACCCTGAGCACAGGATGAAGGAGGGAGGGACATCGCGGGGGATAACCGGCTTGCCGCCGCGGGCAAACTGGGACGGCCCGGGGTAGATGAGGGCCGCGAAATCCGGCCTTGAGGACACCTTGGCCAGCGGGTTTTCCGGGACGTCGTTCTTCCTGTCGAAGTCGGCCCACTGGAGGGTCGCCGCGGCGGCGAGCTCGGCCCCGGCGGAAAAGCCCATGATGCCGATCTTGTTGGGATCCAGGTTCCAGTCGCCGGCGTGGGCCCTCACGAGCTTGATGGCCTGGAGGGCGTCATAGACCTCGTCGGTCTTCGGGTCGTAGCCGTCGCTGCGCAGGCGGTTGCGCAGGATCACCGTGTTGATGCCGTAGTTCGAGAAAAAATGGACCTCCGCGCTGGCCTCGCCGCCCACGTTGAGCGTGCGGTGCCCGCCCCCTGCGGCCAGGATGATGGTCGCCCCGGTGTTCAGCTTGGAGTCGCCGGGATGAAACTCGATCGACGGGTTGTGGATGCTGACGACGGACGCGATCTCGCCCGGGGGCCCCATCATGTACTTCTCGGGCACGCGCACCTTGTCCTTGCTGAGGTACGGGGAGCCGGGCGGAAAGAGCGGGATCACGACGCCGCCGGGCAGGATGGCCTGGGGGGCATAAGGCGCGTCGGTCTCGGGGCCGGGAGCGGGCACGCCCATGGGGGGCGGCGGCGGCGCGAGCGTGGGGGCGGCCGCGGTCGGCATCGACGCGGGCGTGCCCGCGGTGTCGTCGGCAAGCGCGGGGGCGCAGGACAGCCACGACAGGAGGGCGGCCGCGGCAACGGCGGTGGTATGGCGTTTCAGGCTCATGGGGTTGTTCGGGGTGACGCTTGCGGCTAGACGTCGCTCAGCCGGCCCGTCGAGTCGCCAAAGCGGTCGAGCCCCCGCACGCCCGCGGTGTCCGCGAGGTTCAGGAAGAGGTTTGAGAGCGGCTTGGCGCCGTGCTGGACATACCGCCCGCTGTTGAACGTGCCGCCGCCCTCGCCGGCCAGGAGCACCGGAAGGTTCTCATGGGTGTGGCGGTTGCCGTCGGCATTGCCGCTACCGTAGATGACGCGGGAATTGTGGAGGATCGAGTGGCCGTCCACGTCCTGGATCGCGTCCATGCGCGACAGGAAGCGCGCAAACTGCTCGGCGTACCAGCGGTCGATCGTCGCCACCTTCTCGATGCGCTCGGGATTGCCCTGGTGGTGGGAGAGGTCGTGGTGCCCCTCGGTGATGCCGATCTCGCTGAACGAGCGGTTGTCGCCGTCGTGGCCGAGCACGAACGTCGCGACGCGGGTCGAGTCCGTCTGGAACGCGAGCAGCATGATGTCGTACATCAGCTCGACGTACTCGACCTGCTGCGCCGGGATGCCGGCCGGCGTCGCCTGGTTCGGATCGACGTTGGGGCCGAACTGCTCGGCCCTCTGGATGCGCTTCTCGACGTTGCGGATCCCGGTGAGATACTGGTCCAGCTTCTCCTGGTCCCGACGGGCGAGGCGCTTCTGCATGGCGCGGGCGTCGGTCATCACGAAGTCAAGGACGCTGCGCCGGTCCATCATCTGGCGCTGCGAATTGCGGGCGCGCTCGCCGTGCGGCCCGGTGCCAAAGAGGCGCTCGAAGGCGAGGCGCGGGTTGGCCTCGGGGGGCATCGGGGTCGTCGGCGACTGCCAGGACAGGTTGTAGACGTAGGCGCACGAGTAGCCCGAGTCGCAGTCGGCCGACTTCCGGCTCGAGTCGCAGCACAGCTCGATGGAGGGGAAGCGGGTCAGGTGGCCGACATGGTTCGCGATCACCTGGTCGATGGAGATGCCGGCCCGGATGTCCGTGGCGCTCTTGTTCAGGCGCACTCCCGTAAGGAAGACGCCGTTGCCGCGGGCATGGTCGCCGCCGCCGTCATTGCCCGGGTTGGCGTTGAGGTGGGCGAGGCCGCCGAGCACCTGGATGTGGCGGCGCATCGACTCAAGGGGCTGCAGGGTGGGGCTGAGCGCAAAGTCCGCACCGCTCCCTGCCGCGGGCCACCAGCGGCTGGGGATCGCGCCGTTCGGGAAGAACACGAAGGCCGTCCGCAGGGGCGCGCCCGTCGCCGTCGTGGCGAGCTGCGCGTCGGGGACGAGGGCCGCCAGCGCCTTGCCGGTGACAAGGGAGCCGAAGGTCGGAAGGGCGACGCAGGCGCCAAGCCCGCGCAGGAAGTGGCGCCTGCTCATGGCTTCGTTGTATTGGTCTACCGCTGATCCTGGTTTTGTCTTCATAAAGGAGGCTAGTGGATGGAGCTTTCGGGAGAGGGGGCGGACGCATCGTCCGCCATCTCCCCCTCGGGGGTGGGGCGGCGCTGCTGGAATGCTGCCGAGTTCACGATGCCTTGCAACAGGACGGAGGGGCGCCCCCCGGTGGCCTCGAGCTGCGCCACGATGCGGTCCACGGTCTCGACGTCGTAGTAGTCGAGCGTGCGCCCCAGCGCGTAGGTCATCAGCTTCTCGGTGATGCAGTAATAGAAGTCGCGGCTGCGCTTGGTTGCCAGGATGTGCTTCAGCTCGCGGATGTTAGAGAACTTCTCGCCCGTGATCAGCTTGCCGCTGGGGTCGATCTTTTGGCCCAGCTCGGCGTCGCGCCACATCCCCATGGCGTTGAAGTTCTCAAGGGCGAGCCCGAGCGGGTCCATCCGGCTGTGGCATGAGGCGCACGACTTGTTGCTCGCATGAAGGGCCAGGTTCTCGCGCAGCGTCATCGTGCGCAGCTTCTCGGGGCTCGCTGCGTCCTCGAGTGCCGGGATGTTCGGCGGAGGTGGGGGCGGCCGCGTGCCGAGGATGGCGTCGAGCACGAAGACGCCGCGCTTCACCGGCGAGGTGCGTGTGGGGTTGGAGGTGACCGCCAGGACGGTGGCCTGCGTAAGGATGCCCCCGCGGGGGCTGTCCGGCGGGAGGGTCACCTCGCGCATCTCCGGGCCCTTCACCCCCGGGATGCCGTAATGCTTGGCGAGGTCCTCGTTCAGGAAGGTGTAGTTGCACTCGATCAGCTCGAGCAGGCTGCGGTCCCCGTTGATGACATACGCGAAATCCATCTCGGTCTCCCGGCGCATGGCGTCCCGCAGCGGGTCGGTCAGCTGCGCCTTGGGCGCCCGGAAAAGGGCGAAGAAGGCGGTTCGGGCCGCCTTGAAGTCCTCCTTGTCCTGGGCCGTGCGCTTTTCCTCGGCGATCTTGCTGACGCGCTGGAACGTGACCAGGGCCTTCGCCGCCTCCGGGTTCGGGTGCTCGCGCAGGTAGACGGCAAGCGGGTTGATCTGGACGTTGCCGATATCGCGGGCCTGCAGCCACTGGCCGGTGAAGTTGCTCACGAATTCGGAGGAGCGCGGCGACGCCAGCATCCGCTTGACCTGCGCGGGCAGCTGCGCGCGGAGCTGCCCCCGCCGGGCAAGGGCGAACAGCTCGTCGTCGGGCATCGACGACCAGAAGAAGTACGAGAGGCGGGAGGCGAGCGCGTACTCGTCGACGTAGGGGTTGATCTGGCCGGGCCGCAGCGGCTCGACGTCCTCCTCGCGGAAGACGAAGCGCGGCGAGGCAAGGACGGCGACCATCGCCTGGGCTATGCCCGACTCAAAGGTGCCTCCGGGCTGCCGCGAGGCGTCCTCCGCCATGTCGACAAGCCGCTGCACGGTGTCGCTGTCCACCGGCCGCCGGAATGCCCGGGTGGCAAACCCGCCGAGGAGCTCCGCGGCATAGGCCTTCCGGCTCCGCGGCCACCAGGGTGCTTTCCTCGGGAAGAACCGGACGTAGGTGGCCGGCTGGACCCAGTATTCGGGAGCCTGCGGTCCGCGCACCGTGACGGCGTTCAGCCGGATGCGGAGCTTGCGGATCTGCGCCTTGTCGGGGCCGACGGGCTGGATCTCGAAGCTGAGGGTGTGGTCGCCCGCCTGCCATTGCCGGTCGAAGCTGTACTCAAAGACCTTGTCCGACTCCCGCACGAATTCCTGGCTGATGAGGGTCTCCCCGTCGGACTTGAACACGAGCCTGCAGCGGTTGAGGTCGAACTGGTCGTCCACATACGCCTCCACCGCGGTCAGGTTCACCCCGAGCTGGTACTTGCCAGCATGCGACGCCTTGAACGTGGACGCCACGGTCACGGGCGTGTAATAGGAGAGGTCGAGCGCATCCTGAGCCACGGCGGGCGCGGGCCGCTTGACGGCCACGGCGGCCGGGGAAGCGGGCGACGGAGCCGGGGGGGAGTCGACCGCGGCGAATTGCCGCCCGGGCAGCGACTGGACCGCCACGACGAGCGGCTGCGTCGGCACCGCCTGTCCTATGATGGTCTGCGCCGTGTCGAGGTAGCGCTCCAGGAGCATCGGCGAAATCGTCAGGACGTCTCCGATGTTGTCGAAACCCTGGCCCGTGTCGTCCGCCGGAAACTCCTTCAGCGTGTCGTAGTCGACGCCGGTCAGGTCGCGGATCGTGTTGCGGTACTCGACGCGGTTGAGCCGGCGCAGCGTCACGCGGCCCGGATCGGGGTGCGCCGGGTCGAGCGAAAATGCCTGGAGCTTGATCCACGTCATCAGGGTCTTCTCGTCCTCCGAGGGAACCCGCGGCTCTCCTGCGGGCGGCATGATGTCGGCGCGGACGTTCTTCATCACGCGGAGCCAGAGCTTGTGGTCCCGGAGCCCCTCATCGCTCGTGAACCCGTCCAGCTGCACGCCGCCCTTCTTGGCGCCGTCGCCGTGGCAGTCATAGCAGTACTCGTCCAGGACGGGCTGCGCCTCCTTGGTGAACGATGCGAAGGCGGTTTCCTGCGCGCGCGCCGCCGGGGAGAGGAACGCGGCGGCGCAGGCCAGCCCGAACGACGCCGCGAGCACCCCGCGCGGCGTGCGCCGGCAGGGTCCGTCGATCGGCGTTCTTGCTTGGGCCTTCAGCATCGGTTCAGGGGGACGTCAGTACGACGAAGGAATGCGGCTTAAGGTGCACGGAATACGCGATGTGGCCCTTTTCCGCCGTCCCGGCCAGGGTTTCGCCGGTCACGGCGTTGTGGAAGGATGTGATATCGGGAGTGGTCACGACGCGCACGTCGGCGGCCTCGTCGCGGAAGGACTCCACGACGACGGCGTGGTTGTCATAGGCGAGGAGCGAGATCCTGCTTGGCCCCTCGAGGCGCGCAAAGAAGCTTCCCGAGATGATCGAGCGGATCTGGTCCAGCGCCTTGTCCGGAAACTGGTAGAGATCGGCGAAGTTGTCCGGGATCGTCAGGACGTAGAGGCTGGCCTTCGCATAGGCGGCGTAGTGGAGGATGGGATAGCCAAGGCCGTGGCTCATGGTTCCGATCAGCTCCCAGCTGTCGTTGGTGTTGTAGTGCAGCTCCGGAATCGTGATGTCGTTGGGGAGCGTCATGTGCCCCGCCCGCCGTCCCCAGAACTCGTGGGTCGTGGAAACCTCGGGCCCGACGGTCAGGTCGACGAGCCCGCGGAAGCCCTTGTCCTGGATTTCCCTCAGGAGGCCGGTCGTGATGACCACGTTCTTGCCGTCCATGAGCTGCTTCTGGATCTTGTCGACGATCCCGGGGTCCCTGGCTGCGTCGGCGGTCAGGAGCACGGTCTGGGCGTCCGTGGGGAATTCGGGATAGAGGTCGATCGGGATGCCGATCATCCCGAGGTAATTGTGGAGAAAGTCCTCACCGCGCGAATGGTAGGGGCGGTAGCTCTTGATCCCGATCGGCCTGCCGAGCTTGGCGACGAGGGGGTCGACCTCCTCCAGCGCGACGGAGGCCGCGCGGGCGAGCGTCGGCGCGGCGACGCCATCGATGGGCGCGGTGACCTTTGAAAAGTCGAAGCTGGTGCCCTGGTCCTGCCAGGGCGCCCTGTCGGAGGGGAGGACCGGCTGGATCAGCTCGTGCATCGCGAAGAGCATGATCTCCGGGGCCTTTGCGAACATCGTCAGCCACAGCTGCTCAGCATAGCGGTCGGCCGTCAGCCGGTCGCCGGTGTCCACCCAACCGCCGCCGTTCCCGCCCGGCTTGATGTTGTCGAAATAGCGGATCTGCTGGAAGCTCTGGTAGGGCTGGAGGTGCTGGGAGTTATACTGGGAGTCGCGGGTCTCCGTTCCCGTGTAGATCTCGTCAAAGAGCTGCGGCTCGACCTCGAGGTTGTACCCCATGCCCTGGAAGTGCTCGTACCAGTTCGGGAACTTGATGATCACGCGGACGCGGGGGTTGACGCTCCGGGCGACCTTTAGGACCAGGTCGCGCGAGACTTCCGCCATGAGGTCGAGGCGAAAGTCGGCCCAGGAGCGGTCGCCCTTCTGCTTGATCGCGCTGAGGCTCTTGCTCGAGGTGAAGAAGAAGTCGTCCAGGATGAACTCGTCGAAGGACTTCGCGGTGGCGGTCACGATCTCCACCAGCTTCGCCCGGTCCACCGGGTCCGTGTAGTCGAAGGTCTCGAAGAGGTTCCGCTCGTTCTTCACGGTCGCTATGCCGCCCGCGACCTCGATTCCCTTCGCGGCGAAGAACGCCTTGGCCTTGGCCAGCGTGTCAGGGTCGATGATGATGAGGTCGCGGTGGACCTCCAGGTACACCTTGTCCACCTTGAGCTGCTTCTCGACGATGGCCCAGTTGGCCCTGAGCCACTCGGGATCCTTCATCTTCTGCACCTCATAAGCACGGATATAAACTGCGACCTTGAAGCTTTGGTACTGGCCTGCGGCCAGGTTTACAGCGCCCAGCACGAGGCTGAGGAGCAGGAGCCCGATCGATCTGGAACGCATATTATTGGGGAGCTGGGAAGAACCGCCTGGCCTGCCCCCGAGCGGCGGCGCCCGGGGAATCGCTTGAAGAGGACGAGGGCCGCAAGGGGTTGGGCAGAGAGGCGGCACTCGATGGTTCTGCCACTTCACACACTGGGATCGGAATTGCCTCCGTACAAATTTGGTTTTGCGCTTGCTAAAGAATAAGTCCGAGCGCCCATTGCCGGACCCCAAAATGAACTCCCGGCGAATCACCATGGCCGATGTGGCGCGGGAGGCCAGGGTCCACCAGACGACGGTTTCCCTGGCGCTGCGGAACGACCCCAGGCTGCCCTCCGCGACGAGGGACCGCATCCGGGCGCTCGCGAAGGAAATGGGTTACAGGCCCGACCCGATGCTCTCGGCGCTCAACTCCTACCGGTCGTCGAAGGACGGTGCCAAGGCGCAGCCCTCGATGGCCTTCCTCGTGCGCTCGAGGAACAAGCGGTGGGGCAGCACATTCTACGCGGACGAGCAGTTCCTGAAGGGGGCCCGGCGCGCCTGCGAGAGGCTGGGCTACCGGCTTGTGGTCTTCCAGGTCGGCAATTCAGCGGCGGAGGGCTCGAGGCTCACGCGGATCATCCGTTCGCGGGGGATCGGCGGCCTGGTCGTGGCGGGGCTGGACAACACCCTGCGCAGCCTCGACATGGAGTGGGAGCACTTCAGCGCGCTGTGCATCGAGTCGCAGCACCTGCGGCTGTCCCTGCACACGGTCGGGAACAACCAGACCGCGGTCACGCGAACGGCCATCAGCCGCATGGGAGACCTCGGCTACAGGCGCATCGGCCTCACGGTGGGAGAGGTGGAGGAGGCGTCGCTGGGGAGGCCCTTCAGCGCGGGCTACCTTGTCGGGGTCCACGAGAACCGGCGCCTCGTGCGCGTGCCCCCGCTCCTGCTGCGGCCCAGCGACGAGGAGGGTACCCGGGAGGCGACGATCAAGGCCTGGGTGCTCCGCCACAAGGTCGACGCGGTCCTGAGCAACTGGAGCAGCATGCCCGACATGCTGAGGTCCGCGGGGTTCAGGATCCCGCAGGACCTGGGAGTTGCCACGCTGGACTATTCACCGACTCGCGGCGCCATCGCGGGGATCCGCCAGAGCCATGAGCTCGTGGGCGAGCGGGCCGTCGAGGCATTGTCACTGCTCATGAAGACCAATCAGCGCGGGCAGATCCGGCTTCCGAACACGACCCTCGTGGACGGGATCTGGCAGGACGGTCCCGACCTTCCCCCAAGGCAATCTTCTCGTTAGCGCCGGCCCCGGGGTCAGTCGTGGTGGAACACTTCCTCCATCGGCGCCCACCACTGCCCGGGCTCGCGCGTGGGCAGCGGATCCTGCATGGGCTCCATGATCGCCCACCAGCGCCGGGTCTCGAGGTCGGCGCCCATGAGCCGCATGTCGGCGTCGAAGTCGTCTCCCCAGTACTCAAAGTAGGCGAAGAGGAAGCCCTCCCTGTGGTAGATGGAGTAGTTTCTCATCCTGGAGGCGCTGATGCGCTCGAGGACGCCGGGCCAGACGGCCTTGTGGAGACGCTTGTACTCCTCAAGGCGCTCGGGCCTGACCTTGATGACCATGCCGTAGCGGCGCGGGAGGGGAAAGGGGGATGCGGTCTTGGGTTTCATGGGCAAACGGGGGTCGCGCCGCGCTCGCTTGAGGCGTAGCAGGCCTCGATGACGGCCATGGTCTTCCAGGCCTCCTCGACCGAGGTCGCCATGGAGGGCGACTCGCCGGACGCGAAGCGCATCAGGCTCGCCATGGGCCCGACGAAGGCGTCGGGGAACCAGGCTCCCTGCAGGAGCACGGACTGCCACGCCGGTGCGCCCGAACCGTCGAGGATGCAGTACTCGAGCTCGTCGGGCCTTCCGCGGGGGTAGTCGAGGTTGACGCCCATGCGCACGACGGCCGCCCCTCGCGTTCCCTCGAGCTTGAGGCTGCTCTCCTGGTGGCGGCCCCCGTACTTGTGCCCATGGTTGGTCGAGATGTTCGCCCGGCGGATGTCGCCGTAGTCGAAGCTGATCGAGGTGCGCGTCGACGCGAGGTCCATCATGTCCGGGTGCCTCTGTGTCTTGCACCACACCCCCGACGGGTCGCCGAGGAAGGAGCGCACGAGGTCCACGTAGTGGATGCTGTGGTAGATGATCTCCATCCTCGGGATGCCGTAGAGGAATGTCCAGAGGTGCCAGGGCGTGGCGCACGTGACGCGCAGCTCCACGTCGTGGAGGTCTCCTATGAGCCCGCGGGAGACGAGGTCGCGCGCCGCGACCATGTTCGGCGAATAGCGCAGCTGGAGGTTGACCGCCGCGGCGAGCCCCTTCCCGCGGCAGATGTCCCGCAGGGCGGTGGCCTGCGCGAGGTTCTCGCCGAGCGGCTTCTGCATGAGGACGGCCGCCTTGTCGGGCAGTCTCGCAAGGATGGCCGGGACGGCGGAGGCGGGCACCGCGAGGTCGAAGACGGCGCCCTCGGGCGCCGTCGAGATCGATTCGTCGAGGGAGGCGCAGGTGCGCGCGATGCCGAAGTCGTGCGCGAGTCTCGCCGCCGCGTCGCCATCCCTGTCGTAGACCGAGGCCACCTTCCATCCCGCCTTGCGGTAGGCCGGCATCTGCGCGTTTCGGACGATGCCTCCCGCGCCGATGCTGACGATGGGGCGGGGCTGCGACGGGAGCTCGGGCTTCTGGAGGAGGGGGGGCGTCAGCATCGGGTCCGGGGCTGTCGTGATAACACCGGGCCTTCGGCAGCATCCACTCAAATCTGCCGGGCCGGCGCGGCGCGCCTGGCGCGCCTGCCAAAACCCGGGGCCACGACGTAGAAGAGCTGCACCGCGACGATGGCCGCGATGCTCAGGCGCGTGTCCCAGAGGCACAGGGCCGCGCCGGCCGCGTAAAGGGTCTGGGCGATCATGATGCGGCGGCACACGGCCGCAGGGACCTCGGGCGCCACGTCCGCCTTCAGGAGCTTGTGGCGGTAGGCATACCCCCACGAGGCGTACAGGCCCGCCCCGAGGAGCAGGATGTTGAGCCAGTACGCGACGATGGCCGTCCGGTAGAGGTAGAACTGGGCGAGGAGCTTCGTCGAGAACGGCAGGAGCGTCACCGCGAAGAGGAAGGCCAGGTTGATCCACGTCAGGTGCCGGTCCGTGCGCTCCAGGTGGTTGAGCTGCGTCTGCTGCCCCACCCAGAAGATGCCGAGGGTGATGAAGCTCATCAGGTACATGACGAACTGCGGCAGGATGGCGACGAGCGCCGCGAGCAGGTCGTGCTCGCCGCGGACGAGCTCGGACGCCGGGGTCCTCAGGTCGAGCACGAGGAGCGTCATGCCCACCCCGAATATCCCGTCGCTCAGCGCCGCGAGCCGCTCGGAGCTCCGGCCCGCGATGGCGTCGTAATTGGTGCGCATCAGGACTCCCGCGCCGGCCCGCGGGACGGGCCTCTACCTGGAGTCGGAACCCGCCAGGTTCCAGCCGCCGCCGAGGGCCTTGTAGAGCTGCACGATGGCAGTGAACTGGTTCCTGCGGGTCTGGGCGAGCGAAACCTCGGCGGGGTAGAGGGCCTCCTGCGCCTGGATCACCTCAAAGTAGCTGGCCTTGCCGGCCTTGTACCGCTGCGTTGACAGCACCACGGCCTCCCTGCCGGCCTCGACCGCCTTCTCCTGCTCGACGCGGATCTCGGCGAGCCGCGTGCGGGTCGCCAGGGCGCTTGAGACATCGCCGAAGGCGGCGAGGGCCGCCCGCTGGTACTGCAGCTTGGCGATCTCCCATGCGGCCTTGGCCTGGTCGTACTGGCCGTGGAGGCTCCCGCCCTGGAAGAGGGGACCCGTCGCGCCGGCGCCGACCGACCAGAGGGCCGAGTGGCCGGCCGTGATGCTGCTCAGGCTCGGGCTCACGGCGCCCAGGATGGCGCTCAGGCCGATGCGCGGCAGGAAGCCGCCGACCGTCGCGCCGATGCCGGCATTTGCCGCGCGGGCCTGCTCCTCCGCCTCGCGCACGTCGGGCCGGCGCTCGAGCAGCGCCGATGGCAGCCCCGCGGGCACGTCCACGGGGGGCGCCATCTGCGAGAGGGTGGCGCCCCGGACGACGGGACCGGGGTTGGCGCCCACGAGCAGGCTGATCTGGTTTTCCTTCAGCGTGATCAGCCGCTCGATGTCCGGGATCCGGGACGCGCTCGTGGCGAGGGCGGCCCTTGCGGTCTCCGTGTCCAGGCGCGACACGACGCCGCCCTCGAGCTGCCGGGTGAAAAGCCTCAGGCTCTCGGCGAACGCCTCGGTCGTGCTGTGCGCGATCGCGAGCTCGTCGTCGAGCTCGAGCAGCTCGTAGTAGGCCGTCGCGACGTCGCTCACGAGGCTGATCTGGGCCGCCTTGCGGCCCTCCACGGAGGCCAGGTACTGCGCGCGCCCGGCCTCGTCGAGGCGGCGGACGCGGCCCCACAGGTCGAACTCCCACGCCGCGCTGAGGTACCCGTCAAAGCCGTCGCCGGTAGATCCGCCGCCCTCGGTGTACGGGTTCCCGAGGAGGGCGTTTTTCCCGCGGTCGGCGTTGGCCGCGTAGCCGACGCCGGGAAAGAGCATGCCATGGATCTCGGCGGCCTCTGCGCGCGACTGCGCCACCCGCGCCTCCGCGATCCGCGCGTCGTACCCGTCGGCGAGCGCGGCGCGGATCAGCTCCGCAAGGCGCGGGTCTGTGTAGACATCCGTCCAGGCGAGGTCGGCGAAGGACCCGTCGCCGGCCGGAACTTCGTCCCGGTAGGCCGAAGGCGCGGCGGCGTCGGGGCGCCTGTAGTCGGGCCCGATGGCGCAGCCCGCGAGCAGCACGGCGAGGAGGGGAGTGGCGCGCCTGGCGAGGTCGTGCGTCATCTTCAGTGGGCCGCCGTGTCCTTCGCCGGCTGGGCCGCGTGCGCCGAGTGGGGCTGGCCCTTCGTGGCCCACATCTCGATCACGTAGAACGTCACCGGTATCAGGAAGATCGCCAGCACGCTCGCGGCGAGCATCCCGCCGATCACCGTCGTGCCCATCACCCTGCGGGCCACGGCGCCGGACCCGCTCGCCAGCCAGAGCGGGACGCAGCCCAGGATGAACGCGAACGATGTCATCAGGATCGGCCGAAGGCGGATCTTCGCACCCTCCAGCGCCGCCTCGAGGAGGGGCACGCCGCTCTCATAGCGCGTCCGCGCGAACTCGACGATCAGGATCGCGTTCTTCGCCGACAGGCCGATCAGCATGATGAGACCGATCTGCGCGAACACGTTGTTCTCCATCTGGCGCGCGAACAGGGTCAGGTAGGCGCCGAACACCGCCACGGGGACGCCGAGGAGCACGCTGAAGGGGAGCGACCAGCTCTCGTAGAGGGCCGCCAGGATGAGGAAAACGAAGACCAGAGACAGGCCGAAGATGGCCGCAGGCGGCACGCCCTCCTGGGCCTTCTTCTCTTGGAACGACATGCCGATGTAGTCGAAGCCCATCTCGCGCGGCATCGTCTTCCTGAAGACGTCCTCGAGCGCGGCGTTCGCCTGGTTCGAGCTGTAGCCCGGCGCCGCCGACCCGTTGATCTGGGCGCTCCGGTAGAGGTTGTACCGCATCGTGAACTCCGGGCCGAGCCGGTTCTCTACCTTGGTCAGCGCCGTCAGGGGGACCATGGCCCCGTCCTTGTTGCGGACGTAGTAGCTGCCCAGCTTGTCGATGCTGTCGCGGTACTCGCCCTCGGCCTCGACGTAGACCTGCCACTGGCGCCCGAAGCGGTTGAAGTAGTTGACGAAGATGCCGCCCATGTAGCACTGGAGGGTCCGGTAGACGTCCGCGAGCGCGACGCCCTGCTTGAGCACCTTGTCCCGGTCCACCTGGACATAGACCTGGGGGATCGACGGAAGGAAGGTGGTCGAGAGGCCGCTCAGCTCCTTGCGGGCGCGCGCGGCCTCCATGAACTTGCCGACGTTCGAGGCGAGGAAGGCGATGTCCCGTCCCGCGCGGTCCTCGAGGACGAAGGTGAATCCGCCAGCCGTGCCGACGCCCGGGATGGAGGGCGGAGCAAACGCGAAGGCCCTCGCCTCGGGTATCTTGGCGAGCTCCCTCGTCAGGTGGGCCTTGATCGCCGCGTAGCTCTCCTCGGCCTTCGTGCGCACGGACCAGGGCTTGAAATTGACGAAGAAGAACCCGCTGTAGGTGTTGTAGACGGTGCTCAGGAGCGAGAAGCCGATGACGGATGTGTAGGTCTTCACCCCGGGGGTGTTCTTCATGATCTCCTCGACCTTGGCGGCGACCTCGCTCGTGCGCTGGAGCGACGCGGCGTTCGGCAGCTGCAGGCCGACGTAGATATACCCCTGGTCCTCCTCCGGCAGGAACGACGTCGGCAGCCGCGTCCCGAGGAGGAACGCGCCTGCGGCGAAGGCCGCCAGGCCGAGGAAGCTGAGCACGCTCCACTGGATGAGGCGCCTGGAGACGTTCACGTAGCCCTTCTGGACGCTCCCGAACATCCGGTTGAACCAGCCGTAGAACCGGGTCAGCCCGCCCTTCTGCTCGCCCTTGGGCCTGAGCAGCAACGCGCAGAGCGCGGGGCTGAGCGACAGCGCATTGAAGGCCGAGATGATGACGGAGATCGCTATCGTGAGCGCGAACTGCTGGTAGAGCCTGCCGGTGATGCCCGGGATGAAGGCCGTCGGCACGAAGACGGCGGCGAGGATGACGGCGATCGCGATGACCGGGCCTGAGACCTCCTCCATCGCCCTTATCGTCGCGTCCCGGGGCGACATGCCCTCCTCGATGTGGTGCTCGACGGCCTCCACGACGACGATGGCGTCGTCGACGACGAGGCCGATGGCGAGGACAAGCCCGAAGAGCGAGAGCGTGTTCACGGAGAACCCGAACATGGGGAAGAACATGAAGGTGCCGACCAGGGACACGGGCACGGCGAGGAGCGGGATCAGCGTCGGGCGCCAGCCCTGCAGGAACACGAAGACGACGAGGATGACGAGGAGCAGCGCCTGCCAGAGCGTCTGGGAAATCTCGCGCATGCCCTCGGACACGGACTGGGTCGTGTCGAGCGCCACCTGGTAGTCCAGGCCCTCGGGGAAGCTCGTCCTGATGCGCGCCATCGCCTTCTTGACGCCGTTGGCGCAGTCCAGGGCGTTGGAGCCGGGCAGCTGGTAGATGGCGATGATCGCCGCGGCCTTGCCGTTCATCCGGCCCATGACGTTGTAGACCTGGGCGCCGAGCTCGACCCGCGCCACGTCCCTCAGGCGGACGGCCGAGCCGTCCGGGTTCTCGCGGATGACGATGGCCCCGAACTCCTCGGGAGTCGTCAGGCGGCCCTGGGCCCGCACCGAGTACGTGAACTGCTGGCCCCGGGGGGCCGGCTCGCCGCCGATCGTCCCCGCGGGATTGACCGTGTTCTGGGTCTGGATCGCCTGGATGATCTCATTGACGGTGATGTTGAGCTTGGCGAGCTGGTCGGGCTTCACCCAGTAGCGCATCGCGTACTGGCCGGCGCCGAAGACCGTCGCGCTCGCGATGCCGGGGATGCGCGTCAGCTGGTCATTGATGTTGATGTAGGCGTAGTTCGCCAGGAACGTGCTGTCGTAGATGTTGGACGGCGAGTAGAGCGCGACCAGCATGAGCGGCGCCGTCAGCTGCTTCTGCACGGTGACGCCGAAGTTCGCGACGTCGGCGGGCAGCTGCGGGCTCGCCTGCGTCACGCGCATCTGCGAGAGGATGAGGTCAACGTTCGGGTCGGTCGCGATGTCGAAGTCCGTTGTCAGGCGCAGCGAGCCGTCGCTGCCGTTGATCGACGTCATGTAGTTCAGGTTGTCGACGCCGCTGAGCGTCTGCTCGATGGGCGTCGCCACGGCCTGCTCCACGGTCTGGGCGTCCGCGCCGACGTAGGTCGTCGTGATGCGCGCCTCCGGGGGCACGATCTTCGGGAACTGGGCGATCGGCAGCGAGACGAGCGCCACCGCGCCGATGATGACCGTGATGATCGCGATGACGATCGCGACGATCGGCCTGTTGATGAAGAACTTCGACACGTCGCTATGGCTTGGCGGTTTCCGGGGCGACGAAGGGCACGGGGTTCACCACCGCGCCTTCCTTGATCTTCTGGACGCCGTCCGCCACGACGCGGTCGCCCGGGCGGAGCCCGGTCTCGACCACGACGTTCTGGCCCACCTGCGGGCCCGTGCGGACCGTCAGGATGTGGGTCTTGTTCTCGCCGTCCACCGTCGCCAGCTGGTAACCGCCCTGGAGCTCGGTCAGCGCGCGCTGCGGCACGAGGATCGCGCCCTTCTCGACGCTCACCACCGCGCGCACCTTGCCGTACTGGCCCGGCCTGAGGACGCCGGTCGGGTTCGGGAATTCGGCCACCACGCGGAGCGTCCCGGTGTTCGCGTCGATCTCATTGTCGATCGCGAAGAACGTGCCCTTCATGGGGTACGTCGAGCCATCGGACAGGACGAGGTCGAAGGCCATGTCCTTCGGCATGCCCGACGCGGTCGTGTCCTTGGCCCTGAACTCGAGGTAGGCCTGCTCGCTGATCGGGAAATAGACCTTGATGGGGTCGATCGTCGACACGGTGGTCAGGACGCCCGTCCCTGGGCCGACCAGGTCGCCGATCTGGGCCCGGATGAGGCCCGCGACGCCATCGATGGGCGACGTGACGTGGGTGAAGCTTGCGTTGAGCTTGGCCTGGTCGAGCGCGGCCTGCGCGGAGGACACCTGGGCCTTTGCGGCCAGGCGGGCCTGGACCGCGTCGTCGAGCTCCTCCTGGCTGACGGCCATGTCCTTGGCGAGGGGCGTGTAGCGGGCCACGTCCTGCTCGGCCTTGCCGAGCTGGGCCTGCGCCTGGCCAAGGACGCCCTCGGCCTGGGCCTGCGCGGCCGCGAACGGCCTCGGGTCGATCTCAAAGAGGGGGTCGCCCGTCTTGACGGCGGAACCCTCGAGGTAGTCCTGCTTGACCAGGTAGCCGGTCACCTGCGCGCGAATCTGGGCGTCCACGGAGCCGTCCATGGTCCCTACCCATTCCCGGGTCACGGGGACGTCGGCCTGGAGGACCGTGAGCACCTGGACATCTGCGGGGGGAGGGGCTTCGCCGCCCGACTTCGAGCAGCCCCCGGTGAAACATGCGCCTGCGCCGCAGAGAATGGCGACAAAAGTGCCCCTGCTCCAATTAGTTGGGTCCATCCGAAACCAACTAGGTCAGGGATCCGGGAACTTCAAGCAAGCGCGGCAATATTCCCCAATACCTAATGGGATCCGTTGCTACCAGTTATCGGAGCGGAAGGGCACCACGGGCAGTCCATCGTCGCTGTAAAGGTTGGCCGTGGGCGCATTGGCCCAGGCGTAGCGCACCGCGACCGGGGAGGGGACGTCCGGCGAGGAGGCCACGATCGTGTCGACTTCCACCTCGGCCACCGCGGGGTAGAAGACACGGTCCGCACCGGCCACCTCGACGGAGAGCGGAGGCCCGTCGCGCGCCTCGATCTCGTTGCCCGCATGGCTGAAGCGCACGCGGATGGAGCCCGCCTCCGGGGTGGCGCTGGCGTACATCGGGCCTGAGACCTCCGGGGTGATATTGTAGATTTTCGCCCTGGCGATGAGGGCCAGGCGGCGCCCGACCTCCTGCTTGTTGCGCGGGTGGATGTTCGCCGCGTCGCCGATGTCGATCGTCACCGCCATGCCCGTCTCGGGAAGCGCCAACACGGCGGCCTGGGCGTCGCGAAGCTTCGCCCAGTCGCGCCCCACCATCTCGACGGGGCTGCCGAAGTTCGCCAGCTGCACGAAATAGAAGGGAAGGTCTCCCTGCCCGAACCCCTCCCGCCACGAGCGGATCATGGTGGCGAAGAGCTCGGCGTACTCGTCGGCATGGCCGACGTTCGCCTCGCCCTGGTACCACAGGATCCCGCGGATCGCCGCCGGCTGCAGGGGGGCGATCATCGCGTTGAAGAGGCCGCCCGGCCGCGCGGGCGAGCTGTCCGTGGCCGGCGGCTGGGGCCAGCGCAGGGGGTTCTTCGTGTGGGTGGCCGTCGCGTTCGCCTCGGCCTTGTTCCACGCGGCCATGTCTGCCGGGTACTGGGTGACGCGCTCGGGCGGCCATTCGCTCTTCTCCTTCTTCCAGCGCTCGTCCAGGGCCGCTGCAATTGTGGTGGAGGCGCGCGCCGCGTCGCTCATCCACGACTCGATGGCCGTGCCTCCCCAGCAGCTCAGGACGATGCCGACGGGCACCCCCGCGGCAGTGTGGATGTCCCGCGCGAAGAAATAGCCGACGGCCGTGAACTTCCCGACGGTGGCGGGTGAGGCGAG
>Ga0302311_10003058_pt1 | contig 18484 bp, 20 predicted proteins | sample III_Palsa_N1_3_FD_200449 | JGI IMG/M metagenome (GOLD analysis project Ga0302311, IMG submission 200449) | Peat permafrost microbial communities from Stordalen Mire near Abisko, Sweden - III_Palsa_N1_3 | ecosystem: Environmental > Terrestrial > Soil > Palsa > Peat permafrost | place: Sweden... | reverse complement strand
GGATGATGGCTTGCGCCAACACGGTGGCGGTGGTGGTGCCGTCGCCGGCTTCATCGGAAGTGTTGGAGGCGACTTCCTTGACCATTTGCGCGCCCATGTTCTCGAACTTGTCCTTGAGCTCGATTTCCTTGGCGACCGAGACACCGTCTTTGGTGACCGTGGGGGCGCCGAAGCTCTTGTCGAGCACTGCGTTGCGGCCCTTGGGACCCAGGGTGACCTTGACTGCATTCGCCAGAATATTCACGCCCTTGAACATGCGTTGCCGAGCGTCGTCGCTGAAGCGTACGTCTTTAGCTGCCATTTGCTGATACCTCTAATTGAAATTGAGTAGCGATTCTTATTTGCCTTCGACCACGGCCATGACGTCTTCTTCGCGCATGACCACCAGCTCATCGCCATCCATCTTCACTTCGGTACCGCTGTACTTACCGAAAAGAATCTTGTCGCCGACCTTGACGTCAAGCGGGCGAATCTCGCCGTTCTCCAAAATCTTGCCCTTGCCGACGGCAATTACCTTGCCGAATATGGGCTTCTCAGTCGCCGTATCCGGGATCACGATGCCGCCTGGGGACTTACGCTCTTCCTCTTCTCGTTTCACGATCACGCGGTCATGAAGGGGACGAATCTTCATAAGACAAGACTCCTAATGCTGGGTTGGATTTGTTCGGGGCAGCGGGCTATTAGCACTCGCCACCTCTGGCTGCTAATGATAGCGGCTGATCTTGGCAATTCAAGGGGTGGCGCGGCAATCTTTTGCTGCGGTACAGCAGATAGCCGCCGGTTCGCCCAACCCTAGGTGGGCCAGCTACTATGGGCGCTATGAAGCACCGGCGACCGACCCCGTACCCGACCGCATTTCGCGCCGCCGCCCTGCTGCTGATGCTACTGGCGGGATTCGCCGGAATCGCCGCCGCCACCCCCTGGTGGATGCGCGGAGCGCAATCCAACAACACGGATTTCCTACCTCCCGAGGTCGCGTTTCGAGTGGCCGCTCACATCGACGGCGGGGTGCTCAAGATTCGCTGGCTGATAGCCGACGGATACTACCTGTACCGGAGCAAAATGGAGGTTCGGGCGGAGAGTCCGGACCTGGTGCTTTCCGCGGCGCAATTCCCAGCCGGCACCAGCAAGAGCGATCCCTACCTGGGCACTCAGGCAGTGTTTCTGCAGGATGTCGAGGCGACAGTGCCGTTCGTGCGCGCCGACTTTGGCGCGCATCCGATGCAGATCAAGGTGACTTACCAGGGCTGCGCGCAGGCCGGCCTTTGCTACCCGCCGATCACGCGAGTGTTATTCCCCGACAGCCCGCCCCAGATCGATCAAGCCGTGCCGCATCCCTGGGAGGGCATCGCCATTGTGGCCGGGTGCCTCGCCTTCCTTGCGGCGGGGCTGCTGCTGCGCAAGGGACGCCGGCTCGATCTCCCCGGACTATGAGCCAGGCCGCAGCGCGCGCCGCCGGCGTTGCCCTCATTGCCGTGGTCGCGTGCTGGACCGGATTTCGGGTGTACTCCGCGCGAACCGCCGCGCAGGCCACGTCGGTGCCGGCAGGGCAGGCCAGCCCGCCGACTCCCGCCGACTTCGCTGCCTCACTGGAGGATGCGCCTCCGCTCCCGGCGAAGATCCCGGATCACTTGCCCAGCTTCTCGCTGAATGACCGGTCGGGCATTCCGACGCCGATCGCAACCTGGGCGGGCAAGTCGCTGGTGCTGAATTTCTGGGCCACATGGTGCGCGCCGTGCCGCCGGGAAATTCCGCTGCTGCAGGCTTTGCAGGGCGAACTGGCAGCGGCAGACGTCACCATCGTAGGTATTGCGGTGGATCATCGGGACGAGGTCGCGGCATTCGCCAAGCAATTCAACATCAGCTACCCGCTGCTGGTCGGCGAACAGGACGCCCTGGACGTGGCGGCGGCTTTTGGGGTCAAATCGCCGGCGTTTCCCTTCACGGTGTTCACGGACCGGCGCGGGGAGGTCGTCGCCCTGTATCTGGGAGAGCTGCACCGGCCGCAGGCCGGGCTGATCCTTGGAGTGGTGCAAGACCTCAATCAGGACCGCCTGACGCTGCCGCAGGCGCGGCGCACCATCGCCGAGGGCCTGAGCGCGCTGGCCGCCAAAACTTGAATTTCGCTCATTCTGGCGACGTTCGGCGCCAAAGCTTGCCATTTCACGTCAATATCTGGTTATATCGCGGGACCTTGGGGAACGCGAAAGCATCGGATTTGACGTTAGATGGCTCGAATTCTGCTTTTGAACGGCCCGAACTTGAATTTGCTGGGCAGCCGCGAACCCGAGATCTACGGCAACGCCACGCTTGCGGACATCGAGTCCAAGCTGCAGGCCCTGGCGCTGGCCTTGGGCCATGAGCTGGTCGCGGCGCAAAGCAATGCCGAACATGAGCTGATCGCGAGAGTCCAGGCGGCAAAGCGCGACGGCTTTGCGTTCATCCTCATCAACCCCGGGGCATTCACCCACACCAGCATCGCGCTGCGCGATGCGTTCTTGAGCGTCGCCGTGCCGTTCATCGAAGTGCATCTGAGCAATGTATTTGCCCGCGAGGAATTCCGGCACCGCTCCTATCTGTCGGACATCGCGGTCGGCTGCATCGTGGGATTGGGACCGATCGGCTACGAATTGGCTCTTAAGGCCGGCTGCGCCCGCCTGGCCTCCACCTAACATCAAATCCCTGAGGGAGTTCGCGGATGGACATTCGCAAAGTTAAGAAATTGATCGAGCTGCTGGAGGAATCCGGCATCTCGGAACTGGAGATCTCCGAGGGCGAGGAATCGGTTCGCATCAGCCGCTATCCACGTGGAGGCGTGCAGGCGACGGTGAGCGCCTCCGGCGTCCTGCCGGCCGCCTTGCCGCAGGTGTCGGCGCCGGCCACTCCCGCGACCGCCGCGGGAGAGCACAAGCCGCGCGACGACGAACACACCGTCACCTCACCCATGGTCGGCACTTATTATTCCGCCTCGGGTCCCGGCGCCAAGGATTTCGTCGAGATCGGCACCGAGGTCAAGCGCGGCCAGATTCTTTGCATCATCGAGGCCATGAAGATGATGAATCAAATCGAATCCGACAAGGAAGGCAAGGTCACGGCCATCCTCGCGACCAACGGTGAGCCGGTCGAATTCGGCCAGCCCTTGTTCATAATCGAATAACGCGATGTTCGAAAAGGTCGTCATCGCTAATCGCGGCGAGATCGCGCTTCGCATACTGCGCGCATGCCGTGAACTCGGCATCAGGACGGTCGCGGTGCACTCGACCGCCGATTTCAACACCAAGCACGTGCTGCTCGCGGACGAAACGGTGTGCATCGGACCGCCGCAGTCGGCGCTGTCCTATTTGAACATGCCCGCGATCATCAGTGCCGCCGAGGTGACCGATTCGGTTGCCATTCATCCGGGCTACGGCTTTCTGTCGGAGAACGCAGACTTCGCCGAACGGGTCGAGAAGAGCGGCTTCATATTCATCGGCCCGCGCGCCGAAACGATCCGCCTGATGGGCGACAAGGTGTCCGCGATCAAGGTGATGAAATCCGCCGGCGTGCCCTGCGTCCCCGGCTCGGATGGGCCGCTGGGCAATGATCCGGACGAGAATTTCCGCATTGCCAAGGGCATCGGCTACCCGATCATCATCAAAGCCGCGGGCGGCGGCGGCGGCCGGGGCATGCGCGTAGTGCACACCGACGCCTCGCTGCTGAGCGCCATCAACCTTACCCAGGCGGAGGCACTGGCCGCATTCGGCAACGACCAGGTTTACATGGAGAAATTCCTGGAGAAGCCGCGTCACATCGAGTTTCAGATCCTCGCCGACAACTACGGCAATGTCGTGCATCTGGGCGAGCGCGATTGCTCCATGCAGCGCCGCCACCAGAAGGTCATCGAAGAGGCGCCGGCGCCCGGCTTGACCCCCAAGCAGCGCAAAACCATGGGTGAACGCTGCGCCAGGGCCTGCCGCGAGGTCGGCTACCGCAACGCGGGCACCATGGAATTTCTGTATCAGGACAATGAGTTCTTCTTCATCGAGATGAATACCCGGGTGCAGGTCGAGCATCCGGTCACGGAACTCGTCACCGGCATCGACATCGTCAAGGCACAAATGCTGATTGCCGCGGGCGAGCCGCTGCCCTACGCGCAAGCCGACATCCAGATACGCGGCCATGCGGTGGAATGCCGCATCAACGCGGAGGACCCCAAGACCTTCGCCCCGTCACCGGGGCCGATCCGGCTATGGCACTCGCCCGGCGGTCCCGGGATCCGGGTCGACAGTCATGTGTACACCGGCTACAACGTTCCGCCGTTCTACGATTCGCTGATCGGCAAGCTCATCGCCTACGGCGACACGCGCGATACGGCCATCGCGCGCATGCGAAATGCCCTGGCGGAAATGGTGGTCGAGGGCATCAAGACCAATATTCCCCTGCACCAGGAAATCTGCAATCACTCCGCGTTTCGCCAGGGCGGCACCGACATTCACTACCTCGAGCGGCGCTTGGGCCTGAAATGACCGGTCGATGCCTCGATGCTCTTCTATGAAATCGAATTTCCGCTGGCCGATGTAAGCGCGCAAAGGGTCGAGGAGGTTCTGCTCGAGGCCGGCGCCAGCTCAATCACATTTCTCGATCGCGGCGATGATCCGGTGCTCGAGCCGAAACCCGGCGAGTTCCGGCTATGGAGCGATACCCTGGTGCGCGCCCTGTTCGATGAGTCGCACGATGCCGCGCGCAACCTTCATCTGCTGGCGACCCGCCTGGGCTCGCATATCAGCGCCTCGGCACGGGTCCGAGCCGTGGAGGACCGCGCATGGGAGCGCGTCTGGCTGAAGGACTGGAAACCCATGCGTTTCGGCGAGCGGCTGTGGATCTGCCCGACGTTTGCCGAACCCCCGTCGGCACCGAACTCGGTCGTCGTCTGGCTCGATCCCGGACTTGCGTTCGGCACCGGCACGCATCCCACCACCGCATTATGCTTGGAAGTGCTTGATTCCCTGCGCCTATCTGCACGCTCGGTGATCGACTACGGCTGCGGTTCCGGGATACTGGCGATTGCCGCATTGAAGCTGGGCGCCGCTCATGCACTCGGCGTCGATCTGGATCCGCAAGCGCGGCTGGCGACGCGCGACAATGCGGTCCGCAATGGAGTGGCTGCGAGACTCGACATTCAGGATGTCGGCGCCGCGCTGCCAGCCGCGGATTGCGTGCTGGCCAATATTCTCGCCGGCCCGTTGATCGAATTGGCGCAGGTTTTGACAGCGGCTTGCAAGCCGGGCGGTGACCTGGTGTTATCGGGAATCCTGAGCGCGCAGGAATCGGCCGTCATGGCCTGCTACGCGCCTCGGTTTGATGCCGTACGCACGACGCAGCGGGACGAGTGGTGCTGCATCCATGCGCGGGGGGCGTACTAGGTTGTTCACTCAATGTTCGAAATGCGAGACCGTTTTCCGGCTGTCGGCTGAGGTACTGCGCGCCGCCGGCGGCCAGGTGCGCTGCGGCCGCTGTGGCGAAGTGTTCAATGCGGTGGCGCGGCTGGCGGAGGAAGCCACCGGGTTTTCCGCCGGCGAATCGCCGCTCGAGCTGGAAGCGCGCGCCGACCACATTTTGCAGGCTCCCTCCCAACCGTCCGCGGTCGAAGCGGCTGAACCGGCTGAGCCGGCCGGGACGGCACCCGGCGCGGAATTCGGCGCGGCTGCTCCGGGCGTCGAAATCGCACATCTGCAGCTGCAGGAGCCCGGGCAATCCGCCGACGACACCTCGCTCGAATACACGCTGCCCCCCGGAGAGCTCGATCGCATCTTTGTCGAGTCCAGGCCGCGGATATTGTCGACCTTGGCTGCCGACACCTTCGTGGACGCGGGCAGCACCGACAGCGCCGACAGCACGAAGGACACCGACAGCACGAAGGACACGGGTAGTACGGAGGACACGGGCAGTACCGAGGACACGGAAGACACTTCGGCGAGCGGCAGCACGACGGCGGACATCCGCCGCCGGTTGACCGGCATCGAGGTTCCGGACGAGGTGCGGCGGGACATGCTCGAGGTCTACGAGAAGTCGTTGCCGCAGGACGAAGCGCCGGCTCGAGATCTCGGTCCTGTACTCATCTGGCTCGGAGCGGCCCTGGCATTGCTCATCCTGCTCGCTGCGCAGCTGGTGCACCAGAATCGCGCGGCGATGGAGTCGCATCCACCCCAAAGCGCCGCCTTGCGCAACTTGTATTCGTTGCTTGGGTTGGCGACGCCAGGTGCGGCGAACTTATCCGCCTACCAGTTGCGGCAATGGGGAGTGACCGGAGATCCCGGCGCCAACGGGACGCTGCGGGTCCGCGCCAGCATTCTCAATACCGCCGCCCTGCCGCAGCCGTATCCGCTGCTGCGGGTAACGCTCGCCAATCGATTCGGCACCAGCATCGGCGCGCGCGAATTCGAGCCGGCGGAGTATTTGGGCAAGGCGCCGGACGGCATGCTCGGACCGAGCAAGCGGATCGATGCATCTCTCGACATCTTGGATCCGGGAAAGAATGCGGAAGGCTTTGAAATCGATGTGTGCCTGCGCTCCGCCAACGGACGCATCGCATGCGCAAACGATGCTGCGGCGCAGCCGAAATCATGAGCGTCTGCATCGGCCCTTATCGCCTCGCTTCAAATGTGCTGCTGGCGCCGATGGCGGGTGTAACCGACCGTCCATTCCGCGTGCTATGCCGGAGATTTGGGGCGGGTCTCGCCGCCTCGGAAATGCTCACCGCGGATATGCGGCTGTGGGATTCGCCGAAGTCGCGGCGCCGCATGGATCATGCGGGAGAACCCAGCCCACGCGTGGTGCAAATCGCCGGCTACGATCCGCAGATGATGGCCGAAGCCGCGCAGCGCAATATCGACGCGGGCGCGCAGATAATCGACATCAACATGGGCTGCCCCGCGAAAAAGGTTTGCAATCGGGCGGCTGGCTCGGCGTTGTTGCGCGACGAAGCACTGGTCGCACGAATTCTGCGCAGCGTCGTGCAGCGCGTGTCGGCGCCGGTGACGCTGAAGACCCGCACTGGATGGGATGCCAGCAACAAGAACGGCTTGGCGGTAGCGAAGATCGCCGAGGATTGCGGCATTCAGGCACTCAGCATTCATGGCCGGACGCGCGCGGACATGTATCGGGGTAAAGCTGAACATGACACCGTGGCTGAGATTAAAGCCAGCATAAAAATTCCGGTATTCGCAAACGGCGACATCGACTCGCCGGAACGTGTGCGGGAAATTCTCAAGTCAACTCAGTGCGATGGCGTGTTGATCGGCCGAGCCGCGCAAGGCCGGCCATGGATTTTTGACGAAGTCAATTTTTTCCTCTCGACGGGCGAATCTCGCCCGGTGCTAGCGTTGGAAAAAGTACGTGATATCATGCGCGCCCACCTCGAAGACCTGTATGCATTCTACGGCGATGAGACTGGCGTTCGAGTGGCGCGTAAACACTTGAGCTGGTATTTCCGGCAGCATCCTGGACAAGACGCTCTGCGCAATCGTCTCGTATTGATCGAGAGCCCACAGGAGCAACTGGCGATACTGCTGGAGCATTACGGCACGATGTTAAGCAACGCGGCGTAAACGGAATTGATAACTAGAACGATTGCTGGGGAATTCTGGACGGGGCCATGGTCGCAAGAAAGAAATCGAAACCAAGAAGGGAAGTGTCGCCGTCGTTCAATGGCCGCGACTTGCGCGTCAACGGCAAGGGCGTGCCCTTGAGATCGCAGGCCGAAGAGGCCCTGCAGTGCTACTTCGAAACGCTCAATGGCCACAAGCCTGCTCATCTGTATGATCTGGTCATGCGTGAGGTGGAAGAACCATTGTTCAAGGTCGTGATGGGGCATGTGCAGGGCAACCAAAGCCGCGCAGCGACCATTCTCGGCATCAACCGCGGCACCCTGCGCAAGAAACTCAAAGAGTTCGGCTTCAACGAGTAAGCGGCATTGCTCACGCCAGTACGCCGCGCGCTACTCAGCGTTTCCGACAAAGCCGGCATAGTCGAATTCGCGCGCGCACTGCGCGAACGCGGGATCGAACTGCTGTCCACCGGCGGCACCGCCAAGCTATTGATAAAGCACGGGATCGCGGTCAAGGAAGTCGCCGAGCACACCGGCTTTCCGGAGATCATGGGCGGCCGGCTCAAGACCTTGCATCCCAAGATCCACGGCGGCCTGCTCGGGCGCCGCGGCCTCGATGAGGCGGTCATGCAAACCCACGCCATCGAACCGATCGATTTATTGGCGGTCAATCTCTACCCGTTCGCGGCCACCGTCGCGCGGCCGGATTGCAGCTATGACGACGCGGTGGAGAATATCGACATCGGCGGCCCGGCGATGGTGCGCGCCGCGGCCAAGAATCACGCCTCGGTCACCGTAGTCGTCGATCCGAGCGACTACCGGGACGTGCTCGATGAACTGGCGGCAAATCAGGGCAGCACCGATCTAGTCATGCGCAAGAAGCTTGCCGCCAAGGCATTTGCGCACACGGCGCAGTACGATGCCATGGTGTCGGGTTACTTCACGGGCGCCATCGGCGGGGTCGCGCCGACATTTCCGGACGATTTGAATTTGTCGTTTCGCAAGCGCCTCGATTTGCGCTACGGCGAGAACCCGCATCAATCGGCGGCTTTCTACACCGATCCGCGCGCCATCGGTCCGTCGGTGACGCGTGCCGAGCAACTGCAGGGCAAGGAACTCTCCTATAACAACATCGCCGACAGCGACGCCGCGCTCGAATGCGTGCGCCAGTTCAAGCAGCCGGCCTGCGTCATCGTCAAACACCTGAATCCCTGCGGCGTCGCGCTGGCGGATGACATCGCGCAGGCCTACACCCGCGCCTTTCGCACCGATCCGACCTCGGCGTTCGGCGGCATCATTGCGTTCAATCGCGAACTGGATGCGGCGACGGCGCGGGAAATTCTCGAGCGGCAGTTCGTCGAGGTGATTCTGGCCCCCGGCGTCTCGGCGCAGGCCGCAGCGCTGCTCGCGTCCAAGGACGGCGTGCGCGTTCTGCAGGTCGGCGATCTCGGCGCGCCGATGGCGCACCTGCTGGAATACAAGAGCGTTGCGGGAGGCCTGCTGGTGCAAACCCGCGATGACAGCGCCCTCAGTGCGCGGGATCTGCGCGTGGTGACCCGCCGCGCGCCGAGCGCCGAGGAACTGGCGGACCTGTGGTTCGCTTGGGCTGTCGTCAAGTACGTCAAGTCGAATGCCATCGTCTGCGTGAAGGACAAGATGACGATGGGAATCGGCGCCGGCCAAATGAGCCGCGTGATCAGCAGCAGGATCGCCGCGATGAAGGCCGAAGACGCCGGTTTGTCCATGCAAGCCGCAGCCGTGGCCTCCGATGCGTTTTTTCCGTTCCGCGACGGTCTCGACGTGCTCGCGGAGTTCGGCATCAAGTCCGTCATTCAGCCCGGCGGCTCGAAGCGCGATGCCGAAGTCATCGCCGCCGCCGATGAGCACGGGATCGCGATGGTGTTCACCGGGGTCCGCCACTTTCGCCACTAGCTTCGGAGCGATCGTTCATGAAGGTTCTGATTGTCGGCGGCGGCGGCCGGGAGCACGCCCTGGCGTGGAAATGCGCGCAGTCGCCGCGCGTGCGGCAAGTGTTCGTCGCCCCAGGCAATGCCGGCACGGCGCTGGAGCCCGGCGTAAGCAATACGGACATCGCGGCGGATGACATCGACGGATTGATGCGCTTCGCGCTGCACGAGGCCGTCGATCTGACCATCGTGGGGCCGGAGGGGCCGCTGGTCGCCGGCATCGTCGACCGCTTCGCCGCGGCCGGCTTGGCTTGTTTCGGGCCCACGCGGGCGGCGGCGCGGCTCGAGGGCTCCAAGGCGTTCACCAAGGGCTTCCTGCGCCGCTACGGCATTCCGACGGCCGGCTATGCGACCTTCAGCGGCGCGGATTTCGACCCGGCCTATATCCATGCGCAGCGCCTGCCGCTGGTCATCAAGGCCGACGGGCTTGCGGCAGGCAAGGGCGTCATCGTCTGCGAGACTCACGAGGCCGCGCTCGCCGCGGCCACCGACATGCTCGCGGGCCGATTCGGCGATTCCGGCAAGACCATCGTGGTGGAAGAGTTCCTGCGCGGCGAGGAAGCCAGCTTCATTGTGATCGCCGCCGACCAGCAGGTCGTGCCGCTCGCCACCTCGCAGGATCACAAGCGCCGCGACGACGCGGATCGAGGCCCCAACACCGGCGGCATGGGCGCGTATTCGCCCGCGCCGATCGTCACGCCGGCGGTGCACGACCGCATCATGCGCGAGGTCATCGGGCCGACGCTGCGAGGATTGCGCCAGGACGGCAATCCCTACACAGGATTTCTCTATGCCGGCCTCATGATTGCGCCGGACGGCACGCCGAACGTGATCGAGTTCAACTGTCGACTGGGCGACCCTGAGACGCAGCCCATTCTGATGCGCATGCAGAGCGATCTGATCGATCCATGCGAGGCGGCGCTCGACGGCCGGTTGGATCAGATCCAGGCGCGCTGGGATGCGCGCTCGGCCCTCGGCGTCGTGATGGCCGCCGGGGGTTACCCTGACAATTACCGCAAGGGCGACCCGATCAGCGGGCTCGACGCAGCCGCCAAGTTGCCGGGAAAAGTGTTTCACGCCGGAACCCGCAGCGAGGGCTCGCAGGTGCTGACCGCCGGCGGTCGTGTGCTGTGCGCCGTCGGCCTCGGCGAGAGCGTCGGCGCCGCCCAGGCTCAGGCGTATGATTTGGTGCACGCCATTCATTGGAATCTGGTGCAATATCGGCGCGATATCGGATATCGTGCAATAGCACGCGAGGTCGTGACTCCATGATCAATTCGGGCACGGATGCAGCGCCGCGTACCAAGGCCAGGCTGGCAGGACTCTTTGAGTTGTTCGAGGGATTGACGTCCGCTGCCGGCCAGGTATTTATTCTCGGCAAGCTCGTGGTGATCGGCAGCGCAGCGGATACCGCGGCAAATATCCTGGCCCACGAGCCGTTGGTCTGGCTGGGCTTCGCACTGTCCGTCGTCGGGGTTGTATTCCACCTCGTCTGGGTGCTGTTGTTCTATGAGCTCTTCAAGCCGGTCAACCGCAGCGTGTCCCGATTGGCGCTGCTTGTCATGCTCGTGGGATGCTCGGTTCAGGCGCTTACCTGCCTCCTGTATGTCGCGCCCTTGCTGACGTTGAATGGCGGGATTCCCTTGAGCGCACTCACGGCGGAACAGCTGCAGGCGCTGGCGTATGTGTTCGTGAGGTTGAACGCCTATGCCTTCAACCTGTACTTGGTGTTGTTCGGCGTATGGTGTGTGCTGAGCGGCTACCTCATCTTCAGGTGCAATTTTCTGCCGCGTATCTTTGGAGTGCTGCTGATGATCGACGGTTTGGGTTGGATGACCTACCTCTATCCGGCGCTCGGTTTCTCCCTGTTCCACTTCATTGCCATCGCCTCCGGTCTCGCCGAGCTGGCGCTGCCGCTCTGGCTGCTCGTGTTCGGCGTGAATGCTCAGCGCTGGAAACAACAGGCGGCCGCGGGCCGGGCATGACGCAGCCAATGGCCACATCGATTTCGCGGCGGCGGCTCCTGACCATGATTGGATTGAGCGCCGGCAGTACTGTGATGTACCAAGCCATGTACAGTCTCGGGCTTGCGGGCGAAACCAGCTTCCAAGAACCGCTTCGCTTGGGCGAGGCGCCGAAGGGCGCCTCGGTCCTGGTGCTCGGCGCGGGGATGGCCGGTCTGGTCGCCGCCTACGAGCTGCGCAACGCCGGCTACCAAGTGCAGGTGCTGGAGTACAACGAGCGCGCCGGCGGCCGCAACTGGACTCTGCGCGGCGGTGATCGTTATACGGAATTGGGCGGAGAAACGCAGGAGTGCCGTTTCGATCCGGGCCTGTATATCAACCCCGGTCCATGGCGGCTGCCGTATCACCACCGCGGAATGCTCAGCTACTGCAAGCGGCTCGGGGTGGCCCTGGAGCCATTCGTGCAGATCAATCACAACGCCTACCTGCACAGCAGCACTGCTTTTGGCGGAAAGCCGCAGCGCCTGCGCAGCGTGAAGGCCGACTACCACGGCCGGATCGCCGAGCTGCTGGCGAAGGCAACGCAGGGCCACGCTCTGGACGCCGACGTGACCGCCGCGGACCAGGAGGTGCTGCTCGGCTCCCTGCGTTGGTGGGGCGCGCTTGACAAAGACTACAAATTCTCCAAGGGCCTGCAAAGCAGCGATCGACGCGGCTTCGACCGTCATCCCGGCGGCGGCCTGAGCGCGCGACCGGTGCCGTCCGAGCCCGTTGGCTTGAGCGACCTGCTGAACTCCGGGCTGTGGGCCGCGCTGCCCTTCGGTGAGCTGTACGACATGCAAACGACGATGTTCCAGCCGGTCGGCGGCATGGGACAGGTCGGCCAGGCGTTCGCGCGCGAGCTCGGACCGCTGATCCGCTACAACGCCAAAGTGGTCGAGATCCACCAGGATGCGCGCGGCGTGAGCGCCATCTTCGAGGATAGGAACGCGGCATCCGGCCGGAATACGGCGCAGGCGGACTGGTGTGTCTGCACCATACCCCTGTCGATCCTGGGCCAGATTCCCATGAACGTCGGAGCGCCGATGATCGAGGCGATTGCCGCGGTTCCGTACAGTACCGGCCTGAAAGTGGGCCTGCAATTCAAGCGCCGCTTCTGGGAACAGGACGAGGAGATCTACGGCGGGATCACCTACACCACCCTTCCCATCGGGCAGATCAGCTATCCGAGCAGCCGTTTCTTCTCGGACGGCAAGGGCGTGCTGCTCGGCGCGTATATTTGGGACATGCTCAACTCGGAGAGCTTCTCAGCCTTGACGCCGGCGCAGCGCGTCGCGAAAGCCGTTGAATACGGCAGCCAGATTCATCCGCAGTATGCGCAGGAGTTCGACAATGGGATCGCGGTCGCCTGGCACCGCGTGCCTTTCACCATGGGCTGCTTCGGCATATGGACCGAGGAGACACGAGCGCGGCACTACGACAATCTGTGTGCATTCGACGGGCGCATAGTCCTCGCAGGCGAGCATGCATCGTATCTGCCGGCTTGGCAGGAGGGCGCGGTGACCTCGGCGCTGGATGCGATCGGCAGGCTGCATCAGCGGGCCCTGGCGGCGGGAGCCTCGACGTGACGCTACCGCGAAGATATACAGCTGGTGCCGGCTGCCTGTGCGCCGCGATCGCGGTGTGCTTGATGGTGGGCGCCATGCTCTTTCAGGCGCCTGCGCGCGCGATTACCATTCTGGACGCCGAGCCCGTGAGCCTGGCGAACGGCGAGGAGATTTACCAGCACATCTGCCAGGGCTGCCACATGCCGGATGGCGGCGGCGCCGTCGGCGCCGGGCACTATCCGGCTCTCGCGAAGAATCGCAACCTCGCATCGCGGCAGTTCATGGCACGGACGCTATTGATGGGCCGGCGCAACATGCCGGCGTTCGGCGCGAGGCACGCCCTCGCATTCATAGGCCGGCCCGCGGTGCTTACCGACGCGCAAATCGCAGCGGTGACCAACTATGTGCGCACGCACTTCGGCAATCACTACACCGATGCGATCAGCGCCGCCGAGGTCGCCGCGCTCGACCCGCCCGCCGCGCCTAGCGCGGACCTGCATTGAGCTGTTTCATCATGTTATTGAGAATATCGCTGCGTTCGAGCCCTAGGGGCTGTTCCAGATCGGTCGAGTACAGCGCACGCAGGAATGCGATGTCGCCGGCGGTGATGGCGGTGGGCTTGTCCCGGTCGCCGCAATTCGACGACATCAGCTCCAGAATGCTGGGCAGTTGGCCGCAACCATCCAGCGATTGCGCCTGCGACAGCACCAGCATCGCAAGATAATCGGAGATCGAGCCGATTTCGTGGCCGACCACCTTGTTGGTGTCGGCGACCATCAAGGCATGGACCAGCAGGGAGCGCAGTCCGTTGCTCAACCGGCTTCCCGGCAATCCGGGCGGTACCCGGGCCGCGTGCAATGCCCCGGGCAGCGCGGGCAGCGGCAGCGGATCGTCGGTGACCTCGATGCCCGCGTAATTCCGAGTGGAGGTGACGTACCAGCCTTGAATCGGCTGCGTGAAGGCGGCGGCGCTGCGCGCCTGATGCGGGTAGTGGAATCCGAGCAGCGCCGAGTTCCGTTTCACCAGCTCGTCCATCACCTGCTGCGGCTCAGTGGTAAAGAATACCTGGACGTTGTAGCTGCAACTGCCTTCGGGCTGAACCGGCGCCCCGACGCTGGCCGCGACCGCCCGCAGGCGCGCGGATACGAAGGCGTTGAAGGCCGGCGAAAGCCCGACCGTAAGCGGGCAGATGCCGACCCGCCAACGCGGCAGCTGCCCGATCAGCACCGTGGGCCTGGCATGGGCGGCAATGAAGTTCGGAAGCGCATCGCCTGCCAATTCACGCGGCTCGGGCGGCCTGGGCGCGACCACGGTCACGTCCGCCAGCGGCGCGGCCGGCTGATCCGCCGCCGCGGCCGACCCAAGCAGCGCCTGAGCCAGCAACGCGCCGAACGCCGCTCTGATCTTCTCCACGCTGCGCTATCGGCCCTGAAACTGCCGCAGCATGTTGATTTGAATATCGTCCCGCGACAGCGTGGGACCGATGCCGGTGTTGTGATAATACAGCGCCTTCAAGAACGCCAGATCGCCGGCGGTTATCGCCGTCGGCTTTTCGCGCGCGCCGCAGGTCGAGGACTCTAGATCCAGGATGCTCGGCAGCGGATCACAGTGATCCGGCGTCTGCACATGCGTCAGCACCAACACGGAAATATAGTCGGCAATCGTGCCGATGGTATAACCCTCGACTTTCGTGGTGTCGACCACGATGATCACGCCGGCGATGCCCGCGAAGCGGCCGCCGCCGCCATTAAGCCCCGTGTTCGTGACCAACGGCCACACCGGCAGCAGATCGAGGTGGCCGATGAGCGCGGCGTCGCGATTCAATACGCTCTGGCCGCCATTGGCCGTGACGTACCAACCCTGAATAGCGTGAATGCCGCTGTTCGCCAGCGTTTTCTCGGTCTGATGCGGATACCTGACCCCCAGCGTGCGTCCGGCCCAGTTCATCACTTCGCCCATCAGCTTCTCAGGATCGGTGGTAAACAGAATGCGCACGTTATCCCTGCAATTCGGATCGGCATCCAGCGGTGCGCCGACGTAGGCGGCGAGCGCGCGCAGCCGGGCCGTCAAGAAGTCGTTGTATCCCTTGTCGAGCCCCAAAGTCACCGGGCAAATGCTCTCTGCCCTGCCGCCCCGCCAGCGCGCAAGGCCGCCGCGAACCGCATCGGATGCGGGGAAATGCGTCGTCGCGTGATGCAGGATGAATTGATAGAGACTGTCTCCCGCCAGCTGCTGATCGCTGGGCGGTATCGGAGCCATCACGGTGACGTCCGGCAATTGGGAGTTCGCGCTTGCGCCGCCGCCGGAGTCGGGCGCAGCCGCCGCCGCGGCGCTGGTCGCGGCGGGGCGGCTGGTGCGCAGCACGGCGGGCACCGCGGGCGCAGCGGCGGCGACGCGAATCGCCACCGTCTTCTCGCCGACGCGAGAGAACTCGAGGCCGGTGCCGCGAAGCAGTATCGCCAATGCCTCGCGGGCGGGATATGCGCCGGTCACGCCGCCGGATTTCAGCCGCGACACATCCGCGTCGGCCACCGCCACCTGGACCCCGCTTTGCGTCGAGAAATCAATCAAGGCATTGCCGAGCTGCGCAGCTGCGACGTTGAATTGGATGCTTCGATCCAGCAAATCCGCAGCCCGCGCCGCCGCGCTCCATGCCATCGACAGCATGAGAGCGGCGCACGCGATCCGCCGGCTGCGGAATTTATTTCTGTATTCCATGGTTGTCTCGCGATTGAATGAGAATTCCGTTGCTGTGTTGATCCACCACATCCACTGGGAATATCTGCTGCAGCGCCGCCAGCCACTCGCCGACATTTGCCGTGGACACCGTGCCGGTGAACCGCGACTGCAGCAGCGCGGGCGCCACAACGATTTTGCGCACGCTGTAGCGATTGATGTCGCTAACCACATGCTCCAGGGGCTCACCTACATACTGCAAGGTCCCATCGCGCCATGATGCGGCGATCTTAGGGTCCACCGCCGCCGCGCTCAGCCGGTGAGCGGGCCTCGAGCCGCCCTCGCCTTGCGATGCTTGCTGCGCATTCACCATCCGTTGCCTCTCATACAGCAAATACGTTCCAGCGCCGCAAAGCGGAACCTCAGTCGGTCATTTTAGCCGGCTAGCCCGCAATCCACGGGCGCAACACCCGCCGTAGCGGGTTCGTGACCGTCGCCTTGACCGCCGGGTCCAGCAAGCCCCGGCGCTTGAGGTGGCGGATGGCGCCTTGAACGCTGGATTTGGACAGACCAGTCTTGGTTGCAATGCTCTGCAGGCTGACCGAGATCGTGCCCCCGCGCCTGCGGCCGCTCTGCCGCAGTAGAAAAAGATACACGACGAAAGCCGCGGTTCGCCGATCGTGCCCCACCAGATCGGGCATCAGTACGTCGATTACATAGCTTTCGAAAACGATCCGCTCCATACCAGCGAATACTATAGTAATTGATCATTCGGCGGCCGCGCGGCTGCGCCTATAATCCTGGTCGCCAAGAGTCAAGGAACCCCAATGATCACCCATTTGAAATTCGTGGGAATTCCCGTGCGGGATCAGCAGGCAGCGCTGGAGTTTTACACGCGCAAGCTGGGCTTTGAGATTGCAACCGACCAGCCATTCGATGGCCAACAGCGTTGGATCGAGCTGCGCATCGGAAATTCCGCCACGCGCATGGTGTTATTCACGCCGCAAGGCCACGAAGACCGGATCGGAACGTTTTTCAATGGATCGATTGCCTGCGACGACGTCGAGGCGACCTACCGGCAATTGCGCCAGCGCGGCGTCGAGTTCGTTCGCGAGCCCGTCAAGGAGCCATGGGGAACCTCGGCGATCTTCAAGGACCCGGAAGGCAATCAATTCGTGCTGTCTTCGAGCTGACAGCCGCAAATTTTGCGGGCTATTTCTCGCGCGCGCAGCAAAGGCGCGGGCTTGCGCCGAAAACCGTGACCGCCGTTGCATCCTCGGACCCCGCGTATGGTCAACATAGGGGCGTACCGAGGGTCTGCAATGATTGAACGACGGTCTCGGCTGCTTCGGCGGCTCAGTGCATTGCCCCTGATGACCGGGGTGCTGTGGCTTGCGATCGGTACGGCCACCGCCGCGAGTGAAATCGAAGTGCGCGCCGCCCTGCGGTCGGAAGCGGCGCAGCTGCTCGAGCAGGGCGATATTGCAGCTTATGATCTACGTGCGAGCGAATTGCGCCGCAGCCGCGAACGCACGCCCGCCGGAATCTGGAAGCTGTCCTTGTTCTACACCGGCATCGATGAGCTGCCGTGGAAGACCCCGGCAGCGCCGGTGTGGACCCGCATCGAGCAAGACACCGCCGCCTATCTTCGCGACCATGCCGATTCCCCCTCGGCCGTGGTTGCGGCCGCCCGCGTGCTGGTGGCGCACGCCTGGGCCTGGCGCGGTTCCGGGCTCGGAGCGCAGCTTGATGCCGGGCAGCGCAAGGGGTTCGGCGACTATCTAGAGCGTGCGCGCACAGTGCTCGACGCGCATCGCGACGCGCGCAACGCCGATCCTGACTGGTATGCACTGCGGATTCTGGTGATGAATGGGCAGGGAGATGATAGATCGGCGATTCTGGCCCTGGCCAAAGAAGCCCTGCAAGGTGAGCCCACTTACCAGCAGACTTACTACGTGGCCTCGACCGCGCTGTTGCCCAAATGGGGAGGAAACGCCCAGCTGCTCCAGCAATATCTGTCGGCCGTGGTCGCACGCAGCTCCGCCGAAGAGGGCCGCCAAGCCTACGCGCGCATTGCATTCAATATCGCGCGTAACGATCCAAATCCTATCCAGTCGCTTCGGGAGGTCGGCATATCCTGGCCCACGGTCAGGAGCAGTCTCGAGGAGATTACGGCTGCGCATCCTGACGACTGGAACCTGAACGCGCAACGAGCCATGGCCTGCCTGATCGGCACCGAGCCTGACTACCGCGCCGGCGCCGCCCGCGCAGGGCCGCGGTTGATCTCCGTCGCCTGGTTTGACTCGCAGACGAGTTGGCCGGATTGCGAGCGGCGGCAGCGCGCCGCGGCCCCGGCCACGTTCGACAGCGCGCTGCAAGACATGGTGTCGGCCTCCCCCTCCCCCTATCTTCTGTCGGCCGTCTGCGCGGCAGTTGTGTTGGCCATGGCTCTGCTGTACTTCGCCAGGCGGCCCGGGCAGGAGACGCTGTCGCCGGACTGGACTGACGATCCCTCGGCAGCGGTCTATCGCGCGACGCCGGCATGGCGGATGGGCCAGGTCGCGGTGGGGATCGTGTTCTTCCTCGCCGGTGCCGCGGGCGTGTGGGGATTCGGGGCCGTTGCGGATGCCCTGCGCGGCACGACTGCCGGCCTGGCCATGGCGTTTCTGAGCGCATTGTTGGCGT
>Ga0302311_10003054_pt1 | contig 18491 bp, 20 predicted proteins | sample III_Palsa_N1_3_FD_200449 | JGI IMG/M metagenome (GOLD analysis project Ga0302311, IMG submission 200449) | Peat permafrost microbial communities from Stordalen Mire near Abisko, Sweden - III_Palsa_N1_3 | ecosystem: Environmental > Terrestrial > Soil > Palsa > Peat permafrost | place: Sweden... | reverse complement strand
GAACAGCTCAGCCGCATCGTGCCGCGGCTCGGCGCCGACCCGGCGCAGTTCCTCCGCCAGCAGGACGTAGGACCAACGGTCGCGGGCCTGCGGGTTGTCGTCGGCGCGCAGCAAGGTCAAGGCGCTTACCATGCGGGCGCGGCGATAGCCGCCGGGCGCTTTCTCGCGGTCGAAGCGTTTGACGAGAAGCGCATCGCGATCGCCGACAGTGATGACGCGGCTCTCGGCGGTCGCGAGGCCGCAGGCGCGGCCCAGCATCAGCATGGTGTGCTCGACCCGCGCCATGTTCCATTTGTCGTCAGGCCGATTGAACTTGGCGAGCCAGAGACCGTCTTCGTCCTCGACCACGGCCTTCGGTCGCGCACCGCCCATGGAAGTGCCGAGGAGGAGCAATTCCTCTGCCTGCGCCAGTTCGGCCGTGCCGGTGGCCGACGAGCGTGTTTCGTCGCGGATCAGTGCATCGGCAAGCGTCTGGAGCTTGGTGAGATCGAGCGTCTTGTTGAACCGGCGCACCGGCGCCGGTGGGGTCTGGCCAAGTCCGAAACCGAGTGCGCCGGCCCGATCATCGGGCGAATGGAGCAGATAATCGAGTTCGCACAGTTCGGGAAGGCCAGCATGCTTTTCGATGACGCGGCGCCCCCAATAGTCGGGACCGGCGTCTCGCAAGGCGCCGAACAGACCTTTCATCAGGACCGTCTCGTAGGTCCGGGTACCGAGTTTCAGTTCGGCCGGATCGATCTCGACCGCGTTCGCGCGCGCGAGATAGCTGCGCCCGTAGACGAACCGTCCCGTCGCGACCCCTTGCCGGCTGACGGTCAACGCGAAGCGGCCGGCGGTGACGGCCGCCGTCTCGCCGGGCAGGGTCATGTAGACGAAGCATTCCGCGGCGCCGGACGGCTTAGAAATCATTGTCGAGGGCCTTCGGGCTCCGGGCTTGCAGGCGCTCGCGGCCTCTGGCCAGGAGACGACCTTCCTCGTCGGCTTCGGGGTCGGCGACCTGCGCCAGTTGCTCGCTCAGGCCGAAGGCCCAGAGCAGTCCGACATAAATGGCGATGCCCGTCGACGGCTTGCCTCTTTCGGCATCGGCGACGACATGACGGCCGACACCAATTTTCGCCGCGACATCCTCGATCGACAGGTTCCGGCGCAGCCGTGCCGTGCGCAGATTGGCACCGAGTGTCTTCAGGGCCTGATCGACCGGATAAGGCGGCGCCGCGAGGAGAGCGTTGCGCGCAGGCATGGTTCTTCAAGGCTCCAGAAATGGCCATATCGGCATCTTGAGACACCATAGTCCTTTTAAGGTCGAGTTCCAATCATTGTCTTCTCAAGGCTCCGTCGCAAGAGATTATGTCGCCTTGAGGCTACGTAAAGAGCGTCGCGGATCGCTCGCCCGGGCTGTCAGAAACTCGCTACATATTTCGGACAGAAACGATCGCTCAATGCGTCGAGGCGAGCAGGCAGATGTTTGGCTCTGAGAGCAATTGTGCAACAGGCTGCTGCACATCTCCAGGCCAGCGGAAATGCCCTCCCGCTTACAGCGGAAGCAACACCAAGCAGCGTACCTCCGCGGGCGGCTATGACTCCGAACCAACAGTGTCCGGCCCCCGCTCCGCCGGATCAGCACGACGCCCGCGAATGCGTGGCGCGGGTGCCCGGCCGTCCAGCAGATCGGCTATCTCGCTCGCCACCCGGTCGGCGGTCATTATGAGGGCCTCGTCGATATGGATATAGCGCTGGGTGACGCCTCGCGCGGCGTGACCGAGGAGTGCCGCGATCGTCAGCTCGGAGAAGCCGAGATCGCCGGCGACGCTGGCAAAAGTGTGGCGCAGCGTGTGCGGGGTGACATCCTCGAGCCGGGCCATCGCGCAGACCCGGTCGAGCACTCGGACCAGGCCGATGAAATGCCCTTCGCCCCAATCTGCCGGGAAGAAGAAGGGAGATTTGGTCTTTGGCTGCGCCAGGAGGAGATCGACGGCGGCCTGCCCGATCACGCGAGTCTGGGCGCCGCTCTTGGTGTCGGGGAAGCGGATCGCGCCGTCCTCCTCGTCCAGCCAGGAGCGTTCCAGGCCGAGGCCCTCCATGCGTCGGAAGCCGGTCAGCAGCAGGAAGCGGATCGCCGCCAAGGCCGTCGGGTGCTCGCCGCTTTCCGCCGCCGTGCGCAGCGTCCTGCCCAGACGTTCGATCTCGGTACGGCTGAGCCGCCGCTCGCGCGGCGCGCTGGCGAGGCGACGCACGCCCTTGGCCGGATTGGCCTGGATCAGTCCGACCCGCACCGCATGTTCGAAGATGGCGTGCAGCGTCGACAGGGTCCGGGCAGCGACACCTTCGCCGCCGGTGGTGGCGCCGCCGCGGCTGCCTGCACGCGGCTTCGCGGTCTTGCCCGACGCGATATCAGCTTGGGCGGCCTCGATATCGCCGAGCTTGAGCGCGCCGATCTGCCGACGGCCGAGCAGGGGCTTGATGTGGGACTCGATCCGGCTGCGGTCCATCGCCAGCGTCGAGGCTTTGATGGGCCGGCGCCGGCGGCCGAGGATGCGACCAGCTTCGGCTTCCGCGAGATACCAGTCGCAGATCTCGGTGACGGTGAGAAGACCGGCCGCCTTGGCCTCCTCTGCGACGGGATCGACGCCCTTGGACACGGCAACGAGTTTTTCATGGGCGAGCTTGCGCGCCTCTTCCACGGTCATCAAACCATAGCGGCCGAAGACGACGCGGCGAGGGCGTCCTTCGGGGGTGCGATACTGAACGACAAAGCTCTTGAGGCCGGACGGCATGACCTGCACGCCGAAGCCGCGCAGCTCGCGATCCCAGACGAAACTCTCCCGAACCTTGACCCCAACCTTCGAAGGTTCCGGAGCCTTCAAAGCATCGATAATCCGCTTGGTAAGCTTTTCCGCAGCCATTTCAATCACCTGCTGGAAATCTGCTTAGAATGGATCCATAGTACCCCATGTCGAAGCTGATTCCAAGCATCTGGCAGAAAGTCGACGGATGGTTCTGGCGTGGACGCGGCGAGTGTGCCCTCTATTAACTTACTGATATATAGTAATTTATAGCGCTGTAGCGAGTTGACGGATACGGTAGCGTAGGCCCTTCGGGCACGTTGCCAAGGTTGGGGTCGAGGGTTCGAATCCCTTCGCCCGCTCCAAAATGAGGCAACAGAATCAGGGCGCCGGATCAGAGATGGTCTGGCGCCTTTTTCATGCATCGATCGCGTTTGACTGGCTTTGGCGCCGCCCCAATACTCCTGGGATGTCTCATCGCAACGATCTCTTCGATCCCGCCATCTATCGGGCCGGCAATCTCGACCTGGCGCATGGGGCATCGGATGCCGATCTCCGTCGGCATTTTGAGCAGCACGGCCATCCGGAGCCGCGACTGTTCGGGCGGACCGAGACGACCAGCGACTATTTGTCGATGAAATGGCTGCGCGGCCAAGGCATCGAGATCGGTGCCGGGCGCTATCCGACGGGTCCGTTCGGTGAGGCCGCCGCGATCAATGCAGATATCGACGGCGGCGACGTATTCGGCACCGCGAACGTCAGCCATCGCTATTCGATCGACGATCCCGTGCCCGAGACGCTGCGGCACCGGTTCGATTTCGGGATCGCATCCCATGTGCTGGAGCATGCCGAACAAGCACACCTACGATCCGGACGGCTGGAATGGCTTGTTCGTCGACGTGCAGCGCTTCCTGCCCGGTCGCTTCGCCATCGCCGAAACCCGCTATGGCATGGAGCGGTCGGACTGCCATTTCATCCTGCGGAAACTGGCGCCCTGATCACCGCCGGAAAAATGCCAGCAGTTCGGCGATGACCTCGTCCGGGCGCTCCTCCTGCAGCGTGTGGCCGCAGTCGAGTGCGCGGCCTTCGACCCGGGTCGCCTTTTCGCGCCAAGTCGCCAGTACGTCGTAGAGCTGGCCGACGGTGCCCTTGCCGCCCCACAGCGCCAGCAGCGGCGCGGTCACCCGGGCGTCCGAATCCATGGCGTCATGCTCCAGATCGATCGTGGCGGCGGCGCGATAATCCTCGCAGACCGCATGGCGCATTTGTGGATCGTTGTAGCAGCGCAGATATTCGGCGAAGGCCGCGGGCTCGGTCGCACCCGGGGTCTGGTTCTGCCCGTCGATATGCTGGCGCAGGAAGAATTCCGGATCGGCGCCGATCATCCGCTCGGGCAGCGGTGCCGGCTGGATCAGGAAGAACCACCAGAAATACCGGGTGGCGAAGGCCTGGTCGGTCCGCGCATACATGGTCGCGGTCGGCGCGATGTCGAACAGGGCCAGGCGGCTGACCGCGTTTGGATGATCGAGCGCCAGGCGATGGGCGACGCGACCGCCGCGATCATGGCCGACCAAGCCGAAACGGGGAAACCCTAGCGCCGCCATGAGCGCGACCTGATCCCGTGCCATGGTGCGCTTGGCATAGGCGATGTGACGCGTGCCGCCGTCCGGCTTGCCGCTGTCGCCGTAGCCGCGCAGGTCGGCCGCCACGATGGTGAAATGCCGGGCGAGAGCCGGGGCCACCTTGCGCCAGGTGACATGAGTCTGCGGATGGCCGTGCAACAGCAACAGCGGCGGGCCCGCGCCGCCGATCGCGGCGCGGATCGTCAGGCCGTCGCCGACGGCAACATCGAGCAGCCTGAAGCCGTCGAGCAACGGCGCGGCGCCCAGATCCGTGATCGCCTTGTTCGGTTCCGCCATGAGTCCCTCCTCGACGGGCCCCATCCGACGCCTCGATCGCGCCTGCGTCAAAGAAGATGAACACGAGTATCTTGTACACGAGAGATTTTTGTTTAAGCTGCCGTCGCGGAGGGACGATGGATCGCGTGGAGCAGTGCATTTCATTTCTGGTCGGCAAGGCGGCGCAGCAGATGTCGCGGCGCGCGCGGGACAAGCTGTCGGTCTGGGGTGTGACCCCCTCGCAATATGCCGTGCTGCGCGTGCTGTGGGAGCAGGACGGTCAGCCCGGCGCCGTGATCGGCGCGCGTCTGGTGATCGACAGCGCCACCATCACCGGCCTGATCGATCGGCTGGAAGCCGCCGGACTGCTCGACCGCCGGGCCGACGGCGGCGATCGGCGGGTCCATCGCCTGTTCCTGACCGGGCGGGGCCGCGCGCTGCAGGCGCCGCTCGACGCCGCGATGGACCAGCTCAATGCCGAGGTCGATGCCGACCTGGGCGGACAGGCGCCGGGTTTGCGCGACGCGCTGCGCCGCCTGGGCGAAGCCCGGAAGTAACCGCAAAGGAACCGACATGTTCGAGACCAAGATCGCGATCGTGGTACGCGAGGATCTGGCGACCTGGCAGAAGCTGAACGTGACCGCGTTCCTGACCAGCGGCATCGTCGGCGCGAACCCAGGCCTGCTGGGCGAGGCCTATGAGGATGCCGCCGGCAATCGCTACCATCCGCTGGTGATCCAGCCGATGATCGTGCTGAGCGCCGACGCGGCCACGATCGCGACGATCTATCGGCGCGCGATGGCGCGGGGCGCCAAGCTGTCGCTCTATATCGAGGACATGTTCCAGACCGGCCATGACGAGGCCAACCGGGCGGCGGTCAGGCTCTATGCGCCCGATGCGATGAAGGTGGTCGGGCTGGCGCTACGCGAGGACAGGAAGCTCGCCGACAAGATCACCAAGGGCGCCCGGATGCACGCCTGACCTTACGCCTGGCGGATCAATCCCCCGGTCAGGATGAGGTCGACCAGCCGGTTCACCCAATCCGGCTCCAGCGTCCGGCGCAGCAGCAACTGGTGATAGAGCGTGCCGAACGCGACATCGATCGCGATCTCGATATCGAAATCCGGCCGGATGAAGCCCTGGTCGATCGCCTGGCGCAACTGGACGCGGATGTTCCGGCGGGCGGGCTCGATATAGCCCTCGGTGAAGGCCAGGGTCGTGTTTGGATCCTGCTGCCCTTCGGCCAGCATGGCCGCGATGAACTTGCCGGGCCGGCCTTTCAGCGCCTGGGCGACCAGGCGCAGGCGGGTGCGGATATTCTCCACCGGCGAAGGGCCAGGGGTGAATTTCACTTCGGCGAGGAGCGCGCCCAGCGCGCTCTCCATCGCGAGCGCGCCCTTGCTCGGCCACCAGCGATAGATCGTGCTGCGCGACACGCCGGCCGCGGCCGCGACCCGCTCGAAGGTGAAGCGGGCAAAGCCGTCCGCCTGCAGCAGATCGTAAGCGGCCCGCAGGATCGCCTTATGGCTCTCTTCGCTGCGCGGTCGTCCGGCGGCGGCCATGCATCCTCCTGAAATCCGTTGATGCGGCAAGATAGGGCAGCGCCCGCCGATCCGTCATTACGATACAACATGTCTCGTATTCGATTCGAGCGCTGATCGCCGACAGGTCGATCCGATACATATTGTATCGTAATTGAGATCGAGGAGGCGGCGATGAGCGATGTGACCAATGGGAGCGACGTGATCGGGTCCGGCGTGGCGGGCGGCACGAAGCGGTTCGGGTTGAAGCGGGTGGCCCTGGCCATCGGTGCCATCGCCGGCTTGGCGGTCGCGGCCCAGTACGGGGCCGACTATTGGCGCACCGGCCGCTTCCTGATCGAGACCGACGATGCCTATGTCGATGCCGACAGCTCGACCATCGCGCCGCGGGTGTCCGGCTATATCGATCGGATCCTGGTCGAGGATAATCAGCAGGTGAAGGCCGGCGCCGTGCTCGCCACGATCGACGACCGCGATCTGCAGACCGCGCTGGCGGAAGCCCATGCCGCCCGCCTGACCGCCGAAGCGCAGATCGCCAACATCGACGCGCAGCTGCGCCATCAGCAGTCGCTGATCGCCGAGGCTGAGGCGCATCAGGCCTCGGTCAAGGCCGCCCTGGTCTATGCCGATCAGGAACGCGCCCGGTTCGGCGAGCTGGCCCGGACCGGTGCCGGCACGGTGCAGATGGCGCAGCAGACCAATTCCCTGCAGCAGCAGCGCGAGGCCGATGTGGCCAATGCGGCTGCGACCGCCAGCGCCGCGCGGCTGCAGCTCGACGTGCTGAATACCCAGCGCGCGATCGCCGACGACCAGGCCCAGCAGGCCCGCGCCGCCGAACATCAGGCTGAACTCAATCTCAGCTATGCGACCATCACGGCCCCGGTCGACGGCCAGGTCGGCGCCCGCTCGGTCCGCTTGGGCAAATATGTCCAGGCCGGGACCCAGCTGATGGCGATCGTGCCGACCCAGCGGGCCTATATCGTCGCCAACTACAAAGAGACCCAGCTGACCCATGTCGCGGCCGGTCAGCCGGTCGAGATCGCGATCGATACCTATGCGGGCGAGACGATCCGCGGCCATGTCGACAGCCTCTCGCCGGCGAGCGGGCTGCAGTTCGCCCTGCTGCCGGCCGACAACGCGACCGGCAACTTCACCAAGATCGTCCAGCGCATCCCGGTCAAGATCACGATCGATCCCGGCCAGTCGCTGGCAGGCGCGCTGCGTCCCGGCATGTCGGTCGAGCCTTCGATCGACACCAGGCCCGCGCGCTAGAACCTCGATCGGGAAGGATCCCATCATGAGCGTCCTCGCCGCGATCCCCGGTGCCGAACAGCCGGTCGCCCTCAAGACCTGGCTCGCCGTGATCGGCGCCATGATCGGTGCGTTCATCGCCGTCTTGAACATCCAGATCACCAATGCGTCGCTGCCCGACATCCAGGGCGCGATCGGCGCCGGCATCGACGATGGCGGCTGGATCTCGACCTCGTATCTGGTGGCCGAGATCGTCGTGATTCCGCTGACCGGCTTCCTGGTCCCGGTGTTCTCGCTCAGGCGCTATCTGCTGGTCAACGCCGTGCTGTTCCTGGTCATGTCGGTCGCCTGCGCGTTCGCGACTGATCTGGAACAGATGATCGTGCTCAGGGCGCTCCAGGGCTTCTTCGGCGGCGTGCTGATCCCGCTCGCCTTTACCATCACGCTGACCATGCTGCCACGCTCGAAACAGCCGATCGGGCTTGCGCTCTTCGCGGTCTCGGCCACCTTTGCGCCGGCGATCGGCCCGACCATCGGCGGCTATCTGACCCAGACCTACGGCTGGCAATATATCTTCTACGTCAACCTGGTGCCGGGCGCGGTCATGCTGGGGTTTCTGATCCCGACCCTGCCGGTCGGCCAGATGAAGCTCAGCCTGCTGAAGCACGGCGACTGGAGCGGCATCGCGACCCTCGCCATCGGCCTGTCCAGCCTGCAGACGGTGCTGGAAGAGGGCAACAAGGACGATTGGTTCGGCTCGGCCCTGATCGTGCGGCTGACCATCGTCTCGGTCGCGGCCTTCGCGCTGTTCTTCTGGATCCAACTGACCAAGGAACGGCCGCTGTTGAACCTGCGCCTGCTGGCGCGGCGCAATTTCGGGCTGGGCAGCATCTCGAACCTCATCCTCGGCATGGCGCTCTATGGCTCGGTCTTCCTGCTGCCGAACTACCTGTCACAGACCCAGGGCTATAATTCCGAGCAGGTCGGCGAAGTGCTGGCCTGGACCGGCTTCCCACAGCTCGCCATCATTCCGTTCGTGCCTTGGCTGATGAAGAAGATGGATGCCCGGGTGCTGGTCGCGATCGGCTTCACCCTGTTCGCGGCAAGCTGCTTCCTCAACATCCATATCTCGCAAGACTACGCCGCCGACCAGCTGCTCTGGCCCAATGTCGTGCGCGCGATCGGCCAGTCGCTGGTCATGACCCCGCTCTCGGCGCTGGCGACCGGCGGCATCGAGCGGGAGAACGCCGGCTCCGCCTCGGCGATGTTCAACATGATGCGCAACCTGGGCGGCTCGATCGGCATCGCCATGCTGCAGACGCTCTTGACCAAGCGCGAGCAGTTCCACTCGACGGTGGTCACCGCCCGGGTCTCGCTGTTCAACGAGGCGACGCAGGAGCGGATCGCGCAATTGCAGCAGCATTTCCTGGCGGCCGGCATCAGCGACCCGGCCACGGCCTGGCACGAGGCGGTCGTGGCGATCGGCCGGAGCGTGAAGAACCAGGCGACCCTGATGGCGTTCGGCGACGCCTTCTATCTGATGGGCGGCGCCATCGTACTGGCGCTGCTGGCCGCCGTGCTGATGAAGAAATCCTCGGGTGGCGGCGCGGGGGCGCATTAGGATTGGCGGCTCTGCGGAAATGGCGGAGCGGAGCGGACCAGCGCCGTGCGTTGATAAGTCGGCTTCCTTTCCAAGCCTCGAGGAGAAATCCCATGCCGCTCGTTCGCATCGATCTTCCCGCCGGCAAATCGGCCGAATACCACGCCACCGTAGGCGATGTCGTCTATGTCGCCATGACCGAGACCCTGAACGTGCCGAAGAACGACCGCTTCCAGATCATTGCCGAACACGCGCCGTCCGACCTGGTGATCGATCCGACCTATCTCGGCATCGAGCGGTCAAAGGACGCGATCATTATCCAGATCACGCTCAACGAAGGTCGGACGGTCGAGCTCAAAAAGGCGTTCTACAAGGCGGTGGCCGACGGGCTGCACAAGCGCGTCGGCCTGCGCCCGGAAGACGTGTTCATCGGCCTGGTCGAGGTGAAAAAGGAAAACTGGTCCTTCGGCAACGGCGAAGCGCAATACGCCTAATTGCTCTCCGGCGCGTCGGGCGCGCCATCGACCGGCGCACCCGGCGGGACCGTGTCGTTGGTGGTCGATGAGAAGAAGATCAGTACGACCTTCTTGGTTTTCTGGGAAAAGCCGAACTGCGGATCGCTCGTCGTGATCAGGGCGCCGGTCTTCGGATCGTAGCCGGTTGCGGCAAGCTTGGCGACGCCGGCGCGCACGTCCTTTTTATACAGCGCGATTTCCGGAAAGGGCAGGGCGCCGGCCAGCGGGATCGGCACGTTGAAGCCGGGAATGCCGATCAGCATCGAATGCTCGTCGATCGACAGCGCGCCCGAGCGGATTTCCAGTACGACGGCGGCATCGTCTTTCTTGTCGACCAGGTGGGCGCCACGCCGCATCAGCCGGTCGCGGATCGTGCCGATGGCGTATTTGCTGTCGTAGCCGTCGAAATAGCTCGCATCCAGGAACAGCTTGATGCCGGGCGGCACGTCGAGCTCCAGATTGTCGGTGGCCTGTTCCGCCGCCTTGGAAATCAGCAGTTCCTCGCCCGCGGTGCGCGGTGGGTTGGAATTCGTCACGCTGGTGCAGGCGGTCAGGCCGACGGTTGCGATCGCGATCGCCAGGATATTCCGCATTCAGTTTCAACCTTTTGCCCCTGCGGCAGGCCGCCAGTACCCAGGGCAACGGGTCTTCAGGCGAGACGGTCCTGCGGCGGGTCGCCGCCGCCGTGTCATTCCTGGTATCGTCGCGGCCGGGTTGGCGCGGGCGGAGAACGCGAGGCATGGGCAAATATCTGGTGACCGGCGGCTGCGGCTTCATCGGCTCCCATCTGGTCGAAAGCCTGGAGCGGGACGGCCATGACGTGCGCGTGCTCGACGATCTGTCGATCGGCAAGCGCGAAAATCTGTCCGCCTCGGCCGAGCTATTGGTTGGCGACGTGGCGGATGCGGCCCTGGTGCGCCGGGCGATGGATGGGGTCGGGGGCTGCTTCCATCTGGCCGCCATCGCCTCGGTCGAGCGCGGCAATCTCGATTGGCTCGGCGCCCATCGGGCCAACCTGACCGGCACCATCGCGGTGTTCGACGCGGCCCGGCGGCTCGGCGTCACCGGCGTGCCGGTCGTCTATGCCTCGTCCGCCGCCGTGTTCGGCGACACGCCCGATATGCCGCTGACCGAGGCGTCGCCGGTCCGTCCGCTGTCGGCCTATGGCGCCGACAAGCTCGGCTGTGAACTGCATGCCCGGGTCGCCGGCCTGGTCCATGGCGTGCCGACCGCCGGCTTGCGCTTCTTCAATGTCTATGGCCCGCGCCAGGACCCGAAATCGCCCTATTCCGGCGTGATCTCGATCTTCTGCGACCGGTTGGGCGCCCGTCGGCCGATCACCATCTTCGGCGACGGGCTGCAGACCCGGGATTTCGTCTATGTCGCCGACGTCGTGGCCAGCCTGCGCGCGGCGATGGGCAGCCTGACCGGCGTCAAGACCAGCCTCTATAATGTCTGCACCGGCCGGTCGACCTCGGTCGTCGATCTGGCCCATACCATCGCCGGCCTGTGTGGCATCGACGCGGATATTACCTTCGTCCCGCCCCGCGCGGGCGAGATCCGCGTCTCGCTCGGTTCACCCGAACGGCTGAAGACCGAATTGGGCGTCGATTGCCGCACGGAGATCGCCGATGGGCTCCGCGCGACGCTCGATAGCCTGAAGGTCTAGTACTACAGTTGCGCATAGTTCCGCCGCTTGTAGTGGCTGATGGTTGCCGCCGCCTGATGTTGTCGTCGCCACCAGGACCACGCGAGAATGAAGGGTTTCCGTGTCGGCGGGCAGATCAGGATCCTTGCCAGGAGATAGCGGATCTCGGGAACGCTCGGGACCAGGGCTGCCATACGGATCAGGCGGAGATTCGCGTGTTCGGACTCGTTTCGTTCGGTTCGCTCCATGCGCTGCGGCGAAGATCGGCCGACAGCTTGGAGAGGAAGGCCAGGGCGGCCATGCACAGGCTCATGTGTCGATGCCATCCATGCCACGAGCGTGCTTCGCAGTGGTCCAGGCCCAGATCACTCTTGGCGCGTTCGAAGCACTCCTCGACCGCCCAGCGCAAGCCGGCCACCGCCGCTAATTCGGCCAAGGCGGCTCCAGGCGGGGCGAAGACCAAGTAGTAGGCCTTCTCGGCGGATTTCGATCGTTTCCGGCGAACCAGCAGCCAATGCTCGAAGCCCTTATCCGACGTCCATGGGCGCCGGATGCGGGCCCAGTCGTAGAGCCGCGGCCCTTTGGCACCTTCCCCCGCCGCATGGCAAGCCCAGTCCCCAGGCGTCAGTTCGTCCGCCAATTCCTCGGGCGATGTCGTCTCGAACCAGCGATCCCCGCCACGACGCAAGGCGTGGGCACCGCGAACCGCCAAGACATAGGGTTGATGGCGATCTGACAGCATTCGACGCAGGCTGCTGTCGGCGCCGTAGACCGCATCGCCCAGGACATAGGCGCACGGCACGCCGGCATCGAGAGCGGTCTCGATCATGGCGCGGGCCATCTTCGGCTTGGTCGCGAACCCGACCGTCTCCGGGATCGACGCTCTCGCGCATCGCGCACGATCCTGCGTCCAGCTTTCAGGCAGATAAAGCCGACGATCGACCAGTGCCTGGCCATAGCGGCTCGCATAAGCCAGGAAAACCCCGACCTGGCAGTTCTCGATCCGCCCCGCCGTGTACCGCGGCCAGCGACCATTCCCGTCCCTGTCTGGATCAATCCACCAAAAAAGGAGACCGCATCGCCGGCCATCACATCTCATTGACACGTTCCGTCCTGATCGATATGTAGACAACTATCGATCATTGGTCAAAGGATTCAGCATGTCTTTGAGTTCGCAACTGATCTCTCGACCAAGGAGACCAAAATCATGAAACTCTACTATATGCCGGGCGCCTGCTCGCTTTCCCCCCATATCGCTCTTCTCGAATTGGGCCTCGACCATAGCCTGGACAAAGTCGACCGGGGCACCAAGAAGACCGAGACCGGCCTGGATTTCCTGTCCATCAACCCCAAGGGCTACGTGCCTGCGCTGGAAGTCGAGCCGGGCCAGGTGCTGACTGAGGGCGTCGCGATTCTGCAATACCTGGCCAGCAAGAAAGGCGGGTTCGCCGTCTTTCCTGAGTTCGGCTCACTGGATTACTTCCGGGCCGTAGAGTGGCTGGTATTCATCAGCAGCGAGATTTACGAAGGATTCATGAGGGTTCTCCCCGGTCCCAATCCCGCCGCCCTAGAGAAATTGCAAAAGCGCCTGGCCTTCCTGGGCGAGCATCTGACGGATCGCGCATTCTTGGGGGGTGAGGCGTTCAGTCTGGCCGACGGATACCTGTTCACCATTCTGCGCTGGTCCGACCTTGCCAAAATCGATCTGGCCCCGTTTGGCGGACTGTTGGCTTACCGGGACCGCGTCGGTGCTCGTCCCAGCGCCCAGGCAGCGATAAAGGCCGAGGGGCCTTCGTTCCTGGACAAGGCCTAGCCTGACCCACCTAGCTGCAAATTTTTCAATTTATGCCTTTCGGTCGTGGTCTCGCTCGCGCACGAGGCCCGAAAATGAACCTCACTTCAGAAGTGGTGCCTAAACTCATGAGTCTCGCAACTGATCTCTCGACCCTCAAAGACCGCGCCCACGCGCAAATGCCTACGGAGCATTCCCACGCAATTTCGAAGTCCATAGATGATTTCATGCAAACATGGGATCCCGCGAACGCGATCCATGTTGGGCAGTTATTTCCAGACTTCAGCCTGTCGGATGCAACCGGCAAGCAGGTGTCCCTGAAGGAGTTGCTCGCAACGGGTCCTCTGCTTATTTCGTTCTACCGGGGAGGATGGTGCCCTTACTGCAACATGGCCCTGAAGGCCCTGCAAGACAGTCTCTCGGCCATCAAATCCAAGGGTGTGACGCTGGTCGCTATCAGTCCCGAGCTGCCCGATCAGTCCCTCACCCTGCAGGAGAAGAGCGAATTGCAGTTCCCGGTGCTCTCCGACGTGGGGAACAACCTCGCCCGCAAGCTCGGAATCGTGTTTCAGCAGCCGGACACTGTGCGGCCCATCCTGAAAGCCTACGGTGTTGATCTACAGGCGCGAAACGGAGACGACAGCTATGAGGTTCCGTTTCCCGCGTCTTATCTGATCGACACTAAAGGCGTGATTCGATCTGCGTTCCTCGACCCGGACTACAGCCGCCGCCTGGAACCATCGACTGCTCTGGGGTGGATAGACGAGATGCAGCAGCGGTAAATCGTTGGGCTCATCAAGGGCGTCCGCAACGATCTGCCATGAAGCCGCGTCGACAATATAACGCCTGCAATTATGGGCAAATACCGATGTAACCATCGGACAACGCACAGGTAATGAACCGATGAATGGAGATCTGCAAGGGAAAGTCTTTCTTGTCACGGGGGCAACGGAGGGGATTGGCAAAGCAGCCGCGCGCGAGTTCGCGAAGCGAGGGGCGGAGGTCGTCCTCGTCGCGCGAAACAACGAAAAAGGCGAACGCGTCGTTGCCGAATTGAAGAAGGCGACGGGGAACAACGACATCAGTTTGCTCGTGGCGGACATGTCGAGCCTCGCCGATATCAAGCGCGTCGCCGCCGAATTCCGCGCCTCCCACACGAGGCTCGACGTGCTCGTGAACAACGCGGGGGCGCTCTTTAACAAATATCAATTGAGCAAAGACGGACTCGAGATGACGTTCGCGCTCAATCACATGGGCTACTTCGGCCTAACTTATTCGCTCCTCGATCTCCTGAAGAGCACGAAAGGGGCGCGCGTCGTCTCGACCTCGAGTCTGGGGCACAAAATAGGGAAGTTCGAGCTCGGCCGGGTCGCCAAGCGTGAACCGGGGAATGCCGGCTGGTCTGCGTACGGAGAGTCAAAGTACGCCAACATACTCTTCACGCGCGAGCTTGCACGAAGGCTCGAAGGGTCGGGCGCCACCGCCAACTGTTTTAACCCAGGCTTTGTGAACTCGACCTTTGGACGGGACAACGGCGGGTTTCTCAAGTTGGCGTTCAGCGTGGTGAGTCCGATTTTCGCGCAAACCCCGGAGAAGGGGGCCGACACGCTCATCTGGCTTGCCACAAGTCCCGAGGCCGCGTCCCACACAGGAGAGTACTTCTCCGGTCGCAAAGTTACGAAAGTGGTAGAGCCTAGGCGCGACGACGAGCTGGCCAAGGCCTTATGGGAGCTCTCTGAGAAGCTCTACAACGGATAGCGTTCCACCGCGGAAGCGTCAGGTGCAGCGGGGACGGGCATCCCTTGCGAATGCTCCCGAGCGTGTCTAATGGAAGGTGGACATGTTCGGGTGTGCAGACATGTAGCGAGGGACGAACGAAGAAAATGCCAGCAAAGAAGGCGAACGATTCAGAGAACCGGCTGCCCCCAAAGCAGTTTGCCCACGTGGCCAAGGTGCTTGCGGAGCCGCGTCGTGTGGAGATTCTCAAGCAAATTGCCGCGAACGGAGGGCACATCGCGTTCAGCGACCTGGTGACGTTGCACAACATCACCAGCCAGACGATGTCGCACCATGCTCACGAACTGCAGCTGTCCGGCCTCGTCGAGATCGTGCGCGAAGGAAGATGCGGCACCCTCCACTTGCAACGGGACATCCTGCAAGCTTATTTGAATGAGTTTAGTGACATTTAGGTCGCTCACCCGAGCTCCATCATCTCGACAGCTCGTTGCATCCCCGGAAACCGCCCGAGCGCCCGCCGTGCTCCGGCGGTTTTCTGTTTCGTACTCGATGCCGAGCGTGCGCGACCCAGCAATGGCGGGGAAGTTGATTCCCTGGGGCCGCCGACTGCGGAGCCTCCCGCCGTATCATCGCTCAGATGGAAGGCCCTCCAGAAAGCCGGCCAGGATAGTCCGGCTCTGACTCAAGGCATCAATGCGTTCATCGAGCACGCCGACTTGCCGGTGCAGGATCGAGCGAAGCTCGGAACATGGCTGGAAAACTAGATTCTCGTCGAGCACGCAGGGCAATATCTGGCGAATCGCTGGCAACGTCAGATTGGCCGCAGCCAGCAAACGTATGCGCTTCACCGTTTCGACGTCGCGGGCATCGTACTCCCGGTAGCGCGCCTCGGTTCGAGGGGGAGCCAGCAAGCCCTCGTCTTCGTAATATCGAAGCATTCGGATGCTGACGCCGCTCCGCTTCGACAGTTCACCGATCCGCATTTTTACCCCATTGACTCTGACAGCGCCGTCAGACTTTAGGCTCGCCGCTCGTTCAAGCAAAGACGGAATGAGGGTGACATGAAACTATATCGATTGAGACGTCACGGCGATGCATTGCGGCCAACCCAGGAACAAGAGTCGGTGAAGGAACTGGGCAAGACCGAGGTCCGGGTCCGGGTCGAGGCGGCCAGTCTCAATTATCGAGATCTCGACGAGCTACAAGGCGGCGATGGCGGCTACATACCGCTGTCGGATGCGGCCGGACGGGTCGATGCGGTGGGTGCCGATGTACAGCGCTGGAAAATCGGGGACCGGGTGGCGGTCAACTTCTTTCCAACCTGGACGGACGGGCCGTTTAAGCAAAGTTACTTACGCACCATTCTGGGCAGCGAGAGTGCCGACGGCGTACTGGCCGAATATACCGTCCAGTCGCAGGATTCCCTGGTGTCTTTGCCCGAGCATTTGACGATGGAGGAAGCAGCGACGCTGCCGTGCGCCGGCGTCACGGCTTGGCGAGCACTGGTCGATCGAGCCAACATCTCTCGAGGCGACACCGTACTGGTTCAGGGCACCGGCGGGGTCGCCCTGTTCGGCCTGCAGCTGGCAGCCTCGATGGGCGCACGCGTCATCGTCATTTCGTCCTCGGACGCGAAGCTCGAGCGTGTCCGAGCCCTCGGGGCCTCGATCCTGATCAACTATCGGGAAAGACCCGACTGGGATAAGGCCGTTATGGAGCACACCGGAGGCGCAGGGGCAAATCTGGTCTTGGAGTTGGGTGGCCCGACGACGCTCGAACGATCGATTCGTTCGGTCAGCGCCGGCGGCACCATCGCGCTGATCGGTGCTCTCGGCGGCTCCGGTTCGCCACCTTCTATCGGGCGTATTCACGCAGCCAATGCCGGAATCCTCGGCTTGACGGTCGGATCGGTTCAGCATTTCGACGCACTGAACGCGCATGTGTCGGAACATCGAATCCGGCCCGTCATCGATCGTGTGTTCGGGTTCGATGAGGTCCCCGCCGCCTATGACCATCTTCGGAGCGGCACCCATTTCGGCAAGGTCGTCGTGCGGGTGGCGTAAACCGCGTAGGCCGGCGTCGAAGCACACCGAACATCGACTGTTTTCGAGGTTTTCATGCGATTTACTCGCTTTCTGGCGGCCCTCTCGGGGATCTTTCTGTTCGCTGCGACGGCCGATGCCGCGCAGGTGCTTCGACGGCCGGTCGGCTCCGAACCGGAATCACTCGACCCGCAAAAGACGACGAGTGCCGATCCGATCGCAATAGATCAGGATCTGTTCGTTGGGCTGGCCGTGCTGGACAAGGACGAAAAGCCCGTGCCCGGCGCCGCCCAAGGTTGGGACGTGTCCGCGGACCGGCGGATCTGGACATTCCACCTGCGTCCTGACGCGAAATGGTCGAACGGCGATCCGGTGACGTCGGCGGACTTCCTGTACAGCTTTCGCCGCTTAGTCGATCCAGCGACCGGCGCCTCCAGCTCCGTGGCGCTGAGCCAGGTCGTCGGCTACGACGCCATCATCTCCGGCCAGGAAAAGGACCTGTCGAAGCTGGGCGTCGAAGCACCGGATCCTTTGACGCTCCGGATCACTCTGAGCGAACCGCGGGTTGCCTTTGCGTTCCTGATCACCGATTGGTCGCTTTTACCGCTGCATCGCGCGAGCATCGAACAATGGGGTCGTGCCTGGACACAGCCGGGCCACCTCGTCTCGAACGGACCCTATAGCCTGGTGAGTTGGACCCCGCAGTCCGACATCGTCCTGAAAAAGAACCCGCTGTTCTACGATGCCGATGCCGTCAAGATCGATGAGGTTCATTGGCTGAACGTCGAGGACGCCGCCAGCGGACTCCGTCGATTCCGAGCGGGCGAGCTCGACTGGATCGGCCTGGGGCGCAACGATATCGATTGGGCGAAGAAAAATTTGCGCGACCAGTACCATTTCGCGCCAGCAAACCAATTGACGTTCATGCCGATCAACATGACGAAAGGTCCGCTCGCCCAAGACGTTCGGCTGCGTGAGGCTCTCAACCTCGCGATCGACCGCGACGTGCTTGTCGGCAAAATCGACCCCCGCGGCGAGCAGGCTGCCTACAGTCTTCTGCCGCCCGTCATCAGCGACTACACGGCGCAGCCCATGAGCTTCATCGCGGAAAGCCACGCGGAGCGCTTGGAAAAAGCGAAGTCGCTCATGGCGGCTGCGGGGTTCGGCCCGGAACATCCGTTGACCGTGACCGCCAGTTATTCTGGCAACGAATCCAATCGCCAGTTGCTCCTGGCGATTGGTGCGATGTGGAAACCGATCGGCGTCGATCTGAAGCTGGACGGTAAGGAGTTTCAGATAATGATGAGCAGCGTCAATCAACGGAATTACGAAATTGCCATCCTGACCGAAGCCCCCAGCTACAACGATTATGAGTATGCGCTGGGTGGCTTCAGAGGCGACGCAGGCTTGTTCAACGTCACGGGATATGCGAGCGACAAGTTCGATGACTTGTTCAAGCGTGGCAGCGTCGCGACCGACGTCGCGGTCCGCCGGGATTTTATGCAGCGAGCCGAACGAACGCTGACCGAGGACTTTCCCTTCATTCCCCTGGAATTCGGTGTGCTTAACCGCGTCATCAATCCGAAACTTCGGGGACCCGTTGCCACACAATCCAATCCGCAAACCCGGCTACTTTCATTCGAGCCGTGAATTCGCTCCACACCGAAAGCGACTTGTCATCCCA
>Ga0302311_10003051_pt1 | contig 18501 bp, 12 predicted proteins | sample III_Palsa_N1_3_FD_200449 | JGI IMG/M metagenome (GOLD analysis project Ga0302311, IMG submission 200449) | Peat permafrost microbial communities from Stordalen Mire near Abisko, Sweden - III_Palsa_N1_3 | ecosystem: Environmental > Terrestrial > Soil > Palsa > Peat permafrost | place: Sweden... | reverse complement strand
GCGCGTTCTGCCGCCTGCGCTTCCATTCGCGCCCGCTCGTAGCAGGTCGCCGTAACGGCATTGACGGCTGGATTGATCGCTTCGATCCGCTCGATGCAGGCCTCGAGCAGTTCGACCGGGGAAATCGCCTTCGTGCCGATCAGCCGACGGAGTTCGACGGCGGGCTTGGCGAGCAGGGTTGCGCTGTCGGCCATTTTTCCTCCTGGTGACATCAGCCGAGACGCTGGCCGGTATGGTCGGTCAACCAATGGATCGGCAGCAGCGATACGAGGCAGGCGGCGGCGACATAGAGCGCCGGCGCCAGCTTGTCCCCCGTCGCGGCGACGAGCCAGGTCGCGACGAAGGGCGAGAAGCCACCGAAGATCGAGGCGCTCACCACATAGGTGAGGGCGATGCCGGTCGCGCGCACGGCCTTCGGGAAGATCTCGGGCAGCATGACCAGGACCGGTACGATCTGTCCGCTGACCAGAATGGCGAGCCCGGCCGAAACTGTGTAGAGCGCCAGGGGCGATGGCGCACGGGTCAGCCATAGAAAGGCCGGATAGACCAGCAGCAGCATCGCGACCCGGCTCGCGATCAGGACCCCTTTCCGGGTGAAGCGGTCCGCCGCCAGGCCCATGAGCGGGGCGCTGACGAACAGGATGAGCGCGCCGATCACACCGGAGGAAACGCCGGTTGCCGCCGACAGGCCCAGCTCGCGCGTCGCGTAGCTCGGCAGGAAGAAGGCGGTGATATAGACCGAGACCGAACCACCCAGCTCCACGAAGGTGCCGAGGATGGTCAGCACGATGTGAGTGGTCAACACCGTCCTGACCACATTGGTGCTGCCGGCCTCGCGGACGGTCCGTGCGTCGAGCGTTTCGTCCAGGCGCCGGCGGATGAACATGCCGGCCGGGGCGGCCAGAATCCCGACCATGAACGGCACGCGCCAGCCCCAGGCTTCGAGTGCGTCGCCCGGCAGCAGCCAGGTGAGCAGCGTGGCGGCACCGGCGCCGAGCGCCAGGCCGAGCGCCTGGGCGGCGAAGTTCCAACTGGCGAAGAACGCGCGGGTCCGGTCGCTCGCATATTCGATCAGCAGCGTCGTGCCCGGCCCGAATTCGCCGCCGGCGGCAAAGCCCTGCAGCAGCCGCGCCAGGAGCACGATGACCGGGGCGGCGATCCCGATCGTGGCGAAGGGCGGCACGAAGCTGATGAGCGCGCAGCCGAGCGCCATCAGGAGAATGGTCAGCACCATTGCCCTCTTGCGCCCGGCCCGGTCGGCATAGGCGCCGATCACGACCCCGCCGAGCGGGCGGACGACGAAGCCGACGCCGAACACGCCGATCGACAGCAGCAGCTGATTGACCGGCGTCGCGGCCGGGAAGAACAGCTTGCCGATCGTCGTCGCGAAATAGCTGTAGACGGTGAAATCGTAGAATTCGAGCGCCGTGCCGATCGTCGTTGCCGCGATGACCTGGGTGGCCGAGGTCGCCCGGCGCATGCTTGCGATCACGGCCATGGTCAAGACAGCCCCAGTCGGCGGGGCGACAGTATGGCCTCGGTCACGCCGGCCACCTGAATGGCCGCGGGAATGGGTTGCCCGCGGGCCAGCGCCGCGCAGGCCTCGCCCATGGCGGCGGAGGTCTGAACGCCATAGCCGCCCTGGGCCGCCACCCAGAAGAATCCGTCGGCGCGCTCATCGAAGCCGCCGACCAGGTCGCCGTCCGCGACGAAAGAACGGAGCCCGGCCCAGGTCCGCGCCGGGCGGCGAATGTCCAGCGTCGTGAAATGCTCGATCCGGTCGATGCCTATCGCGATATCAAGCTCTTCGGGCTGTACGTCCTGGGGCTCGACCGGGTCGGCGTTGGCCGGCGATCCCAGCAGCATGCCGGCGTCCGGCTTGACGTAGAAGCTCTCGTCGATCCCCATGAACATCGGCCAATGGTCCGGGTCCATGCCCGCGGGCGGCGCAAAGACGAAGGCGGAGCGGCGCTTCGGCACCAATCCGATCGGCGTCGCCTGCGCCAGTCGCGCGACCTGGTCGCACCAGGCGCCGGCCGCATTGATCAGAATCGGCGCCTGGAATGTGCCGGACCCGGTCCGCACGCGCCATTCGCCCCGTACCCGCTCACACGCCAGAGTTTCGGCATCGCAGACGACAAGCCCGCTTGCCCGGCGAATGCCGCGCAGATAACCCTGGTGCAGGCCATGGACATCGATGTCCATCCCGGCGGGCTCATAGAGCGCCTGCGCGACCTGTTCGCGGCGCAGGACCGGGACCATTGCGGCGGCTGCTGCGCCATCCAGGATCCGTACCTCGGCGCCATAGCGGGCACCGAGCGCCTCATCCAGCAGATGTTCCTGGCCGGGTGCCGCCAGGGTGAGCGTGCCGCGCGGCGTCAGGATCGGATACTCTGCAAACCCTGCGGGCGGCGCCTCGAAGAAGGCTCGGCTGGCTCGGGTCAAGGCCCTGACCTGACGGGTACCGTAAGTCTCCATGAACATGGCGGCCGACCGGCCGGTCGAGTGATAGCCCGGCTGGCTCTCGCGCTCGAGCAGCACGACCCGGCCATGGGGCGCCAGCCAATAGCCGATCGAGGCTCCCGCGATGCCCGCTCCGATGATCAGGAAGTCCGCCTGCATGCGCCCGGCCCCAACTATCTTGTCTCAGGAACGGCGGTCGATGTGGCAAGGAGACGCCGTGATGGATTATCATATACGAGAAAAACTATAATTCTCATATATGAAAATAATCAATCACGATGGATTCACAAACCCCGCACCCGTCTAGCGATACTCCGTTCACGATCGACCGGGCGGACGTTGGCGCCCGTCTGCGTCACCGCCGTAAAGACAGCGGTCTCACCCTCAAGGAACTCTCGCAACGCTCGGGCGTCACGCTGTCGATGATCTCGAAGGCCGAGCGTGGCGAGGTGGCACTCACCTATGACAAGTTCGCGGCCTTGGCTCGGGCGCTCGGGATGGATTTCCGCGACCTGTTCGGTGCGCAGGACGCCGTGGCCTCGGATGCCCGGCAGTCACTGACGCGAGCCGGAGAGCACATCGTCTACCGGACGGGCAACTATGGTTACGGCATGCTCGCCGCCGAACTTAACGACAAAAGGATGGTGCCGATGCGGGCGACCATCAGCGCCCGCCAGATCGAGGATTTCGCCGACTATGTCCGCCACCCGGGCGAGGAGTTCGTCTATCTCCTGTCCGGCGAACTGAAGATCTGTTTCGAGGACGGTCGGGAAGCCTTGCTGCGCCCCGGCGACAGCCTCTATTTCCACAGCGCGGGCGGCCATCTCTATTTGTCGACCGGGCCCGGCGACGCGGAGGCGCTGGTCGTCTGTACCGACGCGATCGACCTGGGCCGGATCTAGCCTACCCCGGAAACTCGCTCTCCGCCGGGAAATCCTCGCGGTCGTCCCATTTCCTGCCTTTGACCGTGCGCTGCTGCCGGATCCAGCCGCCCTGGCCGTCGGCGCGGTAGCGGATATAGTCGGTGACGTCCGGCAGATCCTCGGGTAGCGGCTCGCCGGGCTTCACGGCCTGGAAGCGCTGGTCGGCGAAATCCGGGTGGCAGCTGACCTCCAGAATCGTCTCGGCCCGGTCCCTGGGACGCAGATGCCAGGTGATGCGCGCGGCCTGCACCAGGGTCATTTCCTCGTTTTCCTGGGTCGCGGCATCGACATAATGCTGCCAGACGAACTTGTCGCCCTCGACCGTGGCGAAGCGGGTGATCAGCCCGGCATAGAGCCCGTCGCCGGTCGAACAATCATTGCCCACCGCCCAGACCACGCGGCCGCCCGCCTGCGGCAACGGATGCTCGGAGGTCGCTGCCAGTTCGCAATCCAACTGCCGCTCGGCCAGCACCTTGCCGTTCGGGTCGATCAGCCGCACCAGCGCCCGGCGCGGCTCGGTTTCGCTGAAGCTCTTCTTCAAGGCCGTATCGGCGACGACGCCCGGCGCGGTCAGGAAATCGGCCGGGTCCTTGCTGCCGCCCCACATGGCGGTGCGCATCGCCGGCGTGAAGCGGGCATCCTCCAGGATCTCGATCCGGCGTTCCGACGGCTTGCCCGGGTCGGCCACGATCGTCGATTGATGGACGACGAATTCGATCGGCTTGCCGGGCGAGCAGGCAGCGAGGGCCAGCAGCAGCGGCAGAGCTAAGAGGCGGGACATCACGACGCCGGTCCGAACTGGGTCGAAACATCGCCCTGAAAGGTCAATGGTCCGGTATGGCTGAGCTTGCTGGCGAGGTCGGCCCAGATCTCTCCGCCCATAGCGGTCCAGCGCTGGCAGAAACTGAAATCCTCGGACAGATAGGCACCGGTCGCGCGGTCGATCAGGCAATCGAACAGGGCGTAGCGGTGCGGACTGCCCTTCAGCGGATCGTGCGCCTGATGCTCGCGGCTATATTGCAGCTCCGGATAGTGCGCCTGCATGCGCTCCAGCACCGACCGGCGGATCATCAGGAACCCGGTGCCGGCGTAGCGCACCTTGGCGAAGCCGTCCCGGACGCCGATCTTGCCGGCGGGCTCCAGGAATTCGATGACATAGGACAGGGCGGACGCCTCGATCGGCTCGCGGCCTTGACCCACGATCGCCTTGACCTTGGACCAGTCGATCTTCTTGGTCGGATAGACTCCTGCCGCCATGTCGGCGCCGAAATCGAGCAGGCGGAACACCTCTTCGGGCTCGAAGCCGATGTCGGCGTCGATGAACAGCAGATGGGTCGTGGTCGGATTGCCCAGAAAATGCGCCACTACATTCTGCCGGGCGCGGGTGATCAGCGCGTCGCCGCCCTGCATCAGCACGGTGAAACCGACGCCGCGCTGGTCGCAGGCGCGCTGCAGCTTCAACAGCGAGGCGGTGAAATGGCTGGTGACCTGGCCGCCGTAGCATGGCGTGCCGATGGCGAGATGGATAGGTTCGCTCAACTCAGTCACTCTCCTCGATGCTGACCATGGCCAGCAGACGCGCCAGCCGATCGGCACTGGTCGTGCCGGGGGCGGCGGAATAGACGATCAGATTGAGGTCGTTCGTCTCGCTCAATGCCAGCACGGTATGCTCCAGCTCCATCATTCCCACAACCGGATGATCGAAGCGCTTCAGCCCGTCGCTGGGGGCGAGTACGTCATGCTGGCGCCAGAGCGGCCCAAACTCGGGACTGGCCGCCGTCAGATCGTCGACCAGCTGCTGATAGGCGGGACTGCCCCCGGCCCGGGCGAAATTGGTGCGGAAGCGCGCGATGCAGCGCCGCGCATCATTTTGCCAATCCGGCAGGACCTGGCGGAACCAGGGATCGGTGAACAGCAGCCAGATCATGTTGCGGTCTGCCGGCGAGCGCCGGTCGAAATTGACGATCAGGCGGGTGGCGCCGCGGTTCCAGGCGATTGCGTCCCAGCGCCCGTTGCGGACCATGGCCGGCTGATCATGCAGCCCATCCATCAGGCGCCTGATCAGCGGGCTGACCGGCGCGGCGGGATCGAGCGGCATCGGCGGGGCGGATCGGCCAGCCAGCAGAAACAGGTGGGCGCGCTCGGTCGCATTCAGCCGGAGCGCCGTCGCGATCCGTTCCAGCCCCGGGGTCGAGACCTGAATGTCACGGCCCTGTTCCAGCCAGGTGTACCAGGTGACGCCGAGGCCGGAGAGCTGGGCTACTTCCTCGCGCCTGAGGCCGGGCGTGCGCCGCCGGCCGCCGGGCGGCAATCCCACGGCTTCGGGACGCAGTTTCGCGCGCTGGCTGACCAGGAACGCGCCCAGACCGTCCCGGTCGATCGCGATCATGTTCATGGTAGTACTCCCGATACCAGGATAACTGCTTAGCTTGTCCTAGTAGTAACGATCGCCAATTCTGCCCTGACAGCGCGCCGGCATCCAGCGATTTCGTCCGGCGCCTCGCGTTCCAGGGGAGAAAGACATGTCCGAACACAAATCCGCGCCGCGATTCTGGGCCCCGATCTCGGTGCTGCTCGGCGGCGGCTTCGTCGTGGCGCTCGATAATTTCATCGTCAATGTCGCGATTCCCCATCTGAAGGCCGATCTCGCCGCCGGCTATGCCGCGGTCCAGCTGGTCGTCGTCGCCTATGGGCTCGCCTATGGCATCAGCCTGGTGACCGGGGGTCGCCTCGGCGATCTCTATGGCCGCAAGCGCTGCTTCATGCTGGGCCTGGCCGGCTTTACGCTCGCCTCGCTGCTGTGCGGGCTGGCGCCGTCGGTGGCGCTGCTGATCGTGGCGCGTCTGGCCCAGGGCGTTGCCGGCGCGGTCATGTTCCCGCAGGTCCTGGCGATGCTGCGCACGCAGATCGCGCCCGAACGCCGGCGGCTCGGTTTCGCGCTGCTCGGCATCGCCATGGGCTTGGGCGGCACCTGCGGCCAGCTGCTCGGCGGCACGCTTGTCGATTGGAACCTGTGGTCGCTCGGCTGGCGCCTGGTGTTCCTGATCAATCTGCCGGTGGGATTGGTCGGCCTGGTGGCCGCCTGGTTCCTGCTCGATGAAACCCCGCTGGGCGCGCGGGTCCGGCTCGACCTGGGGGGCGTGGCACTCGCCGCCCTCACGCTCGCATCCCTGCTGACGCCGCTCATCATCGGCCGCGAACTCGGTTGGCCGCTCTGGGCGTTCGGCCTGCTCGCCGCCAGCTTGCCGCTCGGTGTTAAGTTCGTGCGTTGGGAGCGGCAGGTCGCTTGGGCCGGCGGCACGCCGATCGTCGATCTGACCTTGTTCCGCTCCGCCCCTTTCGTCGCCGGCCTGGCGCTCTCGGCCAGCTTCTACACCACGCTCAATTCGTTCTATCTGTCGCTGACCCTGGTGCAGCAGCTGGGGTTGGGCGCGACCGCGTTTCAGACGGCACTGGTGTTCCTGCCGCTCTGCCTCGCCTTCCTGGCCGGCACGATGGCGGCGCTGCGCTTCGGCGGCCGGCGCGTGCTCGACGCCGGCATCCTCATGACCCTGCTCGCCTATGGCTTGGCGGCATCGAACGGCGTCCTCAACGGGCACGATTGGTCGCGGCACAGCCTGGTGCCGTGCCTGACCATCCTCGGCTTCGGCCAAGGCCTGTTCATGACGCCGCTGCTGAACGTGGTCCTGAGCCGGGTCGAGCCGCATCTGGCCGGCGGCGGCGCCGGCATGCTGGCGACGTTCCAGCAGGCAGGCAACGCGCTCGGCATCGCGCTGGTGGGGTTGCTGTTCTTCGGTGCGCTCGACGGTACCGCTACCGGATTCCGCCACGGCTTCCAGCTGGCGGCCTGCTACGGTGTCGCCGCCTCGCTCGTCTGCCTGGCCCTGTTGCGCGTGCTGGACCTGATCGACCGGCGAGCGCCGGCGCCGGGTCTGGCGGCTACGCCGTGACCTTGGCCTTGGCCGGGGTGGCCGGCTTCGCCGCCGGCTCGCCCTCGGGCTCGGTCAGCACATGGACCAGGGCTTCGCGGATTTCGCGGATCTTGGTCTCATGCTCGATCTTCAAGCCGAAGATGTCCTTCACATAGAAGACGTCGACGACCTTCTCGCCATAGGTCGTGATCTTGGCGCCGGAGATCTGCACGCCCTGGGAGGTCAGCGCCCGGGTCAGATCGAACAGCAGGGCCGGACGGTCGCGGCCGTTGACCTCGACCACCGTGTGCGCGGTCGAGGCCTTGTTGTCGATCAGCACGCGCGGCGCCACGGTGAAGACGCGGGTCCGGCTGGGGAAAGCCGGGCGCCGCTTCAGCTCCTGGCGCGGGTCGAGCTTGCCGCCCAGCACATTCTCGAACAGCACGGCCAAGCGCGCCAGCTTGTCCGGCCGGTCGAAGGCGCCGCCGGTCGTGTCCTGGACCCAGAACGTGTCGAGCGCCATGCCGTTCACCATGGTGACGATGCGGGCATCGACGATCATGGCGCCGGCGACCGAGAGCGCGCCGGCGATGCGCGAGAACAGGCCCGGATGGTCGGCGGTATAGACCGTGATCTCGGTGACCGAGCGGGCCTGATCGACGCGGTTCGCCACGGTCAGGGGTGCTGCCGACCGTTCGGCCTCGCGCATCAGGCGGCCGTGGCGGGCGAGCGTCACCGGATCGTGGGAGAGCCAGTAGAACGGATAGCCGCGCTGGGTCAGCGCCGCGAAATCCTCGGTCGAGAATTCCGGCAGCAGCTCGCGCACCTGGTCCTGGACCTTGGCGATGCGTACGTCGCGCGGATCGGTGACGACACCGCCCGACATGACTTCCTGGGCGCGGTGATACAGCTCGCGCAACAGGGCCGCCTTCCAGCCGTTCCAGACGTTCGGGCCGACGGCGCGGATATCGCAGGCGGTCAGGATCAACAGCAGCTTCAACCGCTCGGGCGATTGCACCAGCGCCACGAAATCCTGGATCGTCTTCGGATCGTCGATGTCGCGTTTGAACGCGGTCCGGCTCATGACCAGGTGATGGCGCACCAGCCAGGACACGGTTTCGGTCTCTTCGGCATCGAGGCCCAGGCGCGGCCCCAGCTTGAGGGCGATCTTGGCACCCAGTTCCGAATGGTCGCCCGGGCGGCCCTTGGCGATGTCATGCAGCAGCATGGCCAGGTAAAGCGCCCGGCGGGACGCGATATTGTCGATGATCGAGCTGGCCAGCGGCAGCTCGTCCTTCAGTTCGCCGACCTCGATCTTGTGCAGCTGGGCCAGCGCGAAGATGGTGTGCTCGTCGACCGTGTACACATGGTACATGTCGTATTGCATCTGGGCCACGACCCGGCCGAAATCCGGAATGAAGCGCCCGAACACGCCCGCCTCGTTCAGCCGACGCAGGCTGGTTTCCGGATCGATCCGCGACGTTAGGATCTCTAAAAACAGGCGGTTCGCCTCGGGATCGGCCCGCAACTTCGCATCGATCAGTTTCAGCGACTGGGTGACGAGCCTGAGCGCGCGCGGGTGGATGTCGAGCCGATGGGTCTCGGCGACATGAAACAGGCGCAGCAGGTTGACCGGATCATCCTCGAACGCCCGGTCGGACACCAGCGACAGCCGGCCGCCGTCGATCTTGAAGCCCTCGATCGACTTGGTGCCGGGCAAGAGGCGGCGCCACAGCGAGACCGGCTTACGCTTCTGATCGGCCTCAAGGGCAGCGATGAAGATGCGGGTCAGATCGCCCACGTCCTTCGCAATCAGGAAATAATGCTTCATGAACCGCTCGACGCCGCGCGTGCCGGCATGGTCGGTATAGCCCATGCGCTGGCCGATTTGGGTCTGCACGTCGAAGGTCAGCCGCTCTTCGGGCCGGCCGGTCAGGTAGTGCAGATGGCAGCGCACGGTCCACAGGAAGATCTCGGCGCGATGGAAGCGGATCGCCTCTTCCGGGCTGAGGATGCTGCGCTCGACCAGTTCTGCCAAGCTGCGGACCCGGAACAGGTACTTGGCGATCCAGACCAGGCCGTGGAGATCGCGCAGGCCGCCCTTGCCTTCCTTGATGTTCGGCTCCAGCACATAGCGGCTGTCGCCCAGGCGCTGGTGGCGCGCGTCGCGCTCGGCCAGCTTCGCATCGACGAAGCCGATGCCGCTGCCCTCGATCACCTCGCTCTCGAACCGCTTTTCCAGATCATCGAACAGCGCCTGATCGCCGGAGACCAGCCGGGCCTCCAGCAGCGCGGTACGGATGGTGATGTCGCCGATCGCCTGGCGCAGGCTGTCGTCGACCGACCGGGTCGCGTGGCCGACCTTCAGGCCCAGGTCCCATAGCACATACAGCAGGAACTCGACGACCTGCTCGGTGTGCGGCGTCGCCTTGTAGGGCAGCAGGAACAACAGATCGATGTCGGATTGCGGCGCCAGCTCGGCCCGGCCATAGCCGCCGACCGCGATGATGGCCAGCTTCTCGCCCTTGGTCGGGTTCGAGACCGGGAACAGGGTCACCAGCGTGATGCGATGCAGCGCCTGCACGATCGTGTCGATCAGCAGGGAATTGCCGGCCATGGCGGCGGCACCATCCTGGCTCGCCATGAAGCGCGCCTCGACCTCGCGCCGGCCGCTCTGCAGCACCGGTTTCAGCTGTTCGACCAGGGCCGCTTGCGCGTTCTGGGCGCCGCGCTGTTCGATCGCGGCGTCCAGCATCGCGTCGAGGGCGGCCGGATCGACGATCCGCTCGGGATGGGCCAGGTGCTGCATCCCGTCATTTCGCCGTGGAATCTCGACCGGCGCAACAGGGGCGTCGACGATTTCCGGCTTCTTCCGTTTGAAACGGACTCGCGGACGCGGCAAGGGGCGCATGGGGGCAGGATATCCGAAAGCGGGGTTCAGCAGGACCGAATGTAGGCCACGGCGGGCGCGTTTGAAGTGCCGAAGCCGCAGGTCGGCTAGTCGCGGCTCAAGCCGACCAGCCGATAGACCAGATCCAACGCCGCTTTGGGCGTCAGTTCGTCGGGATTGATCGCCTTCACCGCCTCCTCGACGGCAGAGGGCGGCGGCGGGGCGATCTTCGAGGTCGGGCGGCGCGCGGCGCTGAACAGGGGCAGATCGTCGGCAAGCCGGGTCAAGGCGCCGCCGGCCTCGCCCTGCTCCAGGATCTCCAGCACTTCCTCGGCGCGCGCGATCACCGGCTTCGGCAATCCGGCCAGCTTGGCCACGTGGATGCCGTAGGACCGATCGGCGGCACCAGCCGCGACCTCGTGCAGGAACACGACGTCGCCCTGCCATTCCTTGACCCGCATGGTGTAGCAGGCAAGATCGGCCAGGCGCGCGGCCAGCGCCGTCAGCTCATGGTAATGGGTCGCGAACAAAGCGCGGCAGCGGTTGGTCTGGTGCAGATGCTCGACCGCGGCCCAGGCGATCGACAGGCCGTCATAGGTGGCGGTGCCGCGGCCGATCTCATCCAGGATCACCAGCGCCTTGGCGCCGGACTGGTTCAGGATCGCCGCAGTCTCGACCATCTCGACCATGAAGGTCGAGCGGCCGCGCGCCAGATCGTCGGCGGCGCCGACGCGGCTATACAGCCGATCGACGATGCCGATATGGGCGCGCTCGGCCGGGACATAGCTGCCGATCTGGGCCAGCACGGCGATCAGCGCGTTCTGGCGCAGGAACGTGCTCTTACCGGCCATGTTCGGGCCGGTCAGCAGCCACAGGCGCCGGCCGGGCTCCAGCGTGCAGTCGTTGCCGACGAAGCTGGCGCCGGCGGGCAGGCTGGCCTCGACCACCGGATGGCGGCCGCCCGCGATCTCGAACGCGACGCTGTCGTCGATCTCCGGCCGGCAATAGCGCCGCTCGATCGCCAGCTCGCCATGGCCGGCTGCCACGTCGAGAGCAGCGAGTGCCGAGGCCGCGCGCTGGATCTCCTCGGCCCGCCCGACCGCTTCGCCGACCAGATCCTCGAACAGGGCCAGCTCCAGCGCCAACGCCTTGTCGCCGGCCTGGCCGATGCGGGTCTCGATTTCGCTGAGTTCGATCGTGGTGAAGCGCATGGCGTTCGCCATGGTCTGGCGATGGATGAAGCGGCCGCCGGCGCCGTAATCGAGCTTGGACGCGTGGGTCGGCGTCACCTCGATATAATAGCCCAGCACATTGTTATGCCGGATCTTCAGGCTGGCGACGCCGGTCTCTTCGACATAGCGCGCCTGCAGCGCCGCCATCATGCGGCGGCTTTCGTCGCGCAAACCGCGCCATTCGTCGAGGTCTGGCGAATATCCCGCCGCGATGAAACCGCCGTCGCGCGCCATCAGCGGCAATTCCTCGGCCAGCGCGCGCGCCAGCCGGTCGACCAGCGGGCCATGCTCGCCCAGGTCCTGACCGGCGCCGCGCAACAGGCTGCCCGGCACCGCCTCGGCGCGGGCCAAGACCAGCGGCCGAATGCGCGATGTGGCCGCCAAGCCGTCGCGCAGGCCGGCCAGATCGCGCGGACCGCCGCGGCCCAAGGTCAGGCGCGACAGCGCCCGCGCCATGTCCGGGCATTCCTTCAGAAACGCCCGGATGTCGCCACGGAAGCGCTCGTCGCGCACGAAACATTCGACCAGGTCGAGCCGGGCGTGGATCAGCAGCGGGTCGGTCAGCGGTCCGGCCAGGTCGGACGCGAGCCGGCGGGCACCGGCGCCGGTCACGGTCCGGTCGATGACGGCCAGCAGGCTGCCGCGCCGTTCGCCGGTCAGGGTCTGCGAGAGTTCCAGATTGCGCCGGGTCGAGGCGTCGATCTCCATGACCGCGCCGGCCGAGATGCGGCGCGGAATCCCCAGCTTCGGGTGCTTGCCCTGCTGGGTCAGGTCGATGTAGTCGAGCAGCGCGCCGCCGGCGGCATATTCCGCCCGGCCGAACGTGCCGAAGCCATCCAAGGTACCGACGCCATAAAGCTGCGCCAGCCGCCGGCGGCCGCTCTCGCTGTCGAAACGCGCGCCGGGCAGCGGCGTCAGCACGGCTTTCCAGTCGCCCAGCACCTCGAACAGGTCCGGCCGTTGCAGCAGCCGGTCGGCGATCAGCAGCTCGCCTGGCGACAGCCGCGCCAGTGCGGCGCCGACCTGGGTCGCGTCGATCGGCTGGAACTCGACCTCGCCGGTCGACAGCTCGACCGAGGCCAGCGCCAGCTCGCCGGCTGCTTCGGCCAGCGCCGCCAGGAAATTATGGCGGCGGGAATCCAGCAGATTGTCTTCGGTGATGGTGCCGGCGGTGACGATGCGGACGACCCCGCGCCGGACCGGCTGCTTGCCGCCGCGCTTCTTCGCCTCGGCCGGGTCCTCCATCTGCTCGCAGATCGCGACGCGGAAGCCCTGGCGAATGAGCCGCGCCAGATAGGCGTCGGCGGCATGGACCGGCACGCCGCACATCGGAATGTCGGCGCCGTCATGCTTGCCGCGCTTGGTCAGCGTAATGTCGAGGGCGGCCGACGCCTTGACCGCGTCGTCGAAGAACAGCTCGTAGAAATCGCCCATCCGATAGAACAGCAGATGGTCCGGATGCTGCCGCTTGATGTCGAGGAACTGCGCCATCATCGGCGTGACCGGCCCGGCCTGGATCTCGACGTCGGGTTCTGGCAAATCGGATTCTGGAGGCATCAGGCTCTGACGGCAACGGTTCGGGGATCTGGATGGCCTCGATAGCATGCTGCGTCAATTTCCACGAGACCGGCGTGCGCGGCTTCCGCTAGGCTCCAGGGATAGAGCCGGACGGAACATCGGTCGCACACGGGGGGAAGCATGCAGGAATTCAACGGCAAGGTCGCGGTCATCACCGGCGGGGCCGAGGGCATCGGCCGGGCCATTGCCGAGCGCGCGGCCGCGGCCGGCATGAAGCTGGTGCTGGCCGATATCGACGAGGCGCGGCTGAAGACGGTCGTCGATGAGTTCAGCGCCCGCGGCGTCGATGCGGTCGGCCTGAAGGCCGACGTGTCGAAGCAGGACCAGGTCGAGGCGCTGGCCGCCCTCGCCTTCGCGCGCCATGGCAACATCCATCTGCTGGTGAACAATGCCGGCGTCGGCCATAACCGGCCGGTGTGGGAGACGACCCAGGCCGATTGGGACTGGGTCATGGGCGTCAATCTCTATGGCGTCATCCACGGCCTGCGCGCCTTCATCCCGACCATGCTGGCCAAGGGCGAGCCTGGCCATATCGTCAATACCGCGTCCATGGCCGGCCTGACCTCCCAGCCGGGCCTCGCGATTTATAACGCCAGTAAGCATGCGGTCGTGACCGTGTCCGAAGGGCTGCATCACGACCTGACCCTGCGGCAGTCGAAGCTGCGCGTCTCGGTGCTGTGCCCGGCCTGGGTCAAGACCCGCATCCATCTGTCCGGCCGCAATCGCCCGGACGGGGATACCGCACCGCTCGACACGCTCGATCCGGTCGCGACCAAGGTCGGCTTGGCCGTGATGAACGCGGTCGAGAACGGCATTCCGGTCGCCCAAGTCGCCAACGACGTGTTCGACGCGATCGCCGCCGAGCGCTTCTATATTCTGACCCATCCGGGCCATAAGCCGGCGATCCAGACCCGGCTGGAGGATATCCTGGCCGAACGGGCGCCGAGCTTGCTCCGCTCGCTTTAGTTCTTTGGGCTCGCTTTAGTCTTAGTTAACGGGAAAACCTTTACCCGGGCGGCCGATCCGGGCAAAGCTCGATGCTGACGATTGATCGACCCTCCGCGGGTGGCCAAACGGTGCCGACAAGGCCGTGCCGCCGCGACGGGGTTTGGGAGGAAACCAGAACATGGACGACACGACCCGGCGCGTTACCGAAGAGGAATCGCTGCGCTTTCACTCCGAGGGCAAGCCCGGCAAGATCGAGATCGCGCCGACCAAGCCGCTGACGACCCAGCGCGACCTGTCGCTGGCCTATTCGCCTGGCGTGGCCTATCCCTGCCTGCATATCTTCAAGGATCCGGCGACTGCCTACGACTATACCGCCAAGGGCAATATCGTCGCCGTGATCTCGAACGGCACGGCCGTTCTGGGCCTGGGCGATCTGGGTGCCCTGGCGTCCAAGCCGGTGATGGAAGGCAAGGCCGTCCTGTTCAAGCGCTTCGCCGATATCGATTCCATCGATCTGGAAGTCGATACCCGCGACGTCGACGAGTTCATCGGCGCGGTGCGCTATCTGGGGCCGAGCTTCGGCGGCATCAACCTCGAAGACATCAAGGCGCCGGAATGTTTCATCATCGAGCAGCGCCTGCGCGAGCTGATGGACATCCCGGTGTTCCACGACGATCAGCATGGCACCGCGATCATCGCCGCGGCCGGCCTGATCAACGCCTGCAACCTGACCAACCGCGACCTGAAGACGGTGAAGCTGGTGGTGAACGGTGCCGGTGCGGCCTCGATCGCCTGCATCGAGCTGTTGAAGGCCATGGGCGTCGGCCATGACAATGTCGTCATGTGCGATACCAAGGGCGTCATCTACCAGGGCCGCACCGATGGCATGAACCAGTGGAAGTCGGCCCATGCCGCCAAGACCGACGCCCGCTCGCTGAGCGAAGCGATGGAGGGTGCCGATGCGTTCTTCGGCCTGTCGGTCAAGGGGGCGGTCACCCAGGAGATGGTGAAGAAGATGGCGCCGCAGCCGATCATCTTCGCCATGGCCAACCCCGATCCGGAAATCACGCCGGAAGACGTCAAGGCGGTCAGGCCCGACGCGCTGGTCGCGACCGGACGCTCGGACTATCCGAACCAGGTCAACAACGTCCTGGGCTTTCCCTATATCTTCCGCGGCGCGCTCGACACCCGCTCATCGACCATCAACGAGCCGATGAAGATCGCCGCCGCCGAGGCGCTGGCGGCTTTGGCGCGCGAAGACGTGCCGGACGAGGTCGCGGCCGCCTATTCGGGCCGTCGCCTGACCTATGGTCCGGAATATCTGATCCCGTCGCCGTTCGACCCGCGCCTGATGGCCCATGTGCCGGTCGCGGTCGCCAAGGCGGCGATGGATTCCGGCGTGGCGCGCAAGCCGATCGCCGATCTGCAGGCCTATGCCCGTCAGCTCTCGGCCCGCATGAACCCGGTGACCGGCAGCCTGCAGGGCATCTTCGAGGCGGTGCGCTCCAAGCCGAAGCGGATCGTGTTCGCCGAGGGCGAAGAAGAAAAGGTCATGCGCGCGGCCTTGGAGTTCAAATCGGCCGGCTACGGCTTCCCGATTCTGATCGGGCGCGAGGAGCGGGTGCATGCGACGCTGAAGTCGCTGGGCCTGTCGGCGCCGGACGGGCTCGAAATCCACAACGCCCGCCTCAGCCAGGCGAACAAGGCCTATACGGATTTCCTGTTCAAGCGGCTGCACCGCAAGGGCTTCCTCTATCGCGATTGCCAGCGCCTGGTGAACCAGGACCGCAACGTCTTTGCCGCATGCATGGTGGCGTTGGGCGATGCCGATGCCATGGTGACCGGCACGACCCGCAGCTATGCCGCCTCGTTCGACGAGATCAGCCATGTACTGGATGCCGCGCCGAACAAGCGGCTGATGGGCCTGATGATGATGATCGCGCGCGGCCGCACCGTGTTCGTGGCCGACACCACGATCCACGAGCTGCCGAGCCCCGAGGAATTGGCCGATATCGCCGAACAGGCGGCGGAAAAGGCGCGGCAGATGGGGGCGGTGCCGCGGGTGGCGCTGTTGTCCTTCTCGAACTTCGGCAACCCGATGCGCGAGAAGGCCCAGCGCGTGCGCGCGGCGGTCGAGGTGCTGGATCGCCGCCGGGTCGATTTCGAATATGACGGCGAAATGTCGGCCGACGTGGCGCTCGATTTCGACCTGATGCGCAAGAGTTACCCGTTCTGCCGCCTGACCGGGCCGGCCAACGTCCTGGTCATGCCGGCGCTCCATACCGCCAACGTCGCCTCCAAGCTGCTGCAGCAGCTGGGCGGCGGCACGGTGATCGGACCGATCCTGCTCGGGTTGGAGAAACCGGCGCAGATCGTCGAGATGGCGGCGACCGTCTCGGATATCGTCAATCTGGCAGCGTTGGCCGGCTACGACGCTATCGCCTAAATTGTGTTACGGCTTTTTTGCGACCGTTCAGTGAAATCTGAAAGGGTCGTCACGAAACCGTAACGCTGGTGACCGATATCTCGGATAGTGCAACGGAGGGGCCTTGGTTCCTCCGTTGCCGATTTCGCGCCAGATAAGGTCGTCTTCGCTCATGCCGCTGCGTCGCCTCGTCATCTCCGTCGCCCTGATGGCCATCGTCGTGCTGTTGACGTTCGCGGTGCTGGTGTTCGCCGCCGACGTCGCCGTCTGGCCGGCCGCGATCGCGTGTCTGGTGATCGTGCTGCTGCATGCGCTGCTGCTGCGCGCGTTCCTGGATGGGCTCTCGCGCATCCGCGCCGGCGTCGAGGAGATCCTGGTCGAACCGGAACGCGCGGTGCCGGTCGTCCGCTCATCCAGCCCGGCGGTCAACGACCTGTGGCTGGCGATCATGCGTCTGACCCGGGCGTGGCGCGCGCGCATCCGCGGGCTCGAAATCGAATTGACCGGCTCCAACGCGGTCATCGCCGCCTTGCCGGACCCGCTGATCCTGATCAACGAACGGCGCGAGGTCGTGCGGCAGAATGCCGCCGCCCAGGCGCTGCTGGGCGATCATGTGCTGCGTCGCGACCTGGCGGTGGCGTTGCGCCAGCCGGCCCTGCTGGCGGCGGTCGACATGGTGCTGGCCGGCGGCCCCGGCCGGATGGTCGAGTTCGATCTGGGCAGCCCGAACGAGCGCCATCTGAGCGCGCGCATCGACCCGCTGCCGGCCCGGACCGAGGATGGCGTCATCCTGCTCGTCTCGCTCCACGACCTGACCGCGGTCAAGCGGGCCGAGCAAATGCGGGCGGATTTCGTCGCCAACGCCAGCCACGAGCTGCGCACGCCGCTCTCGACCCTGGTGGGGTTCATCGAGACGCTGCAGGGCCCGGCCGCCGACGACGAGGACGCGCGGATCAAGTTCCTGGCGATCATGCAGCAGCAGGCCTCGCGCATGGCCCGGCTGGTCGAGGATCTGCTGTCGCTGTCGCGGATCGAGATGAACGAGCATCTGCCGCCGACCACGCCGATCGCCGTGGTAAACGTGCTGCGCCATGTCGGCCAGACGCTGGAGATGAAGGCGGCGGCCCGCGGCATGTCGATCGAATATGACATCGCCGACGAGCAGGCCAAGGTGGTCGGCGATGCCGACGAGCTGGCCCAGCTGTTCCAGAACCTGATCGACAATGCGATCAAATATTCGAAACCGGATACCGCCATCACCATTGGGCTCGGTGCCTCCAAGCGCTATCGCGATGGCTTCGCGATCCAGGTGCGCGATCGCGGCGAGGGCATTCCGCGCACCCATCTGCCGCGCCTGACCGAGCGGTTCTACCGGGTCGACACGGCGCGCTCGCGCGAGATGGGCGGCACCGGTCTGGGCCTCGCCATCGTCAAGCACATCATCAACCGCCATCGCGGCCAGCTGGAAATCGACAGCGAGATGGGCGAGGGCACGGTCTTCACCGTGCATCTGCGCGGGTCGATGACCGGCACGTCCGCGCCCGTGAAAGCGGCGCAGGCCTGACCAGATCCGGCGCGGGGCTGCCTTCACGAAAGCGGCGTCAAACTGTCATCGAACTGTCATGAGCCACCTGTATCTCCTCAGGACGTGGAGAGGCGCACCATCCGGGTCGCGCGTTCCACGAGAAAACTTTGGGAGATCGTCTCGTGAATGCACTCAGCAGGAAGCTGATCGGTGCCGTCGTGTTCGGCGCCGTCTCGCTGACCGCGGCCGGTGCCCAGGCTGCCGATATTTCCGGCGCCGGCTCGACCTTCGCTTATCCGATCCTCTCCAAGTGGGCCGAGGCCTACAAGGCGAAGGCCAATGTCGGCATGAATTATCAGTCGATCGGTTCGGGCGGCGGCATCAAGCAGATCAACGCCAAGACCGTCGATTTCGGTGCGACCGACATGCCGCTGGAGCAGAAGGACCTCGACGGTCCGGGCCTGGCGCAGTTCCCGTTCATCATGGGCGGCATCGTGCCGGTCATCAACGTGAAGGGCATCGAAGCCGGCAAGCTCAAGCTGACGGGCAAGGTCCTGGCCGAAATCTATCTCGGCACGATCACCAGTTGGGACGACAAGGAAATCG
>Ga0302311_10003044_pt1 | contig 18524 bp, 14 predicted proteins | sample III_Palsa_N1_3_FD_200449 | JGI IMG/M metagenome (GOLD analysis project Ga0302311, IMG submission 200449) | Peat permafrost microbial communities from Stordalen Mire near Abisko, Sweden - III_Palsa_N1_3 | ecosystem: Environmental > Terrestrial > Soil > Palsa > Peat permafrost | place: Sweden... | reverse complement strand
GGCAGCGGACCTATTTCCTCTCGACCATGGCCCAGACCGAGGCGACGCCGGGCGGCATCCTCAGCCGGGATCTGCAAGGCTTGCTGCATAGCGGCGACGAACGTTGGGTGTTTCCGACGGCCGATCAGCTGACCGCGACGAAGCCTGGGCTGTTGAAAGCGGTCCTGTCCAACCCGCTCGCGAGCGGTCCGATCGAGGTCACGATCGTCGGCGACATCACGCCGGACCAGGCGATCGCGCAGACTGCCGCCACCTTCGGTGCGCTGTCGCCGCGGCCGGTTCCGAATGCGCCGCCGATGGCGAGCGATGTGCATTTCCCGAAACCGACGCCGAAGCCGGTCGAGCGCATCCACAAGGGCCGACCCGATCAGGCGATCGCGCTGATCGCCTGGCCGCTGCCGGACTTTTACGCCAATCTCGATGAATCCTACGCCATGGACCTGGTCGACGACATCTTCCAGTTCCGCCTGCTGGAGGCGTTCCGCATCGCTGAGGGGGCGACCTACAGCCCCCAGGGCTCGGCCATCCAGTCGCCGACCTTCAAGGGCTACGGCTATGCCGTCAGCTTCGTTGAGACGCCTCCGGCGAAAATTCCAGCGTTCTATGCCCATGTGAAGGCGATCGCGGCGGCGATGGCAGCTGACGGCGCCACCGCGGACCAACTGGCGCGCGCCAAGGTCCCTCGGGTCGAAGGCATAAAGAAGGCGCAGCAGACCAATGGCTATTGGCTGGGCGCGCTCGCCGACGTTCAGACCGATCCGCGCAAGCTCAGCCAGAGCAAGATGGACATCGACGGCTATGAGCAGGTGACGCGGGCGGACATCACGCGGGCGGCCAAGGCCTATTTCCGCGACGATACGGCCTGGAAGCTGACGATCCTGCCGGCGGTAGCCGCGGCCAACTGAAGTGGCGCGGGCGGACGGGCGAGCCGGGTGAGGCCGGCCGCCAGCGGCAGCCCGTGGGCGACGAAGGCCAGGCCCAGGGCCACAAGTCCCAGCGCGTCGCAGGCGGTGAGGGGGAGAAGCGCCGGCGCCAGATTGCCGATCGCGCCGGCGAAGACGGTCACGACGACCGATGCCAACAATGTCCAGAACGCGACGGCAGCCCGCCGAGGCTCCAGATCTTTCATTTCGACATCCCCACGGTTTTTCGACCCGTGGAAATCATGCCCGACTCCGGCGAACTTGCTTGTGACAGGTGTCATAGCGGCGCCGGAACCGGGTTGGGCGGTGTGTCAGGCCATCAGGCGACCGCCGACGTTGCGGACACGCTCGATCGCTGGCGCCTCGGCCTCGACGCGGCGCTGGGCGGGCTTGGCATCGGCCTGCTGCTGTGCGGGCGGGCGACGATCGGCATCGCGCACGATCTGATGGTCGACGGTGGGTTTGGACATTTCGGGTCTCCGACATTGCACTGCAACATCACAACGGGCCAGCTCTGGACTTGTTCCATAAAGATTTTGTTGCAGGCGCGAGAGCCGTATCGCGGCGCCGCACAACGAAAAACGCCGGCCCTGATGGACCGGCGTTTTGGATCTTGGTGAGCCCGATGGGATTCGAACCCATGACACTTCGATTAAAAGTCGAATGCTCTACCAGCTGAGCTACGGGCTCGACGGCTCGCTTGGTAAAGTTACAACGCCGTGGGGTCAACCCCTGTCGGGCACATGGCGGCGCATCGTCCGGGTCAAGCGCGCACGCTCCAACCTCGTCGCGGTCCCGATGTTGGGGTAATCTCGGCGAAGACGAGCTTTCGGAGGGACGCCATGCGCACCATCGTCGCTGTCACGCTCCTGTCGTTGCTGCTCGCGGGTTGCCAGTCGCGCGCCGATTCCGAGGCACAGCGAGCGGCGGAAGATGCCGATGCCTGCAAGTCCCACGGTTTTATCGCCGGCACGGACGAGTTCGCCCGTTGTCTGCAGGACCGCGACGATCAGCGCCGGGCAGCGGCCGCGCGTGCCAACCAACCGCCGCCGGTGACCTGTGCCACGATCGGGGCGCAGGTCATCTGCAAGTCTCAGTAGAGGTCGGCCAGAGTTCCCGGATACCCAGCTCATCCGCCAGCCTGAGCAGATCTGCGACCGTATCGTCCGGCAGGGCGATACCGTCGCGGCGGTTCTGCGCGTCGTTCCGGGCCTCGATCTCGCCCGGATAGAAGATCTCGTCGATGCCGTCGGCCAGCGGCGTCGCCTTCAGGCCGGCGATCATATCCTCCATGCGCGCGTTGAACGCATCCAGCGGCTGGAACACCTCGACATTGAGCGCGATCAGCAGATGACCGGCGCCGCTGCGCCGTTCCGCTTGGTAGGGGCCGAACACGCCGGGGCCCCAGCCGCTGCCGGAGAGGATCCCGGACAGCATGTCCATCACCACCGAGATGGCGTAGCCCTTATGGCCGGCCATCGGCTGGATGATGCCGGCCAGCGCCGCCTCGGGATCGGTCGTCGGTACGCCGCGGGCGTCGACGGCCCAGCCTTCCGGGATTTTGGTGCCGCGCTGGCGCGCCAGATAGACCTTGCCGCGTGCCACGGCGGTATTGGCGATATCCAGCACCAGCGGCGCGTGGCGGCCGGCGGGAGCGGCCCAGGACCAGGGATTGTTGCCGACGCTCTTCTGTCGGCCGCCCCAGGGCGCCATGGCCGGGCTGGCGTTGGTCGACAGGAACATGATGCAGCCCGCGGGCGGCGCCATCAGCGTGTAATACATCGCCGTGCCGAAATGATTGGAATTCCGGACCGCGACCGCACCGATGCCATGGGTCTTGGCGCGGCGGATGACGTCGCGGGTGGCATGGGCGGTCACGACCTGGCCCATGCCGTCATGGCCGTCGATCACGCCGACCGCGCCGACATCGACGATCTGCTCCGGCGTCGCCACCGGCTTGGCCGTCCCAGCCTGGATCCTGGCCACATACCAGGGCAGGCGCATCAGCCCGTGGGACTGATGACCCCAGAGATCGGCCTGGACCAGGGTGTCGGCGGCGAGATGCGCGTCGTCCGCGGGCATGCCGACCCGTTCATAGGCGGCGGTGGCGAAGGCGAGCAGCCGATCGGGCCCAAGCATCAGCCGGCGACCGCGGTGCGGAACCCGACCGACTGGCCCAGATAATGGGCCTCGATCGCGACGGCGCCTTCGATATTGAACGGCTTGGTCACCGTGCCGGTCGAGATGATCGCCCCCTTGGGCAGGATCATGCCGCGCTGGCGCGCGGTCGCGACGAAATCGACATAGGCCTGCCTCGGATCGGTCGCATCCTCGCCGGTCAGCATGCGGGCGCGCTCCTCGCCATCGGCCAGCACGACCGCCGAGGCGGCCAGGGCCGCCAGATCGGTGCCGTCGACCGGATCGCCGACCACCAGCGCCTCGAACGCGGCATTGTCGGCGGCGAAGCTGGGCCAGCCGACGGCACGGCGATCGAGGAAGCGCGAACGGACCAGCTCGAACGTGACGCGGGTCTCCTTGATCGCGGCCATCGGGTCGGGCAGGTCATCGCCGGGCAGGATGTCGCGTCCCAGCACATAGGCGATTTCGAACTCGATGGTGACCGGGGACTGGTCGGGCAGCAGGATCGTGTCGTCGGGCGGATGGGTGCGGCCGGCGAAGATGCGCCCGGCGATCGAGCCGCCGGCGCCGGTCTCGGCCCGCTGCTTCGGGCTGCCGACGCCCAGCTTCCAGCCGGCGATCGGCAGGGCGAGGCCGGCGATGAAACGGTCCTGGATGTCATAGCCGTCGGCGATGGTGGCCGGTCGCAGCTCCGGCGGCAGGGCGGTCGCTTGCCGGCCGCTGCGCCAGAGCTCGGTCATCCAGGCGGCAGCGGCATCGGCGGCGGCGAAAGTCATCGGCTGGTCCTTCATGGGTCTCCGGCAGCCGGAGACTTCGAAGCGACCTTAAGCCTTCCAGCGGTTCGGCTGGAAGCCCAGAGGATGACGTTCCTGGATGCGGTAAAGCGGCACACCATGCACGTCGAGCAACCCGGTATGGATCGGCTCGATCGGCGTTTCGTGAACCGTGATGTTCATTTCGGCTTCATACAGGCTGTCCCCATAGGCGCGGGGACGGATCGCGACGTATTTCTGGCTCAAGGCGCAGCCTCTTTGCGATGCGGGTTCCTAACCGTCAGACGATAGCAGCCGGAGTTGAAAGAAATCCTAGGATTGGAGCGCGGTAGATTAGTATTGCCTACTTATTGGGCAGCTCCGTCCTGTCGACGTCAGAGGTTAGTATTTTTATCGTCATGGCCGGGCTTGACCCGGCCATCCACGCGGTTCCGTGAGGCGATTTCACGGCCAAACAAGGCTCAGGCGGAGGCACGTGGATGCCCGGGTCAAGCTCGGGCATGACGTAATTTCCATATTAACCAATTGAAATAAAACGGATAAGTGAGGATATGTACATCCCACTAGCGCCTGCTTGAGAATGACGAAGGGAGAGGCGGCACCGTTCTTGCCAAGCCATGGGAACGAGGGGCGCAGCAGGGCGAGGGGCATCAGGGCATGAGCGGACGGCAGCGGATCGTTCGCGAGCGGCGGCAATATAACCAGTGGGTCGCCAACCAGACGCTCGAGGATTACGCGCTGCGCTTCACCGCGAAGAAGGCGCGGCGCTGGTCGTCGTTCCGGGTCGCCAATACCGCTGTGGGTGCCATCTCGTTCCTGGCGTGCGAGGCGATCGGCGGCAGCCTGACGCTGAATTACGGCTTCACCAACACGGCCGCCGCGATCCTGGCGGTGGGGCTGCTGATCTTCGCGACCGGCCTGCCGATCTGCTACTACGCCATCCGCCATGGCGTCGACGTCGACCTGCTGACCCGCGGCGCCGGCTTCGGCTATATCGGCTCGACCATCACCTCGCTGATCTACGCCTCCTTCACTTTCATCCTGTTTGCGGTCGAGGCCGTGATCATGTCGACGGCTCTGGAGACCTGCTTCGGCATTCCACAGCCGGTCGCCTATGTGCTGGTGTCGGTCGCGGTCATCCCGATCGTGCTCTACGGCATCCGCATGATCAGCCGGCTGCAGGTCTGGACCCAGCCGATCTGGCTGTTCTTCCAGATCGTGCCGCTGGTCGTGATCGCGGTCGGCCATCCGGCCGAGCTTGAGGAATGGAGCGACTATCGCGGCTTGCTGGGCAACGGCAGCGGCGATTTCAACCTGCTGCTGTTCGGCATCGCCGCCTCGATCCTGTTGTCGCTGATTCCGCAGATCGGCGAGCAGGTCGACTATTTGCGCTTCATGCCGCATCGGACCGCGAAAAATCGTGTGGGCTGGTGGGCGGCACTGATCGTCGCCGGGCCGGGCTGGATCTTCATGGGCGCGGCCAAGCTGTTCGCCGGCTCGTTCCTGGCCGTGCTGGTGCTGCAGCATGGCGTGCCCTACATCCACGCGACCGAGCCGGCCCAGCTCTATTCGGTGGCGCTGCAATATCTGGATCTCTCGCCCAGGATGGCGCTGATCCTGACCGGGATCTTCGTCATCACCTGCCAGATGAAGATCAACGTCACCAACGCCTATGCCGGCTCGATCGCCTGGTCGAACTTCTTCTCGCGCCTGACCCACAGCCATCCGGGCCGGGTCGTCTGGGTGCTGTTCAACATCGTGCTGTCGCTGACGCTGATGAACCTCGGCATCTTCGGCGTGATCGAGCGCATCCTCGGGCTCTATTCCAATTTCGCCGTCGCCTGGTTGGGCGCCATCGTCGCCGACCTGATCATCAACAAGCCGCTGGGCCTGAGCCCGCCTGGCATCGAGTTCAAGCGCGCCCATCTCTACGACATCAACCCGGTCGGCGTCGGCTCGATGCTGCTGGCCGTCGTGGCCTCGACGCTCGCGTTCTTCGGCAGCTTCGGCGCGACGGCCCAAGCCTTCGCGCCCTTCATCAGCCTGACGGTCGCCTTCATCGCCGCCCCATTGATCGCCTGGGGCACCAAGGGCAAATATTACATCGCGCGCGCCCCCCAGATCGGGTTGGAGCCGGGCGCCGAGATCCGCTGCTCGATCTGCGAGAACGTGTTCGAGCGCGAGGACATGGCCTATTGCCCGGCCTATGACGGCTCCATCTGCTCGCTCTGCTGTACCCTCGACGCGCGCTGCCACGACAGCTGCAAGGAGGAGGCCCGCTTCGTCGAGCAGATCACGGCACTGCTGCGCCGGCTGCTGCCGACCCGGCTGGCGCTGGGCCTGAATTCCCGCGTCGGCCATTTCGTCGGGCTGCTGGTCGTGTTCGCCCTGGTCATCGGCGGTGCGTTGACCTTCATCTATTACCTGGATGCGGTCGGACCGCCGACGGACAAGGCGGTGATCGCCGAAACTTTGTGGCTGGTGTTCTTCAGCCTGCTGATCGTGTCCGGCGTCGCCGCCTGGCTGCTGGTATTGGCGCACGAAAGCCGGCGCAAGGCGGAGGAGGAGTCCGACCGCCAAACCCACATGCTGATGCGCGAGATCGAGGCGCACGAGCGCACCGATCTGGAGCTGCAAAAGGCGAAGGAAGTGGCCGAGGCCGCGAATTTCGCCAAGAGCCGCTATGTCATCGGCATCAGCCACGAGATCCGCGCGCCGCTGAACGCGATCTTCGGCTATGCCCAGCTGATGGAGCGGGACGGGGCGGCCGCTCCCTTGCGCCAGAACGCCATCCGCGTGATCCGGCGCAGCGCCGAGCATCTGTCGAACCTGATCGACGGGCTGCTCGACATCTCGAAGATCGAGGCCGGCCGCTTCATGCTCTATCGCGACAAGGTCCGCATCCACGAGTTCCTGGACCAGATCGTGGACATGTTCCGCCTGCAGGCCCAGGCCCAGGGCATCGCGTTCTATTACGAGCAGCCCGAGACTCTGCCGCCTTATGTCTATACCGACGAGAAGCGGCTGCGGCAGATCCTGATCAACCTGCTGTCGAACGCGGTCAAATATACCGAGCGCGGCCATGCGGCGCTCAGGATCTCCTACCGCAGCCAGGTCGCCGAGTTCGAGATCGAGGACAGCGGCATCGGCATTCCCGAGGGCGATATCGAGCGGATCTTCGAACCGTTCGAGCGCGGCCAGATGCCGAATGCCCGCGCGGTGCCCGGCACCGGTCTCGGCCTCACCATCACCAAGCTGCTGACAGAGATGATGGGCGGCGCCATCTCGGTCGAGAGCGTGCATGGCAAGGGCAGCACCTTCCGCATCAAGCTGTTCCTGTCGGAAGCGACCGCACCGGACGCGCCGCCGGCGCCCCAGGCGCGGATCTCGGGCTATCGCGGCCCGCGCATCAAGGTGCTGATCGCCGACGACGACGCGGCGCATCTGGAACTGGTGCATGAGCTGCTGACGCCCTTGGGTTTCCTGATGTTCAGCGCGTCCGACGGGCTGACCTGCCTGTCGCTCGCCGAGGAATGCCGGCCGGATCTGGTGCTGCTCGACATCTCGATGCCGGGCTTGGACGGCTGGAGCGTGGCGCGCCGCCTGCGCGAGGCCGGCCACACATCCGCGCGCATCGTCATGATCTCGGCCAATGTCGATGAATTCCGCACCCGGCGCGAGGCCGAGCCGGCGCACGACGACTATCTGATCAAGCCGATCGACGTGCAGCGGCTGATCGACCGTATCCAGGGGCTGCTCGGGCTCGACTGGATCGAGCAGGGCCAGGAAGAGACGCAGGCGCCGCAGCCGCCGGCGGCATCCCAGGCGGTGCCGGACCGCCGCCATCTGGATGAACTGCATCAATTGGGGCGGATCGGGTATATCAGGGGGATCGAGGCGAAACTGGGCGAGATCGCGGCGGAAGCGCCGACCCTGGTCCCGTTCGCCGATCGGTTGGGCGAGATCGTCAGGCGCTTCGATCTCAAGCAATATATGAGCATCCTCGAGGAGCTGCGCGCCGATGAGTGAGGCCGATATCCGGCGGGACATCGTCCTGATCGTGGATGATTCGCCGGAGACGTTGAGCTTCCTGACCGACGCGCTGGATCAATCGGGCCTGACCGTGCTGGTCGCGGTCGACGGCGCCGGCGCGCTCGAACTCTTGGATCAGATCACGCCGGACCTGGTGCTGATGGACGCGATCATGCCGGGCATGGACGGGTTCGAATGCTGCCGGCGCTTGAAGCGCCTGGGGCATCTGGCCCATGTGCCGGTGATCTTCATGACCGGCCTCAGCGAAACCGAGCATGTGGTGAAGGGGCTCGATGCCGGCGGGGTCGATTACGTGACCAAGCCGATCGTGGCCGAGGAGCTGATGGCGCGCATGCGCGTGCATCTGGCCAATTCCCGCCTGACCATGAGCGCGCGCGTGGCCCTCGATGCGACCGGACGGTTCCTCCTGGCCATGGACCGGCGCGGCCGGCTGCTCTGGGCGACGCCCCAGGCGGCGTCGCTGCTGGCCGCCTCGTTCGACGGCTTCGACGCCGAGACTTTCGCGCTCGCCCCGGAATTGGCCGAGCGTCTGGGCGATGCCCAGGACGGTCGTCTCGCGCTGCCCGGCGGGCGGCGCCGGCTGCAACTGACCTATTTGAGCCGCACCGGCCCGGACGAGGTGCTGCTGCGCCTGACCGAGGCGGAGGAGGGCGGCGATGAGGGCTTCCTCAAACAGCAGCTGGCCCTGACCGCCCGCGAGGCCGAAGTGCTGGTCTGGCTGGCGCGCGGCAAGCCCAATCGCGACATCAGCGAGATCCTGGGCATCAGCCCCAGGACCGTGAACAAGCACCTGGAACAGATCTTCTCGAAGCTGGGTGTGGAGAACCGCGCGTCGGCCACGGCCCTGGCGGTGCGCGCGCTGGGGCAGCGGGGGTAGGTGTCTAGTCGATGACGTCGGCGGTCGCGTCCAAGGGAGCGGCGGCGATGGGGCCGGCGACCGGGACCGTTTTCACGATGTCGCTGGCGGTGCGGACCGGCCACGCCACCAGGTCGCAGCCGCCGAGACAGAGGGCCAAGGGCAGGATCAGCAGCCTGGCGCGCGGACGGCAGTGTCGGGAACGCTGTATCATGATGTCGCTTTCTCGATATTGGACCTATTCAGACCGGGTCGGATCTGTCCCGGCCGTCTTGCAGGTGAGCGCGGCGTAAACCAAAGAGGACAGGCACGATGACCGAGAGAGTGACCCATAAAAGACCGATTTCCGCCCAGGTCATCGCCCGTCTCCTCTCACCTCTTATTCACTGAATTCCCGATCTCGGGCACGGCTAGATCATCTCAGCTGCGCGACCAGGGCTTCCGCGCCTTTGTCGATCCCGGTTTCCGCGGCCGCGAGCGAGCCGAAGCTGGCGCCGATGTTGAGCGCGCCCGGATATTGCTTCGAGATATAGGCGGCGAGCAGGCGCGAACTCTGCGCGTCGTAAATCTCGACGGAATAGATCACCGAGCCCGCGATCAGGCCTTCGCCGCCCCGGATCGCTTGCACGCCGTTGTAGAGATTCCCCGCCAGGTCGATATGGGTGAAGGTCCCGATCACCGGTGTGGTCGTTTCGGCACCGGTCAGCGTCAGCTTGATGCGCAGGGTATGGCGGCCCGGCGTGCCGATGATCTGGAAACGCTTAGACAGGCTCTGGGCGAACTGGGTCCCCATGTAGTTGCCGAGCGCGCTCTTGTCCGCCTCGGACATATCGCCGAACTGATGATCGGCGCCGCGGTAGATCGCGACAGGGTCGACGATCGCCTTGTCGTAGTTCTGCCAATCCACCTGGGTTGAATAGCGGTAGGGAATATGTCCGGACGTATCGTCGGGGTCGGGACGCAACTGGGCCGACGACGCGATGCCGGTATAGGCAACGGGTGTTGGACTGGCGCAGCCGGCGAGGATCGCGCAAACGGCTGCGGCCGATGCCCGTCGCATCGTGATCGATTTCAACATTCAAGCCTCTGTTTCAGATTTCGGGGGAGACCCACAGGCGATCCCAGATCAGCAAGGGATCGAGGACCTCGGCCGTCAGCGTAACGGCGAAGTTGATGGGGCTGGGCCGGTCGTCGCCGGCCCAGCCGGCATAGCTCAGATAGAGGGCGGCGACGCCGGCCAGGAACGGGAGCCGCCAAAGACAGGGGGATTCTCGCCGGTACCGCCAGGCCTCGTCGTCATCAGATAGGGCGGCCGTATCCGGCGCCGCGGCAGTAAAGCATGGCGCCGCCGGGACCTTGCCGCCGCTGCCTTGCTGCCTTGCCGATACTGATTGCGCCATCTGTCCGCCTCACGATCATGTGGGCAGCACCATACCGCCTCACAAACAAACCGTCTAGATGGTTTGTTTGTGAGGCGGGACAAATTCCAGACCGACGCCTCGCTAGCGGTCTCGCGTGACGGCGGTCCATTGCCGGCCGTCTAGCAACCGGTCGAACAGGCGGTCGCGCTCCTCATCGGGGAGCGCGTAGAGCCCGAACAGGGCCGACAGCGCCAAGCCCCTGGCTGCGGCCCAGCGCAGCATCGCCAAATCCGGATCGACCGCCTCGGCCTTGATGCGGTCGATGCTCCCGACCTCGACCTCTCGGGTGATCATCAGCAGATCGGGCTCCTCCGCCAACGCGGCGACGATGGCGAAGGCGACGGAATGCGGGTCGACGGCGACTTCCCGCAGCGTGGCGATCTGGGCCGACAGTTGCGCTTCCGGGTGTCCGGCACCCTTTTCGGCCAGATAGTCGCGCGAGAATTTCTCGAAATACTCGATCTGATGTTCCAGGAGCGCCTTCAGCACGGCGCCTTTCGTCCGGAACTGATGCATCACGCCGCCCTTGCTGATGCCGCTTTCGCGCGCGATGGCGTCAAGCGTCAATCGCCCGGGACCGTCGCGGGCAATGATGGTAAGCGCGGCCTGGATGGCGGCATTACGCGATCGCTCCGACCGGACGGAATTTTCCATGATGTCTCTCAAGAATCGGGGCGGTTTCGGCAGAGGCCCGAACCCATGAGACTGACATAGCCCAAAGCGCAGCCTGAAAACAGTACACTCAGTCTGTTTTATGCACCGGCACCGCTCTATGGGAGATCGTAGCGAGCCAAGCTGGGCGCGGAGCGGACCGCGTCGGCGCTATCGTTTCGACGGCTTACCGACAATCAGACTGTCGATGTACTGGTTGGCGAAGTCGTAGACCGGACCCTGGGATTTCTTCTTCTTCTGCTTTTCGTCCTCCGTCTCATCGGTCGCGTCGCCGGTCGCAACGCCTTCATCGGAGTCGGCGCTGGAGGCGTTGGCGGCGACCTGTTGGGTCGCGCCGAGGATCTCCTGGGTGACGTTGCTGGCGGCGCCGACTGCCGCCCCGCCGATGAAGCCGTCCAGCGTCTGGTTGGCCGAATTGATCGTCGCCGAGGCCGCGTCGATGTTTTCGTTCACGACGGGCGCCGTCAGCGTGACGGCACCGCCCGTGACGCTGCCGGTAATGCTGCCGGTCGCGGTGATGCCGACCGGTCCGCCGCCCTGGGCGACGACGTTGCTACTGACATTGTTGGCCGCGATCGTGACGCCGCCGGGGCCGGTCGACGTGACGGCACCGCTGACATTCTGGCCGGCCTGGATCGCGACCGAACCGCCGGTGACATCGGCCGAGACGTTCTGGCTGGCGCTGATCTGGGCGAGACCGGCGGAGGTGATGCTGCCGCTGACATTGGCACCGCTGACGGTAGCGCCGCCGCCGCTGACCGAGATGTCGGCCGAAATATCGCCGCCGCTGGCGACATTGGCGGAACGGGTTGCCGCCACCGAGCCGGAGAAGCTGCCGCCGGACACGATGGCGCTATCGGCCGTGATCTGTTCGCTGACCGCACCGGTCGCCGTCACATTGACCGTGCTGCCCTGAATGATGCCCGAGACCGTGCTCGCGTCGATGGTGGCACTGGTGGTCGAGATCACGCGGCCGTCGACCGAGCCTGCCTGGATGGTCACGACATCGTCGGATTCCAGTGAGTGGTTGCCGAAGTCGAACGTGCCGCTGGCGGTGCCGCTGAAACTTGCGACCCAGAGCGTGCTGTTGTTGAGCACCGTCACGTTCTGGGCCTTGAGGATCGAAAGCCCGGTCCGGTTCGCCTGCGTCGCGAGCGTGCCGTCGAACACGATATTGCCGCCGGCGCTCAAGGTGAGGGAACTCGTCCCGTTGATCGTGCCGCCGAAGGTGAGGTCGCTGTTGACGCTTTGGATCGTCGGCGTGCTCGACAGGGTGAGCGCCCCGCCGTAGCTCTGGGCACCGGCGGTCGTGACCGAGCCTGCGACGATGCCGCCGGCGGTGACCGTCAGGCTGCCGAGCCCGGTCGAGCCGCCGACCGTGCCGCCGAACGTGACCGTGCCGCCGTTGTCGGTCAGCGTCAGGCCTTGTGCCCCGTCGAGCGTCCCCCCGAACGTGATGTTGCCGGCGGTGGCCATGACGCCGGTGGCGCCGCCCAGCAGGTCGATGCCGTTCGCGGTGAAGCTGCTGCCGATATAGGTGCCGTTTAGCGTGGTGGCACCATTGTAGATCTGGGCGCCGCTGGTGGTGACGTTGCCGAGGGTGATCGTGCCGGCGTTGATGGTCAGGCTGGCGAGCGCTGTCTGCGCACCGGCAGCGCCCTTGAACGCCACCGCCGCCGTGCCGGCATTGAGCGTCAGGGCAAAGCCGCCGTCGACGGTGCCCAGCGTCAGCGCGCTGTTGCTGGCCGAGCTGTCGAGCACCGTCGTGCCGGTCAGCGTGAGTGCCTGGCCGCTGAAGTCCTGCGGCGCCGAGAATTTGAAGGTGCCGGCGAGGGAGAGCGGACCGCTGCCCAGCGACTGATCGACGGCGAGGCCGCTGGTCGCACTCAGCGCCAGGGCGGGCGTCGCGACCGAACTGGCGTAGCTGCTGAGCACGCTGGTCGGCACGGCCGCGGTGACGGCAGCGGTGGCGCTGCTGAGCTTCGACAGGCTGGTCGAGATCCTGGTCTCGCCCGACACCAGGTTGAAGCCGCTGTATGTATTGTTGACGAGGTTCAAGCCGTCGGCATAGGTCACCGCGCTGACGCTGCCGCCCGCGGTCAGGCTGGCTGCGAGCGTCGAATTCGCGGCGAACAGCACGGCCGAGGAGATCGTCTCGGTATAATCGCCGCTGGCGTCGGTCGTGACCACCGTGCCGACCGCGGTCCCATCGGCATAGAAGGCGATGGTGCCGTCGGAGATGACCGTGCCGGTGAGCGTGGTCGCCGTGCCGGTGATCGTATCGAGCGTGGTGGCGGACGGTGTCTGTTCCGTCGCGAGAAACGGATAGGTCGTCCCGGCGACGATGCCCCAGGCGCTGGGATCGAAGCCGGCCGGCAGCGCCGACTGCAGCTGGGCGGTGGTAAGCCCGGTGCCGGCGGCGCTGCTGCTCTGACCGGTCGCTTGCGTATCCCAATAGCCGTAGGTGACCGTGCCGGTATTGTTGCCGACCAGGCCGCCGACGCTGCTCGCCCCGCTGCCGGCCGAGACGGCGCCCGCGGCATAGGCGGCCGTGATCGTGCCGCCATTGTCGCCGACCAGGCCGCCGACATATTGCGCGCCGGCCGCCCCGGTCACGGTGCTGGTCGAAAAGGCGTTGGTGATAGTGCCGGCGTGGTTATAGCCGACCAACCCGCCGATGCGCAGCGAGCCATTGACCGTGCCGCTGGCATAGGCGCTGGAGATCGAGCCGTCGTTATAGCCCACCAGCATGCCGGCGACGTCGCCGGTCACCGAGCCGGTCGCGTAGGCATTGGTGATGGTACCGGCATTGGTCCCCGCAAGCAGGCCCACGTCGCTGAAGCCCTGGCCGACCGACCCGATCACGGCGCCACCGACCAGGCCGAGGTTGCTGACCGTGCCGGCGGCCCCGATCGCGCCGAACAGGCCGAGATCGTTCGACGCCGCACTGGAAACGGCGAGGTTGCTGATGACGTGGCCCAGGCCGTTGAACGTCCCCGCGAAGCTGGTGGACGCACTGTTGCTCGTGGGCGCCGCATTGCCGATCGGCGTGAAGCTGCCGAGCGAACTCGCGTCGATATTGTTGGCGAGCGCGTAATAGCCGGTCGCACTCACGGTGCTGAGGTCGCTGGCCGAGGTCAGCAGGGTGTAATAATCGCCGTTGATATAAAGTGTACCCTCGCCGTTCAGTGTCAGCGACCCGCCGTTGCCGAAGCTGAGGGCGCCACTGGTGTTCGAATCATAATTCGCGGCGATATAGGCGCCGCTGGTACCGCTCGCGGTAACGGCGGCATCGATCAGGACGGAACCGGTCGCATAGAACTCGAGATAGCCCGCGCCGGTGACCGAGACCGGTCCGGCGATCGTGACGTTACCCGCGTCGGCGTAGAGCGACAGGGTGTTGTTCGACTGCAGGCTGCCGGTGGCCGCAACCGTAACATTGTTGCCGTCGAGGTAGATCGACCCCAGGCCGTTGCCGCTGCCGTCGACCCCATTCGCGACCAGCGCGCCCTGGATCAGGATGTCGCCCCCAGACTCGGTGGCATACATATAGATCTCGCCGGCCGTCGCCGTGATCGTCTTTCCCGCCGCGAGCGTGATCGCAGCGGACGAACCGTTGCTGTTCTCCGCGTTGTAGATCGAGAACGAGCCCGCGGTGATGTTGTTGTTGAGCGTGACCGAGCCGCCTTCGATCACGACGTTGGCGGCGCCAAAATTCAGATCGGCCGCGGTCGTGACCGCGGCCGGCTCGCTGTAGTAATCATAGTAGCCATAGCCGAGGTTCAGATTTGCGGCCGTGAATTCGGCCAGTTCCGCGGCAGTAAGATCGAGGCTGCCGCCGGCGCTGTTGATGCCGGACGCCCCCAGCACCATCGTGATGCCGCTGTTGTAGGGCCCGATGTAGATCGTGCCGGCGCCGGCATTGATCGGTCCCCCGATCGAGACCTCGTCGGCCGCAATGCTGATCGCCCCGCCGTTGGAGGTGAGCGACGCGCCGCTGCCGAGCGTGAACGGGACCGTGCCGCCGCTGTAGGCGGCGCTGGCGGCGACCTGGTTGTAGTAATCGGCCGTCGTCCCGGCGACAGCCGTATTGGCGCCGATCGCAACGGTCGTGCCCGTCAGGGTAAATTCCGAAGCGCTGAGCGAAAGGCCGGATCCGATGGTGAGGGCAGCGCTTGCGTTCACGGCCAACGAGCCGTTCGCCTGAATGTTGCCGCCGATCGAGATGTTCCCGCCGGAAAGCGAGATGCTGCCCAAGGCGCTGCCGCCGCTGTTGGTCCCACCCGCGACCAGCGCCCCTTGCAGCGAAAGGTCGTCGCCGGTGCCGTAGCCATAGATCGAAATCCCGCCCGCGGTCGTGGTGATGGTCTTGCCGCTCGCGAGCGTCACGGCAACCGGCTGGGTCGCACTGCCGGTCGTGGCATCGCTGATGGTGAAGGCCCCGGCCGTGATGTTGTTGTTGATCGTAATCGTGCTGTTCGCCAGCACGACGGCGGCGCTGCCGAAATTGAGGTCCGCCGCCGTGGTCAGCGATGTCGCCGCGTCGTAATAATAATAGCCGTCGCCGAATTCGATCGTGCCGGCGGTCATATTGGCGAGTGCCGCGGCCGTGATGTCGAGATGGCTCCCCGACGGGTTGATCCCGGAAGCGCCCAGCACCATGGAGACGCCGGAATTGTAGGGCCCGATGGCGAGCTCGGCGGTGCCGACGTTGATGGTGCCGCCGAGCGACACCTCGTCGGCGGTCACATACAGCGCCCCGTTCGCCGTGGTGATCGCGCTGCCGCTGCCGATCGTGAGCGGCACCGTGCCGCTGCCGCTATAGCTCGAATAGGTCGTGATCTCGCTGGAATAGCCGGCGCCTGTCGCGGTGAGACTGACGTTCGAGCCGATGGCGATCGAACCGCCATAGAGATCGAAGCTTAAGCCGCTCAACGAAACGCCATTGGCGATCGTGAGCGGGACCGTGTCGGTTGCCGACAGATAGATGGGGCCGCCGGCCGCGATGTTCGAATTGATCGCGATGCTGGTGTTGCCATAGACGGTCACGCCGGAATTGGCGGTGACGCCGCCGGCCACCGTGACGTTGGCGCCGGACACGTAGACCGACCCGGTCGGGCTGCTGGTCGTACCACCGCTGGCGACCAGCGCGCCCTGCAGCAACACGTCGTAGTCTGAGCCATAGGCGGTCATCGAGATGCCACCGGCCGTCGTGGTGATGGTCTTGCCGCTGGCGAGCGAAATCGCCGGCTGCGAATTGCTGCTTTGCGCACTCGATATCGTGAAGCTGCCGGCGGTCACGTTGTTGTTGATCGTGATCTGACCTTCCGCGAACGTCACCGCCGCGCTGCCGAAATTGAGGTCGGCCGCGGTCGTGATCGAGGTGGCATCGTAATAGCCATAGTAGCCGTAACCGAATTCCAGCGTGCCAGAGACGAGATCCGCCAATTCCGCGCTGGTCAGGTCCAGATGGCTGCCGGCCGAATTGATGCCGGAGGCGCCCAGCGTCAGGACGACGCCGGAATTATAGGGGCCGACATAGATCGGCCCGGTTCCGGTCGTGATCGTGCCGGCGATCGAAACCTCGTCGGCTGTGAGATAAAGCGACCCGTTCGCGGTCGTGATCGAGGCGCCGGTGCCGAGCGTGAACAGGATTGTGTTGCTGCCGGTGTAGGTGGCCGTGGCGACGATGTTCGAGCCGGAGCTGGCGGTGGCGCTGACCGTGGCATTGGCGCCGATCGAGATCGTCCCGCCGCCGAGGCTGAAACCCGTCCCGCTGACACTCACGCCGGGGCCGATCGAGAGGCTGCTGGTCGTACCGCTCGCCGACAGGTCGAGTTGGGTTCCGGCGGTCACGGCGGCGTTGACGGACAGCGCGGCGCTGGAATACACGGTGATCGAGCTGTTCGCGTTGACGGCGCCACCAATCGTGACGTTATCGCCTTCGATGTAGATCGTGCCCTGGGGACTGCCGCTGCTGGTGCCGCCGGCGGTCAACGTCCCTTGCAACGAGATGTCGCCCCCGGTACCGGAGGTCTCGATCGTGATCGCACCGGCGGTCGTGGTGATCGAGCCGCCGCTGCTGAGCTGGACCGCGTAGGGCGCCATCGTGTTGGTGTTGGATGCGTTGTAGAGGGTGAGGGCGGCGGCGGTGATGCTGTTGGCGATCGTGACCGGGCCACCGTCGATCGTCAGCGCGGTGCTGCCGAAATTGAGGTTGGCCTCGGTGGTGACCGCTGCCGGCGCGGTGCCATAGTAGCCGCTGCCCAGCTCGAGGTTGGCGGCGGTGATTGCCGCTAGCCCCGCCACCGTCAGATCGAGGGTATTGCCGCCAGGATTGATCCCGGACGAGCCCAGAACCATGGTCACGCCGGTGTTGTAGGGGCCGAGATCGAGCGTGCCGGTGCCGACGTTGATGGTCCCGGCGATCGAGACTTCGTCGGCGTTCATATAAAGCGTCGAATTGGCGACGCTGACCGCGGCGCCCGTACCGAGCGTGAACGGAATTGTGCCGCTGCCGCTATAGGTCTGCTGCGCGACGAGATAGGAGCCATTGCCGCTCGTGCCCGACAGCGTCGCGTTGTTGCCGATCGCGATCGAACCGCCAAACAGGTCGAAGTAGCTGCCGGAGGCGGCGACCGATGGGCTGATCGAGATCGCCTCGGCAGCGCCGGCGGTCAAGTCGAGACCGCCGCTCGTCGTGATGTTGGCGGCGACGGTAATCGCACCGGGCGTGGACAGCGTGATCGAGCTGCTGGTGCCGGTCGCAGTGATCGGCGCCTGGACCAGGATGTTTGCACTCGAACCCGAGCCGTAGATGCTGGCCGTGCCGGTGCTGGTGAGGCCGGTCGTCGATCCGGCGGTGCCGATGGTCAGCGGCGTCGTATTGGCGAGGTAGAGATAAGAGACCGATCCGGCCAAGGTGCTGATCGCATTGCTGTAGTTGAGCGTGACCGAAGCCCCGCCCAACAGCTCAAGCGCGTCCACGGTCATCGGGTTCTGCTGGCTGATCGTGCCGGTCGACTTCAGCGACAGCGTGCCGCTTGGCGCCGTGATCGTGCCGTTGATGGCGATATTGCCGGTGCCGCCGTTCGCGGTCGCGTCCAGCGTCAGATGTTCGCTGCCCGACCAGGTGAGGGCGGCGCCGGTGTCGACGGTGATGTTGCCTCCGGCACCGCCGGTCTGCAGCGTGACGTTCTCGAACGCCAGGCTGGCGTTGATGTCGCTGTCGTAGACGGTCGTCCCGCCGGTGCTGGAGGTGTAGGTGTTCGTCGAGCTGTTGTCGGTGCCGCCCGAGACGACATCGAGCGAATAGGGATCGAGCAGCCAGGTCCCGGCCGCCCCGTTGGGTGCCGAAGCATCGACCATGCCGGTCGCGATCGACAGGTAATGTCCCGATGTCTCGACCCAGCCGCCGTTGCCAGTGCCCGCCCCCTTGGCCTCGATCGAGCCGTTGAAGGTGGTGAGCCCGTCCGACCAGACCGCGACATTGCCGCCATTGCCCTGTTTGGTTGCATTCGCCTTGATCGTCGCACCCTGGGCAACCGTCGTCGTCGTGGCATGTTTCAGCGTGCCGCCGCCATGGGGCCCGCCGCCGACCTGGACCGTGCCGCCGCCCGTGGCGCCCGACACGTCGATGGCGCTCGTGGACGCCAGCGTCACCGCCCCGCCCGTGACTTGGACGTTG
>Ga0302311_10003042_pt1 | contig 18529 bp, 12 predicted proteins | sample III_Palsa_N1_3_FD_200449 | JGI IMG/M metagenome (GOLD analysis project Ga0302311, IMG submission 200449) | Peat permafrost microbial communities from Stordalen Mire near Abisko, Sweden - III_Palsa_N1_3 | ecosystem: Environmental > Terrestrial > Soil > Palsa > Peat permafrost | place: Sweden... | reverse complement strand
GCTATGCGCAGGGCCACCTGCCCACGGTGCTGGCCATGCAGCTGTGGAGCCGCGACGGCACGCCGGTGCACGGCAGCTCGCAAGGCGTCCCGCTGCCGGCGCGCGGGCCGGCGGGCAGCTCGCGCGTCGAGCTGCAGGGGCGCACGTTCCACGTCTATCGCGCCGAGGACGCGCGCTGGCGCATCGCCGTCGCGCAGCCCGAGGTCGAGCGCGGCTGGATCGTGCGCTCGGTGCTGTCCGACCTGCTGACGTCGCTCGCGATCGCGTTTCCGTTGGTGCTGATCCCGCTATGGGTGGCCGTGTCGCAAGGGCTGCGGCCGTTGAGCCAGCTGTCGCAACGCCTGGCCGCGCGCGATCCCGACGACCTGTCGCAGACCGGCCTCGCGCCGCGCCACGCCGAGCTGCGGCCGCTCGTGCAGGCCGTCGACGGATTGCTCGAGCGCCTGCGCGGCAAGGTGCGGCGCGAGCACGCATTCGTCCACGACGCCGCGCACGAGCTGCGCACGCCGCTGGCGCTGATCTCGGCGCAGGCCCACGTGCTGGCGCACGCGGGCGACGCGCAGGCGCGCGCCGACGCGGCCGCGCGCCTGGACGACGCGATCGCGCGCGCCTCGAACCTGTCCGAGCAGCTGCTGCGGCTGGCCCGCTTCGACAGCCAGGCGCCGGCGCGCGAGACGATGGACGTCGCGCGCCTCGCGCAGCAGGAAGTCGCCCTGCTCGCGCCGCGCGCCATCGAGTGCGGGCTGGAGCTGGGCATGGACGCGCCCGACACCCTGCCCTGGCCCATCGAGCTGGCGGCCTTCCGCGCGATCCTGCAGAACCTGGTCGGCAACGCCATCCGCTACGTGCCGGCCGGCGGCCAGGTGGCGGTCGAACTGGCCGTCGTCGACGACGCCATGCTGCTGGGCGTGCAGGACGACGGCCACGGCATCGACGTCTCGCAACGCGAGAACGTCTTCGAGCGCTTCGCGCGCGGCGCCGGACACGACGCGGCCGGTTCGGGCCTCGGCCTGGCCATCGTGCGCCAGGCCGCACGGGCGCTCGGCGGCAGCGTGCGGCTGGTCGACGGGCTGCCGAACACGCGTGGCGGGCACGGCTGCCGCTTCGAGGTGCGCATCCCGCGCTGAGCGGCCTTGGCGAAGCGTTCGCCGCGCGCGAAGCATGCGCGCCAGGTTGCAGAGGAACGCAGCGACGACGGCCCCCCGAAGTGCGGACAATCGGCGCATGACCACCGCGACCCTGGGCGATCCCGACGAACTCGACGGCGCCTCCCCGCACTGGCGCTGGAACCTCGCCGTCTGCGTCGCCGGGTCTTTCACCACCATCGTCGCGATGACGCTGCTGCTGCCCTTCCTGCCGCTGTACGTCGCGCAGCTGGGCGTGCGCGACCCGGCCGGCATCGTCGAGTGGTCGGGCCTCGCGTACGGCGCCACCTTCTTCAGCGCGGCGCTGTGCGCGCCGCTGTGGGGCCGGTTGGCCGACCGCTACGGGCGCAAGCTGATGCTGATCCGCGCGAGCCTGGGCATGGCGGTGGCGATGTCGCTGATCGGCATGGCCAGGAGCGTGGAGCAGCTCGTCGCGCTGCGGCTGCTCGCGGGCCTTCTCGGCGGCTACGCGTCGGGCTCGAACGTGCTGGTCGCCACGCAGACCCCGAAGCACCGCACCGGCTGGGCGCTGGGCGTGCTGGCCTCGGGCATCATGGCCGGCAACCTCGCCGGGCCGTTGATCGGAGGCGCGCTGCCGCCGCTGATCGGCATCCGCGCCACCTTCTGGGCGGCGGGCGCCCTGATCTTCGTGATCTTCCTCGCGACGACGTTCCTGATCCGCGAGGAACGCCCCGTGCGCGCCGCGGGCGCCGCGAAGCCGGCAGGCGCGTGGTCGCAGGTGGGCGACCGGCGGCCGGTCGTCGCGATGCTGGCCACCGGCATGCTGCTGATGTTCGCGGTGATGTCCATCGAGCCCATCATCACGGTCTACGTGCAGCAGCTGGTCGACGACGCGCGCCGCGTGACGCTGGTGGCCGGCGTGGTGATGTCGGCCTGCGCGCTGGGCAGCATCCTGTCGGCGTCGTGGCTGGGCAGGCTGGCCGATCGCGTCGGGCACTGGAACGTGCTGGTCGGCGGACTCGTCGCGTCGGCGCTGCTGCTGATCCCGCAGGCCTTCGTCACCGCGGCCTGGCAGCTGGTCGCGCTGCGCTTCCTGATGGGACTGGCGCTGGGCGGACTGCTGCCCTGCGTCACCAGCATCATCCGCCACAGCGCGCCCGCGCGGGCGACCGGTACCCTGCTGGGGTATTCGACCTCGTCGCAATACGTCGGCCAGGTGACGGGGCCGCTGGTCGGCGGCGTGATCGGCGGCCACCTGGGCATGCGCTCGGTCTTCCTCGGCACGTGCGCGTTGATGGCGGTCGGCGCGCTCTACAACTGGCGCGCCGCGAAGGCGACGCGGACGCGCTGAAACGCGGCCGCCGAAAGAGAAGGCCCGCAGTCCATTCCTGGTGCAGGCCTTCGGGTGTCCGTCCGGCGCGAGGCGTCGTCGGGACGGATCCAATCCAACGCGGCGCGTGTAGGACGAGCGCCCGTCGCGCACGGACCGCGGACCGTCCATGCCGGCTTGCGACGGCGGATGGCACCCGGCTTGCCATGCACCGGGAAACCACGCCGTCAGGAAAATCCATGGCCTCGATGAATTCCGCTCGCCCGCTTGCCGTCGTCACCGGCGCCTCCTCCGGCATCGGCCGGGAACTCGCCCGGCTGGCCGTGCAGGACGGCCACGACCTGGTCATCGCCGCCGACCAGGGACCGCTCGAGGAATCCGCCGAATCGTTCCGCGCGCTGGGCGCCGGCGTCGATGCCGTCGAGGCCGACCTGTCGACCGCGTTCGGCGTCGACAAGCTGATGCTGGCGATCGGCGGCCGGCCGGTCGACCTGCTGATCGCCAACGCGGGCCATGGGCTGGGACACGGCTTCCTCGACAAGCCCTTCAGCGAGGCCCGGCACGTCGTCGACACCAACATCACCGGCACGCTGGACCTGCTGCACCGCGTCGTCGGCGGCATGCGCCGGCGCGGCAGCGGCCGCGTGCTGATCACGGGATCGGTCGCCGGCCTGACGCCGGGCTCGTTCCAGGCGGTCTACAGCGGCACCAAGGCGTTCATCGACTCGTTCTCGTTCGCGCTCGGCAACGAGTTGAAGGACAGCGGCGTCAGCGTCACCTGCCTCATGCCCGGCGCCACCGAGACCGGCTTCTTCGAGCGCGCCGACATGCTCGACACGCGCCTGGCGACCGAGGAGAAGGCCGACGCGGCCGATGTCGCGCGGGACGGCTACGAGGCCATGAAGAAAGGCCAGGATCACGTGGTGGCCGGCTGGAAGAACAAGGTCTCCGCGGCGATGGCCCGCGTCGTTCCCGACAGCGTGCTGGCGGAGCAGCATCGCAGGACCGCGGAGCCGGGCTCGGCGCGGCACTGAGGTGACACACGCTGAACAATCGATCAGGGATTTCGGTGTACGGTGGGGTGCCACCGAGACCATCATCGACCTCCCCGACAACTCCGCGTCCCGCCGAACCCGCATCCTGGACGCCGCGGCGCGCGCGTTCGCGAGCCACGGCTACCGCGGCAGCAGCCTGCGCGACATCGCCCGGGACGCCGGCGTTTCGCTGACGCTGCTCGACCATCACTTCGGCGGCAAGGGCCACCTGCTGGAGGCCGTGATCAAGGGCCAGCACGAGCACTGCCATCGGCGGCTGGTGGGCCTCAAGGCCTTGCTGGCGCAGGCCGCGGGCTTCGACCTCGACGACTTCATCGCGCTGTGGGCCAACTACGAGTTCGACCTCTACGCGACGCGCGAGGGGCAGCAATGCGTCGCGCTGATGCTGCGGCTGTCGGCGGACGGCGAGGTCGGCGCGACGTTGCGCCGCGACCTGAACTGCTCGGAGACGCTGGTGACGCAGGCGTTCGTCCGCGCGCGGCCCGCGCTGGCCCAGGACGCGCTGCGCGGCGGATGGTGCGTGGCCAGCGGCGCGCTGTACGCGGCCGTCACGAGCAGCGAGGAGGTCGAGGACCTGAGCGTCTCGGGCTCGACGACCGCCGCGCGCACGCGGGCGATCGGCTTCCTCATCGAGGGACTGCGGGGCTACTGGCGCGACGCGCCGCGGCCGGAAGCGGCGACGGGGTAGCAGGATGCCGCACAACCCGCACGCCTATGCCGCCATGACGATCGAAAGCCCGTCGCGCCCGGAATCCACCGCGACGCTTCGCGACAGCGAGGAACGCTTCCGGCTGCTGGTCGAGTGCGTGCGCGACTATGCGATCTTCATGCTCGACCCGGCGGGCCACGTGCTGACGTGGAACGCCGGCGCGGAGCGTTTCAAGGGCTATCGCGCCGCCGAGATCGTCGGCAGCCACTTCTCCCGCTTCTACCCGCCCGAGGCGCTGGCGCGCGGGCTGCCGGCCCAGGAACTCGAGATCGCGCAACGCGTCGGCTCGTTCGAGGACGAGGGCTGGCGCGTCCGCAAGGACGGCTCGCTGTTCTGGGCCAACGTCGTCATCACGGCGATGCGCGACGAGTCGGGCGTGCTGGTCGGCTACGCCAAGGTCACGCGCGACCTGACCCAACGCCGCAGCCACGAGGAATCGCTGCGCCAGAGCGAGGAACGCTTCAAGCTGCTGGTCGAGAGCGTCGCCGACTACGCCGTCTTCATGCTGGACGTCAACGGCCGCGTCGCGACCTGGAACGTGGGCGCGCAGCGCATCAAGGGCTACACCGCCCACGAGATCATCGGCCAGCACTTCTCGGTGTTCTATCCGCAGGACGCCAAGGACAGCAACTGGCCCGCGCACGAGTTGCAGGCGGCCGCCGAGACGGGCCGCTTCGTCGACACCGGGTGGCGGCTGCGCAAGGACGGCACGTCGATCTGGGTCAACGTGACCATCACCGCGATGCGCGACGCCTCGGGCAGGCTGATCGGGTACGCCAAGCTCACGCGCGACATGACCGAGAGCCGGCGCGTCGAGGCGATCGAGACCGCGAGCCTGGCGCGCGAGGAGATCCTCGACGCCGAACGCAGCGCCCGCATGGCGGCGCAGCGCGCCACGCGCATCAAGGACGAATTCCTGGCGACGCTGTCGCACGAGCTGCGCACGCCGCTCAGCGCGATCCTGGGCTGGACGCAGATCCTGCTGCGCGGCCACGCCACGAGCGCCGCGGACCAGCAGCGCGCGATCGAGGTCATCGACCGCAACGCCCGCGCGCAGGTGCAGCTGATCGACGACCTGCTGGACTTGAGCCGCATCATGACCGGCAAGATGCGGCTCGACCTGCGCCAGGTCTCCATGCTCGACATCGCCCAGGCCGCGATCGACACCGCCGCGCCCGCGGCCGCGGCCAAGGACATCCGCCTGCGCAGCACGCTCGATCCGTCGCGCGTGATCGTCAACGGCGACGCCGGCCGGCTGCAGCAGGTGGTGTGGAACCTGTTGACGAACGCGATCAAGTTCACGCCCAAGGGCGGCCAGGTCCAGGTGCTGCTGCAACGCGTGAACTCGCACATCGAACTGAGCGTGACGGATACGGGGATCGGCATCCCCGCCGACTTCCTGCCGCGGGTGTTCGATCGCTTCACGCAGCTCGACGGATCCATCACGCGCGCGCACGGCGGCCTGGGGCTGGGCCTGGCCATCTGCAAGCAGCTGGTAGAACTGCACGGCGGCACGATACGCGCGTCCAGCGCCGGCGCCGGCCAGGGCACGTCGTTCTTCGTCGACCTGCCGGTTTCGCTGCTGCAGGTCGAGGCGCAGCACGAACGCGCGCACCCGACCGCCGACGGCGGCGACGCCGACATGGGCGCGATCCCGCGGCTCGACGGCGTGCACATCTTCGTGATCGACGACGAGCCCGACGCGCGCGAGCTGCTCGAGCGCGTGCTGTCCGACCAGGGCGCGAACGTGATCGCCTTCGATGCCGCGGAGGCGGCGCTGTCCGCGCTCAAGACGTCGCGGCCCACCATCATCGTCAGCGACGTGGGCATGCCGGGCATGGACGGCTACCAGATGATCCGCGCGCTCCGCGCTACCGAGGCACGCGACTCGCGCATCCCCGCGCTCGCGCTGACCGCGTTCGCGCGCGCCGAGGACCGCAAGCGCTCGCTGGTGGCCGGCTTCCAGGCGCACCTGGCCAAGCCCTTCGACGTCGCGGAACTGGTGCTGCTGGTCGCGGACCTGGTGGGCCGGCGATAGTCAGGAGACCTTCGTCGTCCCGCGCGCGGCCTTTCCGGCCGGCGAGCTCCGTGCCCCGATCCGGTGCGGCGAGGGCGTCCGTTTCGCGCGCAATCTTGCGGCGGGCTGTCGCCGGCCGCTCGCCGCCGATCCGCCGCGAATCCGCGCTCAGGTTCCAGCTCGAGCAGTCGAAATCCGGTCAGTGACGCCATCGCATTCGCGCGGCGCGCCGTGTCGTGCAAGGAATGGACATGTTCAGCAACCTGAAGATCGGATCGCGCCTCATGCTGGCGTTCGGCGTCGTGCTGGGCCTGCTGTGCGTCATGGCCGCCGTCGCGGCCTGGCAGATGAGCAAGCTCGCCGCCAACACCGAGGAGTACGCCGTCAACCTGGTGCCGTCCTTCGTGAGCCAGCACCAGCTCGTGCTCGCGCTGGGCCAGGAGCGGCGCAAGGAATTCCGCCACTTGCTGTCCAAGGACACCGCGGAGATGGACAGGATCGAGGGCGACCTGGCCGGCTATCGCAAGGCGGCCGCCGACGAGATCGACAAGTACGAGAAGGACTACGTCTCCGACAACGAGGACAGGCGCCTGCTCTTGAAGGTGCGCGGCACCCTCGTCGCGTACTACGCGCAGTGGGAACAGCTGCGCGAGATCTCGCGCCAGAAGGTGGCCGATCCGACCAAGTCCGACGACGCCGCGAAGATGATGATCGGCCCGTCGTCGAAGGCCTTCGCCGACGTGGACGCGGCGATCCAGGACTGGTGGAACTACAACGTCAAGCTGTCGGACGGCGAGACCGCGTCCTCGCACCAGACCTACGCGGACGCCAGGCTGGCGCTGGTCGCGATGGTGGTCGCGGCGCTGGCGCTCGGCAGCTTCGCGGCCGTGACGATCACGCGCTCGATCACCGGCCCGATCGGCCGCGCGGTGCAGGTGGCGACGACGGTGGCCGCCGGCGACCTCAGCTCGCGCATCGTGGTGCGCGGCAACGACGAGACGGCGCAGCTGCTGCGGGCGCTCTCGCGCATGAACGACAGCCTCGCGCAGATCGTCGGCCAGGTGCGCGCGAGCAGCGAGTCGATCGCCACCGGTTCCGCGCAGATCGCCACCGGCAACCAGGACCTGAGCCAGCGCACCGAGGAACAGGCGAGCAACCTGCAGCAGACCGCGGCATCGATGGAGGAGCTCTCGGGCACCGTGCGCACCAGCGCCGAGACCGCGGGGCACGCGAGCCAGCTGGCCGCGGGCGCGTCGGCCGCGGCGGTCAAGGGCGGCGAGATGGTGGGCACCGTGGTGCGCACGATGCAGGACATCGCCACCTCGTCGAAGAAGATCGCCGACATCATCGGCGTCATCGACGGCATCGCGTTCCAGACCAACATCCTCGCGCTGAATGCCGCGGTGGAGGCGGCGCGCGCCGGCGAACAGGGCCGCGGCTTCGCGGTCGTCGCCAGCGAGGTGCGCAGCCTCGCGAGCCGTTCGGCCGAGGCGGCCAGGGAGATCAAGTCGCTGATCGGCGCGAGCGTCGAGAAGGTGGAGGCCGGCACGCGCCAGGTCGACGCCGCCGGCGCGTCGATGGCCGACATCGTCTCGCAGGTGCGCCGCGTCAGCGACATGATCACCGAGATCTCGAACGCCGCCGGCGAGCAGTCCACCGGCATCGGCCAGGTGGGCGACGCCGTCACGCAGCTGGACCAGGTGACCCAGCAGAACGCCGCGCTGGTCGAGGAAAGCGCCGCCGCCGCCGAAAGCCTGCGCACGCAGGCGGCGAACCTGGCGGAGGCGGTGCGGGTGTTCACGTTGGCGGAGGGCTGAGAACCTGTGAACGAACCCGCGGGCGTCTCGCCTGGGAGGGGTCAGGCCTTGCACCGCCGCCACTGCAAACTCGACTGGTAAGCTGTCGCCTGCACAATAGCCGCGCAGCGCCCATGGCCGAGCTGCGTCCGACGGCGAAGCCCACAGGTACGATGTCGCCACCCACTCCGAGGATCGCATGCCGGACGCCGGATCCACGCTGACCGAGGCGCCTGCGACAGCGCAGCATCGACACGCCGCCCTGGTCGTCTGTCTCGCCTTCGCCGCGGTCACCGCCCTGTCCGCGCCGTTCGCGGCCGCCGACTGGCCAAACGTGCCGGCATTTTTTCCCGCGTACCAGACCATCACGGCGTTCTGCTACGCCCTGACCGCCTGGCTGCTGTTCGGCGACTACCGCCACGGCGGCCGGCTGTCGACGCTGGTGCTGGCCGCGGGCGCGCTGTGGACGGCGCTGATCCTGGTCGCGCAGCTGCTGTCGGCGCCCGGCACCATCGGGCCGGAGCGGCTGCTCGGCGGCGACCAGACGACGATCCACCTGTGGATGTGGTGGCACCTCGGGCCGCCGCTGTTCGCGATCGTGTTCGCGGCCGTCGACAAGCGCTCCCCGGGCCACTTGCCGGACGCCGACCGGCGGCGCACCGTCGCCACGTTGACGTTCTCGGGCGCGGCGTTCGCGTTCTTCGGCGTGCTGCTGCTCGTCACGCGCTTCCATGACAGCTTGCCGGTGCTCAACCGCGGCGCCGACTACTCGCTGATCGTCAGCACCGGCGTCGGGCCGTTCGTCACGCTGCTCAGCGCGGCGGCCGCGGCGGCCGTCTGGGCCGTCACGCGCGGGCGCACGGTGCTGTCGCTGTGGCTGGTCGTGTCGCTCGTCGCGCTGGTGTTCGACAACCTGGTCACGATGCTGGGCGGCCATCGCAACAGCGCCGGCTGGTACGTCGGCCGCTTCGAGGCGCTGGCATCCGCGGCGACGCTGCTGATGGCCTACCAGCACCACATCCACGAGATCGGGCGCACGGCCGCGGCGAACGCGTCGGCGCTGGCGGTGGAGCTGGCGGCGCGGCACCGCGCGGAGCGCGCGATGCTGCAGGGCCAGAAGCTCGAGGGCCTGGGCCAGCTCACCGGCGGCGTGGCGCACGACTTCGGCAACATCCTGCAGCTGCTCACCAACGAGCTCGAGCTGATCCGCCGCCGCGGCACGGACGAGTTCTCGCGCCAGCGCGCCGAATCGGCGCTGCGCGCCACCGCGCGCGGCACCAAGCTCACGCGCCAGTTGCTCACCTTCGCGAAGCGCCAGCCGCTGCACTTCGACACCGTCGACCTCAACGCGCGCATCACCGACATCGCCGAGATGACGCGCGGCGCCATCGGCCTGATGACGCTGGAGCTGGCGCTCGCGCCCGAGCTGTGGCCCATCGTGACCGACGCCAACGAGCTCGACTCGGCCATCCTCAACCTGATCATGAACGCGCGCGACGCGATGCCCGACGGCGGCGTGCTGCGGATCGTCACCGCCAACACGCAGGCCGCGCGCGACGACGGCACGCGCGCCGACTTCGTGCGCGTCGACTTCATCGACAAGGGCACCGGCATGTCCCCAGAGGTGCTGGCGCGCGCCTGGGAGCCGTTCTTCACCACCAAGCCCGCCGGCAAGGGCACGGGCCTCGGACTGGCCACGGTCTACGGCTTCGTCAAGCAGTCCGGCGGCGATGCGACGCTCGAGAGCAGCGCCGGCCGGGGCACCTGCGTCTCGCTGACCCTGCCCAAGGGCGCGCCCAGCGCGCTGCGCGGCGACGCCCGCGCCGAGGGCGCACAGCCGGCGAAGATCCTGTCGCTGATCCGGCCCGGAACGGCGGCCGACTAGGGCTCCGGAGCCCGGCATGTTGGCGATGCGGCCGCGCCTGCCGTACCGCGGACAGGCGTCGAGCAAGCGGACGCGACGCGCGGTCACCGCGCCGCCGCACAATGGCCGGATGATGACGCCTCCTCTCCGCCACCACCGCCCGCTGACGATGCCCCGTTTCCGCGCCGCCGCCCCGCTGCTGGCCGCCGCCCTGGCCGGCTGCGCCACGCCCACGCCGCAAGCGCCCGCTGCCGCGGCCGCGCCGGTCACCGTCAAGATCATCGCCTTCAACGATTTCCACGGGAACCTGCAGTCGCCCGGCCGCTTCGCCGAGAACGCGAAGGCCGCGCAGCGGCCCGCGGTGGGCGGTGCCGACGCGCTGGCCGCGTGGGTCGCGCGGCTGAGGTCGCGCAACCCGGACAACGTGGTCGTGGGCGGCGGCGACTTCGTCGGCGCGTCACCGCTGGTGTCCGCGCTGTTCTTCGACGAGCCTACGGTCGAGGCGCTCAACCGCGTCGGCGTGGACTTCACCTCGGTCGGCAACCACGAGTTCGACAAGGGCGCGGCCGAACTGCTGCGGCTGCAGCACGGCGGGTGCAAGCTGACCAACGGCAAGCCCGACCCGAACAGCTGCAAGGGCCTCGGCTCGAAGGCGCCGGGCACGTTCGACGGCGCGCGCTTCCAGTGGCTCGCGGCCAACGTCGTGGAGACCGCCTCCGGCCGCACGCTGCTGCCGCCCTACGGCATCAAGACGTTCGAGGGCATCCCGATCGCCTTCATCGGCATGACGCTCAAGGACACGCCGGGCATCGTGTCGCCCACCGGCGTCGCGGGCCTCGAGTTCCGCGACGAGGCCGACACCGTCAACGCGCTGGTGCCGCAGCTGCGCGCGCAGGGCGTGCAGGCGATCGTCGTCCTGGTGCACCAGGGCGGCGTGCAGCCGAGCGGCGGTACGGGCGACATCAACGGCTGCGACGCCGCGCTGCACAACGCCGACGGCAGCGACTCCGACATCGGACGCATCGTCGGCCGGCTCGACGACGCGGTCGACCTCGTGATCAGCGCCCACACCCACGCCGCCTACAACTGCTCGGCCAACGCGGTGGGCGCGGCGCGCGCGACGGGCCTGCCCAATCGCGCGGGCCGCCTGGTGCCGGTGACCAGCGCGAGCTCGTACGGCCGCGTGCTGACCGACATCGACGTCACGCTCGACGCGAAGACGCACCGCGTGCTGGCCGTCGCGCCGACGAACCTCCTGGTCGACCGCGACGACCCGGCCATCGCGCAGGCGATCGCCGCCGCGCCGGCCGTGCGCGACATCGTGCAGGGCTATGCGAAGCTCGCCGCGCCGCTGGCCGACGGCGTCGTCGGGCGGCTCGCGGTGGCGCTGCCGGCCGAGGAGAACGCCGCCGGCGAGGCGCCGGCCGGCAGCCTGATCGCCGACACGCAACTGCGCGCCACGCAGCCCGCGGCGCTCGGCGGCGCGCAGTTCGCGTTCATGAACGCCGGCGGCGTGCGCGGCTCCGGCTTCGTGCCGCCCGCGGGGGCGACGCCGCCGTTCGCGCTCACCTACGGCGCGGCCTTCACGGTGCAGCCGTTCGGCAACAGCCTCGTCACGATGACGCTCACGTCGGCCCAGCTGAAGGCCCTGCTCGAGCAGCAGTTCGCGGGCTGCGGCGCAGCGAAGGCGGATCGCCCGATGCAGCCGTCCAGCGGCCTGCGCGAGACCTGGAGCGCCGGTGCGCCGGCCTGCGCCAAGGTCGTCGACGTCGTCTACACGCCGACCGACGTCACCGCGCGGCCGCCCGTCGTGACCGGCGCGGCGCAGGCGATCGTCAAGGACGGCGTCGTGCTGGAGCCCGCGCGCAAGTGGCGCGTGACGGTCAACAACTTCATGGCCACCGGCGGCGATGGCTTCACGATCCTGAAGGACGGCACGGATCGCGTCGGCGGCGCACAGGACATCGACGCGCTCGTCGGCTACCTGGCCGCGACGCTGCCGCCGAACGCGCCCTACGATCCGACCGCGCCGGCACTCGGCGAACCGCGCATCGTGCGCAAGCCCTGAGCGCCGTAGAAGCTCAGGAACAGGTCGACGGTCGCGGCCGCCAGCTTCTTCTGCGCGGGCGCGGTCAGCCGCGGCTGGCCCATCGCCACCTGCGGCCAGAACGCGACGCCCTTGACGAGGCATTCGAGCTGCTTGACGGCCTGCGCCGCGTCGCCGGCCTTCAGCGCGCCGTGCTTCTGCGCGGATCGCATCCACTCCAGCATGCCGCCGTCCTTCTCGCCGATGCGCGCCACCATCTCCTGCGCGCGCTCGGGCGAATGCAGGCCGGCGGCGATCGCGACGCGCGCGAGCGCGAGGAAGTTGTCGTCGGCCAGCATCGCGAGCTTGCCGTGCAGCAACTCCAGCAACTGGTCGCGCACCGGCCGCTTCGGCTCGTAGGCGCGCTGCAGCTCGCTCGCGCTGGTCTCCCACAGGATGTGCAGGATCGCGGCGAACAGCTCGTCCTTGCTCGGGAAGTGGTTGTAGAGCGTGCGCTTGGAGACCTCGGCGCGCGCGGCCACCTTGTCGACGCTGGTGGCCTCGAAACCGTTGGCGCGGAACTCGACGATCGCCGCCTGGACGATGGCGTCGCGCTTGCGATCGGTGAGGCGCTGGGTCGGGGGCATGACGCAACTTTACACCAGGCAGTTTACTTTTTGGCGATTCGGCCCTACACTGAAAACTACACGGTGCAGTTTACTTTCTGGATTCTTACCAGCCGCACCCGCCGCCCCACCGAAAGCGAAGCCGCCATGACCTGCCTCTCCTCGCGCGACCGCCGTGCCGCCACCGAATCCACCCCGTCGCCGCAGCGCCGCGACGGCAAGTTCCGCAACGCCGCGCCGCGCGAGCGCCCCGGCTTCGGCAAGACGTTCGGCATCGCCTGGCGCGTGCTGACGCAGAAGCCGAAGACGACGGTGCCGCGCGCGCCGATCCCGGTGCAGAAGCTGGACGCGGCCGCGCTGGCCGCCGCGCCGGACGCGAGCCTGTTCCGCCTGGGCCATTCCACGCTGCTGCTGAAGCTGGCCGGCGAGTTCTGGCTCACCGACCCGGTGTTCTCGGAACGCGCGTCGCCGGTGCAATGGGCCGGGCCGAAGCGCTTCCACGCGCCGCCGATCTCGATCGCCGAGCTGCCGCCGATCAAGGGCGTGATCCTGTCCCACGACCACTACGACCACCTCGACCACGCCGCCGTCCTCGAGCTCGCGCCCAAGGTCGAGATGTTCATCACGCCGCTGGGCGTCGGCGACCGCCTGATCGCCTGGGGCATCCCGGCCGCGAAGGTGCGCCAGCTCGACTGGTGGCAGCAGACCGCGCTGGCCGGCGTGCGCCTGGTCGCCACGCCCGCGCAGCATTTCTCGGGCCGCGGCGTGTCCGACGGCAATTCCACGCTGTGGGCGTCGTGGGTGATCCTGGCCGGCGACCTGCGCGTGTTCTTCAGCGGCGACACCGGCTACCACGCCGACTTCAAGACCATCGGCGAGCGCTTCGGCCCGTTCGACGTCACCTTCATGGAGACCGGCGCCTACGACGCGCAATGGCCCGACGTGCACATGCAACCCGAGGAGACGCTGCAGGCGCACCTCGACCTGCGCGGGCGCTGGCTGATGCCGCTGCACAACGGCACCTTCGACCTCGCGATGCATGCGTGGCACGAGCCGTTCGACCGCATCCTCGCGCTGGCGCAGTCGCGCGACGTGCCGCTCGCGACGCCGGGCATGGGCGAGCGCCTGTCACTGGCGAATCCGCAGGCCGGGCAGCGCTGGTGGCAGTCGGTCGAGGCCGCGCCGCGGGCAGCCGCCGTCGCGCAGGCCGCCTGACCATGACGATCTCCACCATCATCACCGGCGCCACGGGCATGGTCGGCGAAGGCGTGCTGCTCGAATGCCTGGCCGACCCGCGCGTCGCGCGCGTGCTGGTCATCAACCGCAAGCCCTCGGGCGTCACGCATCCGAAGCTGGTCGAGATCGTCCACGCCGACTTCCACGACCTGTCTGCCATCCAGTCGCAGCTCGCGGGCCACGACGCCTGCTTCTTCTGCCTGGGCGTGTCGTCGGTCGGCATGAGCGAGGCCGACTACACGCGCGTCACGCAGGACCTCACGCTCGAATTCGGCCGCACGCTCGCGCGCCTGAATCCGGACATGACGTTCTGCTACGTGACGGGCAAGGGCACTGACTCCACCGAGCACGGCAAGACGATGTGGGCGCGCGTCAAGGGCCGCACGGAGAACCAGCTGCTGCGGCTGTTCCCGCGCGGCGTGATGTTGCGGCCCGGCATGATGCGCGCGACGCCGGGGCAGAAGAACCTCAAGGGCTGGTATCACGCGCTCGCCTGGATCTACCCGATCGGCCGCGCGCTCTGGCCTGCGGCGTTCTGCACGCTGCAGGAGGTGGCGCGGGCGATGATCAACGCGGCGGCCACCGGATCGCGGAAGAAGGTTCTCGAAGTCAAGGACATCGTCGCGCTGGCCGCGGCGCCGCGCTGAACTTCAGCCGCGCCCCATCATCTCGCCGATCTTGCGCCGCAGCGCGTCCATCGCGAACGGCTTCGTGACGACCGACATGCCGGGATCGAGGTGCCCGTTGCCGAGCGCCGCGTTCTCGGCGTAGCCGGTGATGAACAGCACCTTCAGGTCGGGCCTGCGCACCCGCGCGGCATCGGCGACCTGGCGCCCGTTGAGTCCGCCCGGCAGGCCGACGTCGGTGATCAGCAGGTCGACGCGCTCCAGCGACTCCAGCGCCCGCAGGCCGCCGGGCCCGTCGATCGCCTCGATGGCCACGTAGCCCGCCTCCTGCAACACCTCGACGATCAGCATGCGGATCGCCGGCTCGTCGTCGACGACCAGCACCACCTCGCCGTCGCCCAGGCCCCCTCGAGCTTGCGCGGCGCCCGCGTCGTCGGCGCGCTCGGCAACGTCGTGGCGCGGCAGGTAGATGCACATCGTCGTGCCGTGACCGGGTTCCGAATAGATGCGCACCTGCCCGCCGGACTGGCGCGCGAAGCCGTAGGTCATCGACAGGCCCAGGCCGGTGCCGGCGCCCAGCGGCTTGGTCGTGAAGAACGGATCGAACGCCTTGGCGACGACCTCGGGCGTCATGCCGACGCCGTTGTCGCTGACGCACACCGAGATGTACTGGCCCGGCGCCATGTCGCGCTCGGACGCCGCGCGTTCGTCGAACCACTTGTTGGCCGTCTCGATGGTGAGCCGGCCGCCGTCGGGCATCGCGTCGCGCGCGTTGAGGCACAGGTTGAGCAGCGCGTTCTCCAGCTGGTTGGGATCGACCAGCGTCGGCCACAACCCGCCCGCGCCGACGACCTCCAGGTGCACGCCCGGGCCGATCGTGCGACGGATCAGCTCCTCCATGCCCGCGATGAGGCGGTTGGCATCGGTGGGCTTGGGGTCCAGCGTCTGCCGGCGCGAGAACGCGAGCAGCCGATGCGTGAGCGCCGCGGCCCGCTTGACCGCGCCCTTGGCGGCCGCCATGAAGCGCTCGATCTCGCCGATACGCCCCTGGTCGATGCGCATCTGCATCACCTCGAGGCTGCCGCCGATGGCCGCGAGCAGGTTGTTGAAGTCGTGCGCGAGACCGCCGGTGAGCTGGCCCACCGCTTCCATCTTCTGCGACTGCCGCAAGGCCTCCCTCGCGCGCTCGAGCGCCTCGGCCTGCTCGCGCTCCTCGGTGATGTCGCGTCCGCTGCAATAGACCATCCCGCCGTCGGGCACGCCCACCCACGAGATCCAGCGGTACTCGCCGTTCTTGCAGCGATAGCGATTGGGGAACCGGATCGCGGGCTGGCCCTGCTGCGTGAGGTTGAAGCCGCCGCGCGTGCGCTCCACGTCGTCCGGGTGCAGCAGTTCGAAGATCGACATGCTGGCGACCTCGGCCTCGGTCCAGCCGAGCACGGTCATCCACGCCGGGTTCGACGTGACGAAGTAGCCCCGCGGATCGAGCGCGCCCAGCAGGTCGGGGCTCACCTGCCAGGTGGTGCCGCGCTCCTGCGAACGCTCGATGACCTGGCGCTCGAGTTCGATGTTCAGGTCGTGCAGCCGCTGCTCCGCGCGCTTGCGATCGGTGATGTCGAAGCTGACGCCCGAAAATCGCAGGGGCTTGCCGTCCGCGGACAGCTTGCAGCGGCCCTCGGCCAGCACCCAGGAGACGCCGCCGCCGGGCTGCACGAGCCGGTACTCCTCGCTGAACAGCTCGCCGGTGGCCAGCACCTGCGCGACGCGCGCCTGCACGCGGCCGACGTCGTCGGGATGGATGCCGGCGAAGAACTCGGCGATCGGCGCCCCCTCGCGGGCGCGCTCGGGCGTGACGCCGTACAGGCGCGCGAAGCGCTCGTCGGCCACGACGCGGTCGTTGGCCACGTCCCAGTCCCAGGTGCCGATGCCGCGTCCCGCCGACAGCGCCAGTTGCAGCCGCTCCTCGCTCTGCGCAAGGCGTCGGCCGTCCGTGGGGGCGGCAGGGGCGGCCGGCTCGCTGGCGTCTGGTGGGGACATATCGGACGATTGTGATCGCTTTGGCCGCGCCGACCGTCGGGGCGGACCCGCCGCCCGGCATTCGGTGTGCCGCGCCGACGCACCGGGCGCCATCTGGACGTATCCTTGCGTCGCCCCGGCCCGCCGTTCCAGGCCGCGAACGAACAACGAGACCACCGCGCCCGCGGCAACGACAACCACCATGACCCCTGACTCGAACCGCCTCGCCCGGCCCGTCGTCCTCGTCCTGATGGGCGTCTCGGGCTGCGGCAAGACCACCGTCGGCGAGCTCCTCGCCGAACGCCTGCACTGGGCCTACGAGGAAGGCGACGCGCTGCATCCGGCGGCCAACGTCGCCAAGATGCACGCGGGCCACCCGCTCGACGATGCCGACCGCGCGCCGTGGCTCGCGAAGGTGGCCGACTGGGTCGACGCGCGGCTCGATGCCGGCGAGTCCGGCGTCATCACCTGCTCGGCGCTGAAGCGCGCCTATCGCGACCTCATAGCCCGCCGCGGCGACGGCATCGAGTTCGTCTACCTGCACGGGTCGCGCGAGCTGATCGCGTCGCGCCTGAACGCACGCCAGGGCCACTTCATGCCGCCGTCGCTGCTGGACAGCCAGTTCGCGACGCTCGAGGAGCCCGCGTCCGACGAGCCGGCGATCCGCGTCGAGATCGGCGCGGCCCCCGAGATCATCGCGACCGCCATCGTCGATGCCCTGGGCCTGCCGGCCTGACCGCAAGGAGAGCCCATGACTTCCACCGTCCTCGCCGCCCACGACATCCAGGTGCTGGTCGTCGCCGCCACCGGCATCGCGATCATCGTCGCGCTGATCGTGTGGCTCAAGCTGCACGCGTTCCTCGCGCTGACCGTCGGCGCGCTGTTCGTGGGCGTCGGCTCGGGCATTCCGCTGGGCAAGGTGACCGCGTCGTACGAGAACGGCGTGGGCGGCGTGCTGGGCTACGTCGGCGTGCTGATCGCGCTCGGCGCGATGGTGGGCAAGCTGCTGGCCGACTCGGGCGGCGCCGACAAGGTGGTCGACACGCTGCTGCGCGGCAAGCCGGCGACGCTGCCGTGGAAGATGGCGCTGATCGCCGCCATCATCGGCATCCCGATGTTCTTCGAGATCGGCCTGGTGCTGCTGATCCCGGTCGTGATGCTCGCGGTGCACCGCTCGCAAGGGCCGGCGATGCGGCTGGGCATTCCGGCGCTGGCCGGGCTGTCGGTGCTGCACGGCTTCATCCCGCCGCATCCGGGGCCGCTGGCGGCGATCGCGATCCTGCATGCCAACGTCGGCGTCACGCTCGCGCTCGGGTTGATCGTCGCGCTGCCCGCGGTCGCGATCGCCGGGCCGCTGTACGGGATGGTCGCGGCGCGGCTGGTGCCCATCGGCGCGGCCGGCGCGGGGCTCGCGGTGACGCAGGGCGGCGAAGCGAAGGCCGCGTCGGCCGACGACGCGAAGCCCGCGCACAGCCCGAGCTTCGGCACGATCATGGCCACGCTGCTGTTCCCGCTGGCGCTGATGCTGGCCAAGGCCGGCGCGGACATCGGCATGGCGCCGGCCTCGCCCGCCAAGCCGCTGCTCGACTTCCTCGGCGACCCCGTGTTCGCGCTGCTGGCGGCCGTGCTGCTCGCGATGGTCACCTTCGGCACCGCGGTGGGCTTCACGCCGGCGGTGCTCGGCAAGAAGATCGGCGCCAGCCTGATGCCGGTGGTCGGCGTGATGCTGATCGTGGGCGCCGGCGGCGGCTTCAAGCAGGCGCTGGTCGACGGCGGCACCGGCGCGGCGATCGCCAAGATCGCGCTCGCGGCAGGGCTGTCGACGCTGCTGCTGGGCTGGATCGTCGCGGTGCTGATCCGCCTGGCCACCGGCTCGGCCACCGTGGCCACGGTGACCGCGGCGGGCATCGTCGCGCCGCTGGCCGCGGGTCTGCCGCCGGCGCAGCTGTCGCTGGTGGTGCTGTCGGTCGGCGCGGGCTCGCTGTTCTTCTCGCACGTCAACGACGCCGGCTTCTGGCTCGTCAAGGAGTACTTCGGGATGACGGTGGGACAGACGATCAAGACCTGGTCGGTCATGGAGACCGTCATCTCGGTCGTCGGGCTGGCGCTGACCTTCGGGTTG
>Ga0302311_10003035_pt1 | contig 18550 bp, 17 predicted proteins | sample III_Palsa_N1_3_FD_200449 | JGI IMG/M metagenome (GOLD analysis project Ga0302311, IMG submission 200449) | Peat permafrost microbial communities from Stordalen Mire near Abisko, Sweden - III_Palsa_N1_3 | ecosystem: Environmental > Terrestrial > Soil > Palsa > Peat permafrost | place: Sweden... | reverse complement strand
GGTGGCGCACCGATGAGCAGACCGGGGAATACCTGCTGCTCGCAGACCGGTGGCACCTGCTTCTTTGACCTGTCCGGGGATCAGGGGCTGCTGGGCCAGGTGGAGGGCCGCACCGCCGATGACGCCGCGTACTGGCTGGCGCAAGCCACTCCCTGGTCGTTCTGCAGCTGGAACAACTCAAGCAGCCGGGCGGCCTCGCTGGAGGCCGCCACCACGCGCAGCTCACCACGCGGGTCAGCCAGCAGCAGCCCGGCCGCGGAGACGTCCAGCAGCTGCACGCTGCGGTCGGTCAGCACGTGCAGGAAGTCGATCACGTCGAAGCCGGCCACCATCGTGTCGGTCAGCTCAACAAACGTCGTCGACAGCAGCTCTCCGTCCATCTCCGCTCACTTTCAGGACAAGACGACATAATCCGCCGGGTGCGTGGCAAGCGGTGCGCGCACTGGCGATTGCAGAGGCTCTCAGGCCTCGCCATCCTTAGATAGGTCTAGGTCACGACGCAGCCATAGGCAGCGCGCCATGATGTTCCGGCCAGATCGGCTAACTGCCGGGTATGAGCATAAGCATAGCCACGCGACTGGATAAAAGCCTCCGCGTTGCCCGCGCCGGGCTGCCCGGTGAACATCCCGCATTGGGTCGGCCGTGCAACTGCGGGGCAGCCACCCTCACCTCTCCGGCCTGTTTTCGCCGGTCATGGTGACTCCCCTCCCGAGGCCCGTGTTCCCGGCCCGCATGGCGGCGCACGGCAGCATGGGAGCCCGCCGGGAGCGCGACCGCGACGCTCGCGGCGTCCGCGATGCCGGGTTTCTCCGCGGAACGCGACGGCAACCTGAGCGTCGCGTTCGCGGGTACTCCGCCCGGCGCTGACCAGGGGGACGCCGTCCTGCCTGAGCGGCTGGGGCAGGGTCCCGGCCAGCGGCTAGTGCAGCGCCGCAGAAGTCCTTGAGGGGTTCACTCGATCACGGTGTGGGGCCGCCGGGTTCAGCGAGGTAGAGAGTGCAGGCGGTGTCGAGTGCCTGGCTGGGGTGGCCAGTGGTCTGGCCGTCGAGCAGGACGGCGTCGGCGTAGCTGTCGCTGCTGGCCTGCCAGATCGCGAATGCCCAGTCATCGGGATCGCCGAGGTACTGGATGCGGCACAGTTTGATGGTGTCGTCGTCGTTGCCGCTGAGGTAGCCGGTCAGGTAGCCGTAGGAGCCGCGCCAGCTGATGGTGACTTCCTCTAGCGCCGGCCAGCGCTGGGAGGCATGGTGGTCGACGGTGCCCTCGATGAGGTCTTTGAGGCGCCGGGATGGCACGGGCATGCCCTTATTGTCGCGGCGGCCGGCGTGCCGCCGCCACTTCTGATCTTGTTCCGGGCATTCTCGGGCGATCATTGCAGATCGTCCGGAGGTGGGTCATGGCGCGTGCGGCCAGCAGGGACGTCGTGGTCCTGGGATCGCGGCGCAAGGCGAAGCTGGAGGCGATCGTGCGCCGGCCGTCCTCGCCGCAGGCGCTGGTGCGGCGCGCCAGGATCGTGCTGCTGGCCCACCAGCGCTGGCCGAACGCGCAGATCGCGGCCGGGCTGGGCTGCTCGGTGACCACGGTGCGGACCTGGCGGCACCGGTTCGCCCGCGGCGGCATGCCCGCCCTGGCCGACCGGCCCCGCAGCGGCCGGCCCGAGATATACGGGCCGCAGGTCCGGCTGGCGATCGTGGCGGCCGCCACCTCGGTCCCGCCCGAGGGAACATCGGTATGGACCCACGCGCTGATCGCCGCCCAGCTGGCCGATACGGGCATCTCGCCCTCCCAGACCGGGCGTATCCTGGCCGGCCTGGAGCTGGCACCGCACCGGGTCCGGGGCTGGCTGAACCGCCGCGACGACGACCAGTTCTGGGCACAGGCCGCCGCGGTATGTGACATCTACCTGCGCCCGCCGCCAGGCACCGTGGTCATCTGCATCGACGAGAAGACCGGGATCCAGGCCAAGCACCGCAAATATCCCGAGCGGCCGGCCTGCCCCGGCCGGCTGGCCCGCCGTGAGTTCGAGTACGTCCGCAACGGCACCGTCTCCATCGTCGCCGCCCTGCACGTCGCCACCGGGCAGGTGATCACCGAGCCGATCGCCCGGAACGACTCTGTCACCTTCACCGGCTTCCTGCACCGACTGGACCAGTGCATCGACCCGCGCCTGAGCATTCACCTGGTGATGGACAACGGGTCGTCGCACACCTCCCGCGCCACGTGTGCCTGGATCGCCGCCCATCCGCGGATCACGGTCACCTGCACGCCGAAGCACGCGTCCTGGCTGGACATGGCCGAACTATGGTTCTCAGCCCTGACCCGCGGCCTGCTGCACCGCGGCGAGTTCACCTCCCGCGCCGACCTCGCCGCCAAGATCACCAGCTTCACGATCCGCTACAACCGGACCGCCAGGCCCTGGATCTGGACCTACGACGCCCACGCCGACCACGCCCGCTACCGCGCCCGCCGAACCAGCCAGCACCCAGCCGCGACCGCCGAACCGTCTACCGTCCAGACCCTCCCGCAAGCCGCGTAACAAATGACGAACGCCATCACAGCAACCCGTCAAGAACTTATGCGGGCCTGCACTAGTAGTAGTGCCTGCGTCCGCCGACCGCGTGACCGGCCATCCCGAGGAGCATCAGGATCGCGCCGACCACGACGACGATGATGCCGATCGTCCAGATAATGGCGATCTTGGCGACGAAGCCGATAATGAGGAGAATGATGCCGAGAATGATCACAGGGGGCTCCTAGCAGCTGGTAGCCGCCGTCCGGGACGAGGGCAGGGGAATATCCGGATGTTCATCTTCTGGACGATGCTCACGGTGGCCTGACTTGCGCTGGCTAGTCCGCGGCGGCGGACGCGTCGGCGGGGACAGGTTCTCCCGGGAGTTCTCACCGTCCTTTAGCCGTGGCGTCTTGCCGGCACCGTGCCGTGTACGAGCAAAAAAAATTCCGGTCCTGCCGCTGCCTCCGCAGATATCGCGGGTGCAGCTGCCGGGGTCCGGAGCAACATTTGAATAGTACCCCTTTATTCTCGCGCATAAGGCATTCCGCGGCCAGCAGCAGGCTTTTCGAGCTTGCGGGGGCAGGACACGGGCTCAGCCTCACGGCTGACGCCACTCCCGGAGTTTTCCCAGCGGTTTGTCGGCCGGGTTCTTCTTACCGATCTTGTGCCGCTCGAATACTCGATCGCGCGGCTGACCTGGGGTATCACCGGCCGGCCTGGCGCGGTGATGGTTGGCTGGCCAGGTGCTGCTCAAGATCGTCTACCTGCTGACGTGCCGTGTCCTCGGCGTGGCCGCGCTGGTGTTCCGCGGCGACCAGGCCAAGGCCGCTGAGTTGCTGGTACTCCGGCACGAGAACACGGTTGCTGCGCCGGCACGCCGGCCGGATACGGTACGACCCGGCCGACCGGGTGTGGTTCGCCGCGTCGGCCCGGCTTCTTCCGCGTAGGCGCTGGACCGAGATCTTCCCCGTCACGCCGGCGACGCTGCTGGCCTGGCACCGCAAGCTGGCCGCAGCTAAGTACGACACGAGCAACCGGCGCAAGCCCGGCCGGCCGCCGACGGCCCGGAGCATTGCCCGCCTTGTCGTCCGGCTGGCGACGGAGAATCCGCAGTGGGGGTATCGCCGGATCCACGGCGAGCTGACCAAGCTCGGCCTCGCCGTTGCGCTGTCCACGGTGCGGGAGATCCTCCATGCCGCGGGCACCGGCCCGGCGCCGCGCCGGTCAGGCCCGACCTGGCGGCAGTTCCTGCACACCCAGGCCACCGGGATCCTCGCCGTCGACTTCCTGCACGTAGACACCGTGATGCTTAAGAGACTGTACGTCCTGGTGTTCATCGAGCACGGCACCCGCCGGATGCACCTGGGCGGCGTCACCTCCAGCCCGACCGGCGAGTGGACGGTGCAGCAGGCCCGCAACCTCGCCCTCAGCCTCGACGAGCGGTTCGGGGACATGCGATTCCTGATCCGCGACCGCGGATCGAACTTTACCCGCTCGTTCGACGCCGTATTCGAGGCCGCCGGGACCAGGATTCTGCGCTGCGCTGTCCAGGCGCCCCGGATGAACGCGATCTGCGAACGCCTCGTCGGCACCCTGCACCGCGAGATGCTGGACCGCGTGCTGATCCTCGGCGAGGCGCACTTGCGCTCCGTCCTGACCGACTACCGGGCGCACAACAACACCGCGCGGCCACACCAGGGCATCGCCCAGCACGTCCCCGCCGACGAACCTGACGCTCACCCCGCGACCGTAACCGACATCGACACACGGCAGATCCGCCGAAAACCCGTCCTCAACGGCCTGATCAACGAATATGACCGCGCCGCCTGACGCCCGGAAGACCTGCAGGTCACCTGCCGAATCCTATTTTCGAGCGGGACAAGACCCGGGCGAGGCTAGATGGCGGGCCCCGGTGGTCAGTGCTTGAAGGCGTCCTTGACCTTAGCCCCGGCCTGCTTGAGGTTGCCCTTGGTCTGGTCGCCGCGGCCTTCGGCCTCCAGGCGCGGGTTGTCGGTGGCCCGCCCGGCGGTCTTCTTGGCGCCGCCTTTGACTGCTTCGGCTTTGTGCGCGATCTTCTTGGCGATACTCATCGGGGGCTGCCTTTCACGGGTCATCCCGCGGGCGCGGGCGCGCTGGCGGGGACATCGCCAGCCGTTTCGATGCTGTAGATCTACAGTGTAACACGATAGGTGTCTACATCGTAGACCTACATTGATTCCTGACGGTGTTGGACCTGACAGGCCCGCAGAAGGGAAAGTGCTACCGCCATGACGACACCGGACTGGGCCGGCCAGCTGCGGGAGGTCGGCCGCCGCTACCGTGCGCTGGCGCTGGCCCACCCGCACGTCGTGCCGCTGATCGGTCACCCGGCCGCTGGCCACCTGTGGTGCCGACAACGCATGCTACCTGGGCGTATGCGCCGAGGAGGCCATAGGGTCAGTGCCCGTGCTGGCGGTTGGTGGCGGGTTTGCACGCGGGCGGCCGTGCGATGATTTTCGGCTTGTGGGCTTGAAGCTGATCTTCCTCATTGTCACCCGCGCCGTGTCGGTGCTGGGCTTGTCCGGGCGGGAGGCGTGGTAGAAGGACGCCGAGATCCTGATATTGCGCCATCAGCTCGCTGTCGCCCTGCGCGAGCGGCCTCGCGTTCATCCGGGGTTGACGTGGCCGGACCGGGTGTGGCTGGCCCTGCTCGCCGGGACGCTGCCAGCCGACCGGCTGGCAGCGATGCGGCTGATCGTCACTCCCGCCACGATCTTGCGGTGGCATCGCGACATCGTCCGCCGCCGCTGGGCGCGGCTGTCGCGCCGCAGCCGCTCCGGACGTCCGCCGACGCACCGTAATGTTCGGTCGGTGGTGCTGCGACTGGCCCGTGAGAATGAGTCTGGGGCTACCGCCGCGTCCACGGCGAGCTCGCGGCGCTCGGCATCACGGTGGCGCCGTCAACGGTGTGGCAGATCCTCAAGGACGCCGGGATCGACCCGGCGCCCCGCCGGGACGGCCCTGGCTGGGCGGAATTCCTGCGGTCCCAGGCGCAGGGGATCCTGGCGCTGGACTTCTTCACCGCTGACCTGCTCAATGACACGAAGGTATACGTCCTTGCGGTGATCGAGCACGGCAACCGGCGCGTCCGGGTCCTGGGCGCCACGGAGCACCCGGTCCAGTCCTGGGTCGTCCAGCAAGCCCGGAACCTGCTCATGGACCTGGGGGATGCCGGGACACGAGCGAAGTTCATCCTGCACGACCGGGACGCCAGCTTCACGCAGGCGTTCGATGCCGTGTTCCAGGCGGCCGGGATCCGGGTCATCCGCTCCGCCGTTCAGGCACCGCGAATGAATTCGATCACGGAGCGGTGGATTGGCAGCTGCCGGCGTGAGCTGCTGGACCGGACCCTGATCTGGAACCTGCGCCACCTGATGATGATGCTGCGGGAGTACGAGGACTTCTACAACTCCCACCGGCCGCACCGCGCCCTGGACCAGGCCGCGCCACTGCGGCCCCTGCCAGATCGCATTACCGACTTGGATCATTTCCGGGTCCGGCGGCATGACCGCGTGGGTGGCGTCATCCACGAATATCGCTTGGTGGCATAGGGCTTTCGGCACCTACAAGGTGACGCGACTAGAGATCCAGCTTCCCGGGAAACACCGTCGGGTTGTCCGCAACGTGGAGAACCCGCGTTCATGCCATTACTTTCGCTCCAGGGTGAAGGAAAATGTCGCGCCACAGTCGACGGCACCTGCGGCCCAGACGCGGCCGCCGTGGCGTTCGATGGTCCGCATGACGCTCACCAGGCCGATGCCTGTGCCGGGGAACTCGGAGCCGTGGAGCCGCTGAAAAGGCTGGAACAGCTTGTCGGCATAGGCGGGGTCGAAGCCGGCGCCGTTGTCGGTCACGAAATAAATGACCGGGTCGCCGGGAATGGCGGTACTGCCGAACTCGATCACCGGGTCGGGGTGGTGGCTGGTGTACTTCCATGCGTTTCCGAGGAGGTTTTCGAGGACGGCGCGGATGAGGTTCGGGTCGGCTGAGCCGATGATGTCGGGCGCGATGCGGAACGTAACGTTGCGGGCCGGGTCGACGGCCTGAAGCTGTTCGGCGACGTCCCGGACGATGGCACTGAGGTCGACCGGGAGGCGTTTCGGTTCCGCGCTGGCGAGGTGGGCCAGCTGGAGGAGGTCCTCAATGAGGGCCGACATCTTCCGGCCGGCGTCGCGGATACGGCGGAGGTAGGCCAGACCGATGTCGTCGATGCGGTCGCAGTAGTCTTCGAGGAGTATTTCGGCGAAGCTGTTCATGGAGCGCAGCGGCGCGCGCAGGTCATGCGAGACGCAGGAGCTGAATGATGCCAGCTCAGCGTTGGCTGCTTCGATCTCGCGGACAAGTGCTCGTTCCGCGGCTAGTAGGCGTGCCCTCTGCAACGCCTGCCCGCATTGGTCAGCCAGTGTCTGGAGCAGCGCAATCTCGTCGTCTGTGAGGGTCCGGTCGGATAGGAACGCCAACGCAAGCGCCCCGACCGCATTTCCGTCGACCAGCATGGGCATGGCGACTACCAAGCCGTACTCCGAGAACGCTTTGACCCATTCGCTGTCGTAGGCAGCTTCTCGTTCGGCGGCCGTGTGGAGTACGACCGGGGCAGCGCGGCGAATCGCCTCGCAGGTAGGAACGCGCGCGTCGAGCGGTCTGCGTTGGAAGCTCTCGGTATCCTCGGGAAGGGGCGATTCGGAGATGCGCTCGGCCCAGCCTTCGACGACCTTCGTCACGCCTCCGACTGACGCACCCAGGAGCGGTCGTGCCTCGCTGAGCACCACCCTGGCGATCTCGGCGTCTGTCATGGTCGCCGCGAGGTGCTGGGTGAGCCGCTGAAGAAGGCCGAGGCGCTCGGTTTGCTCGCGTAGTCCCCTTTCGGCGGACACGCGCTCGGTTGTCTCCACCACCACAGAAAACACTCCGACGATCGCCCTTGACTCATCGGCCAGAGGGGAACGTCCATAGTTGAAGTAGCAGTCCTGCATGATGCCGTGACGACGCAGCGGCAACAATACGTCGGGATAGACAGTCCCTACGCCAGTGGCGATCACCTCTGCGATCGCAGGCCCGGTCGTATCCGAAGTTTCCCAGAACACTTGCGGATGCGACGCACCCAGCGCATCAGGGTGCTTGTCGCCCAGGATCGGCACGAATGCTTCGTTGTACAGCAGCGTGACATCCGGCCCCCACGCGATCACGCTGGGGAGCGCGTTCGCCAAACAGATCGATAACGCTGTCCGCAATGACTGGGGCCAGCCCAGTATCGGACCCAGCGGAGTAGCAGCCCATTCGACGCCCACGTACTCGTCGCGCAGGCGGCCGGCCCACCGAAATACATCGTCTGCTTGCTCATCCACGGGGGAGTCACGCTCGGGCATCGTCGGTCTGACGTGTCGTCGGACGCTCGCCGCTGAAGCGCAAAACGTTCGTAGCCCACAGGCAGGCCCAGGGGCCGCCGTACAGCCGGATGCGCGTGATCTCGTAGCAGTGCCTGACATCCCCCTGGGCCAGCATGGCGTCCTGCCTCCCGCGTCAAAACCGCCACGGCATGCTGCCGCCCGGCCGACGGATCGCCTGCCGGGCTTCGCCGGTTCGGCCAGACATGGCTCCAGCTCGGACTAGATCAGCAACTGCTACGTTCATAACTCATTGTAGCTAATCAGGAACCTAAGGTATAGATGCGGAGGCTTCGCTGACCACGCGCGCAGACAGCCGCTGACCACCCAGGCATTGCCTTGCGCCGCCACGTGACCGACAGAACGGACATCAGCGGTGTCTCACGGACACTTCACGGCAGCTAGTACACGAGCCCTGACCTGGGCTGCGGCAGCTCAGGTCGTCACGGTCCGCAGCCTTCCAAGCTGGTGGGTCCCGGTCCTCCTCGCTGCCTGATGATCTCGGCCGAGTCCGCCGAGTCAAGGCCAAGCCCGCTGACGCGGGTCGCTTCGCGAGCCTGGACACGGCGGCCCGCTCGCGCTGCTCAAGGTGGGCGCCCCCAGTAGGATTCGAACCTACGCACACGGCTCCGGAGGCCGTTGCTCTATCCCCTGAGCTATGGGGGCTCAGCGTCCGGAGCACCCTCAGGCCCCGCCCGCAGAGCGAGGCGAGCCATCGGGCGCCGAATGGACGCAGCAACACTACCAGTGCGCCGCATCATCCGGGCAAATGACGGGCACGCGACGGCCCGCCACAGGTACGCGACGGCCCGCCACAGGTACGCGACGGCCCGCCACAGGTACGCGACGGCCCGCCACAGGCACGCTAAGGGGACGCGACGGGCCGCCACAGGTCCGCGACGAACACATCGCACGGGCGCGCCGACCGACACGCGACGGGAACGCCCGTAGGCGCGCGAGGCACAAATGGCCACGGCAACCCACAGGCCCGCGAGGAACACAACGCCGCGGGCGCCCCGGGGGGGAACACATTGCCACGGGCACACGGGCCGACACAGGCCGACCAGGTACGCCGCAGGTACACGTGAGACGCGCCCCCGGCCTATGGCGGACAAGCGACGGAACTGCGCGCGCTGCGTGGCCTGGAGCGGATAACCTCGCGCGGGTGACGCAGGCACTGGGACGGGTCCTCGTCGTGGATGACGACGAGGTGATCAGGCAGCTTATTGCCGTGAATCTCCAGCTTGAGGGGTTTGACGTGTCGACCGCGGTGGACGGGCAGGATTGCCTGGACAAAGTGGGGACGATCGCGCCGAACGTCATCACGCTGGACGTGATGATGCCACGGCTGGACGGCTGGGTAACCGCGGTTGAGCTGCGGAAGAACCCCGAGACTTCGCACATCAAGGTGATCCTGATCACCGCCCGGGCGCAGGAGCACGACAAGCAGCGCGGGCATCAGATCGGTGTCGACGCCTACCTGACCAAGCCGTTCGACCCGGGGGAGATGATCCGCGTGGTCCGCGAACTGGCCGGCGCGCCCCCGGCCCCCATCGGCTGACCCTCAGGCCAACCCGGCTCAGACTCCCGGCCAACTCTCGAACGCCCGCCGGTACCCTCACCAGCATGCTCTCCGCCGACCTCCGCCGCACGGTCGCGGCGGCGGCCCAGGCCGCGGGCCATCCGGGCCCGTGGTCCGACGTGGGCCTGCGCGACGGCGGCGCGCCCGGCCGGTACGTCAGCAGCCTGCCGCTCCGTTTCGCCGACCCGCCGGGGACGGCCCGGGCCATGGCGGCGGCCCTGCGCGCCGAAGACTGGATCACCGACGCCGAGCCCACTGGTCACGGCTACCTCACTATTACCATCACTCCCGAAGCGCTCACCCGCACCGCAGTTGAAGCGGCCGAGACCGGTCCCGGGTGCGCCCGCAGCGACGCTCTGGCCGGCACCACGACGCCGCCGCCCCCCACCGGCCCGCTGCCCGCCGCCACGAGCTGGGCCGAGGCCAGGGAACTGGTGACCGCGCAGGTGACCGCCCGGCTGGCCGCCGCTGCGGGCGCGACGGTGGCCGACGACGATAATGCTGAACGGGCCCGGGTGTACCCCGTCACCACGTCCCGGGCCCGGCTGCCGCAGGGTGCCGGACAGTGCCTACCGCCCCCGGTCACAACATCAGGGCTCAGCCCGGTGGCGTGCGCCGTGGAGTTCGCCGGGCCGGACGCCATCCGCTACGCCCTGGCCCGTATCCCGCCGGAACGGCCCGCCGCTCTCGACCCGGTCGCCTGCGCGCGGCATGTCCCGGCCAATCCCGCCTATGCTGTTCAGTACGCGCACTCCTGCGCTGCATCGACGCTGCGCTGGGCCGCTTCCCTTGGCCTGAGCAGGGGCGAGGCGGCAGCCGTGCAGCCGGGCTCGCTCGCGCACCCCAGGGAGCGGGCTCTGCTCGCCGCGTTGTCCTGGCTCCCCGAACAGGTGGCCCGGGCTGCGCGCCGCGGGCGGCCGCACGAGTTCGCCGTCTTCCTGGCGGAGCTGGCGGAGACGTACCAGGTGTGCCGCGTGACCTGCCCGGCCTGGCCGGTGCCGGAACACGACGGCGCCGAGCACGACGGGGCCTCTCGCGAGTCAGAGGCGCCGCACAGTGGGGCGTGGCCCGGCGAGGCCCGGCATGCCGGGCGGCCGGGCGACGCCCGCACCGTGCGCGCCCGGCTGTGGCTGGCCGCGGCCGCGGCCGCGGAGCTCGCGGCCGGCTTGGAGTTGTTCGGCGTGACTGCGCCGGACCGGCTCTGACCAGCTGAGCCGCCCCGGCCGCCCGGACCGGCTGAGCGGCCGGCCCGGACCCGGCTGAACGGCCGGACCAGACCGCCGCCCACCGCCCGACCACGAAGGAATGTCATGAGCCGTGTCGCCCACCCGGCGGGGCCCCGTTATGCCGATGTGCTGCCCGCCGACCACCCGCCGTCGCCGCCGGCCGACCTGAACGAGCTGTCCCCGGCGATCTGGCCGCGTTCGGCGCGCCGTGACGGCGGCGTGCTGACGGTCGGCGGCATGGACGTCCGGGAGCTGGCCGGGACGTACGGCACGCCGCTGATGCTCTGTGATGAGGCCGACTTCCGCAGCCGCTGCTCCGACTACCGCGACGCGTTCGGGGCCGACGCCGGGGTGTTCTACGCGGCGAAGGCGTTCTGCTCGCGGGCCGCGCTGCGCTGGGTCAGCGATGAGGGGCTAGGCGTGGACGTGTGCACCGGCGGTGAGCTGGAGGTGGCCCTGGCCGCGGACGTGCCCCCGGACATGATTACCATGCACGGCAACAACAAGTCGCTGGCCGAGCTGACCCGAGCGGTGCAGGTCGGCGTCGGGCACATCGTGCTCGACTCGTTCGAGGAGATCGCCCGCCTGGCCTTCGTCGTCGACCCGGACGGGATGAGCCAACCGGCCCGCCGGCCGCGCGTCCTGGTCCGCGCCACCACCGGTGTGGAGGCGCACACGCACGAATTCATGGCCACCGCGCACGACGACCAGAAGTTCGGCTTCTCGCTGGCCTCCGGGGCGGCCGACGAAGCGGTCCGCCGCGTCCTGGCTTGCCCGGATCTGGAGCTGGCTGGGCTCCATTCGCACATAGGTTCGCAGATCTTCGACACCGCCGGGTTCGAGGTGGCCGCGCACCGCGTGCTGGAGCTGGCGGTCCGGATCCGTGACGAGCACGGGGCGGAGATCGACGAGCTCGACCTGGGCGGCGGGTTCGGCATCGCCTACACCGACGAGGACAGCGCGCCCGAGGTCAAGGAGCTCGCGCAGAGCATCCGGGACATCGTGGACCGGCAGTGCCGCGCGGCGGGGCTGTCCCGGCCGCGGCTCACCGTCGAGCCGGGACGGGGGATCGCCGGGCCGGGCACCATTACGATCTACGAAGTCGGCACGATCAAGGACGTGGACGGCCTGCGTACGTACGTCAGCGTGGACGGGGGCATGAGCGACAACATCCGCACGGCGCTGTACGACGCGACGTACACCTGCGCGCTCGCGTCCCGCGCCTCTGACGCCCCGCCCATGCTGACCCGGGTGGTGGGCAAGCACTGCGAGAGCGGCGACATCCTGGTCCGGCACGCCTATCTACCGTCTGACCTGGCCCCAGGTGACCTGCTGGCCGTCGCGGCCACCGGTGCCTACTGCCGGTCCATCTCCAGCAACTACAACCATGTCCCGCGCCCGCCCGTGGTGGCGGTGCGGGATGGCCAGGCCCGGCCCATCGTCCGCCGGGAGACCCTGGATGACCTGCTGCGGCTGGACGTCGGATGACCGCCGGAGACCCGAAACCGGCCGACGCCGGGCGCCAGGAGACGAAGACCCTGCGTATCGCGCTGCTCGGCTGTGGCTCGGTCGGCTCCCAGGTCGCCCGGCTACTGCAGGAGCAGGCCGATGACCTGGCCGTGCGGACCGGAGCACGACTGGAGCTGGCCGGCATCGCGGTCCGCCGCCCGGCTCATCCCCGCGCCGCCGGGATCGACCGCGACCTGCTCACTGCCGACGCCGGCGGGCTGGCCACCCGGCCGGACGTCGACATCGTGGTGGAGGTGATCGGCGGCATCGAGCCTGCCCGGTCGCTGCTGCTCGCCGCGATGAAGGCCGGCAAGTCGGTGGTCACCGCGAACAAGGCCCTGCTGGCCGAGAACGGCGCGGAAATCCACGGCGCAGCCCGCGAGCACGGCACCGACCTGTACTACGAGGCGGCCGTCGCGGGCGCCATCCCGCTGCTCCGGCCGCTGCGCGAGTCGCTGGCGGGGGATACGGTCCACCGCGTGCTCGGCATCGTCAACGGCACCACCAACTACATCCTGGATCGGATGGACTCCTCGGGGGCGGGCTTCACCGAGGCCCTGGAGGAAGCCCAGTCGATGGGCTACGCCGAGGCCGACCCCACCGCGGACGTCGAGGGGTTCGACGCGGCCGCCAAGGCCGCGATCCTGGCCGGGCTGGCGTTCCACACCGAGGTGACCGCGGCCGACGTGCACCGCGAAGGCATCACCGACGTCACCACCGCCGACATGGCCAGCGCCCGCGCGCTGGATTGCGTGGTGAAGCTGCTCGCCATCTGCGAGCAGTCCGGTGGCGGGGTGTCGGTCCGCGTGCACCCGGCAATGATCCCGCGCTCGCATCCGCTGGCCTCGGTCGGCGGTGCCTACAACGCGGTCTTCGTCGAAGCCGCCTCGGCCGGCCGGCTCATGTTCTACGGCGCGGGCGCCGGCGGCACCCCGACCGCCAGCGCGGTGCTCGGCGATCTCGTGGCGGTGGCGCGGAACCGGCTGGCCGGCACCCGCGGGCCCGACGCGTCGACCTACGCGGCGCTGCCCGTGATGCCGATGGGGCAGACGCTCACCCGCTACCACGTCTCGCTCGACGTCGCCGACCGGCCGGGCGTGCTGGCTCAGGTGGCCGACGCGTTCGCCCGCCACGACGTTTCCATCCGCGCGGCCCGCCAGGATACCCGTGGCGATGACGCGCAGCTGATCATCGTGTCCCACCAGGCCCGGGACGCGGCGCTGGCCGCGACGGTCGGCGACCTGGAGTCTCTCGGCGTGGTCCGCGCCGTGGCCAGCGTGATGCGGGTCGAAGGTGAGGAGAGTCCATCATGACCGAGCCAGGTGTCCGCCTCCCCGGGGCGCCTCCCTCCGCTGAGCCGCCGTTCCCGGCTCACCCGGGAGGCCCAGCTCAGCCGGGGGCCCCGGCCCCCGCCGGAGCCCCGGCCCCCACCGGAGCCCCAGCCCACGCTGAAGCCCCGGCCGTCCCCGCCCGCACGGACCGCCCGCCCGTCTCCGCCGGCCCGCGCCACCCGTGGCGCGGGGTGATCGCCGAGTACCGGGACCGGCTGCCGGTGGACGAGGCCACGCCGGTCGTCACCCTGCGCGAGGGCGGCACCCCGCTGCTGCCCGCCCCGGTGCTGTCCGCCCGGACCGGCTGCGACGTCTACCTCAAGGTCGAGGGCGCGAACCCGACCGGCTCGTTCAAGGACCGCGGCATGACCGTCGCCATCAGCGCCGCCGCCGGGCGCGGAGCGCAGGCGGTGATCTGCGCGTCCACCGGCAACACCAGCGCGAGCGCCGCCGCCTACGCCGCCCGGGCCGGGATGACCTGTGCGGTCCTCGTCCCGCGGGGCAAGATCGCGATTGGCAAGCTGGCCCAGGCCCTGGTGCACGGGGCCAAGCTGCTCCAGGTCAGCGGCAGCTTCGATGACTGCCTGGAGGTCGCGCGCAAGCTGTCCGCCGAGTATCCCGTCGCCCTGGTCAACTCGGTCAACCCGGACCGGATCCAGGGGCAGAAGACCGCCGCGTTCGAGATCGTGGACGCCCTCGGCGACGCGCCCGACGTGCACTGCCTGCCGGTCGGCAACGCCGGCAACATCACCGCGTACTGGAAGGGCTACAAGGAATACGCCGCCGACGGGCTCGTGACGCACACGCCGCGCATGTTCGGCTTCCAGGCCAGCGGGGCCGCCCCCATCGTCACTGGGGAGCCCGTGCTGGCCCCGCAGACGATCGCGACCGCGATCCGGATCGGCAACCCGGCGTCGTGGCAGCTGGCCGAGGCCGCCCGCGACGAATCGGGCGGCCTGATCCACGCCGTGACCGACCGGGAGATCCTCGCCGCGTACCGGATTCTGGCCCGCGAGGAAGCGGTGTTCGGCGAGCTGGCCTCCTCCGCCAGCGTGGCGGGCCTGCTGCGCACGCACGCCAGCGGCCTGATCCTGCCCGGGTCCCGCGTGGTCTGCACGATCACCGGCAACGGCCTGAAGGATCCTGACTGGGCGCTGTCCGGCGCGCCGTCGCCGGCCACCATCGCCGCTGATTCCGGCGCGGCGGCGGCCGCCCTCGGGCTGGCCTGAGGACCACCCGGATGAACGGTTCCGTGCGCGTCCGGGTCCCCGCGACCAGCGCCAACCTCGGCCCGGGCTTTGACGCGCTCGGCCTCGCGCTTTTCCTGCACGACGTGGTGGAGGCGCACATCGGTGAGCCCGGTCTCACGATCGAGGTCGCGGGGGAGGGTGAAGCCACCGCCGCGGCGGGTGAGAGTCATCTGGTGGTGCGCGCGATGCGGGTCGCGTTCGGGCTGCTGGACGGCCAGCCGCCCGGCCTCACACTGCGCTGCGTCAACCGGATCCCGCATGGGCGGGGGCTTGGCTCCTCCGCGGCGGCAGTCGTCTCCGGGGTGCTGGCCGCCCGTGCGCTGACCGATGGCGGCGACGAGCGGATGCCCCTGGACGCCGTGCTGAGGCTGGCCTCGGACCTGGAGGGCCACCCGGACAACGTGGCCGCCTGCCTGTTCGGCGGGCTGACCATAGCTTGGACCGGCGGCGGCGGGGCGCGGGCGATCCGGCTGGCCCCGCGGCACGCCATCGTGCCGCTGGTCCTGGTCGCGCCGAAGCCACTGGCCACCGAGACGGCCCGCGGTGTGCTGCCGGACTCGGTTCCGCACGCCGATGCCGCGGCCAACGCCGCTCGCGCCGCCCTGCTGGTCGCCGCGCTCACCAGCACACCGGAAAACCTCCCCGCCGCCTCGCACCCCGCCGGGATTGCGGGCAGCACAGACGCCGGGGCCACCGGCTCCGCGGATAGCACGCTCACCGGAACGGAGGAAGCGCTGCTGGAGGGGACCCGCGACTGGCTGCACCAGCCCTACCGGGCCGGGGTGATGCCGGCCACCGCCGAACTGGTCCGGCGGCTGCGCGCCGCGGGGGTTCCCGCCGTGGTATCCGGGGCGGGACCATCCGTGCTCGCGTTCCTGGTCAGGCCAAACGCGTCCGGCCTCGCAGCCGGCCCCGGGATGGACGGCTTGGACATCGTGGATTCAACCACCCGCGATATGGGTATTGGGTGGGACATAAGCGTCCTTGACGTTGATCGGCGAGGCGCTACTATTCAGTCCGTAACGCCAGGCTCCGTTCCCCCAGGCGGCACACCGTAGTGACCACGTCAGGGAACGTGCGCATCCGGCGGCCGGACGCGATATTCGTCCCGTGCATTGTTGGTCGTCCTCTTCCGCGACACACGGATACCGGTGAGGGAATGCGGTGGGCTCTCGTGGTGTTAGGCTGGGTGATGCACCTGGTGCCCCGGTCCGGGGCGGGTGCTCACCAGCTACCTGCGACCCGGCAGTTCCCTGCGGCCGTGGTCAGGCAGTGGCCCCCCAGCTATGCGTCAGTTAGATGTTTTCGTTTCCGCCCGGTTTCCCGGGGGAGGACGGGTTGGCAGGCGAGCGGAATCCGGGAGCTCAGGCGGGCAACCGCGTGAGCGCGCGGGGTCTGTTTCGTTCGGCTGCGGGCGCACCGCACATCTCATGGAGGACATCCCGAAGCGCCAGGGCAATGACGCATATCAGGGAAGTGCGAGTTCTGCCTGGGTACCGCGACAGTGCGGCACCCGGCCAATCGGCCGTAAGGACCGGCCGAGGATCGTAATGGAAGGACCATTAGTGAGCGACACCACCGAATTCCTCAGCGGCGCGACGGATGCGTCCGGGGAAACCCCCCTCGGTCGTCCGGCGTCCGCAGGGGACACCGGTCCTGAGGGTTCCCACGCCGGGTCCAGTGCGCCAGCCGGGTCGGATGGTGCTGCGGCGGCCACCGGGCGCCGCCGCCAGGGGACTGGTCTTTCCGCGCTGCGGCTGCCCGAGTTGCAGCAGGTTGCGCAGCAGATGGGGATCGCGGGTACGGCCCGCATGCGCAAGAGCCAGCTGATCGCGGCGATCCAGGAGAAGCAGGGCGGGAGCGCCGCCACTGAGCCTCGCCGCAGTTCCGCGCCCTCCGCCGACCGCCCGGCCGCTAGCTCCGAGGTTGCCACCGCGGCTGCTGGCTCCGAAGTTTCGGCCTCGCGGGCCGCGTCGGCGGGAGCCGACGCGTCTCGCCCGCTCAAGCAGGACGCCATGGAAACACAGACATCCACGGAAACCGGCAGCCGCCGCAACGGGCGGGCCGGCAGCAATGGTGTGCAGGCTTCCAGCCGCGGCGACCAGGGCGGCCAGCAGCTCAGCTTCGACTCGGGCCCCGCGGCCGCTGCCGCCTCAGCGGGTTCAGCGGCCCCGCAGGCCGCGTCCGGCGGCTCGGAGACCGCGACCGAAAGTCCCCGCGGTGACGGCCAGCACGCTGACGCGCCGCGCGGCGACCGCCGCCGCCGTAGCAACAACGGCCGGGACGGTCAGCAGACCCGCGGGCGCGGTGACAACAACCGGGACAACAACCGCGGTGACCGCGGTGACAACGGCCGGGACAATGGGCGTGGCGACAGCCGGGATCGGGGTGACAGCCGGGACCGCGGCGACACCCGCGAGCCCGCGGCCGCGCAGCCGTCCGGTGGCGACCAGTCTTACCGCGGCGGTGACGACGATCTGGACGGCAACGGCCGGCGCCGCAGCCGGGACCGGTTCCGCAACCGCAACCGGCGCCGCGAGCGCGGCCCGGGCGGCGAGCCCGAGCCGACCATCGCCGAAGACGATGTGCTGATCCCGATCGCGGGCATCCTCGACGTCCTCGACAACTATGCCTTCGTCCGGACTACCGGCTACCTGCCCGGGCCGAACGACGTGTACGTCTCGCTGTCCCAGGTGCGCCGCTACGGCCTGCGCAAGGGCGACGTCATCGAGGGCGCCGTGCGCCAGCCGCGTGACGGCGAGCGCCGGGAGAAGTTCAACGCGCTGGTCAGCCTGGACAAGGTCAACGGGCTCGACCCCGAGCAGTCCAGCTCCCGCGTCGAGTTCTCCAAGCTGGTCCCGCTCTACCCGCAGGACCGCCTCCGGCTGGAGACCGAGCCGGGCATCATGACCACCCGGATCATGGACCTGATCTGCCCCATCGGCAAGGGCCAGCGCGGGCTGATCGTCTCGCCGCCAAAGGCCGGTAAGACGATGATCCTGCAGGCCATCGCCAACGCGATCACCAAGAACAACCCCGAGTGCCACCTCATGGTCGTCCTCGTCGACGAGCGTCCCGAGGAAGTCACCGACATGCAGCGCACGGTCAAGGGTGAGGTGATCCACTCCACCTTCGACCACCCCGCCGACGACCACACGACCGTCGCGGAGCTGGCCATCGAGCGCGCTAAGCGCCTGGTGGAGATGGGCCACGACGTGGTGGTCCTGCTCGACTCCATCACCCGCCTCGGCCGCGCCTACAACCAGGCGGCCCCGGCCAGTGGACGAATCCTGTCCGGTGGTGTTGACTCCACCGCGCTGTACCCGCCGAAGCGGTTCTTCGGCGCCGCGCGCAACATCGAGAACGGCGGATCGCTGACCATCCTGGCCACCGCCCTCATCGAGACCGGCTCGCGGATGGACGAGGTCATCTTCGAGGAGTTCAAGGGCACCGGCAACATGGAGCTCCGGCTCCGCCGTGAGCTGGCCGACAAGCGCCTGTTCCCGGCGGTGGACGTGGACGCCTCGAGCACCCGTAAGGAAGAGATCCTGATGCCGCCGGACGAGCTGAAGATCATCTGGCAGCTCCGCCGCGTGCTGCACGCGCTCGACCCGCAGCAGGCTCTGGAGCTGCTGATGGAGCGGATGCGTGAGACCAAGAGCAACGCTGAGTTCCTGCTCCAGGTGCAGAAGACCACGCTCAGCTCCTGAGCGGGCT
>Ga0302311_10003022_pt1 | contig 18596 bp, 13 predicted proteins | sample III_Palsa_N1_3_FD_200449 | JGI IMG/M metagenome (GOLD analysis project Ga0302311, IMG submission 200449) | Peat permafrost microbial communities from Stordalen Mire near Abisko, Sweden - III_Palsa_N1_3 | ecosystem: Environmental > Terrestrial > Soil > Palsa > Peat permafrost | place: Sweden... | reverse complement strand
GCCGGCGACGCTGCAATATTCGCACAACATCCTGAAGGTGCTGGCCGACGCCCGCCATTCGGGCGAGCGGCCCGAGCTCGAGCCCGACGCCAAGAGCCAGGTGACCCTGCTGTACGAGAACGGCCGGCCGGTGCGCGCCACCTCGATCGTGCTCTCGACCCAGCACCGCGAGGGCCTGACCCCGGCCGACGTGTCGGACCTGGTGAAGCCCTACATCCTCAAGGTCCTGCCCGATGGCTTCGTCACCGCCGAGACCGAGTGGCACATCAACCCCACCGGCAACTTCGTGATCGGCGGACCGGACGGCGACGCCGGCCTCACCGGCCGCAAGATCATCGTCGACACCTACGGCGGCGCGGCCCCGCACGGCGGCGGCGCCTTTTCCGGCAAGGACCCGACCAAGGTCGACCGCTCGGCCGCTTACGCCTGCCGCTACCTGGCCAAGAACGTCGTCGCCGCGGGTCTGGCCGACAAGTGCACCATCCAGATCGGCTATGCGATCGGGGTGTCCAAGCCGCTGTCGTTCTATGTCGACCTGGTCGGCGGCCAGATCGACCCCGAGGCGCTCGAAAAGGCCCTGCCGGAGATGATGGGCGGCTGCACCCCGCGCGCCATCCGCGAGCACCTGGGCCTCAACAAGCCGATCTACGCCCGCACCTCGGCCTACGGCCACTTCGGCCGCACGCCGGACGCGGACGGCGGCTTCTCGTGGGAAAGGACCGACCTGGTCGACCAGCTCAAGGGCCTGGCCTGAGGCCAGGATCCTGATCCGCGCTTGCTGACTCCGATGGGATGACCCGGCGGGCGGGAGGGCCTATCTTCCGCCCATGACCGACACCCTCGACCTCGAACCCGCCGAAACCGTCATGCCGGTGACGGTCGGCGCGTTCACGCCCATGCGCATCTACCTGGTCGACGGGTCGGGCTATATCTTCCGCGCCTTTCACGCCCTGCCGCAGTTCTCGCGCAAGTCCGACGGCCTGCCGACCGGGGCGGTGGCCGGCTTCTGCAACATGCTGTGGAAGTTCATCTGCGAGACCAAGGCCGAGGGGGCGATGGCCGGCGCGCCGACCCACCTCGCCGTCATCTTCGATGCGTCCGAGCGCACCTTCCGCAACGACCTCTACGCCGAGTACAAGGCTCACCGCCCGCCGCCGCCGCCTGAACTGGTGCCGCAATTCCCGCTGGTGCGCGAAGCCACCCGCGCCTTCGGCGTGCCGGCCATCGAACTCGCCGGCTACGAAGCCGACGACATCATCGCCTCCTACGCCCGCGCGGTCGCCGACGCCGGCGGCGAGGTGGTGATCGTCTCGTCCGACAAGGACCTGATGCAACTGGTCAACGAGCAGATCTGCATGCTCGACCCGGTCAAGAACGTGAAGATCTGCCGGCCCGAGGTGATCGAGAAGTTCGGCCTCGGCCCCGAACGGGTGGTCGAGATCCAGGCCCTGGCCGGCGACAGCGTCGACAATGTTCCTGGGGCGCCCGGGATTGGCGTCAAGACCGCGGTCCAGTTGCTCGGCGAATTCGGCGACCTCGATACGCTGCTGGAGCGCGCCCACGAGATCAAACAGCCCAAGAAGCGCGAAACCCTGATGAATTTCGCCGACCAGGTGCGGCTCTCGCGCGAACTCGTGCGGCTGAAGGACGACGCGCCGCTGCCCCTGCCGGTCGAGGCGCTGACGGTGCGGGACCCGGAGGGGCCCGTCCTGGCCGCCTTCCTCGAAGCGATGGAGTTCCGCACCCTGGCGCGACGGGTGTCAGAGCAGCTGTCCGGCGTCGCCGCCCCTGCGCCCGCCGGCGGCGTGATCGCCCGCACCGGCGTGGCCAAGCCGGTGCTCGACGAGAGCGCCATCCAGATCATCGATCCCGACGCCTACCACTGCGTCACCGACCTGGAGGCCCTCGACGGCTGGATCGCCCGGGCGCGCGCCGCCGGCGTGGTGGCCTTCGACACCGAGACCGACGCCCTGGGGTCGGCCTCCGCCGGCCTTTGCGGCGTATCCCTGGCGATCGCGCCGGGTGAAGCGGCCTATATTCCGGTCGGCCACTGCGCGGCGGACAAGCCGATCGGCGGGCTCGACTTCGGCGACGCCCCCGACACCGCCGGCGGCGCCGACTGGACCCAGGCCCCGATCGGCGAGGTGCTGGCCCGGCTCAAGCCGCTGCTGGAAGACCCGGCCGTGCTCAAGATCGGCCACAACGCCAAGTACGACATCGCCGTCCTGGCCCGCTACGGCGTCGCGGTCGCGCCGATCGACGACACCATGCTGATCTCCTACGTGCTCGAAGGCGGACTGCACGGCCACGGCATGGACGAGCTGTCCCAGCTCTTCCTCGGCCACACGCCGATCCCGTTCAAACAGGTCGCCGGCATCGGCCAGAAGCAGATCTCCTTCGCCCAGGTCGAGCTCAAGCCGGCCACCTGCTACGCGGCCGAGGACGCCGACGTGACGCTCCGGCTGTGGCGGGCGCTGAAGCCGCGGTTGCGCGCCGAGGGCCTGCTCACCGTCTACGAGACCCTGGAGCGCGGCATGCCGGCCGTGCTGTCGGCCATGGAGCTCGAGGGCGTGAAGGTCGACGCCGAGCGCCTGCGCACCCTCGGCCATGAGTTCTCGCTGAAGATGGTCGACCTGGAGGCCCGGGCGCACGAACTCGCCGGCCGGCCGTTCAATCTCGGCAGCCCCAAGCAGATCGGCGACATCCTGTTCGGCGAAATGGCCTTGCCCGGCGCCAAGAAAACCGCCACGGGCGCCTGGGCCACCGACGTCAAGGTGCTGGAAGACCTGGCCGAGCAGGGCCATCCTTTGCCGCGCACCATCGTCGACTGGCGCCAGGTGTCCAAGCTCAAGAACACCTACACCGACGCCCTGGTCGCGGCGGTGTCGAAGACGACGGCGCGGGTGCACACCTCCTTCTCCTTGGCCGCGGCCTCCACCGGCCGGCTCGCCTCCAGCGATCCCAACCTGCAGAACATCCCGATCCGCACCGAGGAAGGGCGCAAGCTCCGCACCTGCTTCATCGCCGAGCCGGGCAATCTGCTGATCTCGGCCGACTATTCGCAGATCGAACTGCGCCTGCTGGCCCACATCGGCGACATCCCCCAGCTCAAGACCGCCTTCAGCCAGGGCCTCGACATCCACGCCATCACCGCTTCCGAGATCTTCGGCGTGCCGGTGGAGGGGATGCCCAGCGACGTGCGCCGCCGGGCCAAGGCGATCAATTTCGGCATCGTCTACGGCATCTCGGCCTTCGGCCTGTCCAATCAGCTCGGCATCGAGCAGGGCGAGGCCGCCGCCTACATCAAGACCTACTTCGAGCGCTTCCCCGGCATCCGCGACTATATGGAGCGCACCCGCGCCTACGCCCGCGAAACCGGCTTCGTCACCACCCTGTTCGGGCGCAAGATCCACATCCCGGCCATCCGCGGCCGCACCCCGGCCGAGCGCAGCTTCGGCGACCGCGCCGCCATCAACGCCCCGATCCAGGGCGCGGCGGCCGACATCATCCGCCGGGCCATGATCCGCATGCCGGCGGCGCTGAAGGCCGAGGGGCTGAAGGCGCGCATGCTGCTGCAGGTGCACGACGAACTGGTGTTCGAAGCCGCCGAGGCCGAGGCCGAGGCGACCATGGCCGTCGCCCGCCGGGTGATGGAGCGCGCCGCCGACCCCGCCGTGGCGATTTCCGTTCCGCTGGTGGTCGAGGCCCGGGCGGCGAAGAACTGGGACGAGGCGCACTGAGCATGATCGAGCGGCAGATCGGGATCGCCACCCGGGACGGGGCGATGAACACCTTCATCGTCCATCCCGAGCGGCATGGGCCGCATCCGGTGATCCTGTTCTTCATGGACGCGCCCGGCATCCGCGAGGAGCTGCGCGACATGGCCCGGCGGTTCGCCTCGGCCGGCTATTACGTCATGCTGCCCAACCTGTTCTACCGCTCGGGAGTTGAGGAGCTCGGCCCGTTCGTCGGCGACAGCCCGGCGGTGGTTGAGACCCGCAAGCGGATGTTCGGCCTGATCGAGACGATCGATATCGGCAAGGTGATGGACGACGCGGGCGTCCTGGTCGCCTTCGCCGACCGGGATCCGGCCGCCGACGCCGCCTGGATCGGGACCGTCGGCTATTGCATGAGCGGCCAGTACGCGATCGCGGCCGCCGCCCGGCATCCGGACCGGATCAAGGCCGCCGCCTCGATCTATGGCGTCCGGCTGATGACCGATCGGCCCGACAGCCCCCACCTCGCCGCCGCCGCGTCCAACGCCGAGATCTACGTCGCCTGGGCCGAGACCGACCACTACGCCCCGCTCGATCAGCTCCAGCCCCTGGCGGATGCGCTCAGGGCCGCCTGCGTCACCGCCGAGGTCGAGCTCTATCAGGGCGTCGAACACGGCTTCGCCTTCCCCGGCCGCCCCGCCTACGACAAACTTGCGGCCGAGCGCCATTGGGAGCGGTTGTTTTCGCTGTTCGCGCGGGCGCTGGCCCGCTGAGTAGCCAATGCCTTCGCATCCGACGGCCCTGCTCGAGATCGCGCTTGAGCCACGCTCACGCCAGGACCAAGCTGCGTTGGAGCGGTCCCTTGTCGGGCTGACGGCGGCTGATCCATCGCTGACCTGGAGCACGGATCAGGAGAGTGGTCAGACCGTTCTCGCGGGACCGACCGAAGCGGCGTTGAGGGCGGCGCTCTCCGACCTTATCGATGTGCAGGGCGTTCGGCTGACCGTCGGCGCACCTCAGGTCGCCTATCGCGAAACCGTGATCCGGCGGATGGAAGTCGATCACACCTACAGCAGGATCATGGGCGGATCGGGCGAGTTCGCGCGCGTGAAGCTGCTCTTCGAGCCGGGTGATCCAGGAGCGGGAGTTCAATTCGAGAACCGGATCGTTGACGACGCTCTCAGTGAGGAATGCGTGATTGGAGTTCGAGCAGGCGTGGAATCCGCCGCAAAGTCCGGCGTCCTGGCGGGCTTCCCCAGCGACCTCAGGATCAGCCTGATTGGCGGCGCCTATCACGACGTCGATTCATCCCGGTTGACCTTCGACAAGGCAGTCCGGGGCGCATTCAGCGAGTTGCGCAGGCAAGCAGCCGTACATCCTGGTCGAACCGATCATGAGCGTGGAGGCGTGCGTCCCTCCAGATTGCTGCGATCTGGTCTCCGCGGACCTTTCGAGGCGGCGCGCCGAGCTGGTCGCGACCCACGTCGACAAATGCGGAGTGTCCGCCATGATTCCGCTGGCGCAGCTGTTTGACTACAGCGCCGACCTGCACCGGCTGACGGGCGGTCGCGGACGATGCGACCTACTACAGCCCTGTCCCTCTGGTGAGCGACCCAGACCCAGAACTCTTCCCGCCGGCTGCCGCGATGCGGGCCTAAACCCGCCGCAGCACCAGGGCGCCGTTGGTGCCGCCGAAGCCGAAGGAGTTGGACATCACCGTCTCCAGGCCGGCGTGATCCTTGCGCTCCAGCAGAATCGGCAGGTCGGCGAAGGCTTCGTCGAGGTGGTCGATGTGGGCGCTCTTGGCGGCGAAGTCGTTCTGCATCATCAGGAGGCAGTAGATCGCCTCCTGCGCCCCGGCCGCGCCGAGCGAGTGGCCGGTGAGCGACTTGGTCGAGGAGATCAGCGGCGGCTTGTCGCCGAACACCTCGCGGACGGCGCCCATCTCCTTGAGATCGCCGACCGGCGTGCCGGTGCCGTGCGGGTTCAGATAGTCGATCTTGCCGACATCGCCCTGGCCGTCCATGCCGGCCATGGCCAGCCGCATGCATCGCACCGCGCCCTCGCCCGAGGGGGCGACCATGTCGTGCGCATCGGCGTTGGCGGCGTAGCCGACGATCTCGGCATAGATCTTGGCCCCACGCGCCTTGGCGTGTTCGTAGTCTTCGACCACCACGATCCCGGCGCCGCCGGCGATGACGAAGCCGTCGCGGTCCCGGTCATAGGCGCGGGAGGCCTCGGCCGGCCGGTCGTTGAAGCCCGACGACATGGCGCCCATGGCGTCGAACAGCACGCTGAGGGTCCAGTCGAGCTCTTCGCAGCCGCCGGCGAACACCACGTCCTGCTTGCCGAGGATGATCTGCTCGGCCGCGGCGCCGATACAGTGGGTCGAGGTCGCGCAGGCGGACGAGATCGAATAGTTGACCCCGCGCGTCTTGAACCAGGTGGAGAGCACCGCCGACGGCCCCGAGCACATGGCCTTGGGCACGGCGAACGGACCGACCCGCTTGGGGCCCTTGGTCACGGTGATCTCGGCCGCATTGACGATGGCGCGGGTCGAGGGCCCGCCGTCGCCGACGATCAGGCCGGTGCGGTCGTTCTGGATCTCGGCCTCGGTCAGGCCCGAGTCGGCGATCGCCTGCTCCATGGCGATATGGGCGTAGGCCGTGCCGGGCGCGAGGAAGCGGGCGGCCCGGCGATCGACCATCGCCTCCCAATCCACCGGACCATCCGCCTTGCGCGGGGCCGCATGCACCTGGCAGCGGAAGCCGAGTTGAGCGTACTCAGGCGCCGCGACGACGCCCGACCGCGCATCGCGGAGCGAGGCCGTCACCTCGGCCGCGCCACTGCCGATCGAGGACACGATACCGATGCCGGTGATCACCACACGACGCATGGGCTGAGCCTACCTCCCGAATTGTTTCTTGCTGGAAACTTAGATCAGGTCCTTGGCGTCGAACAGTCCGACCCGCAAATCGGTTGCGTTGTAGATAGGCTTTCCGTCGGCTTCCATCACCCCGTCGCCGATTCCCATCACCAGCTTGCGGATGATCACCCGCTTCATGTCGATGAGATAGGTCACCTTTTTCACCGCCGGCCCGACCTGGCCGGTGAACTTCACCTCGCCGACGCCGAGCGCCCGGCCGCGGCCCGGAGCGCCGGACCAGCCGAGGAAGAAGCCGACCAGCTGCCACATGGCGTCGAGGCCCAGGCAGCCGGGCATCACCGGGTCGCCGAAGAAATGGCACAGGAAGAACCACTGCTCGGGGGTGATATCGAGCTCGGCCCTCATGAAGCCCTTGCCGTACTTGCCGCCGTCGGCCGAGATTTCGACCACCCGGTCCATCATCAGCATGGGCGGCGCCGGCAGCTGGGCGTTGCCCGGACCGAACATCTCGCCGCGGGCGCAGGCGAGAAGATCCTCGTAATCGAAGGATGATCGGGTCGAGCGGGTGAGCGTATCCGCCATGCGTGTCGATTCCTGATCGGCGCGGGCGGCGCCAAGGTCACGGGGGGTTACACCACGCGCCGGTTCGCCTCAACCACGGCGCGGGCCGATCGCCCGTCGCCGTCGGCCGCCACCGCTCAATGCGGCTGGATCAGATCGGCCCGGTCGAGGTCGAGCTGCGCCGCGGGGATGATCACCGCGTTCGGATATTTCGCCTTCAGCTTGTCGGCGAACAGTTTGGCGTCGCCGACGATGATCAGGCTGAGCTGGGACGGGTCGGCCAGCCGCGCCGCCGCGGCCTGGGCCTCGGCCGGCGTGACCGCGGCGGTCTTGGCGGTGAAGCGGCCGATCTCGTCCAGGGGCACGCCGTAGATGGCGTAGTCGGTCAGCAGGTTGGCCAGCCCGGCAGAGGTCTCGATTTCGCGCCCGAATCCGCCGATCAGCGCCGCCTTGCGGGTATCGAGTTCGGCGGGCGCGATCGGATCTGCGCCCAGTTTCCTGGTCTCGTCGACCAGCAGGTCCGCCACCTCGACCGCGCTCTCGTTCTTGGTCTGGGCCGAGGCGGTGAACATGCCGGCGAACCGGCGCTCGTCCACCCGGCTGCCCGCCCCGTAGGACAGGCCGCGCTTGACCCGGATCTCCAGGTTCAGCCGCGAGGAATAGCCGCCGCCGAGCACGCCGTTGGCCACTTCGACCTTGTAGTAGTCCGGGTCGGACCGTTCGATCGAGCGCCCGGTGATCACCACCGAGGCCTGGCCCGAACCTGGTAGGTCCACCACCACGACGCTGGGTTTGAGGCCGGCGACCGAGGTGGGCGCCTGCGCCGCCGGGCCGGCGGCGGTCCAGCCGCCGAAGGCCTTGTCGGCGAGGGCGAAGGCCTGATCCGGGGCGATGTCGCCGGTGATCACCAGGACGGCGCCGTCCGGGCGGAACGCCCCCTTGTAGACGTGGACCAGATCGTCGCGGGTCAGGCTTTTCACCGACGCCGAAGTGCCGCCGGCGACCGCGCCATAGCGTCCGTCGCCGAACACCAGCCGGGGCTCGATCATGCTGGCGATGCTGCCCGGCTGCTTCATCGACACCTGTAGTTCGTTGAGCTTCTGGGCGCGCTTGCGCTCGAGCTCCTCGGTCGCCAGGGTCGGGCGCTCGACCACGTCGGCCATGATCGGCAGGGTGTGGGCGAATTCCTTCGACAGCACCGTCAGCACCACGCGCGACTGGTCATAGCCGGCCACCGCGCCGATGGAGCCGCCCGCGGCCTCGACCTCTGAGGCGATCTGGTCCGCGCTACGCGCCCCGGCGCCTTCGGTCATCAGCGAGGTCAGCATGGCGCTGGTCCCGGCCTTGGGGTCAGCGGCGGCGCCCGAGGGCACGGTCAGCTCGGCGCTGACCAGGGGCGCGGCGGCGGTGCGGGCGACGATCACGCGCAGACCGTTGGCCAGGCGATGTTCGGCCATGATCGGCGGCGCCACCGCGAGCGGCGCGGTCGGCTTGGGCTCCTCGTGCGGCAGGTTCGCCGGCGGCGGCGGGGCGATCGCCCCGCCGGCCAGGGGTGTGCCGATAGCGTCCAGCGCCGCTTCCTCGTTCGGGGCCACGGCCCCCTTCGGACGCTCGCTCTCGGCGCGATAGCGCACGGTCACGCGCCGGTTCACCGGTAGATAGGTGTTCACCACGCGCATGACGTCGGCGGGCGTCACCGCCAGGACCGCGGCGATGTCGGTGTTGGCCCGCGACGGATCGCCTTGCAGGACGGTGGATTCGCCGAGTTCGACGCCGCGGCCGAGGACCGTCTCGCGGCCCTGCAGTTCGCTGGCCAGGAGCTGGTTTTTGGCGCGGGCCAGTTCGGCGGCGCCGACCGGCGTGGTTCTCAGCCGGGCGAGCTCGACCAGGATCGCCTTCTCGCCTTCGTTCGGGTCGTGGCCCTCGCTCATCACCGCGCCGGCGTAGAACAGCCCGGGCTGCTGGTTCTGGCCCGGGTCGGAAAACACCTCCTGGGCGATCTGGCTCTTGTAGACCATCTCGCGATAGAGCCGGGACGACTTGCCGGTGGTCAGGATGCCGTCGAGCACCTTCAGCGCCGCCTGATCGGGACTGCGGGCGTCCGGGACCAGCCAGGTCATCGCCACCGCCGGCAGCGGCACGGTCGGTCCATAGGTGTCGACGCTGCGGGGGCCGGTGCGCGCCGGCTCCTTGACGGTGACCCGGGGCAACGGCGCCGACGGGTTCTGGATCTGGCCGAAATCCTCGTCGATCTGCCGGTCGAGCGCGGCCTGGTCGAAGTTGCCGACCACCACCAGGGTGGCGTTGTCGGGCCGATAGTAGGTGTCGTGGAAATTCTTCACGTCGCTAAGCGTCGCGGCGTCGAGGTTGGCGATCGAGCCGATGCTCGGCCGCTTGTAGGGGTGGACGGCATAGGAGTTGATCGGGATGCTGAGGCGGAAGAACCGGCCGTAGGGATCGGCCAGCACGCGCTGGCGCAGCTCCTCCTTCACTACGTCGCGTTCGGAGGCGAAGTTGGCCTGGTCGACGGACAGGGAGCTCATCCGCTCGGCCTCGGCCCACAGCAGCACCTTGAGGTGGTTGGCCGGGATCAGCTCGTAATAGTCGGTGAAGTCGTCGGCGGTGGAGGCGTTGTTCTCGCCGCCCACATCCTCGGTGATCCGGTCCATGTGCTCGGCCAGCATATCGCGCGTGGCCTTGAACATCATGTGTTCGAACAGGTGGGCGAAGCCGGACCGGCCCTTGGGGTCGTCCTTGGCGCCGACGCCGTACCACACCTGCACGGTCACGTTGGGGGTGGTCCTGTCGAGCGCGGTCAGCACGCGAAGGCCGTTGGCCAGCCGCCGCTCCTTGAACGGGATCGGCGGGACGGGGTTGGCGGACGCGGCATGGGCCGCGCGGTGCGGTGGGCCGGCGGCGACGGCCAGGGGCGCAAGGCTCGCACACCCCAGAAGAACCAAAAGGGCGGCGTTCGGCTTGCGGATCATGGGCGGCTTTCCGGAATGCGGGGACCGGACTGTTAACACGAGCGATCCGTCGGCCGTTTCTAAACTTTCGGTCATGCGGCCGACAGGTCGCGGCCCGGCAAAGCCGCCACCATGGGTTCGGGCGCCGAACAGCGCCGTTCGACCCAGAGGACCTCCAATGACCAAACTGACCGCCCTGATCGCCTGCGCCGCCATCGCCATGGCCGCGCCGGCCTTCGCCCTGAACAACACCACCGCCCCGGCCAGCAAGGCCCCGGCCAACAAGACTTCGGTCATGAGCAAGCTGGCCGCAAAGCTGGCGCCCAAGCCCGCCACGGCGGTGAAGCCCGCAGCCGCGCCCGCGGCGACGCCGAAGACCGCCATGGCCGCCGCGCCCGCCACCACCAAGGGCCCGGCCAAGACCGAGGCGAAGACGCCCGAAGGCAAGGCCTGCTCGGCTCAGGCCGACGCTCAGAACCTGCACGGCGCGGCCCGCAAGTCGTTCCGCTCCAAGTGCAAGGAAGCCGCCACCAAGGCAGAGGTGCCGAAGGCTTAAGACGAAGCGCTGCCATAATTCTCCTTCCCCACCGGATGGGGAAGGGGACCCGGTCGCCTAAGCCGCGCTGGCTTCCGTGTCCTGGTGAAGCAGGGCGTGGATGGCGTCGGCGTTGCGAGCCAGCCGAAGCTGCTGGCGCATCTCTTCCGAGCGCAGCAGTCGCGAGACGCGGGCCAGGGCGCGCAGATGCTCGGACCCCGCGTGCTCGGGCGCGAACAGGGCGAACAGCAGGTCCACCGGCTGATCGTCCAGGGCGCCGAACGCCACGGGCGCATCCAATCTGACGAACACCGCGCGCATGCGCTCCAGGCCCGGCAGCCGCGCATGCGGCACGGCTACGCCGCGGCCGACGCCGGTCGAGCCCTGCGCCTCGCGATCCACCAGGGCGTCGAACACTTCAGACGCCTTGAGAGGCGGCTGCCCGGGCCGGTTGAAGGTGCGGGCGGCGATCTCGGCCACAGCGGCCAGCGCCTGGCGCTTGCCGTCGGCGCTCGATCGATGGGCGATTGCGGAGCGATCCAGCCAGTCGCCAATATCCATGAGGGTCTTGCTCCCAGGAGCTACCAGAGCGCGGGGTAGACCCGGCGAAGGGATTCGCCAAGGCTGCTCGCGCATCCGGAGATCACAATAAGTTTTATGAACGAAGAAAATTTCTATGGGCGAAGAATGGGCGACGCCCTGCTCAGCCTTTGGCCACGGACTGGCCGGGCGGCTTAACGCGCGTGCGCGCCGGATCGATCCATCCGATATTGCCGTCGTCGCGGCGGTACACCACCGATAGCCCACCGTGAGCGGCGTTGCGGAACAGCACCACCGGCGCGTCCGACAGATCCAGCTCCATCACCGCCATGGCGACGGACTGGCTTTTGATCTCGGCCTCGGTCTCGGCGATCACCATCGAGGCGGGCGCCCCGTCGGGAACCGCCGTTTCCTGCCAGTCCTCGTCGAAGTCGCCCTCCTCGTCGGCGCGCAGGACCACCAGCGGGGCGGTCTCCGCTGGACTGCGCGGGCCGCCGTTGTGCGGATGGTGGTTCTTCAGCCGACGCTTGTAGCGGCGGATGCGGGTCTCGAGCTTGTCGAGGGCGGCCGAGAAGGCCGAGTGGGCGTCACCGCCCTCGCCGCTGGCGGCGAGCTGCTGGCCCATGGCCAGGCGCACCAAGATGTCGACGCTGACCCCGAACCGGTCCTTGGCCACGACCACATCGGCTTCGCCGCCCTTGTCGAAGTATTTGCCAACACCGGCGTTGAGCTCCTCGGTGATCCGCGTTCGGAGCGCTTCTCCCGTCTCCATCTGTTTGCCCGAAACCTGGACGTTCAGCGGGGCGGGGGAGGATTTGGCCATGGATGCGCCCTCCAGAGGGCTGTTGATCGCGGTCGCCTGAGCCATTGCGTTCCACCTGAGCGTAAGTGTCAAGACTATGAGTGCGAGGCGCTTTTCGCCCCGGCTCTTCAGTCAAACGCCGTGACTATGGCGAGGTTCACACCGCGGACGATCAGCAGGCCTGTTTGAACGCCCGCTTGCGGTCGAGCGAGGAGGGAATGCGCAGCGCCTCGCGGTATTTGGCGACGGTCCGGCGCGCGATATCGATGCCGGCCTCCTTGAGGATCTCGACGATCCGGTCGTCCGACAGCACGTCGTCCCCCGCCCGCTCGCCGTCGATCAGGGTCTTGATCTTGTGGCGCACCGCCTCGGCCGAGTGGGCCGCGCCGCCGTCCGACGAGGCGATGGAGGAGGTGAAGAAGAACTTCAGCTCGAACACCCCGCGCGGCGTCGACATGTATTTGTTCGAGGTCACCCGGCTGACGGTGGATTCGTGCATGCCGATGGCGTCGGCGACCGTCTTCAGGTTCAGGGGCCGGAGGTGCTCGACACCGAAGGCCAGGAAGGCGTCCTGCTGGCGGACGATCTCGGAGGAGACCTTCAATATGGTCTTGGCGCGCTGGTCCAGGCTCTTCACCAGCCAGTTGGCCGAGGCCAGGCAGTCGGCCACGAATACCTTCTCCTGGTCCGAGCGCGCGCCGCGCGAGACGGTGGCGTGATAGCGCTGGTCCACGAGCAAGCGCGGCAGGGTGTCGGTGTTGAGCTCCACCCGCCAGCCGACCAGCTTGTCCTCGCGCACGTGCACGTCCGGGATCACCGAGGTCGCCGGCTCGCCGCCGAAGGCCGCGCCCGGCCGCGGCGTCAGCGCGCGGAGCTCGCCGATCATGTCGCGCAGGTCTTCGTCGTCGACCCCGCAGGCGCGCTTCAGCCCGGCCATGTCGCGCTTGGCGAGAAGCTCCAGATTGTTCAGCAGGGCGTCCATGGCCGGATCGCAGCGGTCGATCTCCTGCAGCTGCAGGCGCAGGCACTCCGGCACATCGCGGGCGAACACGCCGGTGGGCTCGAAGCCCTGGCAGCGCTTCAGGACCGCCTCGACCAGCGCCTCGGCGCAGCCGAGCCGTTCGGCCACCTCGGTGATGGAAGTACGCAGATAGCCGCCCTCGTCGACGGCCCCGATCAGAGCGAAGGCCACGGCGCGTTCGGCCGGGTTGAAGCCGCACAGCGCCGCCTGGTCCTCCAGGAACTCCGCCAGGGTCTTCTCGCGGGTCAGGGCGCCCTCGAACCCTTCGCCGTCGGTGTCGAACGAGCCGGAGCGGCTGGCCTTGGACCAGTCCACAGATCCGCCCGCATCGCCGTCTGTCGAACCCTGCGTGGCCACCTGGGCCGCGTCGCCGGCGTCGCCGGTGGCCCGGTCGCCGGGCGCGGCGTCGGCATAGAGGTCGTCGTGGCGGGCGTCGAGATCGGCCTCGGCCGCGCCGCCGGGCGCGTCGTCGAAGCGGTCGGAGACGGGCGCCTCTTCCGGCGTTTGCTCGGCCTGGCGGGCGCCTTCGCGCTCGTCGCGGGCCAGCAGCGGGTTCTTCTCGAGTTCGGCGTCCACGAAGGCGTCGAGCTCAAGATTGGAGAGCTGCAGCAGCTTGATGGCCTGCTGCAGCTGCGGCGTGATGACCAGGGACTGGCCTTGCCGAAGCTCGAGTCGTGCACCGAGCGCCACCCGCGCCCCCTTTGGCCTGTTTCTTGCGTCAGACTAAACGCCAGTCCTCAGCGATCGGTTAATGCGCCGCCATCCGATAGGCCGGCCGCTCAGGCGAGCCCCTTCAGCCGATAGAGCGCATCGAGCGCCTCGCGCGGCGACAGTTCGTCGGGGTCGATCGCCACCAGCGCTTTCTCCACCTTGGATGGCTCGGCCGGCGCCGCGGCGGCTTCGGCCACGGCCGCGAACAGGGGCAGGTCGTCGAGCCGGCTGGGCGAGCCGGGCTCCTTCTCCAGCCGCTCCAGCACCGCCTTGGCCCGGGCCACCACGCCGGGCGGCACGCCGGCCAGCTTGGCCACCTGCACCCCGTACGAGCGATCGGCCGCGCCCGGTCCCGCCTCGTGCAGGAACACCAGCTCGCCGTTCCACTCCCGGGCCTTCATCGACAGGTTGCTGACGTGCGCCAGCCGGTCCTCCAGCTGGGCCAGCTCGTGATAGTGGGAGGCGAACAGGGCCCGGCAGCGATTGGCGTCGTGCAGGGCCTCGGCGCAGGCCCAGGCGATGGCCAGGCCGTCATAGGTCGCGGTGCCGCGGCCGATCTCGTCCAGCACGACCAGCGAGCGCGGCGTCGCCTGGGTCAGGATGGCGGCGGTCTCCACCATCTCCATCATGAAGGTCGATCGCCCGCGCGCCAGATCGTCGCCGGCGCCGACGCGGCTGAACAGCCGGTCCACCACACCCATCTTCAGCCGCCGGGCCGGAACGTAGGATCCCGCCTGGGCCAGGATGGCCAGCAGGGCGTTCTGGCGCAGGAAGGTCGACTTGCCGGCCATGTTCGGCCCGGTGACGATCGAGAGGCGCGCCGCCGTGGCGCCCGAACCGTCCAGCCGGCAGTCGTTGGGGGTGAAGGGGTCGCCGGCCCGCTTCACCGCCGCTTCGACCACCGGGTGCCGCGCGCCCTCCGCATGGAAGGCCAGGCTGTCGTCCACCTCGGGCCGCACCGCCCCAACCTCCACCGCCCATTCGGCGAGGCCGGCCGCCACGTCCAGCGCGGCCAGGGCGTCGGCCGCGCCCATCAGCGGGCCTGCGAGCTCGCAGGCGGCGCGGCGCAGGGCTTCGAAGGTCTCGACCTCCATGGCCAGCACCCGGTCCGCGGCCTGGGCGATCTTGGCGTCGAGCTCGGCCAGCTCGACCGTGGTGAAGCGCGCCTGGTTGGCCAGGGTCTGGCGGTGGATGAAGGTGGCGTTCAGCGGCGGCTGGAACAGGATGTCGGCCTTGGCCGAGGCCACTTCGACGAAATAGCCCAGCACGGCGTTGTGGCGGACCCGTAGCGACAGGCCGCTTTCGCTCTGCAGCCGCTGTTCGAGGGCGGCGATCACCCGCCGGCTGTCGTCGCGCAGCTGGCGCACCTCATCGAGTTCGGGCCGGAAGCCCTTGGCCACGAAGCCGCCGTCGCGGGCCTGGGCCGGCAGTTCGTGCTCCAGGCCATGGACCAGCTGTTCGAGCAGCCGGCCGGTCTCGGATGTCGGGGTCAGGGCCTCCAGGGCCATCGCTATGTCCGCGGGCGGCGGATCGATCGGCGAGGCGTTCCGCGCATAGAGGGCGGCGATGGCCTGGCCGGACAGCAGCCCCGCCCTAAGGGCGCCGAGATCGCGCGGCCCGCCACGGCCCAGCGCCAGCCGCGACAGGGCGCGGGCCATGTCGGCCGCCTGCCGCAGCCGGTCGCGAAGGTCGACCCTGAGATCCGCCCGCTCCACATAGTGCTCGACCGCATCCAGGCGGCCACGGATGGCGCCCGTCTTCAGCAGGGGCCGGGCCAGCCGGTCGGCCAGGCGCCGGGCGCCGGGGGCGGTGACAGTGCGGTCGACGCAGGCCAGGAGGGAGCCTTCGCGGCCGCCCGACTGGCTGCGTTCGATCTCCAGCGAGGCGCGGGTGGCCGGATCGATGGCCATGGTCTCCGCCCCCTCGGCGCGGCGCGGCGGACGCAGCATGGGCAGTTTGCCGGCCTGGGTGGTCTCCAGGTGCGCCGCGATCAGGCCGAGCGCCGAGATTTCGGCCGGCTCGAACGCGCCGAAGCCGTCCAGCGTCTTCACCCCGTAAAGCCGCTCGACCCGGGCCTGGGCGGCGCCGACCTCGGCCAGGGCCGCCGGCGCCGGCTGCACCAGGGCGCCCGACGCCTTCAGCGCCGCGGCGATGGCCTCATCGGCGAACAGCCGGTCGGGCGCGAGCAGCTCGGACGGGCGCAGCGAGGCCAGGGCGGCGCCGAGATCGCCCCGCTCCAGCACCAGCGACTCCACTTCGCCGGTGGAGAGCTCCACCGAAGCCAGCGCCGCCCGCCCGCCGCGCACGGCCACGGCGGCCAGGCGGTTGGCGCCACGCGCGTCGAGCAGACTGTCTTCGGTCAGGGTCCCGGGCGTCACCACCCGCACCAGGTCGCGCCGGACGATCGACTTCGAGCCGCGCTTCCGCGCCTCGGCCGGATCCTCCATCTGCTCGCACAGGGCCACGCGGAAGCCGGCGCGGACCAGCTTGGCCAGGTAGGCTTCGGCCGCGTGCACCGGTACGCCGGCCATCGGGATGTCTTCCCCGGCGTGCTTGCCGCGATAGGTCAGGGCGATGCCGAGCGCCTCGGCGGCCTTCTTCGCGTCGTCAAAGAACAGCTCGTAGAAGTCGCCCATGCGGAAGAACACCAGCGCTTCCGGCTGCTGGGCCTTGGCCGCGAAGAATTGCGCCATCACGGGCGTCGCACCCGCGGGATCGAGCACGGCGGGCGAGGGGGCGAGCGGGCCGGTTGCGGCGTTCATCATCCCCTGGTTAACCTGCTGCGCCGGGTCGGCAAAGCCGGCCGCGCGCCGTTCCACAGCTTTGATGACGCAGACGGCGCGTTGCGTTTTTGTTCTCCGGTCTTATGCTGCGGAGGTCAAGGGAGAGGACACCATGGCCGACACGCTGACGTTCTATACCAACCCCATGTCGCGCGGGCAGATCGTCCGCTGGATGCTCGAAGAGGTCGGCCAGCCGTACGAGACCGAAATCCTCGACTACGCCTCGACCATGAAGCAGGCGCCGTACCTGGCCATCAATCCGATGGGCAAGGTGCCGGCGATCCGGCACGGCGATGTGGTGGTGACCGAATGCGCCGCCATCTGCGCCTATCTCGCCGACGCCTTTCCCGGCGCGGGCCTCGCCCCGCCCGCGACCAGCAAGGCGCGTGCGCCCTACTATCGCTGGCTGTTCTTCGCCGCCGGTTGCGTCGAACCGGCGACCAGCAACAAGGCCGCGGGCTTCGTCCCGTCGGACCAGCACAAGCGGATGTTCGGCTACGGCTCCTACGAGCAGACCCTGGACGCGCTCGAGGGCGCGGTGTCCGAGGTCGAATATCTGGCCGGCGGCACGTTCAGCGCGGCGGACGTCTATGTCGGCTCCCAGCTCGGCTTCGGAATGCAATTCGGCACGATCGAAAAACGCCCGGCCTTCGAGGTCTATCTCAGCCGTCTTGTCGAGCGGCCCGCTTATGTCCGGGCCAAGGAGATCGACGGCAAGCTGATCGCCGAGATGCAGAAGGCGTGACCGGCGGCGCGCGGGAGCCCTCGGCGGGCTGGTTCGAAGGGCGCGAGCACTTCCTGCCGGTGCGGGTCTACTACGAAGACACCGACTTCACCGGCGTGGTCTACCACGCCAACTACGTCCGCTATTTCGAGCGCGGCCGGTCGGATTTCCTGCGCCTGGCCGGCGTCGGCCACGCCGATCTGCTCGACCGCGAGGATCCCGCCGCCTTTGTGGTGACGAAGCTGACCATCGACTTCAAACGTCCCGGCCGGATCGACGACGCGCTCCTGGTGCGCACCACCTACGATGTGTTCAAGGGCCCCCGGCTTGAGGTGTCGCAGACCTTGCTCCGCGGCGAGGAGATCCTGGCCACCGCCGACGTCCATGCCGTCTGCATCCACCTCGACGGCCGCCCTCGTCGCCCACCGGCCGTGCTGGGGGAGAAGCTGGGCCGGTTTCTGTTGGCTTAGGCTCGCGCTGCGGCCTCGTCCTTCGAGGCTGCGCTACGCTTCGCACCTCAGAGGCTGTGACTTTTTCTGCTTTGCCGTCTTGGCTGGTGATGATTCTCTAGGTCTGCGGACTGGGAGGACGGGATGGCCGAGTTGTTCGACGACCTTCCGGAGCAGAGGTCGGGCAAGGTGCGGGCTTTGGGCCGGGCGCGGCTGCGCGAGCCGGTGCGCGATGAGGTGAAGCTGCGGGCGTTCGACCTGGACAGCCTGATCGACGCGGATCATCCGGCGCGGGTGATCTGGGCTTATGCGTCCAAGGTGGACATGGCCGCGTTCGAGGCCGGGGTGCGTGCCCGCGAGGGGACGCCGGGCATGCCGCAGACCTCGCCGCATCTTCTCTTGGCGCTGTGGCTCTATGCGACGGCGGACGGGATCGGCAGCGCGCGGGCGCTGGCCAGGGCCTGCGAGAGCGTGTCGGCCTATCGCTGGCTGTGCGGAGAGGTGGGGGTGAACCACCGGATCCTGTCGGAGTTCCGCAACGGCCAGGGCGGACGGATCGAGCAGTTGCTTTGCGATCACGTGGCCAGCCTGTCGACGGCGGGGCTGATCGATCTGGATGAGGTGGCCCAGGACGGAGTGCGCATCCGCGCCAGCGCCGGGGCGTCTTCGTTCCGGCGGCGCAAGACGCTGAGGAACGAACTGGCCAAGGCCAAGCGCCTGCTCCGGCGGCTTGCCCGGCAGAGCGACGATGACGAGCAAGGTCCCCCGTCAGGCCGCGAGCAGAGGGCGGCGCTGGAGCGGGCTGAACGGATCAGCCGGGCCTTGGCCAACCTGGAGGAGGTGGAGAAGCTCAGAGCCAAGCGCGAGAGGACCAACGCCAACCAGACCAAGCGCCAGAAAG